>Ga0065721_10005051_pt1 | contig 18038 bp, 16 predicted proteins | sample Mesricmetagenome_FD_59108 | JGI IMG/M metagenome (GOLD analysis project Ga0065721, IMG submission 59108) | Mesophilic microbial community from rice straw/compost enrichment Sample: eDNA_1 v2 (version 2) | ecosystem: Engineered > Solid waste > Grass > Composting > Bioreactor | place: USA: Davis... | reverse complement strand
CAAAGGATCTGCTCCTCTCGTCAAATCGCTAAAGCGGTCCGCGAGAACGTCATGTTCATGTGGATTGCCGGTAGGCAACGTCCGGACTTTCGTACCATCAACCGTTTCCGCTCCATGCGCTTGAAAGACGTGCTCGAGGCTGTCTTCACGGCTGTCCTGAAATTTCTGGTCGAAGAGAATTACGTAGCGAAGAAGGTTATGCACGATCGGTTCGGCGGATGATTGAGCCGGAGTTGTGTTTGGGCAAATGAAGAATAACCGGGGATTCCGGCGTTTTCTGCTTCGCAGCTTGCCGAAAGTAAGCTTAGAGGTCGGATGGCTTTCGCTTGCCCATAATTTGCTCAAGAAGGCCGCAGTAGATCTAAAACACAAAATGACGGCGCAGGGTTAGCCCCCTTAACGCCGTCATTTTTCAATTAGGCACCTTTTTTTCAAGCGAGCTGTTCCAAAAGTGAGCTAGAACTTACTTTTGGGACAGCTCCGTTGCATTAATATTGCGCGAAGCGCACGCAGACCGGCTTGGACGCTTCGAGCTCGATGCCGGCCGGCTGAAGCTTGCCGCTCTCGGCGTCGCGGGCGAACGTCACGATATGGTTGCCGTCGCGATTGGCGACGAGCACGAACCGTCCGTCCGGAGAGACGGCGAAGTTGCGCGGGTGACCGCCGAGCGTCGGCGCGTGCTCGACCAGCGTCAAGCTGCCGTCCGCGGCATCGACTTGGTATACCGCGATGCTGTCGTGCCCGCGGTTGGAGCCGTACAGGAATCGGCCGTCGGGGGACAGGTGGATGTCCGCGCAGGCGTTGTCTCCCTCGTAGCCGTCAGGCAGCGTGGAAATCGTCTGCGCAACGCTCAGCGTTCCCGCATCTGCGTCGAACGCGTAGACGGTGATCGTGCCGTTCAGCTCGTTAATGCCGTAGCCGTAAGGCAGCTCAGGATGGAAGACGAAGTGGCGCGGGCCAGAGCCCGGGGCGACGCTTGTCTCGCTGCGAAGGGATAACGATTCGCCGGCGGCATCGATCTTGTAGACGAACACCTTGTCCAGCCCGAGGTCGGAGACGACGGCGTAACGATTGTTCCGGTCGACGACGGCCGAATGGACTCTCGCTTGGGATTGCACCGGCAGCGCGCTTGAGCCTTCATGCCGATGAACTTGGACCGCCGGACCGATGCGGCCGTCGTCGAGAATGGGCGAGACGCCGAGCAGGCCGCCATGATAGCTCGATGTGATCGCGAGGCGCCGCGTGCGATCCAGCTCGATATGACACGTCGTCGCGGGAGTCGTCGCTTCCAGGTTCAGCCGCTGCAGCTTCCCCGCCTCCGGATCGAATCGGTACGAGGCGGCGGCGCCCACTCGGCGGCCTTCCTCGTCCTTGCTCTCGGTAATGGCGTAGATCGTCTTCCTCTCTTCGTCCGGAACGAGGAACGTCGGATTGGGTAGGCCGTCCGCCCGGTCGAGCAGCGTTAACCGGCCGGTCCGCTCGTCGTAGGAGCAGGCGTACAGGCCAGGGCTGCTCTCTTCCGCATAAGAGCCGATAAAGGCAAACGTTCGGGTTGTCATTCGGTAAATCGCCTCCTGAATACTAGTCGCTCTAAAATTGAATTGTATCACGATTCTCCCGGCGACGCATGACAATCTCCCTTCTTCGGAACGACGCCGGCCTCATTCCCGGGAATGAATTCAAACCGTTCTTCGGCAGGTTTAACGGCGGCTCCTCTCTTCTTACAATAGAAAAAGAAACCGGCCAAAGCGACGGAGCCGTTCATACTCAGTTCATAAACGTGAGTTATTTTTCTTAGTGTTGAGCCATTAAGGGAGGAATTACGATGTATAAAAACAACGAATGGGCCGTCGAAGCGCACGGGCTTGTCAAAGTGTTCGGCGATAATCGGGCGGTAGACGGAGTGGACTTGAAGGTGCGGGCAGGTTCGATATACGGCGTGCTCGGCCCGAACGGAGCGGGCAAGACGACGACGATCCGGATGCTGGCGACGCTGCTGCGGCCGGATGCCGGTTCGGCGCGCGTCTTCGGCTACGACGCGGTCAAGGAATCGCAGATCGTCCGCCAGTTGATCGGAGTGACGGGGCAATACGCCTCGGTGGACGAATCGCTCAGCGCGACCGAAAATTTGGTGATCTTCTCCCGGCTGCTCGGGCTGGGAAGGGCGGAGGCGAAAGCCAAGGCGGAGGAGCTGCTGGAGGAATTCGGCTTGACGGAAGCGGCGAAGCGTCCGCTCAAGAACTTCTCCGGCGGGATGCGCCGCCGTCTGGACCTCGCGGCGAGCCTGATCGCCCAGCCGCCGCTCATCTTCCTCGACGAACCGACGACCGGTCTGGACCCCCGCACCCGCGCGCAGATGTGGGAGACGATCCGCAGGCTGGTGAAGACGGGCTCCACCGTTCTGCTGACGACGCAGTATCTCGACGAAGCGGACCAGTTGGCCGACCGGATCGCGGTCATCGACCGCGGCCACGTCGTCGCCGAGGGAACCGTGGACGAATTGAAGACGTCCGTAGGAACCTCGTCGCTGCATTTGCGAGTGGAGCAGGCGTCGGACGTTCCGGAAACTCGCCGCACAATCGAGCAGGTGCTCCATGCCGTATCCGGCGTATCGTCGGAAGCCGGCGTCATTACCGCGCCGATGGCGAATGCGGATCTGGTGACGGATTTGCTCGTCGCGCTCCGCGCGAAAGGCATTCGTCTGGCCGAGATGAGCGTGCAGAAGCCGACGCTTGACGAGGTTTTCCTCACGATTACAGGCGAAGGCGCCAAGAACAACGAGGAGGCAAGCGCATGAGAACCGCATCCGTCAGAGCGGGAGTCGCCCGCCAATTGAAAAACCATACGAGCTTCGGGCAGTCGCTGCGCCATTCGTTAACGATGGCTTACCGGGGGCTGCTGAAAATCCGGCGCACGCCGGAGCAGCTGTTCGACGTTACGCTGCAGCCGATTTTGTTCACGCTGATGTTTACTTACATTTTCGGCGGGGCGATCTCCGGCGACGTCGTCAGCTACTTGCCCGTCATTATTCCGGGCATCCTCGTTCAGACCGTCATTACGACCTCGATCGTGACCGGCGTGCAATTGCGCGAGGATATGGACAAAGGCGTGTTCGACCGGTTCAAGTCGCTGCCGATCGCGCGAATCGCGCCGCTGGCCGGGGCTTTGCTGGCCGACACAATCCGCTATACGATCGCCACCGTGCTTACCTTTACCATGGGCTATTTGATGGGCTATCGTCCGGACGGAGGCCTGGAGCATGTCGCCCTTGCGGCGGTGCTGGTCATTTTCTGCTCGTGGGCGATCAGCTGGATTTTCGCTTTCTTCGGCGTCATCGCCCGCACCGCCTCGAGCGTGCAGGGGATTTCAATGATCGTGCTGTTCCCGCTCACGTTTCTGTCCAACGCCTTCGTGCCGGTAGAGACGATGCCGAAGTGGCTGCAATGGTTCGTCAACATCAATCCGGTCTCGCATCTCGTAACGGCTGTCCGCGAGCTGGCCAACTCCGGAACGGCAGGCTGGGATCTCGGCATTTCCCTGCTCGGAGCCGCCGTCATCGTGGCGATCTTCGCTCCGATCACGGTGCGGGCGTATATGCGCCGGACGTAACGGAGCCCCGGAGCGATTGGGAACAGATGGCATTATCGATGAACAAGAACGGGGATGTATCTCGATAATACCTGCTGTCGGACGCGCAGATTAGCTTATTCCGTCCGTTCTTTGCTCATGCGCGCATGCTCTTCCATCATTTTAAGCCTCTCGGGATCGTCGTACGAAGCGATTTTCGCGTCGATGAGCCCGAGATTTTTTTGCAGCTCGTCGATCTGTCTCGCCACTTCGGCACGGTGCGACTGCAGGATCGTTTTACGGGTTTCCGCCGTTGCGCCGCCTTCGACGCACAGGTCGCTGTACGTCTTGATTTCCTTGATCGGCATGCCGGTATCCTTCAAGCAGCAGATCAGCGCAAGCCATTGCAGGTCCTGCTCGCTGAACGTGCGGTTGCCGGACTTGCCTCTTCCGATGAAGGGAAGAAGTCCCTCCTTGTCGTAGTAACGCAGCGTGTGAGCGGTCAGACCGAACTGTCGGGCCGCCTCGTTAATGGTATAGTTCATTTTCTTCATCTCCATAGGTTGACTTCGAGTGAACTCTAAGTGATATCTTCACTATAGACCGCGAATCAAGGCGGATCAAGAGGTCATTTCATGACAAAAGGAGAAGGATCGAATATGAACGACTTCCGTAAAATCGCACTGGTTACCGGAGGAAGCCGCGGACTCGGCAAGAACGCCGCGCTCGCACTTTCCCGCAAAAACATCGACGTCATCGTCACTTATCATACTCGGAACGAGGAGGCCGAAGCGGTCGTCCGGGAGATCGAACGGACCGGCGGCCGGGCCGCGGCCTTGCAGCTTGACGCGGGAGACACGGCGTCCTTCGGCGCGTTCGAATCCCGGCTGGCCGATCTGCTGCGGGAGAAATGGGGGAGGGAGCGGTTCGATTTTCTGATCAACAACGCCGGCTTCGGGATCAACGCGCCTCTGGCCAGCACGACGGAAGAGCAGTTCGACAGCTTGATGAACGTGCACGTGAAGGGCGTGTTTTTCTTGACGCAGAAGCTGCTGCCCCGCATCGCCGACAACGGGAGCGTCATCAACGTTTCAACGGGTCTGACCCGCTTTTCGCTGGAAGGCTACGGCGCGTACGCGGCGATGAAAGGCGCGGTCGAAATTTTGACGAAGTACATGGCCAAGGAATGGGGCGGCAGAGGCATCCGGGTGAACACGATCGCTCCCGGGGCGATTGCGACGGACTTCGGCGGAGGCGTGACGAGGGACAATCCGGCGGCGAGGGAGCGCATCGGATCGATGATCGCGCTGGGCAGAGTCGGCGAGCCCGACGACATCGGCGGGGTGATCGCTTCCCTCTGCACGGCCGACATGGGCTGGGTCAACGCGCAGAGAGTGGAAGCTTCCGGCGGCATGCTGATCTGAACGGCGTACGCGCTGCGAAAAAGAAGGATTTGGATGCCGCTCTCCGAGTAGGACAACTTCTCATTTCGTGGTATGATGGGAAGCGGGTGAGCAGACAATGACTAATAATGAGACAACGAACACGGCAAACGACGGCCAAGCGCCGAACAAGGACGAGAAATTTGCCGAGCTGGTCAAGGCGGTCCACCATAACGGCCTTGTCGCGCTAAGAATGCACTTCGAGCATGTGGAAGGGCAAGTGTTGAACCAGGACATCTATGGTCCGGTTTTCGTCTTTCAGGTCAAGGACGAAGCGAACGACGGCTATGAATGCGGATTTTTCCTTCGCGAGCTGGTTGCCAAGTTTCAGGGAGAAGGCAATCCCTCGGAATGGATGGCGTCGTTTTTCGTCGATCTGATGAAAGACAAAGGGGGCAAACCGTTTCCGAAACCTCCCGCGAACGAAGCGGAAGCGAGAGGGCTGATCGACAACGTGCTCGTTCCCCAATGCATTAAAGCGGTCACCGAAGAGTTCGCGCCGGAACAGGTGCATGCCGGACTGGCTTGGAACCAAGAGCACGGCCCCGTCTTCGAAACCGGATTTCCGGCCGTACGGGACGGAAACAACGTATGCGCGATTCCCCTCCATCTGCTGTTTACGCACTTGCTTCTGAATCGTGATCCGGCCGATATGCTGCTGCAAGGCCTGTACAAGATCCGGGAGGAGCATGGGCTTCAATAGGCGTTATGGGAACGAAATTGAATAGCATGGAACCGGATGAATACGGGTATCTTACATCCGCGGAGGTGGAGCACGAATATGGAATCCGTTAAGCCCGAATTGTCGCCGGTGCCGATCTGGCGCTGCCGAAATGCGGAATGCAAAGTATGGGTCCGGGAGGAACTGGCCTCGTCCGCTTCGCCGGAATGCCCGATGTGCAAAGGCGGCATGGTGCGGGGCATCAAGCACTTGCCCAAGCTGATCAAGAAGCACAAGAGCCCCCGCAAGAGCAAGGACGAAGCGAGCGCCTGGTAATCACCCGGCCGACGGCCGCAATTATTCTAACTGTTATTTATCGAGAGCCTTCTCGTTCTTCCCGACTTTCGCGGCGGACGAGAAGGCTCTTTCGGTATTCCGGAGCGCGGCGAAGAAAGGCGGGAGAGCGCTCGGGGCGCGGGAATATCGCAATGGGAGCTTGACAATTCCCCAATAATCTATATGATAATAATGTGCGAAACGACAATGATTCTCATTATCGTCGACTATACAAGACATAGGGATAGAGGGGACATCAACATGAAAAAAGCATTTCTACCCGTCGTACTGCTGCTCGTTCTGATCGTTAGCGCATGCGGCGGCAACAAGCAGGAACAATCGAGCAGCCCGTCGGCCAGCGCCGCTCCGGAGAGCAGCGCTCCAGCCAGCAGCGAAGCTCCGAGCCAGGAAGCGTCTGCCGGAACCGTCATCTACGAATCCGAGAACGGTCCAGTTGAAATTCCGGCCAACCCGCAGCGCATTATCGGTCTGACGAACGCTCCTAATATTATTTCCTTGGACGGCAAGCTGGTCGGAGTAGACGAGTGGACGAAGAAAAACCCTCTGTTCGCCGACAAAACGGCCAACGTGGAAACCGTATCCGACGCCGACTTGGAGAAGATCATCGAGCTCGATCCCGATCTGATCATTGCCGGTTCCTGGATGAACAACCTCGACAAGATGAGCGAGATCGCTCCGACCATCGTATACACATGGGGCAAGCTGGACTATCTGGCCCAGCAGCTCGAGATCGGCAAGCTGCTGAGCAAGGAAGCGGAGACGCAAGCTTGGATCGACGATTTCACGAGCAGGGCCAAAGCGGCCGGCGACGAGATCAAAGCGAAGTACGGCGAGAACGTGACCGTATCCGTCTTCGAATACGACCTGAAGGACGTTTACGTATTCGGCAACAACTGGGCGCGCGGCACCGAGATTCTGTATCAGGCGATGGGGCTGAAAATGCCGGCCAAAGTCGAACAGGACGCGCTGGAGCCGGGCTACTACACGCTGTCCCAGGAAGTGGTTCCCGAATACGCCGGCGACTTCATCGTGCTGAGCAAGAACAAGGAAGGCAACGGCGCCTTCCTGGATTCGGAAACTTGGAAGAACATTCCCGCGGTCAAAAACAACCAAGTGATCGAGATCGACACGGAAGCGTCGTCGTACAGCGATCCGACTACGCTCGAATATTTGCTGGACATCTTCAAAAAAGGATTCCTGGGTAACTAATTCGGACGCGAGCCGCTCCCCCATCCAACGGATGCGAGGGGGCGGCTCTTTATTTTGCAGCTTGACTGCCAAAATAGAAAAATGTTACTGTTGTTCATAGACCGACGGTCGGTCGAATGGAAGATAAAGCAATGCGGAGGGTACGGTCATGAGAATCTCCAAGAAGCCCGAAGAGAGGAAAAGCGAAATATTGGACGCCGCCGAAAGGCTGTTCGCGACCAAGGGGTACTCGCGCGCGACGATCAACGATATTCTAAGCGAGGTCGGGATCGCCAAAGGCACGTTCTACTATCACTTCCAGTCGAAGGAGGAGGTGATGGACGCCATCGTCATGCGGTATATCGAATCCGGAGTGGAGGCCGCTAAGGCGGTTGCCGCCGATCCGGCGCTGGGCGCCCATGAGAAGATGTTCCGGATCGTCACGGGCAGCGGCGCGGAATCGGACGGGAAGGAACAGATGATCGAGCAGCTGCATCAGGTCGACAACGCGGAGATGCACCAGAAGAGTCTCGTCGAGACGATCTTGCGCCTTACGCCCGTGTTGACGGAAGTCATCGAGCAGGGAATCGAAGAAGGCGAGTTCCGTACGGAGTACCCGCGGGAGACGGTGGAGTTTCTGCTTGTGTCCTCGCAATTTTTGTTCGACGAAGGCATTTTTCAGTGGAAGCCGGAGGAGCTGGCGAAAAAGGCGGCGGCTTTTGCTTCCATTATGGAAACGACGCTCGGGGCAGAGCGCGGCAGCTTCGCTTATATGCTGGGCGTAGTCGCTAAAGAGACGGATAATACGACAGGGTCCAAGGAAGGGAGCTGACGGGAAGAAGATGCTCATGCGCATGCTGAGAAAGGATTGGCTTAGAAATAAAAGCATTTCCGCGGCTCTGCTTGTTTTTATTTCTCTGTCCGCGCTGCTGGCGTCCAGCGGCGCGAATATGATCGCGGAGCTGTCGAGTTCGCTCGGCGCGCTGTTCGCCAAATCCGGCGTTCCCCATTACGTGCAGATGCATGCCGGAGAAGTCGACCGCGCGGCCATCGACCGGTGGGCTCAGGGCAACGAGTTGGTCCGGCGTCATCAGGCGGCCGAGATGATCAAGGTCGAGGATGCCCATCTCGTGCTCGGCGATGGAGCCGCACCCGGAAGCGGCGGCATCATGGACCATTATTTCGTTAAGCAGAATCGGTCCTTCGACCTGCTGCTCGACCTGGACAGCCAACCCGTCCAAGTGAAGCGGGGGGAAATCGCGGTGCCGGTCTATTATAAGCAGAGGGACGGTCTGGAGATCGGCGATAAGATTCGGATCGCCGATCCGGGCTTCGCGATGGAGCTTCGGATCGCCGACTTCGTTCGGGACGCGCAGATGAATCCTTCCATCATTCATTCGAAGAGATTCGTCGTCCACGACGCCGACTTCGCCCGGTTGAGCGGCAGCGGTGCCGGGGAGCGGGAATATTTGCTCGAATTCCAGCTGACCGATCCAGGCAAGCTCGGCGAATTCAGAACCGCTTACGAGGCGTCGAACCTGCCCAAGCTGGGACCGGCCATCGACCATACGCTGTTCCGGACGCTGAACGCATTGACGGACGGGCTGCTGGCGGCCGTTATTCTGCTGGTCAGCTTCCTGATCGGGACGATCGCGCTGCTCTGCCTGAGATTCACGATTTTGGCGGCAATCGAGGAGGATTATCGCGAGATCGGCGTGATGAAGGCGATCGGAATCTCCTCCAAGCATATCCGCAAGCTCTATCTGGCGAAATACGTGCTGACGGCCGCCGTCGCTTCGGTTATCGGCTATGCGGCGTCCCTGCTGCTTCATCCGCTGTTTACGCGCAATATTATGCTCTATATCGGGACGGCGCCGAAAGGGCTGGTCCTGCAGCTCGTTCCGGTCGCGGCAGCCGCGTTCACGTTCGCGATCGTGATCGCGTTCTGCATGCTGACGCTAAGACGGTTCGACCGGATTTCCGCGGTGGAGGCGCTTCGCTCCGGCGCGGCGGGAGAGGGGCGTCCGCCCGGCACGAAACCGGCGCTGCACCGAAACCGGACGCTCAGCGTTCCCGTATTCCTGGCGGTCAAGGACATCGTCGGCCGCTTCAAGATGTACCGAATGCTGCTGCTCGTCTTCATCATCAGCTCGTTCATCATGCTCGTGCCGGTCAACTTTTTCCATACGGTTCAATCTCCCGGATTCAACAATTACATGGGCATCGAGAGAAGCGATCTGCGCATCGACCTGCAGCATGCCGGCTCCGCCGGGGACGACTATCGGAGCATTGTCGCGCAGCTGGAGAACGATAACGACGTGGAGAAATACGCCGCAGTGCTCGTCAGCTCGTTCAAGACGGTTGGCGACGACGGAACTCTTGAAAATATGACCGTCGAAGTCGGCGACTTCGCGGCGTTCCCGCTGGAGTACATGCAGGGATCGGCTCCATCGCGGGCCGACGAGATTGCGCTCTCCTACTTAAACGGCAAGGAAATGGAGAAGAAGGTAGGCGATCCGGTGCGGCTGATTGTGGACGGGCGGGAGATAACGCTTAAGGTGAGCGGCATCTACCAGGACGTGACGAACGGAGGCCGCACGGCCAAGGCGGCGCTGCCCGTCCGGCTGGACACGGTGCTTCGTTACGAAATCGCCGTCGACTTGAAGCCCGGGGCCGACGTCGCGGACAAGAGGGACCGGTACGCGCAAGCGATGCATCCGGCGAAGGTGACCGATCTGGCCGGCTATATGGCGCAGACGTTCGGCAATACGCTCGAACAGCTCAAGCTGGTGACGAGAGTCGCCACGGTCGTCGCTCTGCTCGTATCGGCGCTCATTACGGCGCTGTTCGTGAAGATGGCCGTAGCCAAGGACGCCGGTCAGATCGCGATCATGAAGAGCATCGGCTTCTCCATGCTGCATGTTCGCATTCAGTACGTGACGAAGGCGCTGCTCGTGCTCGTCGCCGGCATCGCCGTCGGAACCGTCCTGTCCAATACGGCGGGGCCGAGCGCCGCGGGGGTCGCGATGTCCTTCATGGGCGCCGCCCGCATCAAGTTCGCGATTGATCCGCTTCAGGCTTACGTGCTGTATCCCGCTTTGCTGCTGGCCGCCGTAACTGTCACGGCTCTCGTCAGCCTGGCATCGATCCGCAAAGTGAAAATGTCCGAGATGAACGCGACCTAAGAGGGAGGAATTGCGGTGGGAGTGCTGCTGGAAGCGAAGGAATTGAGCAAATCGTACGCAAGCGGCCCGAACGACGGGCAGCAGGTATTGAAGAAGGTGAATCTGCAAATTCGCAAAGGCGAATTCATAGCGGTGATGGGGCCGTCCGGCTCTGGCAAGTCGACGCTGCTCTTTAACTTGAGCGGGATGGATCGGGCCAGCTCCGGCAGCGTAACGTTCGGCGGCGAGGACATCTGCTCATTCTCAGAGAAGCGGCTGTCCGAGCTGCGACTGACGAAGATGGGGTTTATTTTTCAACACATCCATCTCTTGAAAAACTTGAGTCTCTTCGACAACATCGTCCTGTCCGCCTACCTGGCCAAGCGCAGCAGCCGCAAGAGCATCAATGCGAGGGCGCTCGAATACATGCGGAAGTCGGGCATCGACGAGCTGGCGGGCAAGAGCATTACGCAGGCTTCGGGAGGGCAGCTGCAGCGGGTGGCGATCTGCAGGGCGCTGATCAATCAGCCGGAGATCGTGTTCGGCGACGAGCCGACCGGCGCGCTTAATTCCAAATCCGCAGGGGAGATCATGGATCTGCTCGCGGACATCAACGAGGCCGGAACGACGATTCTGCTCGTGACGCACGACGTCAAGGTCGCGGCGAAGACGGAGCGCGTTCTGTTCATGCTGGACGGCAGTCTCGTCGCCGAGCGGAATCTGGGCAAGTACAGGAAGGATAAAGGCGACGTCAAGGCGAGGGAAGAGGATCTGGCCGGTTGGCTGGCGAACTTAGGCTTGTAGCCTGTAAGGGCGCGGACAAGAAAGGGGGCGGAGAGATGCCGCAAGCGGGAACGGAGCAAGTGGAACAGTACTTGAGCAAGCTCGAGCATCTGCTGAAGGCGGAGATCGAGGAAGTGCGGCGCATTGTGTTGGCCGCGGACGATCGTCTGACCGAGCACGTCAAATGGAATGCGCCGAGCTTCTGCGTCGACGGGGAAGACCGCATTACGATGAACCTGCGGGGCAGGGATAGCTTCCTGCTCGTCTTCCATCGGGGCGCCAAAGCCAAGCAAGACGGCTTCGCATTCCGGGACGACACGGGGCTCATGGCGTGGGCCGCCGCCGACCGGGCGACAGTCAAGCTGGGGGACATGAACGACGTGCAGGAGAAGAGAGAACGGCTGGCGCAAGCTGTCGTGAACTGGATCGAAGCGTCGATCTAGGGCAAGGAAGGGCCGCCTTGGGATATCGCGGACGTATCTCGGGCGGCTCTTTTGGCGTATCTGGAAAAATATTTAAACCTTTTACCATTATCTTACGTTAAATTAGGAGATATCTTTAATTGGCGAAAGGGGCTCCAGCGTGTCGATCTATGTTGGCAAGAAAAAGGCGTTCGCGTTAGTCATCCTGGCGCTCGGGGCTGCGCTGTCGGCGTCCTGTTCCGGCGCAAATACGAAGATGAGCGGGCCTGAAGAGACGGCAGAAGGGAGCGCGGCCGCGCTTGCGATTCAGGCGGAACAGCCGGCGTCCGGCTCCGACGAGCCCTTCCGCTCCTACTTGCTGGCCTCGGTTCCCGAGCAGCGCATTTACCTGTTCGCCGAAGAGAACGGCGTTACGCTGCATGCGGGCGATCTGTCGCGGGAATACGCCTGGGGCTACATGACTCCGCAGGGAATAGAGCCTGTGCTGCACGTGGCGGACTTCGACGGCGACGGGAAGGACGAACTGGCCGTCATTCTGTACATCGGATCGGGGACGGGAGTATCCGTAGATGAGCTGCACGTCGTCGAGCTCGACGATCTTCGAGATTACCCGTTGCTGGAGGAGGAATATCGGCCCCAGGTCGATCAAGCGATCGCCGGGCTGAAGAGCAGTTCCGCCATTCCGGCTCGGTATGCGGACCAGAAAATCTCTTTCGGCAACTGGATTTCGTACGAGAAGACCGAGGCCGGACTGAGGATGTCGATCGGCGCCGGAACCGTGACGCAGGACGATCCGATGCCGGACTACATCGGAGAACTGATCGCGGAAGTGAACTATAGAGATGGGAAGTACGCGTTGACGGCATTCCGCTTCGAAGAGGACGAGCAAGCGGCAGAGGCTGAGGCCTCTTCCCCGGCAACGGGCGCATTGGCGGAGCCGGGAGTCAACAACGAGTCGGCGGAGTCGCCGGACGGCAAGTACTTGGCCGAAGCCTACGGCGTTAACAAAGGGGTGACGGCAGGCGGACTGTATCCCGCGGAAGGGATCCGGCTCGTGCAGATAAGCACCGGCAAGGAGCTGTGGTCGACGATGGGCTACTACAGCCATTCCTTCGTCTGGTCGCCCAACAGCCGCTATGCAGCCGTCTCCTATGAGGCTCGCATCTGGGGCGGAACGGTCGCGGTCGACGCGCGCGACGGTTCGGAGATCGCGCTGCCCGATCTGGAATCGCTGCGCAAGCAATGGGAAGGGGAGACGACGGTGCACGAAGAGCGCCCCGATCCGCTCTTCCGGTCCGAGGAGTGGCTGGACAACCGCAGATTGCGCGTATCGTTCCAATGGACCGGAGTGGACGACGAGACCTACTCCGGGGAATACGTCTACGACGTTCCCGCGAGCAAGCTTCTCGAGGTTCGGCCGAACGCGGAGCGGTAGCTCGGCTTGGCCGCGGGCGGAAATCAGAGGATCGGATAATTCGCGCCGTAGCGGGGATTGGCGTAGAAGGGCGGGCGAGGCCCGATCTCGGGCATGGACCACGTATACGGATTGGACGCGTAGCGCATCTGGACGCGGGCGTTCGAGCCGTTGACCAGAAGCAGGCGGACGCAAGGATCGAATTCGAAAATCATAGGCGGACCCTCCGAAAATGGATTTACCCATTAGCCTATTCGCCGAACGGACGCGGCGAGCCAGTCTTTATTTCCGGGAAGACCGGCACGGCGAATGCCTACTGTTCATATGCTGAACGGAAAGCGACAAGGAGGTCCGATTATGAATCCGAACCCGCAAAATCCGGCCGAATCGGAACGGCTGAAGCTCAAGCAGATCGAAGAGGCGCAGCAATGGTTCGACGCGAACAAGGCGAAGGAGCCTTATCCTCTCTATCCCAATTACGGGCAAATCACGAGATATCAGCATATCCCGATCAACATGCCGGAGCAGCGCCAACTTAGGCAGCCGGGCATCGAGAGCGTGATGGTTCCGAGGCCGATCAACGAAAATCCTCATTATAAGGGAAGCTGCAAGCTGACCGGGAAGGTCGCTCTGATAACCGGAGGGGACAGCGGCATAGGCGCGGCCGCGGCGATCGCGTTCGCGAAGGAGGGCGCCGACGTGGCGATCTCTTATCTGGACGAACACGAGGACGCGAACCGGACGAAGCGGAGAATCGAAGAGCTGGGGCAGCGCTGTCTGCTGCTGCCCGGAGATGTGAGAGACAAGAGGGTGTGCGCGGCGATCGTGGAGCAGACCGTCGCCGTATTCGGAAGGCTCGACATTCTGTGCAACAACGTCGGCATCCAATTCCAACAACAGAGCCTGTGCGACATTACGGACGAGCAATTCGACGACACGTTCAAAGTGAACATCTACTCCCATTTCTACACGACAAGAGCCGCGCTCCCGCATTTAAAGCCCGGAAGCTCCATCATCGGAACGGCGTCCGTCGTCCCGTATGTCGGCGAGGAGCAATTGATCGATTACACCGCGACCAAGGGCGCGATCGTCGGATTTACCCGGGCGTTGGCCAAGAGCGTAGTCAAGCGGGGCATCCGCGTCAACGCCGTGGCGCCCGGGCGTACGTGGACGCCGCTCATTCCGGCGAGCTTCTCGTCGGACCAGGTGGCGGTGTTCGGCGCGTTCAACCCGATGGAACGGGCGGCCCAACCGTTCGAGATGGCGCCTACTTTCGTCTACCTGGCGTCCGACGATTCCCGGTTCGTGACCGGTCAGGTGCTGCATGTGGACGGCGGCGAATCTACGAGCTCGTGAGGCCGTTCTTCGCCGTGTCTGCGGTTCAACTGTAATCGTTCCTCGTCAAAGACAGGTAGGCGTCCAACACCTCGTGCTCCTCGACGGGTTTGCTGTAATAATAGCCCTGATGCATCGTGCAGCCGAATCCGTCCAGGATCTGCGCGGTGTCCTCGTCTTCGACGCCCTCGGCGATCATCTCCAGCTGCAGGCTGTCCGACATGGCCGTGATCGTTCGGACGATGGAGTGATTGTACACGTTGGAGCAGATGTCCATAATGAAGGAGCGGTCGATCTTCAGGCAGTCGAGCGGAAATTCCTTGATCCATCGGAGCGAGCTGTAGCCGGTGCCGAAGTCGTCCATGGCGAGCTTGACGCCGATTTGCTTCAGTTCGCGCATCGTTGCGAGCGTCGACTGGACGTCCATCGTCATGCTTTCGGTAATTTCGAGCTCCAGGCAGCCGGGGTTCAGCCCCGTATTCGCCAAAATATGTTTGACGATATCGCACAGGCGATCGTCCGCGAATTGCTTGGAGGACAGATTGACGGCGATTTTAATAGGCGCGCAAGTCTCCGCGTGCAGCTTCTTGCCGAAGAGGCAAGCCTGCTGCAGCACCCATTCGCCGATCTCGATAATGCAATCCGATTCCTCGGCGATCGGGATGAATTCGACCGGTGGCACTTGGCCGAGAATCGGGTTGTTCCAGCGAATAAGGCTTTCGAAGCCGATGACTCGTCCGTTCTTGCGATCGTATTGGGGCTGATAGACGAGCCGGAACTCCCGTCGCTCTATCGCCCTTTTGAGCTGCAGCTCGATCTGGACCCGGCGCTTGATCTGCTCGTTCAGCGAAGGCTCCCAGAACTTCATCTGATGGCCGCCCTGCTTGCGGGCGAAATACATCGCGTTCTCCGCGTTGGCCAGCAGCTCGTAGGCGCCGAATCCGCTCGTTTCTCTCGAAAATATGCCCATGCTGATCCGCACCGGCAGTTGCTGATCGTCCAGCGAGATCGGCTTCATCAGGCTTTGGAAGATCGCTTCGGCCAGCAGACGGCTGGACTTCTCGTTGCTTGACGTATAGGCGCATATGAATTCGTCTCCGCCGACGCGCGCGGTATAGAATTGTTTCTCGTAGAGCCCGCAGTTTTCGATACGCCTGGCGACGATTTGCAGAATGCGGTCGCCTACATTGCGGCCGAATACTTCATTGACGACTTTGAAGTGATCCAGGTCGATCGAGGCGATCGTCAGAGACGAGTAGGGCTGGCGAATCGTATCGTCCAGCCAGCGCACGAGAGAAGCGCGGTTGGGCAGCTTGGTCAGCGCGTCGTTGTCCCGCAGGAAGACGACCCGCTGCTCCATCTGGCGCTGCGGGCTGATGTCGAAGCTGATCATCAGGATGCTCATGATTTCTCCGCCTCGGAAGACGGGCCGAAGATGGGTGAGCAAATACAGCCCCTTCCATTGCATCTCGTAGCTGACGAGCTTCTCCCCGCTCCAGGCTCGATTGTAGAAGGGCTCTTGATAACAAGCGGGCTCATGGGAAAACAATTCGACGCTGTCTTTGCCGACCAGATGGGACGCGGGCATTCCGAACAAATGCAGCAGCTCGCCTTCCCCGTACATGCATATGTATTTGCCGTCCTTACGGCACAGTTTCAGGATAAGACCTCGTTGCCCCCGCAGCGTCCCCCGCAGTTCTTCGTGCACGATCGCCAAATCTTCCTCGATTTTCACCAAGTGGGAGAAAGACTCCAAAATCAACTGGTGGTTCTGCTCCTGAATTTTGAACAGTTGGTCGGACATAAGCGAGTCCTTCTGCTTCAGCGCGACTTTGCAGCGGAGCAGGAAATTGTCCTCGTGAAGTCCGTCGCCGGACGGCTGCAGCAGCAAATCCTTGAAAAAGAAGTCGGACGCCCCGCTGTCGATCGATTCCATCGCGTAGTCGGACCCTTCGTCCGTGTAGCTGCTGACCATAATGACGGGAACGGGGCAGTCGTGCATGATCTGCTTTAATGCCGTCAATCCGTCCATGACCGGCATCTCGATATCCATCGTGACGAGATCGGGGCGCTTCGAGACGATCATCTCGATTGCCTCCAACCCGTCTCTTGCTTCTCCAACTATCATAAAGCTTTCGTCCTTGGCAAACAGCTTGGTCAAAATGCTGCGCACCAAGCTGGAGTCGTCCACGATGATCACTTTATAGGGCGTCATGGGTCACCTCTCCTGACTGCGATTTCGTCTATTGGTATCTTTTTCCTGTTGTCATTTGAGGCTATTTTCTCACAAATCTATTAGATTTCTTGCCGAACTTTTATTTGAATCTGTTAAAAAAGTATGAGTTCGGGGTGAAAAGCCGTTGTACCTTGCCGTAAAAGCTTCAATCACCATGACGGTCTTGAAGCGTTCGCTAACCGATGCTGCGCAAGGGGAGGGCGTCGAACTTTGAGACTTGCATGAATGTTGTAGCATAGAGTTGTTAAAGCATTCTGCGAGGAGGAATGAAGATGCAAGGAACGATTCGGATCAAGGGAGCGCGGGAGAACAATCTGAAAAACATCTCTCTCGACATTCCGAAGCACAAGCTGGTCGTCGTGACCGGACCGTCGGGCTCGGGCAAGTCGACGCTCGCGATGGACACGCTGCAGAGGGAGTGCCAGCGGCAGTACATGGAGTCGATGGGCATGGTGTCGGATTCGGTGGCCAAGCCGAAGGTCGATTCCATCGAAGGGCTGTCGCCGTCGATCGGGGTCGGCCAGCATGCGACCAATCGCAATCCGCGTTCGACGATCGGCACGGTGACGGACGTCTATACGCTGCTCAGAATCGTATTCTCCAAGCTGGGAGAACGCCCGTGCCCCCGATGCGGGACGACGGTCGTCTCCGCTCCGGACGGCGCGGGAGGCTACGGGATTCCGGATGAGGACGAGGAAGCGGACATGCGCCTGAGCGAACCCTGTCCGAGGTGCGGTCATGCCCTCGAGAAGCTGACGATGACGCACTTCTCGTTCAACAAGCCGGAAGGGGCGTGCGAAGGCTGCAGCGGGCTCGGCCATGTCGCGTCGCTCGATCTGGCGGCCGTCTTCGACGAGGAACTCAGCGTTCGCGGAGGAGGCGTGCGGATCTGGTACGACTTTATCGTCGAATACAGCTTAAGCATCTTGAAGGCGGCGGCCAACCATTACGGCTTCGAATTCGACGAGCATGCCCCGATCAAGACGCTTGGGGAAGCGCAGCGGGACCTGCTGTTCTACGGCGTCGAGAGCGAGCGGTTCTCCGGCCGCTTCCCCGACGTCAAGCCGCCGAAGGCGGTCGGCCAAGGCAAGTTCGAAGGCGTCGTTACGGGAATCTGGAGAAAATATCGGGAGAAGGGCAGCGAGGGCGGAGGAGCGGAGCTGTTCACCGAGCGGACCTGCACGGAATGCGGCGGGGAGAAGCTGAAGAAGTCGAGCCTTCAGGTGAAGGTGAACGGCGCTTCCATCGGCGAGATCTCTTCCCGGGCGATCGCGGACGCGCTGGACTGGACGCAGACGCTCAGAAGCGGACTGACGCCGGGACAATCGGACATCGCCGAGGCGCTGCTGCACGATATGATCGTCCGGATGAAGCGCATCGTCGACGTCGGACTCGGCTATATGTCGCTGAACCGGCAGGTGGTTACGCTGTCCGGAGGCGAGGCGCAGCGGCTGCGGCTGGCGTCCATT
>Ga0065721_10002199_pt1 | contig 18038 bp, 21 predicted proteins | sample Mesricmetagenome_FD_59108 | JGI IMG/M metagenome (GOLD analysis project Ga0065721, IMG submission 59108) | Mesophilic microbial community from rice straw/compost enrichment Sample: eDNA_1 v2 (version 2) | ecosystem: Engineered > Solid waste > Grass > Composting > Bioreactor | place: USA: Davis... | reverse complement strand
GGCCTGGCGACGCAATTCTTTGCCTCGGCCGCTTTTGCGGCTAGGGCGGGCGCATGAACGGCCTTTTCCCTGTCATGATCGGCGGCGCAATTGGCGCCGGCGCCCGCCATATCGTCGGTCAGCTGATGCTGGCTCGGTTCGGGCCCGGCTTTCCGTGGTGGACGCTGTCGATCAACATATTGGGCAGCCTGCTCATGGGCGTGCTGATCGGCTGGTTCGCGCGGAGCGGGGGGAGCGACACGGCGCGCCTATTTCTTGGCGTGGGAATCCTGGGCGGCTTCACGACCTTTTCCTCGTTCAGCCTCGAATTCTGGATGCTCTTCGAACGCGGCGCCATCCTGCAAGCTGCCATCTATGTCCTGTCCTCGGTGATCGCCGCCATTGCGGCCTGCGGCCTTGGAATGCTGATCATGCGCGAGCTTCCGGCATGAGTGCGCCCGCCCAGGATCGCGACGCAGCCGTCGTCGCTGAAGAGGATGACGGCATTCGTCTCGACCGCTGGTTCAAGCGCCACCGGCCGGGCACGCCGCACGCGCTCCTGGCGCGCTGGGCACGGTCAGGCGAGCTGACCCTCGATGGCCGCAAGGCCGACGTGTCGGACCGCATCGAGGCGGGACAGCGCATCGCGATGCCCGTCCCGCCCGCCGCCCCTGCTGCGCGCCCGGCGCGCAAAGGACGTCCGCTCACCGACGCCGACGTCGCACTCGCTAGATCGATGGTGCTCCACCGCGATGCGAGCGCGCTGGTGCTCGACAAACCCCCCGGCCTTGCAACGCAGGGTGGCACCAAGACGGACAGCCATGTCGACGGTCTGCTCGATGCGCTTCAGTTCGACGCGGCTGTGCGCCCCAAGCTTGTCCATCGCCTCGACAAGGATACGTCGGGCGCGCTGCTCGTCGCGCGCACGCCGCGCGCGGCGGCCTGGTTCGCCAAAGCCTTTTCAAATCGCAGCGCGCGCAAGACCTATTGGGCGATCATCGTCGGGGTGCCCGACATCGCGCAGGGCGAAATCGACCTGCCGCTCGCGAAGCAACCCGGATCGGGCGGCGAGAAAATGCACGTCGACGAAAAGGGGCTGCCCTCGAGGACGCGCTACCGGATCATTGAGCGCGCGGGCAACAGCGCTGCATGGGTCGAATTACAGCCTCTGACCGGGCGCACCCACCAGCTTCGCGTGCATATGGCAGCAATCGGCCACCCAATCGTCGGCGATGGCAAATATGGCGGCAAGGGCGCCTTCCTGACCGGAACGATCAGCCGCAAGCTTCACCTGCACAGCCGCCGGCTTCGCGTCGATCATCCCGATGGAGGCGCACTCGATATTTCGGCGCCGGTTCCCGACCATTTCGCCGCAAGCCTCGACGCGCTCGGCTTTGACCTGCTGCTCGGTGATGTCGTCGCCGAAGAGGCGCCGAAACCCTCAAACCGAACGATCCAGAAGGCGAAAGCCAAGGCGCATGCGAAGCAGGTGCGAAAGGCGCGCCGCGGCGAGCGGCGCGGACGCGCCGAAGCCAAGGCCAAGGGCCCTGCGAAACGCGCCCCGGCCAATCGCAAGGCGCCTCCCAAAAAGCCCCGCTGATGCACCCCAACTCCGCCTTCCGCCCCGAGCAGGACGATCTCGCCGCCTTGCTTGTGCGCGAGATCGGCTTTGCCGCGATCTTCGCCGGCACGCCTGACGGCCCGCGGGTCGCTCATGCGCCGGTGATCCTCAGTGAGGACGCAACGACGCTGCAATTTCATCTCGCGCGTGGCAATGGGTTGACGAAGCATCTCGCAGGCGCCGCGGCGCTGGTGGTCGTGCAGGGTCCCGACGCCTATGTCAGCGCGAACTGGTACGCCGATCAGACAAAGGCGGTGCCAACCTGGAACTATGTCGCAGTCGAGATGGAGGGCGTGCCCCGCCAACTCGATGATGCCGGTCTCGTCGCCCAGCTCGACGCGCTCGCAGCGCTTCACGAAGCCCGGGCCGGCGAAGATCCGCCTTGGACGCGAGGCAAGATGGATCNGGCCTGTTTCGGCAAGCTGACGGGCGCGATCCTCGCCTTTGAAATGCCCATCACCGCCTGGCGCCCGACGATCAAGCTGTCGCAGAACAAGGATGCTGACGAGCGAGCGNGCGTCGCGGACGGTATCGAACGTACAGGCCACGGCGCCCTCGCCCATTTGATGCGTGAGCTCGGCGGCGCTAGGAAGNACGCATGACAACCACGGCAAACGACGCCCTCGCCAAGAAGCGTTTCATCGCGCTCAACGCCATCCGCATCACGGGCGCTCTTTTCACCCTCGCGGGCTTTGTGCTGATCCGTGGCGGCTGGACCCTCGCCGGCCAGCCTGCCGATCGGTGGATAGGAGTCGCCGTGGTGCTGGTCGGCCTGTTCGATTTCACGGTGATGCCAAAGATCCTCGCGCGCCGGTGGCGGTCGCCCGACGCGCGATGAAGAGGTTCTGGAAAGAGGCCAAGGCCGTTGCAGCGGACGGCGGATGGGGCATCGCGCTCGATGGGCGCGCGGTAAATACCCCAGGGCGCGCGCCGCTCGTAGTCGCGAGCCGCGCGCTGGCTGAAGCCATTGCGGCCGAATGGGGCGCGCAGGACAACCGGCTCGATCCAGCGGCGATGCCGCTCACCGGACTTGCCAACGCCGCCATCGACCTCGCGCGCCCTGACCCCGCCACCTTCGCCGCACCCATCGCCGCTTATGCCGAGAGCGACCTTCTGTGCTACCGCGACGCCCGCGACGCCGCGCTCCAGGCCGAGCAGGCCGCGGCGTGGAACCCGCTGCTCGCCTGGGCCGAGGATCGCCACGGCATCGAATTCACCCTCGCGCAGGGCGTCATTCCGGTCGACCAGCCGCCCGCCACCGTTGCGGCGCTGCGCGGGGCGCTTCTCATCTACGATCCTTACCGCCTCGCCGCGCTGACGCCCATCGTGACCATTGGGGGTTCGCTCGTCGCCGCGCTCGCACTTGCGGAGCGCGCATTCGACGCCGCCGCGCTGTGGGATGCGGTCAACCTCGACGAACTCTACCAGGAACGCCGCTGGGGCGCCGACAGCGAGGCGCAAAAAGCGCGCCGACGGCGCGAAGCCGACTGGAACAACGCGGCGCGCTTTCTTGCGCTTCTTTGACGAAGCTGTCCGGCTCGAGCCCCCGGGGTCAAGTCAATCCACGAAATTCGGCTTCCGCTTCTCCATCCCTGCCATCACCGCCTCCATCTGATTGGGAGTGCGGATGACCTTCACCTGTTCATCGCTTTCGGCTTGCAGGATCTCGGCGTCGGTGGCGTCGGCGAGCATGTTGCAGAGGCGCTTGGCGCCGCGAATGGCGTGCGGATTCTTGTTCGCGATCACCTCGGCAAGCTCGAGCGCCTTCGCCAGGGGATCGTCGGACACATGGGTCGCAAAGCCCAGCATCTTCGCCTCCGAGCCTGTAAATTCCCGGTTGGTGTATATCAGCTCGCGCAGCACGTCGTCGGCGACCTGCGTACGCCATAGCGCCATTCCGGCAACATCGGGGACGAGGCCCCAGCGCATCTCCATGATCGCGATGCGCGTGTCGGGGTGGACGATGCGGATGTCGGCCGCCGCCATGATCTGACTGCCTGCGCCGAATGCAACACCATGCACGGCGGCGATCACCGGCACCGGCAGCTCGCGCCAGCCCCATGCTGCATATTGGGCGTTGTTCGCAATTCCGCGCGTACGATCGGACAAGCTGCCCCCCGCGCTGCTCGCGCCCGGATCACGCTCGGCGCTGAGGCTGGAGAGGTCAAGGCCGGCGCAGAAGGCGCGCCCCTCGCCCGACAGAACGACGACGCGAAGGCCCTGCTGCGCCTTGAGCTCGTCGACGGCTTCGGCCAGCGCCGACCACATCGCTGCGTCGAGGGCATTCAGCTTGTCGGTACGGATAAGCCGGACATCGGCGATCCCGCCGTCCAGCATGGTGATGGAAATCCGGTCCTTCATGGGAGAGTCCTTCGCGTCAGCGTTTGAGTGCCGCTTCGACGAGCGGCAATTGGTCGTTTCCGAAATACATGTCGTCGCCGTCGACGAAGATGGTGGGGGAACCGTAACCGCCGCGCGCAATGACCTCCTCGGTGTTCGCGCGCAGCCGCGCCTTGACGGATTCGCTGCCTGCCGCGGCGCGAATCGCCGCCCCGTCGAGCCCCTCGGCGTCGGCGACGGCCTCGAGCACGTCAGGATCGTCAAGATTTTCCTGGCGATCGAAGTAGCTCGCAAAGGCAGCGCGCGCGAAACGGACGAGCGAGGACTGGTCGTCCTCGAGCGCTGCGGCAAAGCGCATCGCGGTCACGCTCTTTGCAGGGTGCCATCTTGAGGGGAAGTTCATCGGGACACCGGCAAGCTGCGCCCAATCTTTCAGTACCTTCCAGCTGTGCTGCATCCGCCGGTTGTCGGCCTGCTCTCGCGCGGCATAGATCGCCGGGTTTACCGCATTGAACACCCCGCCGACCAGGATCGGGCAATAGCGCGCGCTCACGCCGTTGCGCTCGAGTATGGCTGGCAAATTGTGAAAGGCGAGGCAGGTCCACGGGCTCGACAAATCGAAGAAGAATTCGACGCGGTTGGTCATCGGGTCACGCCCTTTCCTTCGCCTGCTCCCAATAGCGGTCGCGCAGCAGCCTCTTGTAGAGTTTGCCCGTGTCGTGGCGCGGCAGCGCATCGAGAAAGTCGATCCGGCGCGGGATCTTCACGCCCGAGAGTTTCTCCCGCGCGTATGCGATCAGCTCGTCGCGAAAGGCGTCGGTTGCATCGGCCATGTCCGCCGGCTGGACTACCGCAATCACTTCTTCGCCCATTTCCTCGTGCGGCCCGCCGACCACGGCAACGTCGGCGACCTTGGGATGGGTGACAAGGTGGTTTTCGATCTCCTGCGGATAGATATTCACCCCGCCGGAGATGATCATGAAGCTCTTGCGGTCGGTCAGATAAAGAAAGCCGTCTGCGTCGAGCCTGCCGACGTCCCCGAGCGTCGACCAGCCTTTTGAATTGCGGCTGGAGGCAGTCTTCTCGGGATCATCGTGATATTCGAAGACGCTTTCACTTTCGAAGAAGACCGTCCCTTCCTCCCCGACCGGCACCTCGGTTTCATTATCCTCGCCCACGATATGGACGACGCCGTTGATCGCGCGGCCCACCGTGCCCTTGTGCGCAAGCCAGTCCTGGCTGGTCGCAAAGGTCATGCCATTGCCCTCCGACCCCGCATAATATTCGAGCAGGACCGGCCCCCACCAGTCGATCATCGCCTGCTTGACCGGGATCGGGCAGGGCGCCGCGGCGTGAATTGCGCTCTTCATCGTCGATACATCATATTGCGCGCGCACCGCCTCGGGCAGCTTCAGCATGCGGACGAAATGGGTGGGCACAAATTGCGCCGCGTTGCAGCGATAGTGCTGGATCGCCGCAAGCGCGCCTTCGGGATCGAATTTCTTCATCAAGACCACCGTCCCGCCCAGACGATGGATCGTCATCGACCAGCGCAGCGGCGCAGCGTGATAAAGCGGTGCGGGCGAGAGATAGATGCTCTCGGAATTGATGCCGAACGCCATCGAGGCGAGCATGACCAAGCTGTTGGGCGCATCGATCGCCGGCTCTTCGGGCAGCGGCACGCGCACGCCCTTGGGCCGCCCGGTGGTCCCCGACGAATAGAGCATGTCGACACCGGCACGCTCGTCGGCGATGGGCTCGGCGGGCATCCTTGCGAGCTCATCCTCGATCTTTGGCCAGCCGGCAATCTCGCCGCCCATCGAGAAGCGTTCGATCTTCGTCTGGAGCTGAAGCGCGGCCGGTGCAAGGCTCGCGGCCACCACCAGCATCTTCGCGCCCGAATTTTCCAGAATATAGTCGGTCTCGTCCTGCGTCAGCCGCGACGAGATGCAGACATAGCGAAGCCCAGCGCGCTGTGCGCCCCAGGTCAGCCCGTAATAGTGCGGCGTGTTGTCGAGCATGAAGGCAATGACATCCTCATGCTCCAGCCCATGCGCGCGGAACATCTGCGCCGCGCGGTTCGACGCTGCGTCGAGCTCTGCATAGCTGATCGCCTCGCCCGTCTCGGCGACGATGACCGCCGGCTTTTGAGGATTGGTGCGGGCATGGACTGAAGGGTGCATCGGGCATCGTCTCCGGAGCTATCTGCTTTGATTATGCTCAAGGTGAGTAGCGAGTTGAAACTTTTGGTCAAGCAAGCTCGCCGCCGATATTTCCTCGCGGCGTTGCAGACCGGCGCTGCTGTGCTAACGGGTCGCCATGACCACCGACGACATCCTCGCAACCGACTTCGCCACCCTGCCCGACCTCGTTCGCGCTCACGCAAAAAAACGTCCCGGTGCCGTAGCGGCCGCCGATCCGTTCCGGCGCCTCAGCTGGCTCGAGCTCGACCGGATCGTCGACCGAATCGCCGCGCGGCTGCAGGAGGACGGGCTGACGAAGGGAGATCGAACCGCGATCGCAGGGCTGAACAGTGTCGAGCAGGTGGCGGTCATCCTCGGCACGCTGCGCGCCGGCGGAGTCGCGGGGCTGATCACCAACAGCGCGACCGGAGAACAGATGGCGGCGATGATCGCTGACACGGGCGCGCGCCACCTGTTCCTCGACAGCGCCGCTTCGGCAAGCCTTGAAGGTCAGATCGTCACCGCGAGCGATCGCATCGCGATGGACGGCAGTGACGTCGGCACGCCGCTCGATATCTGGATGGCGGCAGAGGGCGCTGCCCCGGCGCCGGTGACGATCGATCCGCTTGACGGCTTCAATATCATCTATTCGTCGGGCACGACGGGTACGCCGAAGGGCATCGTGCACAGCCATGCAATGCGCTGGCAGCATATCCAGCGCGGCGCCCCAGCCTATGGGCCGGCGGCGGTGACGATCCTTTCAACCCCGCTCTATTCAAACACGACAATGGCAAGCTTCCTGCCAACCCTCGGGTCGGGCGGGCAGGTTGTGCTGATGAAGAAATTCGACGCTCGGGGATTCCTCGAACTCGCCGAGCGCGAGCGGGCGACCAATACGATGCTCGTGCCTGTGCAGTATCGCCGTATCATGGCCCTGGAGGATTTCGACCGCTTCGACCTTTCGAGCTTCGTCATGAAATATTGCACCTCGGCGCCCTTCCCCGCTGCGCTCAAGGCCGATGTGCTGAAACGCTGGCCGGGCGGGCTGGTCGAAATCTACGGCATGACCGAGGGCGGAGCGACATTCATCCTCGAAGCGCATCAATATCCGGACAAGCTCCACACCGTCGGCAAACCCGCGCCCGGCCATATCGCCAAGGTGATCGACGAAGACGGAAACGAACTGCCGCAAGGCTCGGTCGGCGAGCTGGTCGGCCGGAGCCCTGCAATGATGACGGGTTATAACAACCGCCCCGACGCGACCAAGGCGATGCATTGGTACGATGCAGAAGGAAATCTTTTCTATCGCCACGGCGACATCGGCCGGATCGACGAGGACGGATTCCTCACTCTCATGGACCGGGCAAAGGACATGATCATCTCGGGCGGCTTCAACATCTTCCCGAGTGACCTCGAGGCGATCCTGACCGCGGACGAGCGCGTCGTCGAAGCCGCCGTCGTCGGCATGCCGAGCGAAGAATGGGGTGAGACGCCCGTGGCGTTCGTCGTGCTGAAGGATGGCGCCGACCCCGAGGCGGTTCGCGCCGACTGCAATGCCAAAGTCGGCAAGACTCAGCGCCTCAGCGCGATCAAGATTGTCGACGAACTGCCACGCAGTCCGATCGGCAAGGTGCTCAAACGCGAATTGCGCGATCGTCATTCTGGGTAGCGGCAATAAGGGTCTTTCCTGGGTCCCCGCGGAAAAGCGAACCGCCTCGTTCGGCCCCTATTAGTCCTGTCCGCTATCCCAGTCCTCCGGCCCTGAGCGCCGCCAGCGCGCTCTCGAGCCGGGCGTCCCCTTCACCCTCGACCCAGGCCCAGGGGAGCGTCCTGCGATCGAGCTCGCCGATTGCCACTTCCATGAACCGCCGCCGGTCTGCCACGCTCCCGAAAAGACGGGTGCCATCCTCCCTCCATGGCAGGTCCATCGCGGGAACGAGGTAGAAGTCAGCGGTATCCTGCCATGCATCGATCGCCGGCAGGCGGCGACCGAGCAACATGATCGCCCATGCCTGCGTCATCAATGGGTCGGTATCGGAGATCAGCCACTCGGGACGCTCCGCCCGCGCCGCGCGGGTCGCTGCGACATGGCCATCGAAGATCGCGAGCAGATCCGCCTCCTCGAACGCGGTGCCGTTCGCCTCGGCATAGAGGCGGCCATATTCGGGCACGACAACCGCGCCGAGCCGGGCCGAAAGGCGCGGGGCGAGCGTCGACTTTCCGGTGCTTTCGGCGCCATGGAGGCAGATGTGCCGCGTCATGCCAAAAGCGTCCCGTCCGCCGCGGCGCGGCGCCATTGGGCCAGCCCCGCTATCGAAATGCCGAGCAGCACGACATAGACCGCGCTCGTCGCATAGAGGCCCCGCCATGCGAAGAGGGGCACCGCGATCAGATCGACCAGAATCCACAGCCACCAGCTTTCGACGCGGCGCCGTGCAAGCAAGGCTTGCGCCGCGATGCTCGCCATCGCAATGCCGCCATCAGCCCAGGGAGCCGCTGCATCGGTGAAGCGCTGCATCATGGCGCTCCATGCGGCCCACGCCGCGATTGTCGCGATCATCCAGAAATGGCGGTCGCGGCGCGTGAGCCATCCGACCGGGACGCCCTTCTCCTCCTTCGCGCGCAGCCAGTTCCACCACCCATAGATATTGAGCGCGAAGAAAAAGCCCTGGAGCAGCATGTCGCTGTAGAGTTTCGCCTCGAAGAACACGATTGCATAGAGGCTGACCGCTACGAGCGCGAAGGGGTAATTCCATATGCTCCGCCGCGCGACCAAGGCCACATTGATCAGCACCAACGCTGCCGCCAGCCACTCGAGCTCGCTCATGTCCCTTTCTCCGCCCGCGACCGCGTCCACAGCCCTTCGCGACTGATCCGGCGCTGCGGCGGGCGGCGCAGGACCGACCAGCCGGCGCGCGCCACCCAGCCGAGCTTGGCGGCAAGCGAGCTCGACGCGCGGTGGTCCCAGGCATGGTCGCCGCGGCGGCGGACCTCGCGTGCGATGTCGCCATAGATGCCGGTCGCGGCGAGCACCGCCCAGCGGCTTCGCGGCCTGAGCTTGCGCGCCCCCCAGCGCGCCGACGCCTCATATTCTTCCGCCATCTCGGCGAGCCATTTCGCCATCACGCTGAGCCGCGAACGAAAGGCAGGGTGCATGTGCTGGCCGGGCGGAATGTCGAGTTCGGCGAGCCACTCGTCGGGCAGGTAGCAGCGGTCGGCGGCGGCATCCTCGGCGATGTCGCGCGCGATATTGGCGAGCTGAAAAGCGATGCCAAGGTCCGATGCGCGGTCGAGCGTCGTCTCGTCCGCAGGATCAATTCCCATTACAAGCGCCATTGCGACGCCCACCGCGCCTGCGACATGATAGGCATAGCGGAGGAGATCCGCCTCGCTGCGCGGCCGCCAATCGTCGGCGTCGAGTTCAAAGCCCGCGATGATGTCGTCGATAACGGCGCGGGGGATGACAATTTCGGTCAGCAAAAGGCCGAGCGCATCGAACGCGGCTTCGCCGGTGGGTTCGCCCGCAAAGGCGCGGTCGGTCAGCGCGCGGATGCGCGCCAGCGCCGCCTGGGCGTCGTGCCCCACTCCCATCGGCCCGCCATGATCCTGCCCATCGACCAGGTCGTCCGCGGCGCGGCACCAGGCGTAGAGCAACCACACCCTCTCGCGCGTGATCCGGTCGAACAGCTGGCTCGCGAGCGCAAAGCTTTTGGAGCCCTGCGCAATGCTGTCGTGCGCGAAGCCGTGCAGGGCCTGGGCATCATAGCCCCCCGCTTCGCTCATCAAAGATCGTCGGCCTTCATCGCGAAAATTGGCTCGTGCGGCTGATAGCCCTCCATCTTGTCGAGCAGCTCGTCGATCCCGGCATCGACAATCAGGATGCCCGCATGCGCTGGGCGGATAAACCCGGTTTCGATCATTCGGCGGTTGAAAGCGATCAGATAGTTGTAGAAGCCCGCAGCGTTGAGCAGGCCCACGGGCTTGGCGTGGTAACCAAGCTGCGCCCAGCTGATCGCCTCCCACAGCTCGTCCATCGTCCCGACGCCGCCCGGGATGGTGAGGAAGCCGTCGGCGAGATCGGTGAACATGCGCTTGCGCTCGTGCATCCCCGAGACGACGTGNAGCTCCGTGACGCCGCGGTGCGCNACNTCGGTGCCGACCAGCGCGTCGGGGATTACGCCGATCACCTCGCCGCCGGCNTCGAGCGCCGAATCCGCGACCGCTCCCATCAGCCCGAGGCGGCCGCCGCCGTACACGACNCCGATCCCGCGNNTCGCCAGGGTGCGGCCGACATGGCGGGCGGTTTCGATATAGACGGGGTCGGCCGGGGTCGCNGACCCGCAATAGACGGCGAGGCGTTTCATAGGTCTATCCTTACCCGCTCGCGGCGCGAACGGAACTANATGTTCAGCATCAGGGCGGCCGTCGCCTTGGCACTGCCGACGACCCCGGGAATTCCAGCGCCGGGATGCGTCCCCGCGCCGACGAAGTAAAGATTCGAAATATGGTCATCGCGGTTGTGGGCGCGAAAATAGGCGCTCTGCCGCAGCAACGGCTCAAGGCTGAAAGCGCTGCCAAGGTGCGCCGCAAGGTCTGCTTCGAAATCGCGCGGCGTATAGTGAAACCGGGTCACCAGATTGTCGCGCAGCCCTGGCAGCACGCGCCGTTCGACCTCCGCGAGCACGGCGTCGGCAAAACGCTTNCCGAACGCCCCNTCCCAGTCTGCGGGCGCTTTTCCAAGATGCGCAACCGGGGCGAGCGCATAGAAAGTGGCATGCCCNGGGGGCGCCATTCCCGGATCGGTCGCACTGGGATGATGAAGGTAGAGCGAAAAATCGTCAGGCACCCTCCCATGCCGGTAGATGTCGTCGAGCAGCCCCTTGTAGCGTGGCCCGAAGAGGATGCTGTGGTGCGCAATATCGGGGTAATCGCCTCTTACGCCGAAATGGACGACGAACAGCGAGGGTGACCAGCGCTTTTTCGCGAGACCTCTTGCAACGATGGCGCCGCGCCTGTGGCCGAGCAGGTCGCGATAGCTGTGCATCAGGTCCCCATTGGAGGCGACCATATCGGCGGCTGCCCGCCAGCCGCTCTGCGTGACGACGCCGCTCGCGCGCTCGCCCTGCGTTTCGATTCTCGCCACCGCATCGCCGAGGCGAAGCGTACCGCCCAACCTTTCGAAGAGCCGTACCATCCCGCTGACCAACGCGTTGGTCCCGCCGCGCGCCCACCAGACACCGCCCTGCTTCTCGATCGTGTGGATAAGCGCGTAGATCGCGCTCGTGGTCATCGGATTGCCGCCAACGAGCAGCGTATGGAACGACAGCGCCTGCCGCAGCCGCTCGTCGCGGACAAAGGATGAGACCACCGAATAGACGCTGCGCCAGGCCTGATATCGCATCAGTGCAGGGGCAGCGCGGAGCATCGAGGCGAAGTCGAGAAAGGCGGCCGAGCCAAGCTTCACATAGCCCTCGCGATGCACGCCTTTCGCATATTCAAGGAACCGCTCGTAGCCGGCGATGTCGGCGGNATTGAGCNTCGCGATCTGTGCACGGAGCGCCGGCTCGTCGTTCGAATAGTCGAACCGCGACCCGTCGGGCCAGTCGAGGCGATAGAAGGGGGCGACGGGTAGGAGTTCAACGTCTCCGGCCATTTGCTGCCCGCTCAGCGCCCATAATTCCTCAAGACACGGCGGATCGGTGATGACGGTCGGCCCCGCGTCGAAAATATANCCCTCTCGCCGCCAATGATAGGCGCGCCCGCCCGGCCNNTCGCGTGCCTCGATGATGGTGGTCGACACCCCCGCCGACTGGAGGCGGATGGCAAGCGCCAGGCCGCCGAAGCCCGCACCGATCACAATGGCGGTTTGCGTCATTTCCAGTCGAAGCGCCGTAGCGCGGCGATTGCGCGGCCAACGGGAACCGGTGGCTTTCCGGCCAGCAGGCGCATCTTGTCGGCGGGCCGCGATCGGCCCGCATAAAAGCGCGCGATCAGCCCCGAGGGAAGGCGGTAGAAGCGCTCGAAGATGCGATAGCGTGCGCCGGGCTCGGCCGCCCGAAAGAGCATCGCGTCGAGCATCCGATAGAAACGCTGGCGCCGCCAACCTGTCGCCGCGCGTTCACGCAGCGTGGCTGGCAGATCGGGACCGATGAGCGCGGGAAGCGCCGCCGCGGTGCGCACTGCATCGGGCAACGAATAGCCGGTCGTGGCGTGAAAGGCGCCGGCACGCACGCCGATACGCGCGGTGCGGTCCGACGGCGGCCAATAGCGATCGAAGTCGCCCGCGATCACCACCGGCAGGACGCCGGCCTCCTCGCGCAGCGCTTTTTTCGAGATCTTCCACCCCTGCGCTGCTGCATAGGTCCGGATGCGTTCCCGGACCGCCACGACATCAAGGTCGGGCGTATCGCTGTAATAAGTATCCTCTACAAAGATCGTCTCGGCGTCGAGCGGCAGGAGATAGACGAAGCGATAGCCCTCGAGTTGCTCAACGGCGGCGTCCATCACGACCGGCTGGGCAAGCCCGTGCCCACCCTTCACGCGGAGCGTCTGTCCAACAAACTTCTGCCAGCCGCAGCTCAGCCCCGATCCATTGCTTGCCGCGCCGCGCGCGTCGATGACATGGCGCGCATCGAGCCGCCCGCCCGCAGCAAGCAGCACATGGTCGGTCGCGACATGGAGCGCGCGATCGGCGATCAGGTGTCCCGCGGGCAGCGCCGTTTCGATCGCCTCTGCCAATGCCTCGCTGGTCACGCTCTTGTACCCCATGCGCAAAGTGCGGTGATAGGCAGGAAAGCGGACATGATAGGCCGGCCAGTGATAGCGGACGAGCGGCGCGACGAGCCAACGATCGCGCTTGGCGATGTCGCTGTCGAAGAAGGACCAGATATGATTGCCCCCGACCGGCCCCGCCTCGACCAGCCGCACGTCAAGCTCGGGACGCTTNGCNGCGAGCGCGAGCGCCGCAAGCCCGCCCGCCAGCCCGCCCCCGACGATGGCAATGTCACAGCGCGAGGANGGGGTGCTGGTCATGCGANGGGCCTAGCCGAGCATGCGAGCGGGGGGAAGGCCAATGGCGCGCNATTCGGCGCAGATGACTTTCGACGCGGCTTGCTGCAAAATCCACCCGTGTCCAGGCCTGCCCTCCGCATCGAACCCGCCGCGCCCGCCGATGCCCGGGCCATCGCATCCATCTATGCGCATCATGTCGCGCGCGGCACCGCGACCTACGACGTTGAACCGCGCAGCGTCGTCGCGACGGCCGCGCTGATCTCGGAGCATCATGCGAAAGGCTGGCCCTTTCTCGCCGCGCGTGCGGCAGACGGCGATGTCGTGGGCTTTGCCTATGCCAGCCAATTCCGCCCGCGCGCTGCCTACGCCTGGGCGTGCGAGGATAGTATCTATGTTGCACCGTCGCAGCAGGGCTGCGGCATCGGCCGCACGCTTCTCGGCGCGCTCTTGACAGCGGCCGAAGCGGCAGGGTTCCGCACGATGGTCGCGGTGATCGGCGGCGGCGAGCCCGCCTCGGTCGCCCTCCACGCTGCCTGCGGCTTTGCGCACGCAGGGCGCCTCACCGGGATGGGATGGAAGCATGGGCGCTGGCTCGACACCGTCTATATGCAGCGCGCGCTCGGCGTCGGCACGGCGAGCCCGCCCCAATGAGCNCGGCAGCCGCNATCGCGCTCTCGGCNCTTGCGATGACGCTGATCGTCGGGGGCCGCTATCTGCTCTCGAGCGGCGCCTTTGCCCTGGCAACGCGGCTTCGGCACCCCGGCCTCTATCGCGGACTGGAACGGCAGATCCGGCGCGAAATCGGCTGGAGCCTTGCGAGCGCCGCCATCTACGGCGTCCCCGCTGGTCTTGTTGCCTGGGGCTGGCAGGCACGGGGCTGGACGCGCATCTACACGGATGCTGCCGCCTATCCGCTCTGGTATTTGCCCTTGAGCCTGCTCGCCTTTCTGCTGATACACGACGCCTGGTTCTATTGGACGCACCGGGCGATGCACCGTCCCTGGCTGTTCCGCCGGGCGCATGCGGTACACCACGCAAGCCGTCCTCCGACGGCATGGGCCGCGATGAGCTTTCATCCCCTTGAGGCGATTACCGGCGCTGTCGTCATACCAGCGCTGGTCTTCGTCATCCCGGTCCATGTGGCCGTGCTCGGCCTCGTCCTCGCCATCATGACGCTGATGGGCGTGGCCAATCATATGGGGTGGGAAATCGCGCCCCGCGCACTGGTGCATGGACGCGCAGGGCGCTGGCTGATAACCGCGACGCATCATGAGGCCCACCACGCGGTCTATCGGGGAAATTATGGGCTCTATTTTCGCTTCTGGGACAAAATGTGCGGCACGGATATCGGGCTTGGCTCTCTGGCCACTCCTGATCGGCGCGAGCGCAGCCCCGCCGAGCGTTGAAGTCAGCGTGACCGGGCTGCGCAGCACGAAAGGCCAGTTGCTCGTCTGCCTGACCACGAACCCCAAGGCATTTCCCGACTGCAGCGATGACAAAGGCGCGGTACGGATGGCGGTAAAGGCCGGGGCCGCGGCGGATTTCGTCATCGAGGCGCCCGCCAATGGCACCTATGCGATCGCCGTAGTCCACGACGAGAATGGGAACAACCGGATGGACAAGGCCCTGTTCCTGCCAAAGGAGGGCTTCGGNTTTTCGCGCAATCCTGCGATCACCGTGGGCCCGCCAAGCTTCAGAGCGGCCAGCTTTGCCCTCGACGGCGAGACGCGGCAGGCAATTCGCATGAAATATATGCTGTAATCACCCGCCGCGCCCCGAANTTGCTCAGGGCAAGGCCGCGGTGACGATGATCTCGACCTTATAGTCGGGGGTCGCGAGGCGAACCTCGCCGGTCGCGCGGGTCGGCGCGCCGGCGCCGCCCAACCACTCTTCCCATACGCTGTTCATCGCGCCGAAGTCGGCCATGTCGGCGAGCCAGATCATCGCGGTCAATAACCGCGACCTGTCGGTGCCCGCTTCGGCGAGCAGGCTGTCGACCTGCGCGAGCACGACGCGGGTCTGACTGGCTGCATCCTCGCCCGGCGCGCCAACCTGGCCCGCGAGGTACACGATACCGTTATGGATAACGGCTTGGCTCATGCGCGAACCCGAATGAAGGCGCTCGATACTCATGACAATCTCCCCTGGGTTAAAGTGAATAGCGGTCGAGCCCCAAACCCTCCGGATCGATCGGCGGTGCCTCGCCGCCGATGAGGCTGGCAATCAGACGGCCCGAGCCGCATGCCATCGTCCAGCCCAAAGTGCCATGCCCCGCGTTGAGGAACAGGTTCGCAATCGGTGTCTTCCCGACGATCGGGGTACTGTCAGGCGTCATCGGGCGCAGCCCGCTCCAGAAATTGGACGGCGCTTCATTGACGGCAGCACCGGGGAAAAGATCGTTCAGCGAATGACGCAGCGTCCCTTCGCGTCGTGGCGGGAGCGCGCGATTGAAGCCGGAAAGCTCGGCCATGCCGCCAACGCGGATACGGCCCCCAAGCCGGGTGATCGCGATCTTGTGGCTTTCGTCGAGCAGGGTCGAAGCCGGTGCGCATTGGGGATCGGCGATCGGCAGCGTGATCGAGTAGCCCTTCACCGGATAAATGGGGAGCCTGAGCCCCAGTGGCCGCAAAAGCGCGGGCGAATAGCTGGCGAGAGCGACCAGATAGGCGTCTGCCCGCAGCACGCCTGCGGACGTATGGACCGCAGAAACCTTTCCTCCCTCCATTTCGAGGCCGTCGATCCGCGTGTTGTATCGCAGCTCGACGCCCTTTGTGGGCAGGAGCGCGGCGAGCTTGCTCGTAAAGATATGACAGTCGCCGGTCTCGTCGTGCGGGAGCCGAAGCCCGCCAAGGAAGCGATCTCGCGCACCGGCGAGGCCCGGCTCGGCGCGAAGGCAGCCATCGCGATCAAGCAGTTCGAACGGGACAGCATAGTCGCGTAGCACAGCGATATCGCCGGCGCTCGCGTCGAGCTGCTTTTGCGTGCGAAAGAGCTGGAGGGTGCCCTGCGAGCGATGGTCATAGTCGAGCCCCAATCGGGCGCGCAGCGCGACAAGTTCATCGCGGCTGTATTCGGCAAGCCGCACCATGCGACTCTTGTTGAGCGCGTAGCGCGCGGCGGTACAATTGCGCAGCATGGCGATCGTCCAGCGCAGCATCGCCATGTCGAGCCGCGGCTCGATGATCAGCGGCGCATGTTTCATGAACAGCCAGCGAAGAGCCTTAGCCGGAATGCCAGGCGCCGCCCAGGGCGAGGCATAGCCCGGCGAAATCTCGCCCGCATTGGCGAAGCTGGTTTCGAGCGCCGGTCCGGGCTGACGGTCGACGAGCACAACCTCGTGTCCCGCCTCGGCGAGATACCAGGCTGAAGCAACGCCGACGACACCGGCACCCATTACGATGATCCTCATGGCGCGCCCCCCGGCAGGACGACCTCGGCGTTGCCGTCCTCGACGAAGATGCGCGCGTGACGTGCACCGAGCCGCGTCAGTATCTCATAGGCGATGGTTCGAGCATCGCGCGCCGCATCTGCGAGCGACTGCGAGGGCCCAAGACATTCCACGAAATCGCCCTCGGCGAGTTCGCCCGGGGGAAGGGCGCTGATGTCGACGGTGAGGCTGTCCATGGAAACGCGCCCGACGATGGGCAGCCGTATGCCGCGGTGCCACAAGGGCCCCGCGCCGCCGAGGGAGCGCGGCCAGCCGTCGGCATAGCCCAGCGCGATCGTTGCAAGCCGCTGCGACGCGGGGGCGATATGGTCAAGGCCATAGCCGACCCGGGTTCCCGCCGCGACGGCGCGGATCTGGAGCACCCGGGCGTGAAGCTGGACGACGGGGCGCAGCCCTACCGCGTGGGGTCCCGGATCGACCCCGAACAATGCGACGCCCGGGCGCGCGAGATCCGCGTGGAATGGTGCGGGGAGAAAGACGCCGCCGCTGTTGGCGATCGACGCGGGGACACCCGGGAAATGCGCTGCAACCCGGCGAAAGGCAGCAAGCTGCTCCTCATTCGCAGCGCGGCCGGGCTCGTCGGCGCCGGCAAGATGCGTCATCAGCAGTCGGAGGTCGAGTTCGCGGGCGCACGCGGGGTCGGCGGCGAGCGCGATCGCATCCTCCGCCGCGAGGCCGAGGCGCGACATGCCGCTGTCGACCTGCAGCGCAGCGGGAAGCGGAAATCCGAGCCTGCGGGCGCTGGCGCGCCAGCGCGTGACTTGCGACAAGGAATTGAGCACGGGGATAGCGCCAGCGGCGGCGCAGGCTCCCTCGCTCGCAGGGTCGAGCCCATTGAGAATGAAAATCGCGGCGTCAGCGCCGACCGCGCTTGCAAGCGGGGCGACCTCCGAGAGCTGAGCGACGAAAAAGGTGCGGCAGCCTTCGCGATACAGCGCAGCGCTGACGCGCGTCGCGCCGAGGCCATAGGCATTCGCCTTGACCACCGCACCGCAGCGCGCGGGCGCTACGCGTTCGGCGAGCGTGCGGTAATTGGCCCGCAGGGCATCGAGGTCGATGCCAAGGCGGCTCGAACAGCTTTCAACGCTAGATAATTGCTGCATATCGCGCTCCCGTGAGGAGAGTTAGCGAATATCATGCTGCATATTTCACCGATCCATATATTGTTCGAGCCAAATACCGTACAACCTTCGAAGAATCTGCGAAATATTGGAATTTTCTGCATGAACGCGCTTGACGACGCCGACCGGCGCATCCTCACCCACCTTCGCCTAAACGCACGGATCACCAACAGCGCGCTCGCCGCTGAGGTCGGGCTCTCGCCTTCGGCCTGCCTTCGGCGTGTGCGCCTGCTCGAACAGTCGGGAGTCATTCGCGGCTATAGCGCGATCGTCTCGGGCACGGCGCCCGACGAAGGCACGATCGCGATCGTGCAGATCGAGCTTGAGCGGCAGAC
>Ga0065721_10050766_pt1 | contig 18040 bp, 16 predicted proteins | sample Mesricmetagenome_FD_59108 | JGI IMG/M metagenome (GOLD analysis project Ga0065721, IMG submission 59108) | Mesophilic microbial community from rice straw/compost enrichment Sample: eDNA_1 v2 (version 2) | ecosystem: Engineered > Solid waste > Grass > Composting > Bioreactor | place: USA: Davis... | reverse complement strand
ATGGCACGAACGGTTGATCCGGGAAGTTCGCACCACTCATGGTGCATCTTGTGATCCTGCAAATGGTCGACATTCACGGGACGAAATGTTCCCAGTCCGACATGCAGTGTGACATAAGCAGCGCCAATGCTCCGATCTTGGCATTCTTTCAGGATGTCGTCGGTGAAGTGCAGTCCTGCCGTCGGGGCTGCCACCGCACCCGGCCTCTGGGCGTAGGTGGTCTGGTAGCGTTCCCAGTCCGTTGGAGCAGTCTCCCGCTGCATGTAATGGGGGAGGGGAATCGTTCCGAATTGTTCCAGAACGGGAACAGCTGGCAGATCGGTCTGAGGATGAACGATCCATTCTCCTCCATCGAGCTTCTCTTCCAGCAGCAAATCAATCTGTGGCTTCGCCGTTGCTGCCTGTGAAGACGGGGACGAAATTCCTGTCGACTCCGCAGGGACGAGGGTGATTCGTTCTCCCGGTTTTAGAGTCCCGCGCGTCTTCCCGATGATTCGCCAGCGTCCTGAAGGTTCCTCTTTTAAGAAGAGTCCCTCCCACTTTCCTCCGGTTGCGGAGCGGATTCCAAATAAACGGGCCGGAACGACCCGGGTATTGTTCATGACCAGCAGATCTCCTTCCGCCAGAAGTTGCGGAAGATCCCTGAACTGATGGTGGGTGATCGATTCCGATTTCCGGTTCACAACCAGAAGCCGTGAGGCATCCCGTTGTTCGGCCGGGAACTGAGCGATTAACTCTGGAGGGAGCTCGTAATCGTAATACGAAATCAGCGATTCAGGAGACATGATCAATCGTTCGCAGGAGTTCCGGTCACGAATCAGCTCGCCGACAGAATCGGCAGTTTCCGCTGATTGACACGGATGGTGGACCGTACCGGCAGAATCGTGTCGCTGCAATCGCCCGTTCGAATTACAACGAAGCAACGTGCGAAAACTGATTCCTGATGACCCCTTCAATGACTCCGCGTCTCAAACTCCCTGTTCTGCTGGCGATGCTGCTCTCCAGCATGCTATGGGCACAGACTGCGTTCCCGCAGGAGCCGGAAACCATTGGGGCAACGGATTTTCCGGCTGCGGTCGATTACGGGATTGCAACGGCCCCGGCTTATGCTCCCGTTTACAATTTGCAGGGGACCGGTCTGTTCAATGGCTCGGACATCTGGACCTGGAAATTTCTTCCCCAAGGATTCTTGTATCATACCTATCTGGCGAGCCTTCCAGAGCCGCGTCTGGCAGTTCAGGTCTTAAATGAGCGACATCAGGGGGCATTCGTCGACTCTTTCATCGGAGGCCGCATCGGGTTCGTTCGATTTGGACGGCAGGATTCCCCGGAAGGATTTCAGCTGGACGTGCTTGGGGGAGCGAACCTCCGTCAGGACCCCACACCGGATTGGGATGTGGAGGCCGTTCAGTTCCGATATGACATCCCTCTGACGTATCGAAAAGGGGCACATGCCTGGAAGTTTGGCTTCTATCACATCAGTGCCCATCTCGGAGATGAATTTCTGCTCAAGAATCCGGACTATGACCGGCTCAACTGGCTCCGCGACTCTCTTTACCTGGGCTATTCGTATTACCCGATCCCCGAATTTCGCCTGTATGGGGAAGTCGGCTGGGCCTTCAACTCGGATGTCTCCAAACCTTGGGAATTCCAGTTCGGGATCGAATATGCTCCTGCTTATCCTACCGGCATTTATGGAGCCCCCTTCTTTGCAATCAACGGACACCTTCAGCAGGAACTGGATTTTGGCGGATCGTTGAATGTTCAGGGGGGCTGGGCCTGGCGCGGCGAAGGGCAGGCCGCCGGTCTCCTTCGAACCGGTCCGTACTACTACGATGGGGGGAGTCCGCAATTCTCCTTCTACAAGGTGCATGAACAGCAGTTTGGATGGGGGCTGTGGTACGACTTCTGACCCTGTTCATTCAGCTGGTTCCCGTCAGATGACTCGACAGGAGTCCGATCCGCTCTGCTGTAGGCAAGGTTTCACACCTCGAATTCGGAAGAGGGCGAATTCCCGGTCATTCTGGCGGCCGTTTCGGAGATGACCCAGTTTTCAAAATCTGCTCCGGCAGCGTCCAGATTCCACGACAGAATGCATGGTGTCTCATAAGGATGCAGCGATTTGACGGCCTGCATGACCTGCGGGACCAATTCTGTCTGGGTTTTCAGAAGCAAAATGACCTCTTCAGACTCTTCGAGTTCTCCCTTCCATCGGTAGACGGAAGTCATTCCCGGAATGATGTTTGCGCATGCGACTAATTGCTGGCTCACTACGTCCCGCGCCAGAGTCACTGCAGCGTCTCTCGCCGGCAGGGTGGTATAGACAATCGAAAGGGCCATAAAATTGGTCCTTAAAATCAAATGCTGGAAGTCTTGAAAACCGATGGCGGACCGACTAATCTCCGGGACTTTCCGCAGCTCGGGGGGAGAAAGTCCGTCTCGATCTTGCCTGGCAAACGGCGATAGTCAAGGGGAACCTTCAGCATCCTGCCTCGACAGGATTGCTCGGTTGAACGAGGTGCTATTGTCATAAATCCTGTCCTTCCGGCAGTTTAGTTCTGTTCTGAAGGGTGGTTTCTGGTGTCGCTCGCTCAAGTTGGTCGGGCTGGGGATTCCCGGTCTGCAGCCCGGGAGCGAGAGGAGAATCACCAGGGGCCGTTTGTTCAGAGTTGCAGCAATATTTGGGTAGAACAGCAGTTTCCATGTCACAGATTGTCAAGATTTCTGGGAAGACCCGGACCAGTGTCGGAACCGCATCGTCCCGTCGCCTGCGTTTGCAGGGGCTTGTTCCGTGTAATGTTTTCGGGCACAAGCAGGATTCCGTTTCGATTTCTGTGGATGGTGATGCCATCGCCGGGCTGGTTCGAAGTGGAGCCCGCATCATCGATCTGGATGTGGACGGCAAGGAAGAAAAGGCGCTGGTCAAGGACGTGCAGTGGGACACGTTCAGTAAGTCCATTATTCACGTGGACTTTCTCCGCGTCGACATGAACGAGCGGGTTCGAGTGCAGGTTCCTCTTCAGCTGCGAGGAACTGCTCCCGGCGTTCTCGCTGGCGGGATTCTCGAAATCACGCACCACACTGTCGAAGTGGAGTGCCTCGCGGTGCTGGTACCGGAGACGATTCAGGTCCGTATCGGTGCCCTGAACATTGGTGATGTTGTTCATGTCCGCGATCTGCAGGATATCCCGGAAGGGATTACTGTTGTGACAGATCCCGACGTGGTTCTGCTGCATGTGATTCGGCCGAAGGTTGCTGAAGAGCCGGCAGCAGCCGAAGGTGCTGCAGCTGAGGCTGCTGCTTCTTCTGCCTCGTAGAGTGGTGGTTGAAGACAGAGCAGAAGCAAGGTGCCCTGGCGATTCCAAGGCTCGGGTGTGAACCGGGAGTGATTCGTCGGAGCATGAACAGTGAAAGTTGTTGTCGGTCTGGGGAATCCCGGACGGAAATATGCGGGAACGCGTCATAACGTCGGGTTTGACGTCTTGAATGTTCTCGCGGAGCGGCACGCTGGCGAACGCTGGCGAAGCCGTTTCGAAGCAGAAACATCAGAGATTCTATTGGGAACAGAGCGGGTTTTGCTCGTCGCTCCGCAAACCTATATGAATCTCAGTGGCCGAAGCGTCCGCAGCGTTGTCGATTTTTTCAAGATTCCGCTCGCAGACCTTCTGGTGATCAGTGATGATTTGAATTTGGATGTAGGGCGTCTCCGCCTTCGACCTTCGGGTTCGGCGGGGGGGCAAAAAGGACTGCAAAACATCATTGATCGACTCGGGACGACCGAGTTTCCGCGTCTGCGGATCGGGATCGGCCGACCCCGGGAGGGGATGGATACAGTTAACTACGTTTTGCAAACCTTCGCGAAGTCAGAGCGGCCTGTTGTGGATCAGGCCATTGACCGTGCGGAGATGGCCGTCGAATCCTGGGTGAATGAGGGAATCGAGGCCGCAATGACGAAGTTCAATCGCAGTGACGGAGCTGCCGAGTGAACTTTGATCAGGAAAACATGAAAGTGTGCCGGCTTCGGTCTGTCGGCAACGGGTTCGTAGGGACCTCGAAGTTAAATTGATCAATTTGGTTTGAAGGGGAATGTCAATTGGCTCTGCGACTGTATGAGTGCATGTTCCTGCTGGATAGCGGTCGCTATGCCCAGGATCCGAACGGGACCGAAGCGACGATTCAGGAATACCTGGATCGCTGCAATGCTGAGGTCGTGGCCAAGGCACCCTGGCAGGAAGGAAAGCTGGCCTACGAGATCGCTGGTCACCGGAAGGGACTTCACTATCTCGTCTATTTCAAGATGGACGGATCTCAGGTTGAGAATCTGAACCGCATCTGTAAGCTCAGTGATCTGGTGCTTCGTCACCTGATTATCGAACATGAGCAGAAGCTGTTTGATCTGATGATTCAGCAGCTGACGGTGGGCGGTGCTCATGGTGAAGAGGAGCCTGTTCCAGTCGGTGCCCCCGAACGGGATCAGGAGTAATTCGTCCCGCACGGTTCTCGCAGACAGAGCTGGCAGGCGGAGTGTGAAATCGAGCTGGAGAACCAGTCATGGCCAGTTTCAATAAAGTCATCCTGGTGGGAAATCTCACCCGGGATCCGGAAGTGAAATACACAACCGGAGGGACAGCGGTTACTGAAATCGGACTGGCTGTGAACCGCACCTGGTTCGACCAGAGATCAAACGAGCGTCGGGAAGAAGTCACCTTTGTCGACGTCACCCTGTTCGGTCGGACGGCCGAAGTCGCAGGGGAGTATCTTGCCAAGGGGCGGCCGGTTCTGATTGAAGGCCGGCTGCAGATGGATACTTGGGACGACAAGGAGACTGGGAAGAAGCGTTCCAAGCTCCGCGTGGTGGGAGAGCAGATGACCATGCTCGGGAGTCGCGGTGAAGGCGGCCCCGGTGAGGGTGCTCCCCGAGGCGGAGGAAGATCGTCTGGAAATCGAGGCGGGGGTTTCCCTGCTCAGGAGTCTTCGGGATCGTATGACGATTACGGATCGTCGGGAGATTCCGGGTTTTCTGACGACGACGTTCCATTTTAAGTGCATACAGACATTTTAAGTGCATACAGATTTGTAGAGATTGGTCGTCCAGACAGTTTTGTTGAATCGCAGTTTTAGATCCCGTCAGAACGGCAAACGTCTGGCGAAATTGCCCGGGACTCTGGTCCTGGGTCAGGAGTGAATGATGGTCGTACAACGCAAAAAGGGACAGCGAATTCGTTCCAAGGATCGCAAGGGCGGGATTGAATTGCTGTTGGCTGAGAACGTGGAGTCGCTGGGCAAGCAGGGCGAAATCGTTCGCGTGAAGCCGGGGTATGCCCGGAATTACCTGGTTCCAATGGGACTGGCCACGATTGCCACTGAAGCCAATAAGCAGATGGTGGAGCGGCACCGCAAGCGCCAGGAAGAGCTTGCTATTGCTCGACGCAAGGAACTTCAGGCTCTGGCGGACCGTATTCGCACTTACAGCGTGACTCTCGAAGCCAATGCGACCGACGATGGTCACCTGTACGGTTCGATCAGCGCTGCCGATATCAGCAAGGCCCTCAAGAAGGCCAATTACCCGGTCGAGACTCATCACATCAAGACCGAAGGTCTGATCAAGAGCCTGGGGATGTACACCGTTGCTGTGGAACTGGATCCTCAGGTGACGACCGAAGTCAAGGTTTGGGTCGTGCCGATGGCGTCGATCAAGTAGTAAGGTCAGCTTCGCATCGGAGCGGGATTGGTTTTCACAGTCCCGTCCGGGTGGCTGGTCTAATGCGGACCTCAATTGGTGGATTTCGGACGGAGACTGTCTTTCATCAGGAAGCAGCCTCGTCGTTGGAGATCAAAAAGCACGCATCCCGTTGGTCTTCCAGCGGGATGCGTGTCTGTTCAGAGACCGGCATTTCTACTCCCCCGTGTCGTTGATGCCGTTCTCACGGAGGATGTTATGGCAAGTCAGGGTGGATTTGATTTTCAGGGAAAAGTCCCCCCGCAGGATCTGGATGCAGAAAAGAGCGTCCTGGGGAGTATTCTTTTTTCGAGTGAAGCCTTCGACGAAGCGATTCGCCATCTTCACGCGGAATGTTTCTATGCGGATGCACACCGCCGCATCTTCAAGTGCATCCATGGTATGTATGAGCGAGGCGTCCGGGCGATTGACGTTGTGACGCTTGCGCACGAGCTCAAGCGCTTGGGGGATCTGGACGAGATTGGTGGGCCAGCCTATCTCAACGAGATCATGGCGACGGTTCCCCATGCAGCACATGCTGAGTATTACGCCCGGATTGTTCGCGATAAGTGGATGCAGCGGAGTCTGATCGAGGCCTGCACCGAGACGCTGAAGGAGGCGTACCACGGCAGCGAAGAGGTTTCCGATATTCTCGCAAAGGCAGAGCGCCGCGTCTTCTCGATCGTGGAGAACCAGCAGAATTTCTCCAGCATTGCGATCGACGACATTCTCGAAGATGCCTTTCAGCGCATCTTTGAGCGGATGGATAAGGACGATACCGTCAGCGGGCTGCATACCGGCTTTTACGGACTGGATGAGTACACCTCCGGGTTCCAGCCAACAGAACTGATCGTTCTGGCGGCTCGCCCGAGTATGGGGAAGACCGCTCTGGTGTGTAACTTCACACTTGCGGTCGGGAAGGCGAAGAAGGGGGTTCTGATCTTCAGTCTCGAGCAATCGAAGATTGAGTTAGCGGAGCGTCTGCTGTGTATTCATGCGAAGATCAGCGGGCACAAGCTCCGAAAGGGAGAGCTGGACGAGTTCGACCAGAACACCCTTTCGGAAGCCGCTGATGAAATGAAGACTTTCCCGATCTTCATCGACGATATCCCCGGTCGGACGATGTCGCAGATTGCTGCGATCGCACGGCGACTGAAGCGGCGTGAATGTCTGGATCTGGTCATCATCGACTACCTGCAGCTGATTGAATCAGAAGACCGCAGCCTTCCTCGCGAGCAGCAGATCGCCTCGATCACCCGGCGATTGAAGTTTCTGGCAAAGGATCTGAACATTCCGGTGATCGCACTCGCGCAGTTGAACCGGGGGGTGGAACAGCGGGAAGACAAACGCCCGAAGCTTTCTGACCTGCGCGAAAGTGGAGCGATCGAACAGGATGCAGACATCGTGATGTTTCTGCATCGTCCAGAGGCTTATGATCCGGAAGATCGTCCGGGGGAAGCGGACCTGATCGTCGCCAAGAACCGGGCCGGTCCAATTGGAACCGTCGAACTTGTCTGGATGCGTGACATGCTCCGGTTCGGTGACAAGAGCCCGATCAATATCGATATCTGACAAGTGAATCAGGGAATCGGTCATTCGCTGACCACTGGAGAATTTGTTATCGTCCTGTCCAAAGAACGAACGGGAAGACGGTGGCCGATTCTTCAGTACATGATTCTTCCGAGATGCGGTCTGGGCTCGCTTCGCGTACGTCCGGGCTGATGTCCAGTCTGCGCCTGGTCAGCCTGGGAACGGTGGTGTCCCGCATCCTCGGGCTTCTTCGCGACATCGCGATGACCTCTGTGTTCGGGGCGAGCACCATTCTGGATGCATTTATCGTCGCCTTCCGCATTCCGAATCTGGCTCGTCAACTTCTGGGGGAAGGGGCTCTCAGTACCGCATTCCTGCCGATCTACATCCGCCAGCAACAGACGAAAGGAGATTCGGCAGCGCGCGAGATGATGACGGCTGTCGCCATCGCGAGTGCCGCGATTCTTCTTGCGATTCTCCTGTTATTTGAAGTCGCCATCGGTATTGTGTGGTGGCTGCTGGAGCTGTCTCCCTCCACTCGCATCCTTCTGCAGCTTCTGGCAGTGATGATGCCGTATTGCGTGCTGATTTGCCTGTCGGCCCTGTTTTGTTCAGCCCTGCATGCCCGGCGGCAATTTCTTCTGCCGGCTCTGGTGCCGATCGCCCTGAATGTGGTCTGGCTGACGGTGCTCGGGGTGACTCGTCTGTTGGTCGGCGAACTGACGACGATCGCACTGTTTTCCGCCGGTGGCGTACTGATTGCCGGGTTCGTCCAGCTCCTGATTCCGCTTTGGGGGCTGCATCGCCAGCACCTGGGGTTGTCCCCTCATTGGCGAAATGGTTGGCGCCAGGTGAAGGATGTTTTCTCAGCCATGCTTCCGGTGGTTGTCGGGATGTCGATCATTCAGATGAGTGCGATTCTCGACAGTCTGCTGGCATGGAGTTTTTCAAAGCCAGACGATGGAGGCCAGGCCTGGTGCGAGACGCTGGGACTTCCAGTTCTGATGGAATCGGGGACTGCCAGTGCCCTTTATCTGGGACAGCGTTTGTATCAGTTCCCGCTTGGAGTCTTCGGGATTGCGCTGGGAACAGTTCTGTACCCACTATTGACGCAACATGCTCAGGCGGGGGCGACGGACCTGCTTCGACGGGATCTTTCGCGGGGAATTCGGATCATGCTTGCAGTTGCTCTTCCAGCCAGTGCCGGGTTGTGTGTCATGGCCTGGCCTCTAACGCGGGCACTCTTCGAGCGGGGAAAATTCGATCTGGAAGATACCGTTCTTACATCACGAATGATTGCCATCTATGCCTGTGGGGTCTGGTGTTTTATTGGAATCGCAATCCTGAATCGTGCGTTCTACGCCACTGGAGACCGGAGAACTCCGATGACAATCGGTTTTCAGGCATTCCTGTTGAATCTGCTTTTGAATCTGCTTCTGATCTGGAAGGTCGGAGGCGTGGGACTGGCAATCAGCAGCGTTCTTGCGAGTCTGTTTCAGGTTTGTGTGACGCTCATGATCCTGAATCGCCGCGTCGGACCGCTTCATTGGGACAGTATCTTCAAGACATTGTTCAAAGGACTTTTTGCGACGGTTCTGATGGCTGGCGGGTGTCTTCTGATTCAGGGATGGCTCCCCTCGGGAGATGCAATTGAGTTCAAGCTCATTCAGCTTCTCGTTCCGTGCCTTGTCGGACTGGGGATCTACGCGACGGTTGCTATGGCGCTGCGGATGAACGAGCTGGAAGAGTTGCTCATTCGTCCCTGAGTCATTCTGCGCTGTGCATGACGCGGAGGAATTCGACGACGAGCTTGCGGAACATAGGTTCGGCATTCCTCGCAGCCTGTACAACATGATCCCCATCGGTCTGTTGGGGATGGTCCGGCCGACAGAGATTTGTGATCATCGCGATGCCGTGCACCTGTATCCCGAGAGAAAAAGCGGTCATCGATTCCGCCACCATCGACATTCCGACCGCATCTCCGAAGTTCTTCAGCATCCGCTGTTCGGCACGTGTTTCATAATTCGGTCCGGTGACAGAGAGATACGTTCCGGAGCGTGCGGAAATCTTCAGTTGGCGTGCGAGATCGACAAGTTTCGTCACATCCTCATTCTGATATGGAGTCTGTCTTGCTGGTGAGATGAGCTGGTTGAGCAGCTCTGTCTTTCTCTGTTGCAGGTTCAACTGGTCGTGAAGAATCAACAGGTCGCCGACAGCAAGATCTGTTGCCAGCCCACCCGCTGCACAGGAGAGAATTAGCCGCCTGACTCCAAGTTGTTTCAAAACCCGGACGGGATAGGTTGCCTCGGCAGCGGAGATTCCTTCATAGAGATGGCACCGTCCCTGAAGGGCCAGAATGGGGATGTCGGCAATGGTTCCGCAGACCAGTCGTCCTGCGTGTCCGGGAGCCGTGGAGCAGGGGAAATGTGTCAGTTCGCGATAGGGGATGCAGGTCTCAACCGTCATCGATTCAACGAATTGTCCCAGCCCGCTCCCCAGAACAATCGCAGTCTGCGGGTAGTGATTGCGGATCGTGCGCAAGAGGGAGACCGTCTGGGAGATGCGGTCTTCAAGATCTCCCGGTCTTTCCATTTCGTATGCGGCTGCCGACATCCATGCCTCTGCAGTCGGGATCAAGAGGAAGGGACAGGAGACGTTTCCGGGCCAAACCTGCCGCGGGTGAGGTTGGTTCCACGGAGATAATCGGCAGCAGACATAGCCCGCTTTCCTGCTGGCTGAAGCGTGTTGACGCGGATCATTCCCGATCCGGTTCGGACGAGCAGCTCATTTCCTCGAACTTCGATTGTTCCCGCAGGGGCATCTGAATCCGGGCGATCATCGACGGAATCCACATCCAGTATCAGCAGACGGACTGGCGGGCGATCAGGAAGATGCAGAAACGTATACGGGGCTGGCCAGGGCTGCATTGCCCGGACATGCCATCCGATTTCCTCAGATGTCCGGCCCCAGTCGATCTGGCCTTCCTCTTTCCGGATTCGGGGCGATTGAGTGACGAGGGATGAGTCTTGCGGAATTCGCTGAACTGTTCCTGCTTCGATCTGATTGATGATGTCCAGTGCGAAGGGAGCAGACAGTTCCGCCAGACGATCATGAAGCTGACCACTGGTCTCTTTCGGGCCGATTTCAGTTTCCAGCATCCCCAGAATCGGGCCGGCATCAAGTTTGGGTTCAATCTGGAAGATCGTCACTCCCGTACGGGTTTCTCCTTTCCAGATGGAATACTGAATCGGCGCTGCTCCGCGGTACTTGGGAAGAAGAGACCCGTGGAGATTGATTGCCCCCAGACGCGGAATAGAAAGGAGTTCCGCAGAAAGAATCTGGCCATAGGCAGCAACGACAAAGAGGTCCGCGTTGTAGCTCCGCAGCTGTTCAAGGCTCTCGGGAAGGTTGGCTTTGACAGGCTGAAAGACCTCAATCCCTTTCTGAAGAGCGAGTTCCTTCAGGGGATTAACGTGGTTGTGGTGCCCCCTCCCGGTCCGGTCTGGCTGCGTGACGAGCGCGACGACCTCATGTTGTGAGTCGATCAGTTGCCGGAACGTCGGCAAGGCAAACGTTCCGGTCGCCATCATCACAATCTTCAATGCCACCGGACGCTCTCAACAAGACAGGATCAAGGGGACGATCTTCGAAAGGGGAATCGGGAAGAATGCTCCCTTCATCACTCGGACCAGAACCGAATCTTGTCGGAAACCTCACGATTTTTCAATCAGTTCAGCCCGCCGCTGAAGAATTCGGAACTTTCCCGATCCGATCGGGGCTCCGCAGTTATGGAAGGTGATCCCCTCAAGCTGATAGTTGTCCACCGGGCGATGCGTGTGTCCGAAACAGACGTGTCGGACCCCTGCGTCTGCCCCCTGACCGATGAGGTTCATGTAATTCAGAATGCGTCGCGCCACCTTGCGTTTAGGATATGCCGCCGTCGGAGGGAGCAGGTGCAAATTTGTCCGGACAACGATGTCGTAAAGCCGATGGTGAAGGAGGGAACGAGACCCATGCTTGAATCGGTTTCGCTGTTCTTCCAGTTCTGTTGCGCTCGACTTCTTGTCTGCGACGTCTCCGTGCAGAAACAGTGTATCTCCGAACCGGTAATAAAACCGGCTCCAGTCGAACCGTGGATAATTGGCAGCCAATCCCGGAAGCCGATCGTGGAGCAGGGGGTGGTCATCGTGATTGCCCAGAAGGAAGTGAACCTTGCAATCACCGGTGCTTTGCAGAAATTCCTGAAGCCAGCCGATCGCGGCATCTGCAGTTGCTTCCGCAGTCCGGTACCGCGACCACCGGAAGTCGAAAATGTCTCCTCCCAGAATGCAGCGGTCCGACTGTCTGGACGCCTGAATCAGAGCGTCAAAATGTGTATGGGCAGATGAGCGGCTTGCGAACAGGTGCAAGTCGGAAACAAAGGCAAACGAGGACATCTGTTTTGATTTCAGCGCGAAGCTGCTTCTTTGATCCATCAGGATTTCCCTGACCACATTTTACCTCTGGAAAAGTTGCCGAACATCCGAGTCTTCGGAAAAACAACAGGAGAAATTGATCTTTGTTTGCCGTTTTATGACTAGGGAATATTTCGCAACCTGTTACAGTATCATGACTACCGTGAAAGTTGAATGATCAGGCCTGCAGGAGACAATCAGTCTTGTCGGCAGGCCTGAGGGGAACTTCTCATGCAGACCCATTCCGAGATCACCTGTCCCCTGTGCGGGTGCCTGTGCGACGATCTGACGGTCAAAGTCGATGCAAACCGCATTGTTGATGTCACCCGTGGGTGCCGGACTGCGGATTCTGTCTTTCGAATAATCGGGACGACGCCGCTCCCGGTGGCGAGGATTGAAGGGGAATCGGTAAATGTCGAAGCGGCATTTGAGAAGGCGGTTGAATTTCTGCTGGCGAGCCGGTCGCCGCTAATCTTCGGAATGGACTTCACGACCACGGAGGACCAGCGGTCTGCGATTCATCTGGCAGAAACGTTGGGGGGAGTGATCGACACAGGAGAGGGAGTGCTCACGCGGGCGTCGCTACTGGCGATGCAGCAGACCGGAATCTCCACCTGTACTCTCGGAGAGATCCGCCAGCGCGCCGATCTGGTGATCATTTGGGGGGCTGACCCGGAAGTGACGCATCCCCGGTTTTTCGAGCGATTCCTTCAGCCCGGAAGTGAGTTCCTTCCGAACGGCCGATCCGACCGAACGATAGTCTGTATCAATGACCGGGAGACCCAGTCCGGTTCGTTGGCGGATCAGGTGATCAAACTGCCCGCGCAGCGGACAGCGGAAGCAATCGGGGCATTACGATATTGGCTTCGGAAGGAGGGGGAACTTCCCAATCCACCGTCGCTCGAGGAGGGGGCTCTCCCTCTCGAAGAGTTACAGGGACTTGTCCGCCGGATGAAATCCTGTCGCTACGGCGTCATTCTCTTTGGGGAGGAATTGACAACCGATCCGGCTGTTCATCTGACGTTGCAGGGACTCTTCTCGCTGGTGGCGGAACTGAATGAGTTCACTCGATTTGTCGTGCGGGGGCTCGGGAAGTCTGGAGCTGAAAATGTCCTCGCGTGGCAGACGGGCTTTCCGCTCGCAGTCGATTTCCAGCAAGGGGTTCCCCGTTACCAGCCGGGGGAGTTTTCCGCTCGCGAGCGGATTGAACGGGGAGAGGTGGACTGCTGTATTGTCGTCGGTGCGGAGAGTCTCGCGACGCTCATCCAGCATTCTGAGCATCGTGCCCAAGAGCCGATTCCTACCATTTTCCTCAACCCGACCCAGGTTGAAGTCCCTCCCGGGAGGAATCGGGTCGATTTCGCTGCCGCATTTCCGGGGATTCAGAGCGAAGGGACGATGTACCGGATGGATGATGTTCCGCTTCCGGTCAGAAGAGTCATCGACTCCCCCTGTCTCACGGTCAGCGAGATTCTGGAGGAGCTTCGACAGAGAGTCGAAAAGGCAGCATCGTTTATCGCTCAAGGCGGCTACGACGATCCTGCCAGGGGATGTTCATCGTCTTGACGTGATCATCAAGATACTTGATGACCGTGGTATAGGGCTGACGCTGACGCAGAAGCGCGATCCCCCGGTCTTTCAGTTCCGGCGTGCTTAACTCGACTCTCGGATTTTCGCTCGCACCCTTTGTACTGGCGGCAAAGGCGTCGTGGATCGTCTTCGCCTGACGCTTGTCAGCAGAGTCATCTTTGCCCACGACGATGAGAAGCCCCAGGTTGATTGCCGGTCCCCGCAATGGGCGCAGAGCGGTCGTCGTCTTGATTCGACCGGCTGTCGTTTCCGGGGAGAGCATAATGATGGCTTTGACGTCCTGTCCGCGCGGAGTTCGTTCTGCGAGGGTGGGAGCATCATCATAGGGGGGCTTTTTCCAGTCGATGTCCGCAAAGCTGGCAGCGACGGCAGCCCCTGTTCCCGATCCGATGAGCGCCATCTTCTGCATGTTGAGTCGCTGAGCCTGATGCTCTGCGTAAATGAAATCTTTAATGGCTCCCATATCGGCCAGAGCGATGGCAGCGTAATCGTTGGCCTGAATCCGGTCATCCGCATTCACAATACTTTCCCCATGCTTTCGCGGATCAACCGTGATGACAGCATATCCACGCTTCTGAAGTTGAACCGGAAGCGGGTCCAGATCACGAGGAGATGATCCCTTGTCCCACATCAACCGGGTCTCGTTGTCTCCGGGAATCATGATGACAACGGGGGCGTTCATCGCAACCGCGCCGGAGTTTTCCTTCGATTCCGTGAAGGGATAGTAGGTGATGTTGATGGGAAAGCCGTCGGCTGCACGCAATGTCTCCTTGCGGCTCACCTGTGCGTTTGCAGACGACACAAGAACCAGCAGCAGAACCCCAACGACGGGCCCCGTGAAGCGAGTCAGAGTTGTACGGAGCATGGGAACCACTTTCGTCTCTACAGGGATGCGTCTCGACCATGACCGGATTGAATTCACTTCAGTCTATGCCTGAATGAGTCGGTCGGTCAATTCGCCTGCTGAAGATGGGATCGGGTTCTTTCCGGTTCAAATGACACAACCGGTTCAGGTTTTGCAACCGGTTTGTCCTGACGCAGAGATCCATTGAGGCCGATTCACATGGAGGAACGGCCGTCTCTCACCCAGCGCTGAGGATCACGTCACGATGTTCGTTGAACCGTTTTTCGCCTTTCCGGGAGATGACTCACTGGCGGCGCTGGCGGCCTTCTTTACTGTCGGTTCTGACCCGGGAACGTGTCGCAGGATAATCATGCCCAGCGGGGGAAGTGTGAGAATCAGTCGTTGCTGGTGGCCGTGCATACTGACTGGCTCCGATTCCGCCCCGCCTCCATTCCCGACATCGGTCCCCCCGTACATCCAGGCATCGCTGTTGAAAATCTCGTCGTATTTCCCGGGGTAAGGAACACCGACTCCATACCCGTCTCGCGGGACAGGAGTCATATTCAGGACGACGATAAGTGTCTCCTTGCGTTCTTTTGAGAAGCGACAGAAGGCGTAGACGCTGTTGGCGGCATCATCCGCCTGAATCCAGGCAAACCCATCCTGACTGCAGTCGAGTTCATGCAGGGCAGGATGTTTGCGAACAAGGTGATTCAGGTCTTTCACGTAGCGCTTGATTCCTGCGTGGGTGTCGACATTTTCAAGGGCCCAGTCAAGCTGTCCATCGTGATTCCACTCGGTCCACTGGGCAATTTCTCCCCCCATGAACAACAGTGATTTTCCGGGGATGACCGCCTGATACCCAAGCAACAGTCGCAGGTTGGCGAACATCTGCCACATGTCGCCCGGCATCTGGGAAAGCAGTGATTTTTTGCCATGGACCACTTCATCATGGGACAATGGCAAAACGAAATTTTCGGTGAATCCGTACAGGGACCGGAAGGAAAGTTCGTTCTGATGATGCTTCCGGTGAATGGGGCTACGGCGGAGATACCGAAGCGTGTCGTTCATCCAGCCCATGTCCCATTTCATGGTGAAGCCGAGTCCGCCGTCATAAACCGGTCGGGAGACCCCCGGCCATGCGGTCGATTCCTCCGCAATCGTGAGGATGCCCGGAAACTCGCCATGAAGCATGGTGTTCATGTCCCGAAGGAACTGGATCGCTTCCAGGTTTTCCCGCCCGCCAAAGGCGTTGGGAATCCACTGTCCCGGCTTGCGGGAATAGTCCAGATACAGCATGGAAGCGACCGCATCGACCCGGAGACCATCGATGTGATAGCGGTCACACCAGAACCGGGCACTGGACAGCAGGAAGTTACGGACTTCATAGCGTCCATAATTAAAGATGCTCGTGTTCCAGTCGGGATGAAATCCCTGACGGGGGTCGGCATGTTCATACAGGGCTGTGCCATCGAAGTGATGCAGCCCGTGCGGGTCCGTGGGAAAATGCCCGGGGACCCAATCGAGCAGCACTCCGAGTCCGGCCTGATGGCATTTGTCGACAAACATCATGAAGTCATGCGGGGTTCCGTAGCGGGATGTCGGAGCGAAATACCCCGTCGACTGATATCCCCAAGATCCATCAAACGGATATTCCGTAATGGGCATCAGCTGAAGGTGAGTGAACCCCAGATCAAAGCAGTATTCAATCAGCGCATCGGCCATTTCCCAGTAGCTGAGATACTTTCGACCGTCTGTCGGACGCCTCCATGAGCCAAGATGGACTTCATAGATCTGGACGGGGCGCTCAAACCAGTTCGTTTCGCGGCGCCGTTTCATCCATTCCTGGTCCTGCCACTGATGGCCGCTCAGGTCGTAGACAATGGATGCGGTCCGTGGCGGGAGTTCTGCGTAGAAAGCAACTGGGTCGGCCTTTTGAATCAGCTCCCCGGACTGGGTGCGAATGCTGTATTTATACGTTTCCCCCGGTTGAACATCGGGAACCGTTCCCGACCAGACTCCTTCATGACTGGAGTTGAGATAAAATGCCCCATGCGTCCAGTTGTTTCGGTCGTTGATGACGCAAACTTCCCGGGCATTCGGTGCCCAGACGGCGAAGCGGGTTCCTGTAAAACTCCCATCATTGACCGGATGGGCTCCCAGCCACTCATATACGGTGCAGTTCATCCCGCTCCTCATTGTGGCCCGCTGCTTGGCGAGCATCGTTTCGGACAGTCCCCCGACGGTTTCCATCGTTGAATCCCAGCTCATGCCGTGCTGTGACCAGAGTCTGGAACGATGCTGGCTCACCGCCAATCGATTCCGGTCAGGGGGGCCTTTTGACCCGGGAATGATGGCGGCACCAGGGCATCCAGAGTCTCCGGCATTTTCCTGAAACGCCCAGCGGATGCAATTTAGAAGGTGCTGTGCACAATCGGAATGCCAATCCCGACAAAACACCGATTCTCCTGTGTCGATTTTGGAGAGTGGTCCGCTTTCCGCAAGAGTTCACTGCACAGAGCTGAGCAAACTGCTCTAATGAGGGGGCTGTTCACTCCATAGCACAGAGTTTGTTGATTTGAAGAGGCCCCATGGCTGCTGATTCCCCTGCCGTTCTGACCGTGGAACAAATTCAGAATCTTATTCCGCATCGTCCCCCGTTTTTGTGGCTGGACGCGGTGACGGAGTTGGGTGAGAACTCATTGAAAGCAAGGAAATACATCTCCCCTGATCTGGATGTCTTTCAGGGGCATTACCCGGCGTTTCCTGTTCTCCCCGGTGTCCTCCAGTGTGAAGCGGCATTTCAGGCGGGGGCGGTGCTGATTGCTCACCGGTTTCCTCCCGAACCGGGACTGGTTCCTGTGGTGACTCGTCTCAATCAGGTGCAGTTTCGAAAGATGGTCACCCCCGGACAGACCATCGACCTTGAAGTCGAACTCACAGAACGGCTCGCCAATGCGTACTTTCTCAAAGCGAAAGTGAGCGTTGAAGGGCAGACCTGTGTCCGACTCGAGTTTGCCTGCACGCTGGCCCCTCCCACAGCTGGGGGGTGAGAATCAGGAGAACAGGGCCGGGGCCTGAGGAGTCTGGAAGCAGGTCCCGTTCTGGAGTGCAATTTCTGTCCCCGGAGGAATCCCGAGATATTCGAGGATCAATGCCGGAAGCTGGGCGATGCTGAGAGGGGAATTCAGGATCGATTCTCCGTGTTCGTCGGTTTCCCCAATGACCTGCCCCGTGCGGAGCATTCCCCCTGCGAGAATCCCGGACCAGGCCTGAGTCCAGTGGTCACGTCCTCCCCGTTCGTTGATCCGTGGAGATCGCCCCATTTCTCCTGCTACCACGACCAGAGTCTTTTGAATCAGGCCCGACGTCTGCAGCTCACTCAACATTGCTGACAGGGCACGGTCAAACGCAGGGCCGAGTGTGTTGCCATAATCGAAAATGGTGGCCGGGCCCGCCTGCGGGCAGGCATGGGCATCCCAGGTCAGTTCCCCTTCCAGATGATTGAAGGTGTTGACCGGGACATATCGAACGCCGGATTCGATTAGCCGGACGGCTCTCCAGAAGAGTTCACCAAAACGGGTCTCGCCATACTCATCACGGATCCGGCGGTGAGCCTGCGAGAAATCAAATCGCTTTCTGTATCGCTGAAACATCCCTTCTTCATCGAGAAGCAGGGGAGGACGATCGTCGCCGTTCGCCAGAAGACCACTCGACTCACCTGAGCTGGCATGCGTCCCCGTTGCTCCGATCGCTCCTCCAAGTTCCACGACAGCGGGAATGTTGCGGCGATCCTGGAGCAGATGCTGGACAATAAACCCGATGTGAGGAGGAGTGAACCCCTTCCGGACCAGCCCTCCAGTTAGAAGCATCTGGAGACCGGTCGCATGAATTGGGGCAGCA
>Ga0065721_10050765_pt1 | contig 18042 bp, 22 predicted proteins | sample Mesricmetagenome_FD_59108 | JGI IMG/M metagenome (GOLD analysis project Ga0065721, IMG submission 59108) | Mesophilic microbial community from rice straw/compost enrichment Sample: eDNA_1 v2 (version 2) | ecosystem: Engineered > Solid waste > Grass > Composting > Bioreactor | place: USA: Davis... | reverse complement strand
GGGCCTTGGCGAGGCCTTCGAGTTCGGAAGCGTCTTCGGTGGCCTGGGCAACCCTGTGGAGGCGATCGGCGAGGTCGAGCTGGAGCTGGGCCACATGGGCGAGGCCTGCGTCCATCTCCTCCAGCAGCTGGGCGTCGCTCACCATGAACGAAAAGAGAACACCGATCGGCCGCAAAGTCAAGTCAAACCGTGCGGATGCTTCCCCTGACGGGGCTGCCCGGAGCGGCTAAGGGACGATCGGGGCGGACCAAGAAGGCGGAGAGCTGGCCCCGGGCGCGCCCCGTCCAGCCCTGCGGGCCGCATCCCCGGAGGGAGAACCTTCGGCCGGTCAGGCGTAGTGGGCGGAGACCTTGCGGAGGCCGTCGAGGACGGGGCGGGCGTCGTCCTGGGAGAGGCCGGGCGCCATGAGCAGGCGCCAGGCGCGCAGGTGGACGCCCACCGCCTCCGCGTCGTAGCGGCCGCTGGTGCGCAGGTGGTCGATGAGGTCGCAGAGGCTGGTGAGGGCCTCGTCCACGCCTGGGCAGCCGCAGACGGCGCCGGCGCCGATGCCGCGCACGGCCACGGCGTAGAGGTCGGCGAGCCCCCCGTCGTTGAAGGCCGGGCCAAGGTCGGCGAAGACCGCCTCGGCGTCGGCGAGCAGATTGGCCAACTCCTTCAGGCAGCGGGGCTTGAGCGTCGCAAGGCCGGCCTCGGCGCGCTCCAGGGCGTCGGCGACGGCGAGGCCCCCGGGGGTCTTCAGGATCTCGGTGAGCCGGATCTTGGGAAAGACGAAACGGACGTGACTCATGAGGCCTGGCGCACCTCCGGCTGCGGGAGGGGGGCGCAGGCCTGGGCCTCGGCGGTCTGCTGCGCCGCGGCCTGCTGCCCTGCGGTCTGGGCGGCGATGAGGTCCTCCCGGCGCCGGCCGACGCCGTCCGGCGGGCCGTCGTTGCGGAAGCGGCGGTCGGGACCGACGTAACTGCCGGAGAACAGGAACGGCCGGCCCTCCCGGGCCACCCAGAGGATGCGCTCCAGCATCACCTTGGGGGCGATGGGCTTCTTGATGATGATGTGGCCGCCGCAGTCCCGGGCCCGGACCACGTCGCTCGCCGGGGTGTGGGCGGTGGTGATCAGCACCGGGGTGTAGCAGTTGGGCTCGCGGGCCTCGGTGCGCAGCCAGCGCACGAAGTCGTAGCCCTCGCCGGTGGGGGCCATGCCGTCGACGATGGCGAGGTCGATCTCGTAGTTGAGGGCGACCTCCCGGGCCTGCTCCACGGTGGCGCAGCGGTAGAGGGTCTTGGCGCCCAGGCCGGTGACGATCTGCACCAGGATCGACATGCCGAGCGGCGTGGCGTCGAGCAGCAGCACCGCGGCCCGTTCCAGGTTGAAGCGCGCCCGGGACGTGGCGTCGAGCGACATGGACTGACCGACCTCCCCCGTATCGACCCGACGACCTCGGCCGACACGCCGGCGGGCCTGAACCACTGGGAAAAGCCTAGCCTTGGGGTCAGTTAACACAGGCTTTCCGGGCGCCGGGGGGGTGGTGCAACCCTGGGGCGAGCTCTGCGCGCCCTGGGCGATTTCGCACCCACAATGAGTAAGCCGGGCCCCCGGCCTAGCCGGCCATCCCCAGGATCACGGACCACTCGTCGTCGGTCACGGGCGAGACCGACAGGCGCGACTGGCGGATCATCGCCATGCCGGCGAGGGCGGGCTCGGCCTTCATGGCGGACAGGGTCACGGGCGCCTTCAGCGGCCGCACGGGCTCGAGCTCCACGGCCACGAAGCGGCCCGACGGGTCGGTGGCGTCGGGGAAGGCCTCCCTGGACACCCGGGCGATCCCCACCACGGCCAAGCCTTCCTGGGAGTGGTAGAAGAGCACCTCGTCCCCGACCTTCATGGCCTTCAGGTGGAGGGCGGCGGCGTTGTTGCGCACCCCGTCCCAGACGGTGCGGCCGTCCCGCTGGAGGTCTTCGAAGCTGTAGGTGTTCGGTTCCGACTTCACCAGCCAACGGGCCATGCCGCGCGCCTTTCCCAGCCTGTCCTAGAGCTCGGCGAGCACCGCCTCGCCCATCTCGACCGTGGAGAGCTTACCGCCGATGTCCGGCGTGCGCGCGCCCTTCTCGAGGGCCCGGTTCACCGCCGCGAACAGCCGGTCGGCGGCCTCGGGCCGGTCCAGGGACCAGCGCAGGGCCATTTCGAACGACAGGATGGCGGCGAGGGGATTGGCCACGCCCTTGCCGGCGATGTCGGGGGCCGAGCCGTGGATCGGCTCATAGAGGCCGGGCGTCCCGGGGGCGCCAAGGGCGGCCGAGGGCAGCATGCCGAGGGAGCCGGTGAGCTGGGCCGCGGCGTCGGAGAGGATGTCGCCGAACAGGTTGTCGGTGAGCAGGACGTCGAACTGCTTGGGCGCCTTGACGATCTGCATGGCGGCGTTGTCGGCCAGGATGTGGGTGAGCTCCACATCGGCGTATTCGCGCCGGTGCAGGTCGGTGACCACCTCGCGCCAGAGCAGGCCGGAATCCATGACGTTGGACTTCTCGGCGCTGGCCACCTTGTTGCGGCGGCCCCGGGCGAGTTCGAAGGCCACCCGGGCCACCCGCTCGATCTCGGCGGTGGTGTAGACCTGGGTGTCGACGGCGCGCTTGCCGCCGTCGGGCAGCTCTTCGATGAAGCGCGGCTCGCCGAAATAGATGCCGCCGGTGAGCTCGCGGACGATCATGAAGTCCAGGCCCTCGACCAGCTCGCGCTTGAGGCTGGAGGCGTCGGCCAGAGGGCCGAAGCAGAGGGCCGGGCGCAGGTTGGCGTAGACGCCCATCCCGGCGCGCAGGGCGAGGAGGCCCGCTTCGGGCCGCTTGTCGCGAGGGACGCCGGCCCACTTGGGCCCGCCCACGGCGCCCATCAGCACGGCGCGGGCGGCCTTGGCGGCGGCCAGGGCCTCGTCGGTGAGGGGAACGCCGTGCAGGTCGTAGCTCGTCCCGCCGAACGGCCGCTCGTCGATGACGAGGTCGGGGGTGAGGGCGGCCGCCACGCGGCGCACCTCGGCGGTCACTTCCGGCCCGATCCCGTCGCCGGGCAGGAGGAGCAAGTCGGTCATCGTCAGTCCTGAAGGCTAGAGCGGCGTTTCGGCCGCGACGTCGTAGAGGGTGAGGCTGCGGTCGGAAACCCCGTGGGCGGGCCAGGCGGCGCGCCAGTCCGCCAGGTGCGGGGCGGCCAGGTGGGCCTCGAGGGCGGCGCGGTCGCGCCAGGCCTCGAAGACGCGGATCAGGCCCGGCTGCTCCACGTCTTCGGCATAGGAATAGGCGAGGCAGCCGTCCTCGGTGCGGCTGGCGGCCAGCATGGCCAGCATGTGCGGGCGGAAGGCCGCGAGGTTTTCCGGCGGCACGCGGATCGTGCCGGCGACCACCACGGTCATGCGTCTTCCAGCCAGGGCTGGGCGAGGGCGCGCTTCATCTCATAGAGGTCGATCTGGTCCTTGGCCTGGAGGGTCTCGCCGATGGCGTCGAGGCCGCGCAGCATCTTGTCCTTGCGCTTGGGATCGATGTCGAAGTCGAAGACGGCGCCGGACGGGGCGGTGACGGTCTGGGCCTCCAGGTCCACCGAGCAGACGTGGTTGCCGCCCCGGGCCTCGTCCATCAGCTGCTGCACCTCCTCAGCCTTGAGGACCACCGGCAGCAGGCCGTTCTGGAAGCAGTTGTTGTAGAAGATGTCGGCGAAGCTGGTGGAGATCACGCAGCGGATGCCGAAGTCCATGAGCGCCCAGGGGGCGTGCTCGCGGGACGAGCCGCAGCCGAAGTTGTCGCCGGCCACCAGCACCCCGGCGCCCTTGTACTCGGGACGATTGAGGACGAAGTCCGGCTTTTCCCGGCCCTCCTCGTCGAAGCGGAAGTCGTAGAACAGGCCGCGGGCCAGGCCCGTGCGCTCCACCCCCTTGAGGAACTGCTTGGGGATGATCTGGTCGGTGTCGATGTTGGCCAGGGGCAGGGGCGCGACCTTGGCGTCGAGGCGGGTGAAGGCTTCCATCAGGCAGGTTCCAGTGCGCGGTCTTGGGCAGGCTCAGCGCTGAGCATCAGGGTCGGCACGCCCGCGGGGGCGTTGCGGACGGTGAACACCTTGGTGCCGGGCTTGCGGCCCGGGCGGACCTCGGAGACATCGAAGCCGGCGGCGACGATCCGCGCCCGGGCGGCGTCGGGGTCGGCGATGCGCCAGGCCAGGCCGCCGAACCGGTCGGGGGCGTCGGTGGGCGGCTCGCCAAGCCGGGCGGCGATCTCGATGACGGCGTCTCCGACGCGGAAGAACAGCTGGCGGGCGTTCCAGCGGGGATTCTCGCGGTCGAGGCGCAGGTCGAGGCCCAGGCGGGCGCCATAGATGGCCAGGGCCCGGTCGAGGTTCCCCGTGTGGATCACCACGTGGTCGAGGGCGGCCACGGCGCTTCCCGGGCCCGCGTCGGCGGCGGGTTCGGAGAGCGGCCAGGGCCGGCCGTCGCGCGGCGGGGCGATCAGCAGCACCTGCAGGCCGGCGGTGGCCGAGACGGCGGGATGGGCGCCCAGCCAGTAGCGCTTGCGGCCGTCGTCGTGGGTGGAGCGAGTGAGCGAGGGCTCGGGCGTGGCGAGGCCCCGGCGGGCGGCCAGCCGGGCGAAGGGCGCAAGGTCGCCCTCCACCTGGCCGACGGTGAAGGCGAGGGCCCAGATCCCTTCGCCCTGGGCGTCCAGATGGGCCCGCAGGCGCTGGCCGAAGGCGCCTTCGCCGTGGGGGGCGATGACGTCGAGGGCCATGTTCGGGAACTGGAACCAGGCGTGGCGGGCGCCGCCGTCGCCGCCGATCCAGTTGGGGGCCACGCCCAGGAGGCGCGCATAGCCCTCGACCGCGGCGTCGAGGTCGCGGACCGCGAGCGCGACGTGGTCGAGGGCGGTGATCACAGGAAGTCCCGGACGTCCGCGATGTGGCCGGCGACCGCGGCGGCGGCGGCCATGGCCGGGCTCATCAGGTGGGTGCGCCCGCCGCGGCCCTGGCGGCCCTCGAAGTTGCGGTTCGAGGTGGAGGCGCAGCGCTCGCCGGGGGCGAGGCGGTCGGGGTTCATGCCCAGGCACATGGAACAGCCCGGCTCGCGCCAGTCGAAGCCGGCGGCCTTGAACACCTGGTCCAGGCCCTCGGCCTCGGCCTGTTCGCGCACCAGGCCCGAGCCCGGCACCACCATGGCCCGGACGCCGGGGGCGACCTTGCGGCCCTCCAGGACCTTCGCGGCGGCCCGCAGGTCCTCGATCCGGCTGTTGGTGCACGAGCCGATGAACACCACGTCGATCCGGGCGTCGGTGATCGCCTGGCCGGGGACGAGGCCCATGTACTCGAGCGCCCGGGCGGCCGAGGCCCGCTTGTCGGGGGTGGCGAAGCTGTCCGGCGAGGGGACGGTGGCGGTGACCGCGATCACGTCCTCGGGGCTGGTGCCCCAGGTGACGGTGGGGGCGATCTTGGCCGCGTCCAGCACGATCTCGCGGTCGAAGACGGCGTCCTCGTCGGTGAAGAAGGTCTTCCAGTAGTCGAGGGCCATCTCCCAGGCGCCGCCCTTGGGCGCGGCCGGGCGGCCCTTGAGGTAGTCGAAGGTGGTCTGGTCAGGGGCGACCAGGCCGGCCTTGGCGCCGCCCTCGATGGTGAGGTTGCAGAGCGTCATCCGCCCTTCCATCGACAGGGCCCGGACGGCCGAGCCGGCGTATTCGATGACATAGCCGGTGCCGCCGGCGGTGCCGATCTCGCCGATGACGGCCAGGGCGAAGTCCTTGGCGCCGACGCCGGGGGCGGGCTCGCCCTCGATGCGCACGCGCATGTTCTTGGCCTTCTTCTGGCGCAGGGTCTGGGTGGCCAGGACATGCTCGACCTCGGACGTGCCGATGCCGTGGGCCAGGGCCCCGAAGGCGCCGTGGGTCGAGGTGTGGGAGTCGCCGCAGACGATGGTCATGCCCGGCTGGGTGCGGCCCTGCTCGGGGCCGACCACATGGACGATGCCGTTCCGCACGTCGCCCATGGGGAAGTATTCGATGCCGTGCTCGGCGACGTTGCGGCCCAGGGTCTGCAGCTGGATGCGGGCCTCCTCGTCGGCGACCGCGTCCACGCCCAGGGCCTGGCCCTCGGTGGGGACGTTGTGGTCGGCGACGGCGAGGGTGCGGTCGGGCCGGCGCACGGGACGGCCGGCGAGGCGGAGCCCGGCGAAGGCCTGGGGCGTGGTCACCTCATGGATCAGGTGCAGGTCGATGTAGAGGATCGCCTCGCCGTCCTGTTCGGCGACGACGTGGGCGTCCCAGATCTTGTCGTAGAGGGTCTTGCCGGGCATGGGGCGCATCTAGGTCGGCGGGGGCGCGCACGTCTAGTGCCGCGGCGCCGCAATCGGCCGGGTTCTGCGGCAAATTTCTGCCTCTGGCGGCCTCTGGCGGCTCTGGCGGGCTTGGGCGGGGTCAGGCCGCCAGGCGGGCGGGCGCGGGCAAGGAGCCCTGGCCGGCGAGGGTGGCGCGCAGGGCCTCGGCGAGCGGCGTGCGCGGCTCGGCGCCCAGGGCGGCGACGAGGCGGTCGTTGGCGAGCAGCACCGGCCGTCGCCAGAGGTAGCGCAGCTCGCGCATCTCCCTGAAGGTTTCGTTGAACGGGGCGCAGGCCTCAAGGGCCCACCAGGGCAGGCGGCGGACGGCGAGGGAGCGGTCCGCCACGGTCTCCAGGGCGGCGACGAGTTCGCGGCCGGTGAGGGCATGGCCGGCGAGGTGGAAGTCGGCGATGTCCGGGAGCGGGAGGCCCAGCAGGCGCACGAAGGCGTCGGCCACGTCGGGCAGGAAGGCCCAGGCGTGGCGCACGTCCAGGGGGCCGGGATAGGTGACCGCCGTCAGCGGCCGGCCGGGCGGGACGAGGACCTGGCTGAACCAGCTGGCGCCCGCCCGGGGGCCGAAGACATCGCCGGCCCGGACCAGCAGGACGGGGACCCCGGCCGTGCGGAGAGTCTCTTCCATCCGCGCGCGGATGGCGCCCTTGCGGGTGAGCGGCCGCTGGGGGGCGTCCTCGGCGATGCGCGGGAAGGCGTCGGGCCCGTAGTTGTAGACCGTGCCCGGGAACAGCAGCCGCGCCCCGGCGGCGCGGGCGGCGGCGATGCTGGAGGCCAGCATGGGCGCCTGGAGCCGGGCCCAGTTCCGGTAGCCCGGCGGGTTCACCGCATGGACCACGATCTCCGCCCCGTCGGCGGCGGCGACGATGGCGGCCTGGTCGAGGGCGTCGCCCAGGACCCAGTCGAGATGAGGGCGGCCGCGTGTGGCCCGGGCGCGGTCAGGATCGCGGTGCGGGGCGCGCACGCGCCAGCCGTCGGCGATGAGGCGGTCGGCGAGGGCGCCGCCGATCCCGCCGGTGGCGCCGATCACGAGGGCGAGGGGCCTGGTCATGGGGAAACCTCCGTCTTTCGCGGCAGAGGTGCGGCGCCGCCGAGTGAAACGGAATTGCCGAAGCCGGTAGAACAGCTATTCATTGGCGCATGACGTCGACCCCCGACTGGGACCTTCTGCAGAGCCTGCACGCGGTGCTGGAGGCCGGCAGCTTCTCGGCGGCGGCGCGGCTGCGGCGTCTGACCCAGCCGACGCTCGGGCGGCACATCGACCAGCTGGAGCGGCAGCTGGGCGCGCCCCTCTTCGTGCGCAGCCCGCGGGGCCTGCAGCCCACCGACCTCGCCCTCGCCCTGCGGCCGCACCTGGCGGACATGTCGGCGGCGGGGGCGGCGGCGGCCCGGGACATCGGCGGCCTGGTCAGCGGCGAAGGCGGCGTGGTGCGGGTGACGGTGAGCGAGGTGGTGGGGATCGAAGTGGTCCCGCCGATGCTCGCCCGGTTCATGGCTCAGCATCCCGGGGTGCAGGTGGAGCTGGCGCTCAGCAACAAGAACGAGGACCTCAGCCGGCGCGACGCGGACGTGGCGGTGCGCATGGCGCGGCCGACCCAGAACAGCGTGGTGGCCAAGAAGGTGGGCGAGGTGGCCCTCGGATTTCACGCCGCGCCCGACTACCTGGCGCGCCGGCCGCCGCCGAAGGACTTCGAGGATCTGGCGGGGCACGTGCTGATCGGCTTCGACCGCAACATCCCGGAACTGGCCAAGGAGCTGTCGGTGGGCCGGCCGATCAGCCGCGACCTCTTCGCCTACCGGACCGACAACGACATGGCCCAGCTCGCCGCCATCCGGGCCGGGGTCGGGATCGGCGTCTGCCAGCGGCAGATCGGCCGCCGCTACGGCCTGACGCCGGTGCTGCCGGAGCTGTTCGGCTTCTCCCTCGACCTGTGGATCTGCATGCACGAGACCCTGCGGGGCTCGCCGCGGATGCGGCTGATCTTCGACCACCTGGCCGCCGAGTTCGCGGCCTATGCGGCGGAGGAAGCCTAGGCGGCCTGGCTCGCGCCGGCCACGGCCAGACCGTAGCGGATGTCGTCCCGGCCGAGCATGCCGTGCCCTGCGTTCTTGCAGGGCGGGTATGCAACATCTCGGATTTCAGCGTTCTCCAGGGTGGCCTAGTTGGGCGGCTCCTTCAGAGACGGAGCCCTTCCATGATCTTCCACATCTCCATCGACGCCGACGATCCGCCGCGGGTGGCCCGGGCCCTGGCGCGGCTCTGGCGGGCCGAGGCCCTGCCGTTTCCGCCGGTGGGCGAGGCGTCGCTGATCGTCCTGGCCGACGACGGGCGCAACAGCGCCATCGAGGTCTATCCCCGGGGGGTCGAGCTGCATCCGGCCCCGGGCGACGCCGACGCCCAGGGGGTGATCAATCCGCAGGCCAGCGGCCACTCGGCCACCCATGTGGCCATCGCCACCCCGCTGCCCGAGGCCGAGGTCTTCGCCCTCGCCGCCGAGAACGGCTGGCAGGCCAAGTATCGCAAGCGCGGCGGCGCGTTCGGGGTGATCGAGTTCTGGGTCGAGAACCGCTTCATGGTCGAGGTGCTGACGGCGCAGATGCAGGCGGAATACCTGGCGACCATGACCCCCGCCGGCTGGCGGGCGGCGCTGGAGGCGGCCGCCCCCGCGGAGGCGGCGTGAGCCGGGGCGCGTAGCTGCCCCCTCGCAAAGCAAAACGGCGGCCGGATCGCTCCGGCCGCCGTCCTTATTCCTGAGGTCAGAAGGCCCTTAGGCTTCCGAAGCCGGCTCTTCCGCGGCGGCGGCCGGGGTTTCCTTGACCTGGGCGGTCATCTGACGCTCGGCGATCCGGGCCGACTTACCGCGACGGTCGCGCAGGTAGTACAGCTTGGCCCGGCGGACGACGCCGCGGCGCTTGACCTCGATGGATTCGATCATCGGCGACAGGATCGGGAACACCCGCTCCACGCCTTCGCCGAACGAAATCTTGCGGACGGTGAAGTTCTCGTCGACGCCCTGACCCGAGCGGGCGATGCAGACGCCCTCATAGGCCTGAACGCGCTCGCGATCGCCTTCCTTGATGCGGACATTGACGCGCACGGTGTCGCCCGGACGGAATTCCGGAACCTTGCGCTGGGCCAGGAGGCGGTCGGCCTCTTCCTTACGGAGCTGTTCGATCACGTTCATGGTCGTCTTCCTTACTGGGCTTTACTCGCCCTTTGCCTGTTGATTGGCGAGCCGCTTCGCCCAGAGATCCGGACGCCGCTCCCGCGTGGTCAGTTCGCGCTGTTCCTGCCGCCAGCGGCGGATGGCCGCATGGTTGCCGGACAGCAGCACCTCGGGGATGTCGAGCCCTTCGAACGTCCGCGGCCTCGTGTACTGCGGATGTTCGAGGAGCCCGTCCTCGAAGCTTTCCTCACTCAAACTCTCGGCCTGCCCCAACACACCGGGCACGAGCCGTACACACGCTTCGATCACCACCATCGCCGCCGCCTCGCCGCCGGCGAGGACCGCGTCTCCGACGGAGACCTCCTCGAACCCGCGGGCGTCGAGCACCCGTTGGTCCACCCCTTCGAACCGACCGCACAGGACGATCAGCCCGGGCCCCTGGGCCCATTCACGCACGCGCGCCTGGGTCAGGGGCCGACCGCGGGCGCTCATGTACAAAAGCGGACGTTCGCGCCGCTCCACGCTGTCGAGCGCGGAGGCGATCACGTCGGCCCGCATTACCTGTCCAGGACCGCCACCCGCGGGGGTGTCGTCGAGGAAGCCGCGCTTATCCTTGGAAAAGCCGCGAATGTCCACAGTTTCCAGCGACCACAGGTCGGCCTCGCGCCAGGCGGTCCCGATCAGGGAAACCCCCAGCGGCCCCGGGAAGGCGTCGGGGAACATGGTCAGCACGGTGCAGTCGAAGGACATGGCCCGCGTCTAAGCGCCCGCCGAGCGCCGTTGGTCAACCCTTGCCGCTGCCCGGAGCCGGGCGTAATGCCTCTGCCCTTCGCAGTTGCAGCAAAAGGCCTGCCCGACATGGACACCCAGACGCTGATGCAGACGCTCCAGCTCGAACAGCTGGAGGTGAACCTCTTCCGTGGCACGACGCCCGAGGAGGAGTCCCGCGTCCGCATCTACGGCGGCCAGGTCATCGCCCAGTCGCTGCTGGCGGCCTACGCCACGGTGGAGGACCGGGTCTGCCACTCGCTGCACTGCTACTTCATCCGGCCGGGCGACCCGAACGTGCCGATCATCTTCGAGGTGGACCGGTCGCGGGACGGAGGCAGCTTCACCACCCGCCGGGTGATCGCCGTCCAGCACGGCCAGCAGATCTTCAACCTCGCCGCCTCGTTCCAGGTGGCCGAGGACGGCTTCGAGCATCAGTCGGAGATGCCGGCGGCGCCACACTGGGACGAGGTCGAGGACGACCGCGAGGCGCAGCTGCGCCGCCTGGACAAGCTGTCGCCGGAGGTGCGGGCCGACCTCGCCAACTGGCTGGAGCGGCCGCAGCCGATCGAGATGCGCACGGTGGGCGGGCGGTTCGACATGTACCGGCCGACGCACCTGGAGCCGACCCAGCAGGTGTGGTTCCGGGCCAAGGACCCCATCGGCGACGACGACCGGATGCACCAGGTGATCCTGGCCTACGCCTCGGACATGAGCCTGCTGGGCACCAGCCTGCGGCCGCACGCGGTGAACTGGCGCACGCCGGGCATGCAGACGGCGAGCCTGGACCACGCCATGTGGTTCCATCGGCCGACCGACTTCAACGAATGGCACCTCTACCACCAGGAGGCGCCCTCCAGCTCGGGCGGTCGGGGCTTCAACCTCGGCCAGATCTACCGGGCCTCGGACGGGGCGCTGGTGGCGAGCTGCGCCCAGGAAGGGCTGATGCGGCTGCGCAAGCCGAGGGGCTGACGCCCGCGCCGCGGCGGGGCGGGGCTCCTTCCCCGCCGGACAGGGGAGGAGATCAGCCAGTCTGGGCCTATCGAGGCCGATCCGGGCTTATTCCGGGGCGTCTTCCGCCTCGATCTCGGCGGGACGGACGCCGACGATGACCCCCTCGGCGAGGCGCACCTCGGGGACCGCTTCCTTGGTGAAGGGCAGGTACCAGCTGGCGCCGGCGGGGGGCTGGACCTCCAGGAGGTCGCCGGCCCCGAAGTCCTGGACGGTCTTCACCCGGCCCAGGGGCTCGCCCTCGGGCGTGACCACGGACAGGCCGATCAGGTCGGTGATGTAGTATTCGTCCTCGTCCGGCTCGGGCAGGGCCGAGCGGGGCACGAAGAGCCTGAGCCCGCGCAGGGCCTCGGCCTGTTCGCGGGTCTCGACCTCGCTGGCGCGCACGACGAGACCGCCCTTCGCAGGGCGGCCCGACAGCAGGGTCAGCGCCGGAGCGCCGTCCTCGCGCTTGAGGTCACGGTAGTCCAGCAGCGCCGAGGGATCGGCCGTGTAGCTGGTGATGCGGACCTCGCCGCGGACGCCGAAGGCGCCCGCGACGCGGCCGACGAGGATCAGGCTGTCGCCCACCTCGCGGTCTTAGGCCTGAGCTTCGCCTTCGGCGGCGGCCGGGGCCTCTTCGGCCGGAGCCTCGGCGGCCGGGGCTTCCTCAGCCGGAGCGGCTTCCTCGGCCGGCTGGGCGGCGGCTTCGGCCTCGGCGGCGGCGCGTTCGGCTTCGCGCTGGGCGCGCTCTTCAGCGCGTTCCTTGGCCTTCTGGCCCGGCTCGCCCTTTTTCGGGTTGTTGCCCGCCTGCCACTTCACGAGGCCGAGCTTGCCGAGTTCGCGGGCGACGCGGTCGGTCGGCTGGGCGCCCTTGGCGAGCCATTCCTGGATGCGCTCCTGCTTCAGGACCACGCGGTTCGGGTCGTCCTTCTTCAGCAGCGGGTTGTAGGAGCCCACCTTCTCGATGAAGCGGCCGTCACGCGGGGCGTGGCTGTCGGCGATGACGATCGAGTAGTAGGGGCGCTTCTTGGCGCCGCCACGGGCGAGACGGATCTTCAGCATTAGTCGTGGTCCTTGGTCTGAAAGCTATTTCTTGAAGGGATTGACGCCCGGCGGCAGGCCGCCGCCGAGGCCGGGAAGCTTGAGGCCGCCGCCGCCCAGGCCGCCCATGCCCTTGAGGCGTGCCTGGAGCTCCTCCATCTGCTCGGGCGTCGGCGGGGCCTGGCCGGTGAGCTGGGCGATCTTGGCGGGATCGAGATTGCCGCCGCCCAGCATGCGGGCCATCTGGCCGAAGCCCTTGCCGCCGTTCTTCGACATCATCTTGAAGGCGTCGGCCATCTGACGGTGCTGCTTCAGCACCCGGTTGACCTCGGCCACGTCGACGCCGGCGCCGGCGGCGATGCGGCGCTTGCGCGAGGCCTGCAGAATCTCGGGCTTCTCCCGCTCGGCCTTGGTCATCGACGAGATGATGGCCAGCTGGCGGTCGAACATCTTGTCGGACAGGCCGCTCTCGGCGATCTGCCGCTTCATCTTCTGGACGCCGGGCAGCAGGCCCATCAAGCCTTCCATGCCGCCCATGCGCTTCATCTGGCGCAGCTGCTCGGCCATCATGTCGAGGTCGAAGCGGCCCTTGGCCAGCTTCTTGGCCATGGCCTCGGCCTTGGCCACGTCCAGCTCCTGGGCGGCCTTCTCGACGAGGGCGACCACGTCGCCGCGGCCAAGGATGCGGCCGGCCAGACGATGGGCGTCGAAGGCGTCGAGGCCGTCGATCTTCTCCGACACGCCGAGGAACTTGATCGGCAGGCCGGTGACGGCGCGCATGGACAGGGCCGCGCCGCCGCGGCCGTCGCCGTCGGCCCGGGTCAGGACCAGGCCGGTGAGGGGCAGGCGCTCGTGGAAGGCCTTGGCGGTGCGGACCGCGTCCTGGCCGGTGAGGGCGTCGGCGACGAGCAGGGTCTCGGACGGGTTCGAGATCTTCGCGATCTCGGCCGCCTCGGCCATCATCGCCTCGTCCAGGGTGGTGCGGCCGGCGGTGTCGAGGATCAGGACGTCATAGCCCTGGAGCCTGGCGGCCGAGAGGGCCCGGCGGGCGATCTCGGGGGCGGGCTGGCCCGGCACGATCGGCAGGCTGTCGACGCCGGCCTGGGTCGCCAGCATGGCCAGCTGCTCCATGGCCGCCGGCCGGCGGGTGTCGAGCGAGGCCAGCAGGACCTTCTTGCGCTCCTTGGCGAGGCGCAGGGCGAGCTTGCCGGCGGTGGTGGTCTTGCCCGAGCCCTGGAGGCCGGCCATCAGGATGACCGTGGGCGGGTTGGCCGAGATGCGCAGGCCTTCCGGCTCGCCGCCGCCGCCGAGCATCTCGACGAGGCCGTCGTAGGTGATCTTGATCACCTGGTCGGCGGGCTTCACCGAGCGGATCACCGCCTCGCCGGCGGCGCGCTCCTTGGCCCTGTCGATGAATTGCCGGACCACCGGCAGGGCGACGTCGGCCTCGAGCAGGGCCACGCGCACCTCGCGCATGGCCTCGTCGATGTCCTTCTCGGACAGCACGCCGCGACCGGAAAGCCGGTCGAAGACGGATGTCAGCCGATCAGAAAGCGCGTCGAACAAATTCAGCTCCTATGGCCCCAAACGCGATCGACCCCCGTGGACGATTGCGTCGACGGGGGGCCTCGCCGCCCTCGTCCCATATGGTGATGGGGGTCGTGGCGGTAGAGGGCGCTGACCGAAATCAGGGCCGGAAGGGCGCGCTTATGCGCCTGTGGGTAAGTGAGAGTCAAGGAAACAGCGGTTCCCGGGGCCTTCCCCGTCCTTGGGTCGCCGCGGCGCAGCGGGTGGTCCATGTCCGAAAGCCGCCAGCGGATTTCGGCGGGCGGGCCTATCTTTCCGGCATGATCCAGTACGCCCTTTTCGAGACGGCCATCGGCGTCGGCGGGATCGCCTGGAGCCCGGCGGGGCTCGTGGGCTGCCACCTGCCCGAGCGCGAGGCCGAGACCGCCCGGCGCGGCCTTCTGCGGCGCTTTCCCGGGGCGGCGGAGGCCGAGATCCCCGCATCGCTGGCGGCCACGGTGGAGGGCGTGCGGGCCCTGCTGCGCGGCGAGAAGGCGGACCTGTCGGGGGCGCCGCTGGACCTCGGCCGCACGCCGCCGTTCCATGCGCGGGTCTATGAGATCGCCCGCACGATCCCGCCGGGCGAGACCCTGACCTATGGCGAGATCGCCGAGCGGCTGGGCGACCGGCTGCTGGCCCGGGACGTGGGTCAGGCGCTGGGCGCCAATCCCTGGGCGATCGTGGTCCCCTGCCACCGGGTCACGGCGGCGGGCGGCAAGCCCGGCGGCTTCTCGGCCCGGGGCGGGGTGGCGACCAAGCTGAAGCTGCTGGCGATCGAGGGGGCGAAGGCGGCGGCCCAGGGCGACCTGTTCGCGTGAGCGCGCCCGCCTCGTGCGCGGCGAAACGCGCCGCCGCAACGCCCTTTTCAGGCCCTCCGACGCCCTTTAAGCCAAGCGAATGGCCATCGGCGTATTCGACTCCGGCGTGGGCGGCCTGACCGTCCATCACAGGCTCGTGGAGCGCTTCCCCGAGGCCGACTTCATCTATCTGGGCGACCAGGCCAACGCTCCCTACGGCGGGCGGACCGGGGAGGAGATCGTCGAGCTCACCCGGGCCGGCTGCGTGCGGCTGTTCGAGGAAGGCTGCGACCTCGTGGTCCTGGCCTGCAACACCGCCGCCAGCGTCGCCCTGCGCCGCCTGCAGCAGACCTGGCTCCCCGACTACCGGCGGCGACTCGGCCGGCCGGTGAACGTGCTGGGCATCGTGGTGCCGACCATCGAGGCGGCCACCGGCCTGCCCTGGGAGCACGAGGCCGACCGGCGGGGCGAGAAGGTCGAGAAGCTGGACATCCTGGGGGTGTTCTCGACGCCGGCGACCAGCCGCAGCCGGGTCTATGAGATCGAGATCGACAAGCGCCGGCAGGACGTGGCGGTGTTCTCCGAACCCTGCCCGGACCTGGCGCGGATGATCGAGGCGGGGGCGGCCCGGGACGACCTGGCGCAGGTGATCGAAGGGCATGTGAAGGCCCTGGCCACGCGCATCGGCCGCGCGCCCGACCGGGCCATCCTCGGCTGCACCCACTACGAGATCGTCGCCGACCTGTTCCAGGCCGCCCTGCCGCCGGGCACGCCGCTGATCCGCCAGCCGGAGGCCACCGCCGACGCCCTGGCCCGCTACCTGGAACGGCACCCGGAGCTGCGCGCGGGGACGGGCGGCGTCCGGCGGTTCCTGACCACGGGCGAGCCCGGGGCGCAGAACAGCCTGGTGGAGACCTTCTGGGGCGCGCCGCTCAGCTTCGAGCCGGCCTGAGCGCAAGCGCCGCGTCGAGACGGACCCCGGGGCCGTAGGGGGCGAGGTCGTCGCCGGGAGAGCCGTCGCCGGGAGAGCCATCGCCGGGCGCGGGGCGCGCCGGGCCGAGGCGCATCTCCACTGGCAGGACGCCGGACCAGGCGGTCCAGCCCGGCTCGGCCGGGATGTCGTCGGGACCTGTGGCCTTCACCTTCGCCGAGGCTTCCTCGATCTCCATCCGCGCCTCCTGCTGCAGCCGGGCGATGCGGTGTGGATGGAGGACCCGGGCTATCCGCCTACCTGGCACGCCCTGAGCGCCGCCGGTGCGGAGCTGCACGCCGTGCCGGTGGACCGGGCCGGGCTCAATGTGGCGGCGGGCGTGGCGGCGGCGCCCAGGGCCAGGCTCGCCTTCGTGACGCCGTCGCACCAGTACCCGCTGGGGGTGACGCTCTCCATGGGCCGGCGGCTGGAGCTGCTGGCCTGGGCGCGGCAGGCGGGCGCCTGGATCGTCGAGGACGACTACGCCTCGGAGTTCCGCTACTCGGGCCCGCCGCTGGCGGCGCTGCAGGGCCTCGATGGGGGCGAGCGGGTGATCTATGTGGGCACCCTCAACAAGGCGCTCTTCCCAGGCCTTCGCCTCGGCTACATGGTGGCGCCGCGCTCCCTGGCGGCGGCCCTGGCCAAGGCCCGTCAGCTCATCGACCGCCAGCCGCCGACCCTGACCCAGGCGGTGCTGCTGGACTTCATGGAGAGCGGCCAGTTCGCGGCCCATGTCCGGCGGCGGCGGCTGGCCTACCGGACCCAGCGCGACGCCCTGGCCGAGGCCCTGCGGGACAGGCTGTCCCACCGGCTCGAGATCGACGTCCCCGACCAGGGGATGCACCTGATGGCCTTCCTGAAGGACGGCGGCGACGACGTGGCGGTGGAGGCCGCGGCGGCGGCGCGGGGCGTCACCGCCCGGGCGATCGGCCCGCTCTATCGCCAGGCCCCGGCCCGGCCCGGCCTGATGCTGGGCTTCACCGGCTCCGCGGCGCGCAGCATGGCGGGGGGCGTTGCGAGGCTCGCCCAGGCGTTCGCGGATCTGGAGGCTGGAACGTGATCTGCCCGGGGGTCGCTCTTGGGGGGAGGGAGGAGGGCGCGACCCCCGGGCGGCTGAAGCGCGGTGTGTGACACAACTTCAGGAGAGGCCGGACAGATCACGCGTCCGGCGTCGTGAGGAAGAGATAGGTCTCGGCCCGAGGAAAGGCCAATCGATTGTTTTTGGAAATCAGATAGGCGAAAGCTATCGTCCGGTTTTGGCGCCACAGCCCCAAGGTCTCGTCCCGTGATGCTGCCCACCATTCGCCAGCTGCAATATCTGAAGCTGCTCGCCGAGCACGGCACGTTCGGGCGCGCCGCCGAGGCCGCTCACGTCACCCAGCCGACCCTGTCCGCCGGCATCCAGGAGCTGGAGCGGACCCTGGGGGCGACGGTGGTGGACCGCGCCCGCTCGGGGGTGATCCTGACGCCGGTGGGCGAGGAGGCCCTGCGGCGGGCGACGGTGATCCTCAATGAGGCCGAGGAGCTGGTGGAGGCGGCCAAGAACGCCGGCCAGCCGCTCACCGGCCGCTTCCGGCTGGGCGTCATCCCGACCATCGCCCCGTTCCTGCTGCCCCGGGCCCTGCCGCTGCTGCGCGAGCGCTTCCCCAAGCTGCGGCTGTTCCTGCGCGAGGACCTGACCCAGCGGCTGATCACCCAGCTGAAGGCGGGGCGCCTGGATGCGGCGCTGATCGCCCTGCCGTTCGAGACCGCGGGCCTGGAGTGGGCGCATGTGGCCGACGACGAGCTGCTGGCGGCGGTGCCCGCCGACCACCCGCTGGCCAAGGGCAAGACCGCCAGCCCGGAGGCCCTGGAACAGGAGAACCTGATCCTGCTGGAGGACGGCCATTGCCTGCGGGCCCATGCCCTGTCGGCCTGCCGCCTGAACGCGCCGCGCTCGGCCGGGGGCGAGGAGCCCTTCGCCGCGACCTCCCTGCCCACGGTGATGCAGATGGTGGGCTCGGGCCTGGGGGTGACCTTCATCCCGAAGATGGCGGTGACGGCGGGCCTGGCCGACTCCGCCCCGGTGGCCGTGCGGCCGATCGAGACCGACCATCCCGCCCGGGAAATCGTGGTCGCCTGGCGCGCCGGCTCGAACCGTCGCGCCGAGGGCCGCCTGCTGGCCGAGGTGCTGCGGGAGGCCTAGGCCGCCCCGATCTATTTCGACTGTATCGAAAAATGTCTTCGCGCAGATACGATTTCGATGTATCTAAGATTTAGACATATCGAAATAGGATCTAAAATGAGACATGGATTTTCCGGACAACACCGCCCCCACCGCAGCCGTCATGGTTTTGGCGGCCGCTGGGGCGCGGGCGGCGGCGCGGGCTGGGGCGAGACGAGCGGGCAGGGCCGGGGCGGCGG
>Ga0065721_10050764_pt1 | contig 18049 bp, 19 predicted proteins | sample Mesricmetagenome_FD_59108 | JGI IMG/M metagenome (GOLD analysis project Ga0065721, IMG submission 59108) | Mesophilic microbial community from rice straw/compost enrichment Sample: eDNA_1 v2 (version 2) | ecosystem: Engineered > Solid waste > Grass > Composting > Bioreactor | place: USA: Davis... | reverse complement strand
CGAGCACCAGACCGTCACCTCGGCCTGCGTCCCGTCCGGCTTCGTCCACGTCGCCTTCGGAAACTCCCCTCGATGACGCTTCAGGTCCGCAAACACACGATAGCGACCCTCGGCCTGAACCTTGGAGAGCGCGGCGGCAAAGGCGTGACGGTAATCCATGAAAGGGCGGCCCCTGGTACTAGCGAGATCAGGATCATCGGCCGCTCTTGGGGTAGCGGCCTTGATCTCGATCAGTCGCAGCCCAGGGGCCGCTGCCGCCCTCAGGCGACCTTTCTCCGTCCGCTCGACAGGACAGAGATCAGAGCCGCGGCGACGGTCAGCGTCACCGCCGCAGAGGCGACCGGGTGGTCCCGAACTTCCTGAGCAGCCTTGCGCACCAGGTCCTTGGCGCCCTCTCCGACAGCGTGCCGTAGGTCGCGGGCGAGAGGCGCGTCAGACGTCGGATTGTCCTCGGATCGGAACCTTGGCCCCAAGGCTCGCTCCGACCGCCCGCCTGCGCCTTGATCTTCGTCAAGCTCAGGTGCGGGCGCGCGCCTCACGCAGGTGCTGGCGGATGGCGTCGGCATCGTCCCGGATCCGCTCGTGCGGGTCGCAGACCTCCAGCCGGCGCTGGGCTGCCGGCCCGAGTTCGCCGCGCAGCATGCCCAGAGCCCGCGGCGGCGCCAGGATCGCCAGACGCTCGTAGGCGCCCGCCTGGGCCGCGCGTTCCAGCGCCTCCGCCACCCGGCGCAGGAAACGGCGCTCAGCCTCGTCCGCGGCTTCCCGGCCCGGCTCGCCGTGGGCGGCGGAGACATGTCGATGGGCTCCGGGATGATCGCCGTCATCCGCCACGAGACGCAGGTCGGTCCGCTCGCGCACCTCGCCGGCCCGCACCCGCTCCTCAAAGACGCGGGCCTGCACCCCATCGGCGGCGACGATCCAGGTGGTTCCGGTGACATCCATGTCCGACCTCCTTGCTGTCACAACATGGGTAGACGACCGCTTGAAGACCCGACTGTGACGGGGATCAAACCCGCGGCCCCGGCGGCCCTCCGTATCACTACGTAGGGGACGCCCCTTAGGGGGACGACCCGAATTTTCCGGCGCAGGTCTCGCGCGTACCCCTTCGTCATCACGAAGGACCACCTCCGATGACCCTCGCCTACGACCTCGACGATCCTCGCACCGCCCGCCCCGCCGCCGCCCTCGTGGAGGCTATGGACCGCCTGGGCGCCAAGTCGACCTTCGAGCGGGACGAAGAGATCTATGCTCAGGGCGACGACGTGGAATACCTCTATCGCCTGGTCCGCGGCGTCGTCCGCACGACCCGGGTGGCCGCCGACGGCCGCCGGCAGGTGGGCGACTTCTACTATCCCGGCGACCTCTTCGGTCTTGAGGTCGGGCCCGAGCACCAGTTCTCGGCCGAGGCCCTGACCGAATGCGAGGTCCAGCGGGTGCGCCGCAGCTCGGTCCGCGCCTTCGCCGGCGACACCGAGCTCGACCGCGCCATCCTGGAGGCCACGCGCCGCGAGCTGCAACGGGCCCAGGACCACGTCCTGCTGCTGGGCCGCCGCAGCGCCCGGGAACGGGTCGCCGCCTTCCTCATGAGCCTGGCCCAGAACCACGCCGCCGACGGCGTCGAACTGCCCATGGGCCGTCAGGACATGGCCGACTACCTCGGCCTGACCATCGAGACCGTCTCCCGGATGCTGACCCAGCTCCAGGAGGAGGACATCGTCGCGTTTCCGACCTTCCGTCGCTTCCACGTGCGCAAGTGGGACGCGCTGGAGGAACTGGTCGACTGATCGCGCCGTACGTGGACCTACCTTCCCCCGACACGACGACGCGCAGACGCCGGATGGACCTCCATCCGGCGTCTTCTTTATTAGCCCTCTTGCCCCTGGTGCTCGCCGCTTCAACAGGCGAGCATGGCGGTCCGGAGGTGGGCGGATGAGTGACGAGACGTCCCGGCCGCGGCGGCCGGCGGATCTCTTCATGGGGCGGGCGGCCAGCATCGGCGCGCTCCTGGTCCTCGCCCTGCTGATCGTGCGCCTCGCCGATGTGCTGCTGCTGGCCTTCGGCGCGGTGCTCACCGCCGTGCTGCTTCACGCCCTCGCCGATCCGCTGGTGAAGCGGGCGGGCCTGTCCCGACGCTGGGCGCTCACGGCCGCGGTGGGCGGCGTCACCGCCGCCGTCACGGCGATGCTCTGGCTCTTCGGGCGAGAGGCGGCCGTCCAGCTCGCGGCGCTCAGCGAACTCCTCCCGCGCGCCTGGGACGCTCTGCAGGCCGACCTCTCCCGCTCGCCCCTGGGCGCGTACCTCCTCGACGAGCTGCGCGACCTGCGCCCGGCGGAGGGGCTGGTCATGCAGCTGGGGGCCCGCCTGATCCGCAGCTCGGCGGCCGGCGGCGCGGCGGCTCTGATCGTCCTGTTCGCCGGCCTCTACCTCGCCTTCCACCCGCGGACCTACCTCGGCGGCCTGCTCCGTCTGGCGCCCAAGGCCTGGCGGCCGCGCGCCGAGGCGGTGCTGCTCGCCTGCGGCAAGGCGCTGAACCGCTGGCTTGTGGCCCAGCTCATCTCCATGCTGCTGGTGGGCGTCACCACCGGCGTCGGCTTATGGCTGGCGGGCGTCCCCTCGCCCCTGGCGCTGGGCGTGGTGGCCGGCGTCGGCCAGTTCGTGCCCGTGGTCGGCCCCATGGTCTCCACCATCCCCGGCCTGATTCTCGCCGCCGGAGCTGGCTGGGAGACCCTGGCCTGGACGGCCCTTGTCTACGTCGGAGCCATGCAGCTGGAGGCGAATCTGTTCACGCCGCTGGTCATGCGGCAGATGGTGGAGCTGCCCATGGCGGTGACGCTCTTCGCCGTGCTCGCCATGGGGGTGCTCCTGGGGCCGCTGGGGGTGCTCTTCGCGACGCCGCTCGCCGTGGTGGCCTATGTGGTGGTGCGCATGGTCTATGTGGAGGATGTCCTTGGGGATCGAGGCGATGACGGCCTGGCCTGACGTGCGCGCCGCAGCTGGAGGCTTGGCCTAGATGGCGCCGCCCCCGGGCCGTCGCGCCCGCATGAACCCCGCCCTCGGCTACGGCGTCGCACTGGCCGCTACCATTCTCTGCGCCGCCGCCACGGTGGCCCTCGAGCCCCTTTTCCATAGCCGGGTGGTGTTCCTGCTGTTCGTGCCCGCCCTGATGGCCTCGGCAGTGGCCGGCGGGTTCGGCCCAGCCCTCGCCGCCACCTTGCTGGCGCTAGTGATCAATTCCGTGCTGCTGGGGCCGGCGCTGTTCGAGGACGCCTCCAACCTCATCAGCGCCGCCGTCTTCCTCGCCCTTGGTCTCGCCAGCGGCGTGGCCGGCTCGTTCCTGCGCCGCGCCGCCGCCGACACCGCCCACGCCCTGGACGACCTCGAGGCCCGCGAGGCCCATTTGCGCTCGATCCTCGACACCGTGCCGGACGCCATGATCGTCATCGACGAGCACGGGATCATGCAGTCGTTCAGCGCAGCCGCCGAACGGCTGTTCGGCTGGACGGCCGCCGAGGCCGTGGGCCGGAACGTCAGCCTGCTGATGCCGACCCCGCACCGGGAGGCGCATGACGCCTACCTCGACCGCTATATCGCCACCGGCGAGCGGCGGATCATTGGCATCGGGCGCGTGGTGGTCGGCGAGCGCAAGGACGGCTCGACCTTCCCCATGGAGCTGGCGGTGGGCGAGATGCGGTCGGGCGACCGACGCTACTTCACCGGCTTCGTGCGCGACCTGACCGAACGCCAGCGCACCGAGCGGCGACTTCAGGACCTGCAATCCGAACTGGTCCACGTGGCCCGCCTCACCGCCCTGGGGGAGATGGCCTCGGCCCTGGCGCACGAGCTGAACCAGCCGCTGTCGGCCACCTCGAACTATGTGAAGGGGTCGGTGCGCCTCCTCGACCGGGAGCCGTTGGACAAGGCCAAGATCCGCGACGCCCTCGTGCAGGCCGGCGAACAGACCCTGCGGGCCGGCCAGATCATCCGCCGCCTGCGCGACTTCGTCTCCAAGGGCGAGACCGAGCGCCGGCTCGAGAGCCTGCCGGACCTCCTCGAACAGGCCGGCGCCCTGGCGATGATCGGGGCCAAGGAGCGCGGCGTGCGCCTGCGTTTCCTGATCGACCCGCGGGTCAGCCTGGTCCTCGCGGACAAGGTGCAGATCCAGCAGGTGGTCCTCAACCTGATGCGCAACGCCATCGACGCCATGGAGGACTCGCCGCGTCGCGAACTTGAGGTGGGGACCCGCCCGTTCGACGACGACATGGCCGAGGTATGGGTGGCCGACACCGGGCCCGGCGTGAGCCCCGAGGTCGCCGACCAGCTCTTCCAGCCGTTCGTGACCACCAAGCGCGAGGGCATGGGCGTGGGCCTGTCGATCAGCCGCACCATCGTGGAGGCCCACGGCGGCCGCATCTGGGTTGAGGCCAACCCAGGGGGCGGTGCTATCTTCCACTTCACGCTTCGGCGTGTGCGTGACGAGGAGCTTAGCGACATTGAGTAATGGTCTTGTCCATGTGATCGACGACGACGAGGCCATGCGTCAGTCGCTGGAGTTCCTGCTCGACACCGCCGGCTACGCCGCCCGCACCTACGAGTCCGCCCCCCAGTTCCTGCAGCATCTGAAGACCCTCGAACCGGGGTGCATCCTGACCGATGTGCGGATGCCCGAGATGAGCGGGCTTGATCTCGTCCGCCGGCTCAAGGCCGAGGGCGTCAGCCTGCCGGTCATCGTCCTCACCGGCCACGGCGACGTGCCCCTGGCGGTGGAGGCGATGAAGGCCGGGGTGAAGGATTTCCTGGAAAAGCCGTTCAATGACGAGGTGCTGCTGGCCGCCGTGGCCGCCGCCCTCGACAGCAACGAGGAAGCCCAGCGCCAGGAGGCCGAACGCCAGCGGTTCGAGACCATGCTGGCTTCCCTCTCGCCGCGCGAGAAGGACGTGCTGCACGGCGTGGTGGCCGGCAAGCCCAACAAGGTGATCGCCATGGAGCTCGGAATCAGCCCGCGCACCGTGGAGGTTTATCGCGCCAACGTCATGACCAAGACCGGCGCCGGGAGCCTCTCGGACCTAGTGCGGATGGCCCTCCTCGCCCGCTTCTGAGCGGATTGCGCTGCGTCAAGGCGCCGCTGGCGCGCCCCTGGCACGCTCAGCCGCATGCCGGCTCCCTTGTCGCCCTTCGACTCACGCCCCCTGGTGGTCGTCGCCGATGCGGACGCCGCCCTTTGCGACGCCCTGAAGTTCTCCCTGGAGGCCGAGGGCTTCGACGTCGCCACCTGCGCCGACGGCGAAGACCTTCTGCGGCGGTCGCTGCCGGCGCACGGGGCCTGTCTGGTGGTGGACGACCGGTTGCCGAACGTCAGCGGCCTGGACGCCCTCGGCCAGCTGCGCCGCCGCGGCGTCACCCTGCCCGCCGTGATGATCACCACCCATCCGGGCGAAGCCGTCCGGAAAGGCGCGAAGGCCGTGGCCGCGCCGATCGTTGAAAAGCCCCTGCTTGGCGACGTTCTGCTGGAGCACATCCGCGCCGCCCTCGACGCCTGAACAGGCTCAGATAGCCCGCGAGTGGCGTCCGGAGTCGGGGGTGAAGTAGGCGTCGAACACCGCCGCGATCGACCGGATCACCAGTCGCCCGGCGCCCACGGCCTCGATCAGCCCGCCGTCGATGCGCACCAACCCGTCCTGCACGAACGGGGCCAGCCGCGCCGTGCATGCGGCCACGTCCTCGCGGCGACGGCTATGGCGCGCGCAGACCGCATCCAGGTCCACCTGCAGGTCGCACATCAGCCGCTCGATGATCTCGCCACGGAAGCGGTCGTCGGGGGTCACAGCCACGCCCCGGGCCACGGGCAGCCGCCCCTCTCGCACCGCCGCCCGCCAGCCCAGCTCCTGGGTTATGTTCTGCACGAATCCCTGCGGCAGAGAGCCGATGGCCGAAGCGCCGAGGCCCAGGAGGGTCTGGGCCGCGTCGGTCGTGTAGCCCTGGAAGTTGCGCCGCAGGCGCCCCTCGGTCAGGGCCTTGGCCATGGGGTCGTGCGGGGCCGCAAAGTGGTCGAGGCCGATCCGCACATAGCCCAGGGCCTCCAGGCGGGCCGCCGCCGCCTCGCTCTGCTCCAGCCGCTCGGCCGGCCCCGGCAAGGCCGCCTCTTCGATCAGCTGCTGGTGAGCCTTCATCCACGGCACATGGGCGTAGCCGAACAGGGCGATCCGCTCAGGGCGAAGGCTGGTGACCGCGTCGATAGTGTCGATCGTGCCCTGCACCGTCTGGTGGGGCAGGCCGTACATCAAGTCGATGTTGATGGAGCCGACCTGGGCCTCGCGCAGCCAGCGCACGCAGCGGGCGATGTCCTCGAACCGTTCGGGCCGGTTCACCGCCGCCTGCACCTTGGGATCCAGGTTCTGGACGCCGAGGCTGGCGCGGCTGAGGCCGTGGAAGGCGGCCGCATCCACCCAGGCCGGGGTGAGCACCGCCGGGTCCAGCTCGGCCGCGATCTCGTAGCCCGGCGTGAAGCGGAACGCCTGCTTCAGCGCCCCGAACAGGGCCGCCAGCTCGTCGGGGTTCAGCATGTTGGGCGTGCCGCCGCCCAGGTGGACGGCGCTGGCCTTCATGCGCCCCGGCAAAGCCCGCTCCAGAAGGGCGAGTTCGGCGAGCAGCAGCTGGACATATTCGCCGATCGGCTCGTGGCGGTTCACCGCCCGGGTGTTGCAGCCGCAGTACCAGCACAGCCGCTGGCAGAACGGGATGTGCAGATAGAGGGAGACTGCCTCGTCATCCGGCAGCTGGGCCAGCCAGGCCCGGTAGGCCGCTTCGTCCACCTCCGGCGTGAACTGCACGGCCGTGGGATAGCTCGTGTAGCGGGGGGCGCGGCCGTCGTAACGGGCGACGATGTCAGCGAGCGAGGGCTGGGGGGCGAAGGCGAGGCTCATGCCCCCTGATCACCCCGTCTGCACGGGCGCGCCGTGATCTGGATCAACGCTCTCGGAGGGCGCGGTCAGACGAGCGGCCGGTCCTCCGGATCATCCACCAGGATGCGGTTGGCGTCGCCGACGGGGTCCTCGTACTGGCCGTCTCGCAAGGTCCACCAAAAGGCGGCCACCGCCATCAGGCCAAGCCCCACCGACAGCGGGGCCAGAAACATCAGGATCTCCATCAGCGGCCCCCGGTCCTGAGCGCGTTGAGAGTGACGACCAGCGAGGAGCCCGACATGGCCAGGGCCGCCACGAAGGGATTGACGAACCCAAGGATCGCCGCGGGCGCCGCCACCAGGTTGTAGAGCGCCGCGAAGCCGAAGTTCTCCAGCGCCCGGCGGCGGGCCGAGCGCGACAGATCGACGGCCTCGACCACCGCGGTCAGCCCCTCGCCCGAGAAGACGAGGTCGGCGGCGTTCTGGCTGGCCTCCAGGGCCGTGCCGGGGGCCATGGCCGCATGGGCCCGGGCCAGGGCTGCGGCGTCGTTCAGGCCGTCGCCCACCATCAGCACCTTGCGGCCCATCTCGCGGCAGGCGTCCACGGCCGCGGCCTTCTCGGCGGGCGTCAGGCCCGCGCGCCAGGCTTCCACCCCCGCCTCCTCGGCGATGCGGGCGACCGCGGCGGGGGCGTCGCCCGACAGGATCTCCACCGTCAGGCCCCGCGCGCGGAGCGCCTTGACCGTCTCGGCCGCGTCCGGGCGCAGGGCGTCGGTGAAGCGGAAGCGGATCTTGATGTCGCCATCGAAGCCGAACCACAGCTCGGTCTCGGTGTGGTCGTGATTGGCCACGCCGACAAAGGCGGCCCGGCCCAGGCGGGCCCGGCGGCCGTCGATGACGCCTTCGACGCCGAGGCCGGCGTGTTCACGCACCTCCGTAGCCATCGGCCCAGGCCCCGCCTCGGCCGCCAGGGCGCGGGCCAGCGGATGGCGCGATGCGCGGGCCAGGGGCGCGGCCAGGGCCACGACGGCCGGAACGGGATCGACCAGCCTGGGCCGCCCCTCGGTGAGAACGCCGGTCTTGTCGAACACCACATGGTCCACCTCGGCCAGACGCTCAAGGGCGGCGCCCGACTTCACCAGCACGCCCTTGCGGAAGAGACGCGCCGAGGCGGTGATCTGCACCGCCGGGACAGCCAGGCCGAGAGCGCAGGGGCAGGTGACGATCAGCACCGCCACCGCCCGGATCAGGGCTTCGCGCGGCCCCAGGCCCAGGGCCCAGCCGCCGACGAAGGTCAGGGCTGCGACGGTGTGGACCACGGGCACATAGACCGCCGCCGCCTTGTCCGCGAGGCGGACGTAGCGCGAGCGCGCCTGGGCGCCGGCCTCCACCAGCCGGGCGATACCGGCCAGGGCCGAGTCCTCGGACCGGGCGACCACCTTCAGGCGCAGGACCCCGGTGAGGTTCACCGCGCCCGCCCGGCAGAGCTCGCCGGGCGTCACGGCCACAGGCGCCGTCTCGCCGGTGAGCAGTGCGTTGTCGAGTTCAGACGCGCCTTCCTCGACCATGGCGTCGACGGGCAGCCGCTCGCCGGGGCGGACCAGGAGAATGTCGCCCGGGGCCAGGTCGCTGAGCGGCACGCGGCGCTCGGCCCCGCCCTCGATGCGGGTTGCGGCCGGCGCCTGCAGCGCCAGCAGGTCGCCCGCGGCGCTGCGGGCCTTGGCGCGCAGCTGATGATCCAGCCACCGCCCGATGAGCAGCAGGAAGAGCAGGCTGACGGCGGCGTCGAAATAGGCGTCGCGGCCCTTCAGCACCGTCTCGGAGAAGCTGATGGCCAGGGTCAGGATCACGCCGATGGAGATCGGCACGTCCATGTTGGCCCGGCCGGCCTTCAGCGAACGCCAGGCCGACCTGAAGAACGGCATCCCGGCGTAGATGGCGCAGGGCGCGCCAACCGCCCCTGACAGCCACATCATCACCGTGCGGGTGGCCGGGCCGAGTTCCTGGCCGAACAGCCCTGCCCACAGCGGCACCGAGAACATCATGGTGTTCATGGCCCCAAAGGCCGCCACCGCCATGGCCAGGATCAGGGCGCGGCCTTCGCGGTCGTAGGCGGCCTGGGCCTGGCCGGGGTCGTAGGGCGTGGCCGGATAGCCCAGGCGGTCCAGGGCGGCGACGACGCGGCCCGGATCGGCGCTCGCATCGGTGAACTCCACCGTCAGCTTGCCGGTGGTGAGGTTGAGCCGGGCCAGGGCGACGCCGGGCAGCGCCCTCACCTCCCGCTCGATCTTCGAGAGGCAGCCGGCGCAGCGGGCGCCGCGCACCAGCAGCTCGACGGACGCACCGCCGTCGTCCTTGCGACGCAGGAAAGCCGACAGGTCGGCGGCGGCTCCCGTGTCATAGGTCAGGGCCATGTCAGCCTCCGCTCGGCGACGAAGCGGCGCCCGCCCGCGTCCACCGCTTCGGCCGTGAGGTCCCAGGCGCCGTCGATGGCGCCGGTGGTCCCCTCGTAGCGACCGGGCGTCGTCTCGACGAAGGTCGGGGTTCGACGGCCCGCCTCGGTGGCGGGGCGCTCCAGTCGGGCGGTGACCGTCAGGCCGCGGACCGGCCGCCCCTCGGCGTCCTGCACCGTCAGCACCACCAGCCCCGGCTCGGCCTCGGCCGCCGCCCGCCAGCCGAGCGCCGCCTGGGCGTCCTGCTGGGCGATCCGCTGATTGTAGAGGATGCCGTCCTCGTAGGGCGTCACCGACACCTGGCCGGGATAGGTCCGCACGGCCAGCACGGTGAACACCACGTCCACAGCGATGATCACCGCGAAGAAGGCGGTCACGCCCCACAGCATATGCCAACCGGTGAAGCGGAAGCCACGCGGTTGGACGGGATGGGTCGCGCTCATGGGGCGTTCGCAGCTCCGGAGAGGAAGGTGGTCTTGGCCTGGACCGTCCGGCCGGAGCCCTTCACCTCGAAGGCGGCCGGGAGGCTGGAGGCGGCGAGCGCCTCGGGCTGGGCGGTGACGAACACGCGAACGGCGGTGACCGCGTTGGGCTCGAGGGTGACGCGCAGGACGTCGTCCGCCGGCTGGCCCGGCGTCCGCACGCGGGCGTCCTTGACGCCGGTGAAGCGCACCTCGACGGGCGTCGGCTCGAAGCCGCGATTGGCGATCTTCAGGGTATAGCCGTTGCGGACAGCCCCATCGTGCAGGCGCACGAAGGTGGGGTTGCGGTCACGCAGGACATGCATGTCCAGAGGCGTGCGATTGAGCAGGCCCCAGACCATCAGCGACGAGACCATCACCAGGGCCACGGCGTAGTAGACGGTGCGCGGACGCAGCAGCTTGTAGCGGGGCGTATTCCCGCGCTGACGCTCCGCGACGGCGCTGTCGGTGTCGTAGGCGATCAGGGCGGCAGGCCGCCCCACCCGCTTCATGATCTCGTCGCAGGCGTCGATGCACAGGGCGCAGTTGATGCACTCCAGCTGCGGGCCGTTGCGGATGTCGATGCCCATCGGGCAGGCGGTGACACAGGCGTTGCAGTCGATGCAGTCGCCCCGGCCTTCCCAGCCCGCACCCTTCTTGTGCGGGCCGCGGGGCTCGCCGCGATCGTAGCGGTAGGTCACCTGCAGCGAGTGGTGGTCGAGCATGGCGCCCTGGATGCGCGGCCAGGGGCACATGTAGGTGCAGACCTGCTCGCGCATGTGGCCGGCGAACACATAGGTCGTGGCCGTCAGCAGCAGCGAGAAGATGTAGGCGGTCGCCGGCGCCTCGCCCACCCAGTACTGCCGGATCAGGGTCGGGGCGTCGTGGAAGTAGAAGATCCAGGCCCCGCCGGTGGCGAAGCCGATGGCCAGCCACGTCAGGTGCTTGCCGGTCTTGCGCCAGACCTTGTTGAAGGTCCACGGCGAAGCGTCCAGGCGCATCCGCGCGTTGCGGTCACCCTCGAAGCCGCGCTCGACATAGATGAACAGGTCCGTCCAGACCGTCTGCGGACAGGCGTAACCGCACCACAGCCGGCCGAACAGGGCCGTCACCAGAAACAGCCCGAGGGCCGAGATCACCAGCAGGCCGGTGATGAAGTGCACCTCCTGCGGCCACAGCTGGATGCCGAAGAAGTAGAAACGCGCGCCCTCGAAATCGACGAGCACCGCCTGGTCCGGCAACGCGCCCGGCCGCTCCCAGCGGAGCCAGGGCGTGATGTAGTAGATGCCCAGCATCACGATCAGCAGCGCCCACTTGATGGTGCGCCACTTCCCGTGGACCAGCTTGGGATAGATCGGCGTCCGGGGGGCGTAGAGGCCCCCGCCCCCGCTCTTGCGCCGCACGCGGGCGGCGGCGGAGACCGGAGCCTGCCGCTCGGCAGGCTCCTGCTTGGACACGCGATCGATGACGACGGTCATTTGCCTTGTCCGGCTCCGGCGCCGACGTCCTCGTCTTCACCACCGCCGGCGTTGGCGTGGATGTAGACGGCGAGCGCCTTCAGGGTCTCGGGGCTAAACCGGGCCTCCCAGGTGGGCATGACCCCGTTCCGCCCGTTCCAGATCTGCTCGTAGATGGAATCCCGATCCGAGCCGTACAGCCACTCCGCGTCGGTCAGGTCCGGCGCGCCCTTGGTGGGATCGCCCTGCCCGCCCGCGCCGTGGCACGAGCTGCACTGGTCGAGGAAGGTCTGACGCGCCCGGTCGACGGCGGCCCGGTCGGCCTTCCGGCCCGAGAGCGCCACCACATATTCGGTCAGGTCGCGGATCTGGTCCGCCGGCAGCATCTGGTCGCGCCCGAAGGCCGGCATGACGGTCTCGCCCCGCGCCTGCGAGTGACCCGAGCGGATGCCGACCCGGATCGTCTCGTGGATCTCGTCGAGCGAGCCGCCGTACAGCCACACGTCGTCACGCAGGTTCGGATAGCCCTTGGCGCCCTGACCGCCGGCCCCGTGGCAGGTGGCGCAGTTGTCGCCGAACACCGACTGGCCGACCTGCAGGGCGAAGGCCTGCAGGTCAGGGTCCTGCTCGATCTGCTGCAGGCTCACCGACTTCAGCTGCGCGCCCTGGGCGCCGCGCACGGTGTCGAGCTTGGCCAGTTCCTGGGCCACGGCGGCCCGGTCGGACGCGCCGCGCAGGCCCTTCGTGTAGCCGGTGATGCCCGGCCAGGCCGGCATCAGCACCCAGTAGATGGTCGCCCAGATGACCGTGCCCCAGAACACCCAGAGCCACCACCGCGGCAGCGGGTTGTCGAGTTCCTTGATGCCGTCCCACTCGTGACCGGTGGTCTCGACGCCGGAATGATCGTCGCGTTCGCGCTCAGACATGATCGCTCTCGTCCTTCTCGAGCGGCAGGTGGGCGAGGCGTTCGAACGCCTCCTTGTTCTTGGGCCAGAGCGCGTAGATCAGGCCGGCGATGAAGACGGCGGCGAAGTAGAGGGTCCCGCCCTGCTGGGCGAACCGGGCGACCGTCTCGTAGGTCAGGCCGCTCATCGCAGGTTCTCCGGGTCCTCGGCCTTGTAGGTCCGGAAGTCGACCATGGTCCCGAGCACCTGGAGGTAGGCCACCAGGGCGTCGAGTTCGGTGATCCGGCTCGGGTCGCCGTCGAAGTCGCGCTGGGCGACCTTGGCCCCGTAGCGTTGCTTCAGGCCTGACTTTTCGCCGGCGTACGGGTCGACCTGGGTCTCGAGGTCGAGCTTGGCGTTCTGGATCTGCGCGTCGGTGTAGGGCACGCCGACCTTGCGCAGGGCCTTCAGCCGGGCCTCGATGGCGCGGTAGTCCAGGTCCTTGTCCGCCAGGAAGCGATAGGGCGGCATGTTGGACTCCGGCACCACCGAGCGCGGATCCACTAGGTGGTCGCGGTGCCAGCTGTCGGAGTACTTGCCGCCGACACGCGCCAGGTCAGGCCCCGTGCGCTTGGAGCCCCATTGGAAGGGGTGGTCGTACATGCTCTCGGCCGCCAGGCTGTAGTGGCCGTAGCGCTCGACCTCGTCCCGCAGCGGGCGGACCATCTGCGAGTGGCACACGTAGCAGCCTTCGCGGACATAGATGTCCCGCCCGGCCTGCTCCAGCGGCGTGTAGGGCCGCACGCCGTCCACCTTCTCGACGGTGCTCTCCAGGTAGAAGAGCGGCGAGATCTCCACGAGGCCGCCGATCGACACCACGATCAGGATGCCGATCACCAGCCAGATCGAGTTCTTCTCGAGGTTCTGGTGTTTTTTCCACATGTTCGCGGCCCTTACTCAGCCGCCACGAGGGCGGGGGCGGGCGCGGCGATCGGGGTCTCGAGCTCAGCCTTGGCCGGGCTCGGCATGCGGATCGTACGCCACAGGTTGTAAGACATGATCACCGCGCCCGCGAGGAACATGAGACCGCCGAGGGTGCGGATGATGTTGGGGATGTGCTTGGCCGCCACGGTCTCGACGAAGGCGTTCGCGAGGTAGCCCTGCGGCGTGTATTCCCGCCACATCAGGCCTTCCATGATCCCGGAGACCCACATCGAGGAGATGTAGAGGAGCACGCCGGTGGTCGCGATCCAGAAGTGCCACTCGACGAGGGCGGTCGAGTACAGCCGCTCCTTCTTCCACAGCCACGGCACCAGGCAGTAGATGCAGGCGAAGGTGATGAAGCCGTTCCAGCCGAGCGCGCCGGAGTGCACGTGGCCGATGGTCCAGTCGGTGTAGTGGCTGAGCGCATTGACGGAGCGGACGCTCATCAGCGGCCCTTCGAAGGTCGCCATGCCGTAGAAGGCGATGGCCACCACCATCATGCGGATGACGGGGTCGGTGCGGACCTTGTCCCAGGCGCCCGAGAGCGTCATCAGGCCGTTGATCATGCCGCCCCACGAGGGCATCCACAGCATGATCGAGAAGGTCATCCCCAGGGTCTGCGTCCACTGCGGCAGGGCCGTGAAGTGCAGGTGGTGGGGACCGGCCCAGATGTAGATGAAGATCAGCGACCAGAAGTGGACGATGGACAGGCGGTACGAATAGACCGGCCGCTCCGCGCGCTTGGGCACGAAGTAGTACATCATCGCCAGGAAGCCAGCGGTCAGGAAGAAGCCGACGGCGTTGTGGCCGTACCACCACTGGGTCAGGGCGTCCTGGACGCCCGCGAAGGCCGAATAGCTCTTCGCCTCGAGCAGCCCCACCGGCATCGCCAGGTTGTTGACGATGTGCAGCATGGCGATGGTGATGATGAAGGCGAGGTAGAACCAGTTGGCCACGTAGATGTGGCGTTCCTTGCGCTTCCAGATCGTGCCCAGGAACACCAGCAGGTAGGCGACCCAGACGATGGTCAGCCACAGGTCCACGTACCACTCGGGCTCGGCGTATTCCCGCGACTGGGTGATGCCGGCCAGGTAGCCGGTGGCCGCCAGGACGATGAACAGCTGGTAGCCCCAGAAGACGAACCACGGCCAGGCGCCCCCCGCGAGCCTGGTCTTGCAGGTGCGCTGGACGACGTAGAAGGACGTGGCGATCAGGGCGTTGCCGCCGAAGGCGAAGATCACGGCGCTGGTGTGCAGCGGCCGCAGGCGGCCGAAGTTAAGCCAGCCCGCCTCCGGGAAATAAAGCAGGTTGGGCCAGGCGAGTTGGGCGGCGACGAACACGCCGGCCGCCAGGCCCGCGATGGCCCAGAACATGGTGGCGATGACGCCGGCGCGGACGACGCCATCGTTGTAGCGGGTGGGGTCAGACCGGAAGCGGCCCGAGCCTAGCCCGACGGTCATCAGCAGGAACGCGGACACGAAGCCCGCGATCATGACGTAACCGTGGAAACGGAAGGCCGGGTCCGGCGTGAACGCCGTCGCCAGGATCGATCCGAAGGCCAGCAGGCCGGTGAATGTGTAGAGAAGGATCGCGTCGAACGGCGCGTCCTCCGGAGGTGCGACTGCCTGGGTCATGGATCCGAACGGGCGGTTGAGAGACGCCCAGTCCATGCCGCGATGCGGAATCTGCGGCCTTGATATCGGTCAACGACCCCTCGGGCGCATCGAGCCAGAACGCGGCCGCCCATCCCTGCAGGAGTCTTTAATGTCGCGCCAGCCCCATCTCGACGAAGACGTGCTGCTGCGTCGCGGCTTCGCTCTCCTCGGCGTGATCCTGCTGGCGAGCGCCGCCCTCGCCTTGGACGCCGCCCGCGAACACATGGCCTGGCTGTCGGCCATCTGCGGCGACGCGACGCATCCCCACTGCGGCTGGTGCTACGCCACGGCCGGCTTCGCCTTGGCCGGCCTGTCGGCCCTCGTCGCTGCGGTCCGCCCGGCCCGCCGCGTCGCCCCGGTCGCCACCCGGGTCGCGGGCAAGACCCACCCCGACTGAGGTTTGCGGCAGATCAAGGCGCAGCTTGCCGGCGCCTGCGACCCCAACGTCAGGGCGGCCCTCCCCCAGGCCGCCAAGAACAAGGGGATATCCTATGACCGCCAAGTCCGTCTTCCTGGCCGCCGCCGCCACCCTCCTGGCCGCGGGCGCCGCCCAGGCTCAGGACTTCACCCCCAAGAGCGCCGGCACGGTGATGCTGAACACCCGCCTGAGCGTGGTGGCGCCTGATGCTGGCGATCCGATCACCACCCTCGGCGGCGCGGCCACCGGCCTGAAGGCCGAGGTGAGCGACGACGTCATGCCGACCCTCGGCCTCACCTACTTCTTCACCGACAATGTCGCTGTCGAGGTGATCGCCGGCACCACCGAGCACACCATCCGCGCCAAGGGCGCCGGCGCCGACGTGAAGGTGCAGGAGACCTGGGTGCTGCCGCCGGTGGTGTCGCTGCAGTACCACTTCGCCCCGGCCGCCCGGGTCAGCCCCTATGTGGGAGCGGGCGTGAACTACATGCTGTTCTACAGCGAGAAGGACCACAACGGCTTCGGCCTGAAGGTGGACGACGGCTTCGGCTATGCCCTGCAGGCCGGCGTCGACGTCGCCCTGCGCGACCGCTGGAGCGTCAATGTCGACGTGAAGAAGATCTTCTTCGAGACCGACGCCAAGGACCGCTTCAACGGCGTCAAGTCCAAGGTGAACCTCGACCCGTGGGTCGTCTCCGGCGGCCTCGGCTACAAGTTCTGAGGATGCGGAAGGGGCCGGCCAAGCCGGCCCCTTTTTCATTCGGCCCTAGAAGGTCCGCCGCAGGCTGACGCTGCCGTAGGCCCCGTCCCTGGCCTTGGAGTCGGCCGCCCCCGCCGCGAAGCGGATCTGCCAGTCGCCCCCGCCGAACGCCGCCACCGCCCCGGCCCTCTGGCGGTCGTAGTTCGGATCGCCGTCGAGGATCGCCTCGACGCCGAGCCGGAACCCCGGCCCCACTGCGCGGGTCACCTCCGCCCGGACATAATAGTCCTCGGAATTGAACCCGTAGGACGCAAAGCCCCCCACCTGCCAGGCCCTCGCCGGGGTGGTCTCGCCGCTGATCGACACCATCGGGTCCCACTGGCTGCCCCGATTGGGATTGCCGGGATCATCGGGCGACAGGTCCGTGTCGGTGTAACGTGCGCCCACTCCGGCGTCGAAATAGCCCCAGGGTCCCCAGCGCTGGTAGAGCAGCGCCGCCTCGCCCCGCACCTGCTCGCTCTTCACGCGCCCGGTCGGGCCGTCGTAGCGATTGTCGCTGCCCGAGACGATGCCGCGCACGGCCAGGCCTCCCTCGCCGCTCATCCGGGCGACGGGTACGGTGACCCCGGCGAAGGCCAGTCGATCAGCGCCCACGCCGACGCCCCCGAACACCGTGGGCCCCGGCTGGGCCAGGGAGGCCCCCAGGGGCACGCTCGCGGAAACGAGGCCAAGCGCCAGCCTACTCGCGATCCGGCTTGCTGCCGCCATCTTGCAACCTCCTCGCCGCAGCCCGGCGGCCCGCCCTTGGTCGCATGCCGGTCAGTTGATCGACCCGTCAGATGATAGGCTGCCGGTAGGATTCCTACCGCCCGCACGCCCCGCCGGCGGCGCCGCGAGGAAAGCGTCGCGGATCGCCACATACATCGGCTTGCGCTCCAGGGCCGCATCCAGGGGCAGGCCGCGGTTGAGCCCCGGGTCGGTCCCATCGCGCCACGCCATGGGCCAGCGCGCGCGGTCGTCCTCGGTGACCTTCAGCCAGGAATAGCGGTCCGCCAGGCCCCAGGTGGTCACGCTCCGGACCGCGGGAGAAGCCAGCACCGCGTCCAGATAGGCCTTCACCGCCGCCGCCGCCTCGGCGTCCCTACGCTCGGCAGGCAGGACGTACTCAGCCTCCTTCACATCCAGTTCCGTGACGAGCACGAACAGGCCGCGCGACGCCAGTTCCTCCACGAGGCCGGCCACCTTCTCCTGGGCGACGTGGCCCCGCCGAAGGTCCAGGTGCCCTTGGAGCCCGACGCCGTCCAGGGGCGCCCCGGTGCGCCGCAGCTCGTCGATCAGCCGCAGCAGGCGGGAACGACGGGCCTCGTCGATCGCGTCGTCGTATTCCAGCCCGTACTCGTTGAGCAGCAGCCCGGCGCTCGGCGCCAGGCTCCGGGCGCTGTCGAAAGCGCGGCGGATGTAGTCCGGCCCGAAGGCCGCCAGGAAAGCGCTTTCCCTCAGGCCATCGGCCTGGTGCTGGGGCTCCACCGGCTCATTGACCACGTCCCACAGGCGGACCTGTTCGCCGTAACGGCCGGTGACCAGGGCGAAATGCCGGTGAACCAGCCCCCAGTCCCGGTCCCGCTGCATCTGGAACGCCGCCCAGCCGGGCGTGCTCTGGTCCCACAGGAGGGCGTGACCATAGAGCGGTTTGCCCCGCCGACGGGCGAACGCCGCCAGGGCGTCCATCCGGGTCAGGTCCGGCCGACCCGGCTCGGGTTCGATGGCGTCCCACTTCAGGGAGAGCTCCGGCGTCAGGGTGTCGCACTCGCGCATCACCGTCTCGGCGAAGGCGAAGTCTTCCCGTAGGGCTCTCAGCTCGACGGCCGCGCCGTAGGTTCGCCCGCTCCGACGAGCGGCGGCCGCGAGCGTGTCCGGTTGGGGGCGAGCCATGCAGGCGGCTCCGGCCATGGCGCTTCCGGCGCCGGCGATGACGGCCCGGCGCGTCACGTCCGCCGCCATGACGGTTCCTCCCGTCGGGCGTCCTCACGGTCGGTTAAGCCAGTTCGGCCATCGTCCACGCGACCGCTACGGTGGTGGGGAAAGGTGATGCAGCGGCGTCTTCGCCGAAGGGACATGCTTGCGGGCCTGGTCGCCGCC
>Ga0065721_10004964_pt1 | contig 18050 bp, 16 predicted proteins | sample Mesricmetagenome_FD_59108 | JGI IMG/M metagenome (GOLD analysis project Ga0065721, IMG submission 59108) | Mesophilic microbial community from rice straw/compost enrichment Sample: eDNA_1 v2 (version 2) | ecosystem: Engineered > Solid waste > Grass > Composting > Bioreactor | place: USA: Davis... | reverse complement strand
CCAACAGTAACGACTACCTATACGTGTATTGTGACTGATTCCGATGGCAATTCGAACAGCGGAACACCTGCTACAGTTACTGTAACCGTCAACGCGACTCCCATTGCGTCGTGGAATCCCGGAACGAAACAATCATTCATTGTCAACGAATCGCCTTACCTCCTTTCGGGCACAGCAACAAACCAGGATGGCGTTACACCTTCTGTCGGGACGAATACCTTCAGCGGCGCAGGGGTAACACTTCACGGAGACGGAAACTATTATTTCCATCCTAATACAACGGGTATTGCATCCGATCTTCCGCTGACCTACACGCACACAAACAGTGCGGGTTGCAGCGACTCGGATGAAATTCTGGTATCTGTATCGAGCGAGTCGCCTATACTGAACCTGCAGGACGGGTATTGTTCGAACGAAGGCATAAACATGACAGCATCGGGTATCCTGGCGCCAAATCCGGCAGTGGTGAGCATGGGAACGTATAGCCATATGGCATTCTGGACGGCATACAACACTCCCGTTGCAGGACCACTTGTTCAGGTAGGGACGTCACCAGCGACATACCGCCTTGATCCACAACTCGCAGCCGCCGCACTTAATGGCGCAAAGGTATTCTACATCGCAGTCTATGCACAGTTCTCCATTCCATTGGGGGTACCGTTGACGCTTCCCGTGCACGTTGTGGAAGTCAACCTTTACCTTCCTGGTATCCAGCCCGTCATCACGAGCATCAGATCATCTGAAATCATGTGCGAAAGCAATCCACCCTTGACACTAACAACGTCGACAGGAACATCATATACTACCGTGTCGTGGTCGGTTGTATCGTATCCGTACATGACGACCGAAACTCCAAACGGGATAACCGAAACAAGTCCGGATGTCTTTGAATTCAATCCGGGAGCTATTACCTATCCTGCAAATGAACCATACAAATATCTGGCGATGATCTATCGCTACCACGACACCAATGGATGTCTAGGTGAAGTTACAGAGCCATTTATTACCGTACGCAAACCCGCGCCACCAATCGCGGAGGATAAACAGTACTGTCAGTTCTATGAAGGCGATCTCACCCTGGCGGCCAGCGGAGAGTTCAACTACATTAAGTGGTACGAAAATGAAAACCTGTCGGACCCTGATCCGGCGCTTACTTCAATCTTCAACACAAACCTGAACAGTTCTGTCCCGCAATCCAAAGACTACTGGGTAACGGATGACTACTTCGGATATTGTCAAAGCAACCCTACCAAGGTAACGATACAGATCACACCAGTCCCTCAGTTTACCTTGAGCACTCCTGCTCAGTGCGAAGGCAAGGAGTTTTCTTTTCAGGGACCAAACGGAGCCGATTCGTATGAATGGCTGATTGAACGCGGAGGCCCTAATGGTGAGGACGTCATTTACAATGATCAGAACCCGGTTCACACCTACACACACCAGGGCTTGTACAATGTCCGCCTGCGGATTACATACACGTCAAATTCCAACGAGTGCGCCACAAGTGACGGAACGCAGGTTACAGTAGGTGTCAACCCTGAGCCGACATTCACCTATGCAAAACTATGTGACGAAGATTTCACGGAGTTCACAGGAATCGTCCCGGCCGGAATCGGCGTAGAGCGCTTCAGCTGGGATTTTGGCGACGGGAATGTGCTGCCGGAAGGAAACAGTGGTGCATCCGTTCCGGCGGGAACACATGGTGGCAATACTACGAACACGTACAAAGATCCACGACATCGCTTTATCAATACTTCGGTTCCTGCAACATATGATGTAACCGTCACTGCAGTTACGAATCTGGGATGTTCGGGCAGTGCGACGAAATCGGTAACCCTCCTTCCCTACTTGACCGCGAATCCCCAGACCCCATACAGCATGCGGGATATCGACAACGGTCGCGGCTACTGGACAGTTGAGGATATCAATGGGAACAGCACCTGGGTATTCGATCAGCCGGACAAGGCCTTCATCCGCAGCAATGAGAGTGCCTGGGTTACTCACGCCACTGCAAATTACCTCGCCGATGACAAGTCGTATGTAAACAGCCCGTGCTTCGATATAACAGGGTTCACGAAGCCAGTTGTAGCGCTGGATTATATCACCGACACGGAGCGCAGCTATGACGGAGCTGTGCTTGAATATTCCAATGACGGAGGAACAACATGGACAGCATTAGGTAACACAGTATCCGGAGCCGACTGGTTTAATACGCAGGGTTTCCTCACAGGAAATATTGGTAGCAGTCAGGTAGGCTGGTCGGGACAGCTCTGGACTGACAATGACAGTTACGGATGGATGCAGGGACGGCACAAGCTCGACAATATTGAAAACAAATCGAAAGTTCGCTTCAGGATTGCGTTTGCAAGTAACTCCACAGGTGAGTTCGAAGGTTTTGCATTCAACAATTTCAGCATCCGCGAACGCAACCGGAATATTCTGATTGAGAACTTTACGAATCAGCAGTTCACGGCCAACAACAACTACTATGCAGCAATCCCTGAGTCGGAGGCTGTAAAGATTCAGTATCACGTCGGATTTCCGGCAGATGATGACAACTTCAGGGTAAACCCCACAGATCCGGCAGCACGTGCAGCATACTACGGAATCCCGCTTCAAAATGAATACATACCACGCGCCTTCGTTGATGGAATGAGCCAGGGCAACCTCACTACGCCGTGGGAAACCCAATACCGCGATCTCAGATCACTTGCGTCAGCGCCGTTCCTTATCAACTTATCGGTCAATCCCTCCGACGGCGAACTGCTGATTTCGGCAAAGGCCCAAGTGCTGGAAGCTTTCCCTGCAAATGACAGGAGAAAGCCCGTGCTACATATTGTTGTTGTTGAAAAGACCGTGGGCACTAACCGTTACGTTGTCAGAAAGATGTTGCCTAATGCAACCGGTACGATTCTTCCGCTTCCAATGGCAGATGGTACCACCACAGAAAATATCACCGTTTCGTGGAGAGTAAGCAATGCCGTAGACCGATCAGACCTGGCCGTAATTGCTTTTATTCAGGATGAAGTAACCCACGAAGTTTATCAGTCTGCGATTGAAACTTCGATAGCCGATCCAGGTATTGTTACTGCAATTGAAGAAACATTGCTGAGTGGATTGTCCGTATATCCGAATCCCGCCGACCACGGATTCACTATTCAATTGCGGGAGGCCGCCCCTGAAGAGTACCCCGTGCGCATGATCGATTCATTCGGCCGGCGTGTTTATGAATCCCCATTCCGAAAGGGGGAACAGAGTAAGGAGGTGCGGACTGAAACCCTCGCGGCGGGGATGTACTTTGTGCAGATTGAAACTGGCCAGGGTGTCGTATGGCGAAAAGTTATGATAGGGCATTAATCGGAAATCCTGACCGACGGTTTTCGTCTTTTTGGAACTCGGTTTCTTTCCCGTATTTTAGTATTAATCAGCCCCTAACGTGTTCCAATGGAAATCTTCCTGAACGCTGAAACGTGGTTAGCGTTGCTTACCCTGACTTTCTTTGAAGTGGTCCTGGGTATTGATAACATCATCTTCATCTCCATTGTATCCAACCGTCTTCCTTCTGACATACGAGGCAGGGTTCGAAACTTTGGTTTGTTGCTGGCTATGCTGGTGCGCATTCTGTTACTACTTACGATCACGTGGGTAATGAAATTCAAGGAACCCCTGTTTACCATTCCCGAGAGCCTGATTTTCCCCAATGCGTTACCCATAAGTGGTCGTGATATCATACTTATATTCGGTGGACTATTCCTTATTGCGAAGAGTACCCGTGAAATCAATCATGAAATGGAAGGCGAGGAAGAAACCATTGGACATTCGAAAGGCACGCCCAACGTAACAGGGGTAATCATACAAATTATCCTGCTAGACATTATCTTCTCCTTCGACTCAATCCTTACTGCTGTAGGACTCACCGATATCGTGGTTATCATGATCACGGCTGTAGTCATTTCGATTGGGATCATGATGCTGTTTTCCGGTTCGATCAGCACCTTCATTCAAACGCATCCTTCCATGCAAGTTCTTGCACTGGGCTTCCTTATTCTGATTGGTTTTCTGCTCTTCCTTGATGGATTACATTATGATATTCCAAAAGGATATATCTATTTTGCCGTGGCCTTCTCTCTGATGATTGAGATGGTCAATATCAAAGTTCGAAACCGCCGAAAGAAAATCCGCGAAACACTCCATGAATGACGACATTACTTCACGCCAATATCCGATAGGNAAACTAGTTCCTAAAGACTCATACACTGCAGAGGAACGTGAGGGCTTCATNCGGTCGATCGAAACNATTCCGGCCCAGATTGAAAACCTCGTTAAGGACTTTACTCCCGAACAATGGGAGACACCTTATCGCGAGGGAGGTTGGACAGCGCGTCAGGTGGTACATCACATCGCCGACAGCCATATGAATGCTTACATCCGCGTGAAATGGGCATTGACCGAGGAAACTCCCCAGATAAAAGCTTACGATGAGAAAGCATGGGCAACGACGCCCGAAGTTGCTGCCGATGTATCGCTCTCGATCAGCCTCTTGCATGCGCTGCATGCGAAGTTTGCCACGCTGTTGCGCGGAATCCCTGAAGATCAGCTCAGCCGCGCGTTCATCCATCCGGCAACGGGTAAGTTAAATTCTGTGGAACGCATGATGGCCCTTTACAGCTGGCACGGTGAGCATCACCTGGGCCACCTGAAATTTGTCGCCGGAAAGTAAATTTTCCCGAACGAAAAATGGTTATCATCAGGTGAACTATAAGGCACCACTTTTTCTGTTTAACGCCCACCTGGAAACGATCTATCCTTCGCTGATCCGGCGGGTGGGAACCGTTCCCTATGTTCGTGAACGTATCACGACCCCTGATGATGATTTTCTCGACCTTGACTGGATAAGACAGGGATCCGACAGATTGCTCATTATTTCACATGGTTTGGAAGGGAACTCAACGCGCCCCTACGTCAAGGGACTTGCGCGGGCAGCATCTGCAACAGGATACGATGTATTAGCATGGAACTTCAGGGGCTGCAGTGGTGAGATAAACCGGCAGCTGCGTTTCTATCACAGCGGCGCCACCGATGACCTTGATTGTGTCATTCAGCATGTAAAAGAGAACTATAAGTACTCAGCCCTGTACCTCACCGGCTTCAGCCTCGGCGGCAACCTTACCCTCAAATATCTCGGGGAACGCAGTACGGACCCGCTGATCCGAAAGGCCGTTGTTTTTTCTGTGCCGTTACATCTGCAGTCGAGTTGTGAGAAAATCTCACTTCCCGGGAACTGGATATACGCCAACCGTTTTCTGAAAAGTCTGAAGCTTAAGGTGATGTGGAAGCACCAGTTGTTTCCAGAGCTTGATATTCAGGTGTTACCGCGTATTCGAACGATAACCCAGTTCGACGACACGTACACTGCACCCCTTCACGGATACAGGGACGCAGCTGAATATTATCACCAAAACAGTTCGATTCATTTCATTGGTGGTATCCAGGTTCCAACGTTAATCATCAATGCTTTGAACGACCCGTTCCTGAGCAACGCATGTTTCCCGACCGATGTTACCTCGGCGCACCCCGCTGTACGGCTTGAGACGCCTTCGCGGGGCGGACATGTTGGGTTTGCACAGTTCAGCAAAGGCGGCGTTTACTGGAGTGAAGACCGTGCCCTGCGCTTTCTGGCGGATTGATCAAACCATTTTATTTTAAATATGTTTTTCTTGCAGGGGCAACGTGCTAACTTTCCTGCTCACTTTTGCCCGCCATGATCGACCGCTATAGTATCACCGCCTCCATTGAACAAATCCGCGAGCGCTTCTCAGCTGACGTTCCTGACTTTGTTCAACCCCGATACAACGCCGCACCAACGCAGCTTCTGCCCGTTATCACTTCGAATTCCCCGCAAGGCATATCAACATTTTACTGGGGCACGTCACCGGCGTGGGCGAAAAACAAGATGTTAAGTGAGAAGTTGATTAACGTGCGCGTCGAACAAATTGATGAGAAGGTTTCACTGCAAAAAGCCCTGAAAAAGAACCGATGCATTGTTCCCGCCGACGGCTTCTATGCCTGGAAGAAAGCGGGAAAGAAAACGATGATTCCCTACCGGTTCGTGTGCAAAGATCAACCGCTGTTTTCGTTCGCCGGATTCTGGGATGAATATGAAGACACCGACGGGAATGAGTTTCATACCTTCACCATCATCACCACCCAGGCTAACACCTTGGTGAGTACCGTCTACGATCGTATGCCTGTGATCCTCGATCGCGATGCTGAAGCCAAGTGGCTGGCGAAGACAACGTCAGACGAAGAATTGAAAAGTTTACTCGTTCCATATTCAGCTGAGCAGATCACGCTGTACTCAGTATCTCCGCGCATCAGCGACACGTCTACGGACGTCGCGTCGCTGATCATTCCGGCGCCACCTGCCGATCAACACGGCAACCTGACTTTGTTCGATTGAATTAGTATTGTTGGGAGTTAGAAACCTTCTACCTCGGCTTCATCCGGTACGGGCTGTCGCGGATCAGGCTTTTCGTCTACTGGCGGTTCGTCGCCTTCAGGTTCCTCGTCAGCCTGGCGCTGTCCTTCCCTGGGCTTCTTGTCGCGCTTGCGGAACAATCCTTTCTTTTCCGGTTCCTTCGGAGCCTGCTGCTGAATATTACTCTGATTCTCGTCAATGAAGTCGAACTCCTCCTCGTCGCCAGCGCGGCGCACGGGTTCCTCAGCAGGAGCCGACTCGTCTTTCTTGCCAAAGAGTCTCTTGAAGAAGCCTTTCTTTTTGGTACCCGCTTTTTGCGACGCCTGCCTGCGCTCGTCTTCAGCACGGCCCATCTGATTAATTCGGGATTGCCGTACATCAGGCAGTACCAGATAGTCGCGCAGATACCACATGTAGTTGTCCTGCTCAACATTAAATGTTACGTGAACAACGGCGTAACGCGGCTTTTCCGCAATCCATCGTCCGGTGTTTTCGTCGTAGACAAGACTATCGGGAGCGTCATATTTAAGCACACGTACTTCGCGGTCTTTGGAGATCACGTACACGCTGTCCTGGGCAGAAGCTTCTGTATCCTGCTGCGGCACGTCTTCAATATAAACGCTGTCGATTACTGACCTTGCTGCGCGATCCAGGGCATCGCCCGGAGAAATACCGGCCTCGCCTTCCTCACCCAGCAGGCCTTCGCCATCCATGCGCAATGAATCGGGGACGTTTACATAAACAGGCTTTATAGCCACTGTGCGCATCTCCCGCGTCTTCTTGCGATAACTGGTGGGTTCTGCAATGAGGTATTTGGTTTTGCTGGCAGAATAGATTTTTGGCGTAGAATCCTCCTTCAGATAGCTGAATTTCTTACGAAGTTCGTCCTTGTCGTAGATGTAAGCACTTTGAAAGGCAGGGCAGATGGTTCGCTGAGTGCAAGCGGAAAATAGTCCAAGGATAAACAGAATAGCCGTAAGTGCCCTCAGCATGGTTAGGGTAAATCAAACAAAAATAGGCAATTTATCCAGACGAGAGACTGTAAAACCTTTGCCTTACGGTGAAATTGTGGTCCAAACCATACAGTTTTCATAAAATGTCCTGATATCAACAAAATCCGGGCGGCCCGTAAGCCTTATTTCAATTTCTCTAACGCCAGCTTCTCCTTTTTCGTGAGTTTGGCCACAACTAAATCGTACGAGTCATCAATCCAGCTTCGGATTTCACGGTCAGGCACCGACCCGTCGATCATGATAGTATTCCAATGCCTCTTGTTCATGTGATAGCCGGGCATGACCGCTTCATAGCGTTCGCGGAGTTCAATAGCCTTTTCAGGATCGGTCTTCAGGTTCACACTTGTGAAGTCAGCGATATCGGTGAGCGCAAACATCTTCCCCATGACCTTGAATACGAGCGTATTCTCGTCAAAGGGAAGTTCTTCGGTAACACCCGGTTTCGAAAGACAGTATTCGCGAAACGTTTCGAGGTTCAATTCAGCGCAGGTTTGATAACCAGTTTGAAAACCAGGTAGAGAACGCCGACCAGAAAGATCAGCAGTGAGATCTTATTAATACCATGCATCATCTTCAAGTTGATGTTGCTGGGCCGTGAGGGATCTTTTTTCCGAAAGAAGTACCCTCCCACTTCTCCAAGGCTAAAAAAATTACGAAGCCCGCCGCGTTTCTGCCCACTTTCTGTTGCATTCACTTTTTCACTTTCCGGATTCATAAGCCTTTTCGTCTATTGTTTCAATTACTAGCTACTGGTTCAATCCAATCGCCGTGTTCGCGGATCAGATTGATGAGTTCATCTACGGCCTGAGCTGTCGGCACATTTCTCCTGACAACTTCGCGGCCTTTATACAGGGTAATTCTTCCTGGTCCGGAACCCACGTATCCGTAGTCGGCATCGGCCATCTCTCCGGGACCGTTCACGATACACCCCATGATACCAATCTTAACACCTTTGAGGTGATTCGTGACGGAGCGAATCCGCGCCGTTGTTTCCTGCAGGTCGAATAGCGTCCGCCCGCATGATGGGCAGCTGATATACTCAGTTTTCGAAATCCTCGTGCGTGTAGCCTGAAGGATATTGAATACCGTTTGATTCACAAGCTTTAATGAATTAGACGTTGACGCCAGGAACAGTCCGTCACCGAGTCCATCGACGAGCAAACCTCCTGCATCTGTCGCTGCGAATAACTGCAGTTCCTCATCTGAAGTGTCAACGAAGGTGCGTGCGATGACCACAGGCACGTCGCATCCGGCATTCATCAACTCAACGAAGACTCTCCGCTGCTCCGCCATTGCATGTTGATTTGACGTCGTTAGAATTACCACGACGTTCCGGTCTTCCTTCAGGCGGGCCATCAACGATTCGGTGAGGTCAGCTATTGAAAGAGAAACAAAGTTCAGCGCATCGGATAACTGACCGGATGCCTCCACATATTGAGAAGCTGTGAGAAGAGGATAGTGACGAATACGCGTGTTCACCTGTTGCCACACGGGGTAGTCAACGATAACCCCCAACGTGCCAGGGATATCAAAATCAATTGCATTTGCCCCTGTATACACATAATCGCATGCGGCGTCGGCGATATTCCATTTATCCAGAGGCACGGAATACTGGTAGCCCACACCAAACAACGACGCTGGTGTGATTTGTTCTTTTCCTGAAAGGTCGGCTATTACGCGCGGCACGTTGTGCTCACCGCCAAAGTTGGCAACAACATGCGTCTTTCTGCGATTGTATTCGAAAGGCGTTATGGGGTAATTCCTGATTATAGGAATAGGCTCGTGTCCTGCACGGTAGTCATATCGCTTCGCCAACGTCATGGCTACTGGTACTTCAGCCTCGGGCTCTTCGGTGAGGCTGACGCGAATCGTATCACCAAGTCCGTCTTCAAGCAGCGTTCCGATGCCGACTGCGGATTTCACGCGGCCATCCTCGCCGTCTCCGGCTTCTGTAACGCCGAGGTGAAGTGGATATGGCTTCAAACCTTCTTCATCGAGTTTCTGCACCAGGAGGCGATAGGCCTGCACCATCACCTGAGGGTTACTGGATTTCATCGAGAGCACGATGTTGAAATAGCTTTCATCTTCACAGATCCTCAGGAACTCGAGTGCAGATTCCACCATTCCCAGCGGGCTGTCGCCATAGCGGCTCATGATGCGGTCTGACAGAGATCCGTGATTTGTGCCGATACGCATAGCGGTACCGTACTCTTTGCAGATGCGAACGAGCGGGATAAATTTCTCGCGTATCCGGTCCAGTTCCGCCTGATAAGAGGCCTCAGTATAATCGATGGTTTCAAACCTTTTCTTGTCGGCATAGTTGCCAGGATTTATCCGAACCTTTTCTACGATGCGTGCGGCTAATTCAGCGGCGTTTGGCGTAAAATGGATGTCAGCGACGAGCGGTACGGTATAGCCCCTTTTCCTGAGTTCCTTTTTTATGGCATCCAGGTTCTGGGCTTCCTTCATGCTGGGCGCGGTAATACGAACATACTCGCAGCCTGCATTCACCATCCGGATGGTTTGTTCCACTGAACCCGGTGTATCCATGGTATCAATCGTCGTCATGGACTGGATGCGGATGGGATTTTCGCCACCCATGGGAACGTCTCCTATTCGAACTTCTACGGTCTTTCGCCGGCTGTATTCAACAAGGCTGTTGCAATAAGTCTTCAGCGATGCAAGTGGTGCATTCACGGATAAAATTGTTTATGCAAAAGTAACCGATAATTGCATAATATGTTCCCGCCGGGCAAAAATGCAGCAACGCGATATCTGACTGAAACAGGCAGATTTACAGATGGTTAAATCAAATATCGCCCAACTGTGGCCGAATGAGAATTTCTTCGACGACGCTTCGCGGCGACATCTTCCAGGCGCAGTAGATACTTTCGGCGACATCCTCTACTGGCATGAACCGTTCATCGGGAAGTCCGGCCCCCTCCCAGCTCGACGTCAGGGTGGCCCCGGGAAGGACGGACGTAACGCGGATACCGCTGTTTTTCAGCTCCTCGCGAATACATTTTGAGAAGCCCAGCAGGGCAAATTTGGAAATGGCATAGGAGCCGCCGTTCGGGTAAGCATTGATACTTGCAATCGAACAAATGTTGAAGATATGGCCCTCCTTCCGGGTAACCATGTCCCCTGCTAAGCCGCGGGTGGTATAGTAAGCACTGTACAAGTTCGCCTCAATCATACTCTCGAGAGCTCCATCAGCCTCCGAGATTATTTCCCCAGGGATAAAAAAACCGGCATTATTCACAAGAACATCAACGGCGCCGCCCTCGCGAACCGCCGCGCAGAAGCGTTCAACTTCCACTTTCTTACTGACGTCGACAACATACGTGGTGACCCCAATCGCCGGATATTGCCCGGCAAAGTAAGCCTTCAGCTCTGCAAGCTGGCTCTCATTTCGGGCACAGGTTATGAGATCGAAATTCTCGGATGCAAAGCGTTCCAGAATAGCTTTCCCTATACCCCTTGTTCCTCCCGTGACCACAATGCGTTTGTTCATAAAAATTATTTAGTTCATTTTTGGGTATCTTGCGCAAGATAGTGGATAGGAATTACGATTGCGCACCGCGACATAGCTATGATAACCGAGATCGGAAAGTATTTTATTTTTCTCAGAAACCTTTTCGTAAACCGTGAATCGTTTGGGACGTACTACAAGCTAGTTCTGGAAGAATCAGTGTCGATTGGTCTCGGCTCTCTCTTTCTTGTTGCGCTTGTAGCTACGTTCATGGGCGCGGTAACCACCGTTCAGACAGCCTTCAACATGGTGAGTCCGCTGATCCCCAACTTCGTTATCTCACAGGTTGTCCGGGAAATGACAATCCTCGAACTCGCCCCGACCATCATTGCAGTCATCTATGCAGGAAAGGTAGGATCAAGCATGGCCGGAGGATTGGGAACCATGCGCATTACCGAGCAGATTGACGCCCTCGAGGTGATGGGCATCAACTCGGTGTCGTATCTTGTTCTGCCCAAGATCATCGCCTCCATCCTGATGTACCCGCTGCTGGTGATTATCGCCGGTGTGTGTGCGCTTGCAGGAGGTTATCTCGTCGGAACGGTAACCGAAATCATTACGCCGAATGATTACGTATATGGTATACGTTACGCATTTAATCCATTCACAGTAACTTTTGCGCTGATCAAATCGGTAGTGTTCGCATTCCTGGTGGCATCCATCTCTTCTTTTCAGGGCTACTATACGCAGGGAGGAGCTCTTGAGGTTGGCGTGTCCAGTACAAAAGCCGTAACCAATAGTGTTATCGCTGTGCTGCTTTCAGATTATTTCCTCGCCCAGTTACTTCTCGGAAAATGATTGAGATCGAAAACATATCCAAGTCGTTCAACGGCAAAATGATTCTGGATGGAATCAGCGGAAACTTTGAAAAAGGTAAACCCAATCTCATCATCGGCGCCAGCGGTACAGGAAAAAGTGTCTTGCTGAAATGCATTGTGGGACTGCTTAAGCCGGATACGGGAAGCGTTCTCTACGATGGGAGAGATTTTTATGAAGGCGACCGCAACCTCAAGATTGAAATCCGAAGGGAGATGGGGATGCTTTTTCAGGGAAGTGCTCTTTTTGACTCAAAGAACGTCGAGCAGAATGTGATGTTCCCTCTCGACACATTGACTAAAATGAGCAAAGAAGAAAAACTTGATAGGGTAAACTTCTGTCTTAAACGCGTCGGCCTCGAGAATGTTAATTTGAAAATGCCTTCGGAAATCAGCGGGGGAATGAAAAAGCGCGTTGGTATAGCGCGCGCCATTGTTAACAATCCTCAATACCTGTTTTGCGACGAACCCAATTCTGGGCTGGATCCTCAGACTTCCGTCCTTATTGATGAATTGATCCAGGACCTTTCGGAAGACCTTGACATGACGACTATCGTGGTTACCCACGATATGAACTCGATGATGGGTATCGGTGAAAAGATTATGTTCCTCTATCAGGGCCACAAGGTTTGGGAAGGAACCAAACACGACATCACGCGCTCAGGCGTTCGCGAACTCGACAACTTTGTCTTTGCTAACAAGGTGATGCAAAGTATGCGCTCGGCCGGGACGAATTTCTGATGTCTGATTACTAATATTACTTATTCCTGATTGGCACACCATCCGGAATTTGCCACTTCGATGAAGAAGCTTCATGGTTCAGGGGTCAAGTTCAAGTTCTGGGAGCATGTTTCACCCGTGTCGTAATTGCCCTACGGCAGCGAACCTCCGAAGTAGCTACAACCTTTTTTACTTTAAACTGTCCCAGATGATCTCCACAGGATGAAGAGCCTTTCTGCCGGTGCCGTCCTTGATCTGGTGGCGACAGCTTGTACCGGGCGCGGCAATGATCACATCTTCAGGCTGCTTCCGGATTGTGGGGAATAATACCAACTCCCCGATCTTCATTGAAATATCGAAATGTTCTTCTTCGTAACCGAAAGATCCTGCCATACCACAACATCCGGAAGGGATCATGTGAACCTGATTATTCCCCATGCGCGTAAGGATGATTTTCACGGGCGTAAGCGACGACAGCGCTTTCTGCTGACAATGGCCATGCACCTTGATGAGTGCTTTTCTATCCTTAAATAGCGACAGATCTATATTGCCCTGCTCCAGTTCCCTGGCGAGGAATTCTTCGATCAGGAATGTATTGCGCGCAATTTGCTGGGCCGCGGATTTCTCATCCCCGCGAAGGAGATCAGGATACTCGTCACGGAAGGTTAAGATCGCCGATGGTTCCACGCCAATCAACGGCGTATCGTCAGTAATGAGGTCTTTATATAAGGCTACGTTCTTTTTCGCCAGATCACGGGCTTCTTCGAGCAATCCCTTCGAAAGAAAACTTCTGCCCGATTCCACGTGATCTACAAACTTAACCGCATATCCAAGCCTATCCAGAAGCTTCACAGTCGTTATACCAATGGAAGCCTCATTGTAGTTTAGCAGCTCATCGATGAACAGATATACCGTCTTCACCGGTTTCTGAACGGTGGGCCGGAATTNACGCCTAAACCANTTCTGCCAGGTGACCTTGGATATTTCGGGCATACTGCGNCCACGGGCAAAGCCGATGATCCTTTTGAACAGATTACCTGTGAGTCGGTTGCCAAACACAAGATTGTAACCCCACGGAACCGCCGCAGCAAGCTTCATCCCCATCGCAAAATTACCTATAAGACGGCTGCGAAAAGGCACGCCATTCGTCTTGTAATATTGATACTGCCACTCCTGTTTCAACTTCGCAAGGTCAACGTTTGACGGACACTCCGACTTGCAGCCTTTGCAGCTGAGACAGAGATCCATCACGACCCTGATTTCTTCGTGTGCGAAAGGATTCACCCTTTTCGAACTCGATATCATTTCGCGAAGGATGTTGGCTCTGGCGCGTGTTGTATCCTTCTCGTTGCGTGTAGCCATGTAACTGGGGCACATCGTGCCTCCGCTCAATTCCGTCTTGCGGCAGTCACCCGAACCGTTACATTGCTCTGCTGTCCGAACGATTCCCATGGTATCCGAGAAGTCGAGAATCGTTTCGAACTCGGGCGTTGACTGATCAGGCTCATACCGCAGAAAGGTATCCATCGGCGGCGTCTCGACAATCTTGCCGGGATTGAAAATATTGTTGGGATCCCACACCTGCTTAAGTCTCAGGATCAGCTGATAATTGTGTTCGCCGATCATCTTCCTGATGAACTCGCCGCGGAGACGGCCATCTCCGTGCTCCCCGGACAACGATCCGCGATATTTCTTCACCAGGTCGGCGGTATCCTCCGCGATGGTGCGGAAGAGCTTTATACCTCCCGATGTCTTCAGGTTGATTATCGGTCGCAGGTGAAGCTCGCCACTTCCTGCATGCGCATAGTGCACACTGTATAAACCGTGCTTTTTAAGCACCTCGTTGAATTCGGCAATATATTCAGGTAAGTCCTGAACGTCCACCGCTGTATCTTCGATAACCGGCACAGGCTTCTCATCACCGGGCACATTACTCAACAGGCCCAGCCCCGCCTTCCGAAGATTCCAGACCTTCCTGATGTTATCGCCACCTACTACAGGATAAGAATACCCCAGACCTCTTGTTTTCAAATCAGCGATCAATGCCTGGGCGGAACGTTCAGCGTCTTCCTCAGTTTCGCGTGTTAGTTCAGCAACGAGAATAGCCTGAGGATCACCCTCAACAAAAAACCGGTTTTCAACCTGACCGCGGTTCCGCTTGGTGGCTTCAAATATATAGTGGTCCATCAGCTCAACAGCCGACGGATTGTGTTCGAGTGCCACGAGGTTCGCCCGCAACGATTCGTCTATACTATTACAGTGGATACACACCAGTTTCTTATGCGGCGGTGCTATCGGAGTAATTCTGATCTTCGCTGACGTGATGAAAAGCAGAGTGCCTTCGGACCCGGCGATAAGGCTGCAGAAATTGAAATCTCCGCCATTCGGGTTGAAGGGCCGCATTCTGGCCAGCATATCAATGGCGTAGCCGGTATTTCGGCGTGGAACCGATATCTTAGGGAACTCCTTCTCGATTTCGGCCACATTTTCAGGCTTCGAAAGCACATCGAGCACATGTGCGTAGACGGCATTCTCAAGGATTGTCTGATCGCCGGCTGCCTTTTCCCGCATCGCCGTCTCACTCACGGGGCCAAACCACACCTTTCTGCCATCAGCCATGTATCCCTCGACTTCCAGCAAGTGTTCGCGCGTGCTTCCATACACTACACTGTTCGACCCGCAGGAATTGTTTCCGATCATTCCTCCAATCATGGCCCTGTTAGCGGTAGATGTCTCAGGGGCGAAGAAGTACCCGTACTTTTTCAGGTGGACATTCAGGTCGTCGCGCACAATTCCGGGTTGCACCACAGCCCATCCCTCCTTTTCATTGACCGTGACGATCTTATTAAAGTACTTCGACACGTCCACAACAATACCTGCCCCAACGACCTGCCCAGCTAGTGATGTCCCGGCTGTCCGGGGAATGAGCGACGTCTTATTGTTTTGTGCAAAAAAGATGAGGCGCTGAATATCAGCCACTGACCGCGGGATGGCCACTGCCAGAGGGAGCTCTCGGTATGCAGATGCATCCGTAGCATACAAACGCCGATGCGTTTCATCGGTGAAAAATTCGCCCTCAAAGCCTTGCAGGAGCCCACTGAAATCCATGGCGGCAAAACTAAGCGAAAGACGTTTTACTTGCTAAGGGGCTAAAATGAAAAAGTGCCGAATATTAGCCCCTCAAATTGCAAAATTGTTAATACGGTCACCTCCCAACGGGTAAGATGTCCTGAAATGGCTGATGATCAATCGATCGGCCAGGCATGCAGCACATACCCTGGCCTGACGGCCAGCACCCTTTGACACAATAGCTCAAACCTCATATCCTCCTTTCCCGGCCAGGCATAGAATTCTGCCACTGGGGAAACAATCGATTGAACAACCTGTCAAACATTTTTTGGTCGATCGAAAAATATTTTTTCAGCCAAGTCGTTCCCTTATTTAGTACAGCTTTTTTCAGATTTTTACGTAAGGACTTCGTTCACATTTTTTCGAAGTCTCACTCCTGAACCTGAATTCGAAAGACGTACTGCCGAATGGGAAGTTTTAGTCTACAGAATTAACGTCAAACAAGAAACCCTGGTGATCATGATGAAAGAAAGAAGATTCAAAACCCGAATGGTAGAGTACTGCAAGAAAATCCTTCATCATTTTACATTTAACCCGGCGTTGTTTCGGAAAGAATACAAAAAGTCACTGCAATACCTGAACGCCGAGGATCAAGCCGAACTCAAACATTGGGTTCGCAACAACATAAAACAAGTTTAGACCTTAAATGCAGGAAGGCAAAAAAAAAAGAATGACGATTGGGCTTATTCCAATCGTCATTCTTTTTTTTAACCAATTTATGATCGGTCAACGTACCGCGTATACGCGCGGTACTTCAGGAAACTCTCTATCCTCAAGGAGGACACCTTCTTTGTAAATCATGGTCCGGACCAGTTTACCCTGTTCGTCATAAACCCGGAACATCCCACAACACTTGCCATTGCTATGCGTGCCCTCGCTCCACTTTGAGCCATTCATATGGTATGACATGAATCTGCCATGAGGTTCGCCTTTGACATAGTGCTGAATGATGGCGAGTTCACCCGTGTCGTAGTATTCACGCCACTCACCTTCGCGCAATCCGTCCACCATTTTACCCTCACAAACAAGCACTCCGTGTTTGTTGAACTCGTGATAAACTCCATTTACAACTATTTCCACATCATCAGATTATGGGTGAAACTTCTATTCATACTCTTCGCAGTGCCACACGCCGGAAAAAGGACGCGGTAAACGGCAATACAATGCCTTCGAACAATTGGAGCAGAGACCTTTAACGCCTTCTGTAGGATGTTGCGTCTCCTCGAGCTCATCGGGCTGGTAATCCGGACAATGCAAGATAAACTTATCTGAAAGAATCCTGTGATTACAATCCGCGTAGAAGACACAGGTGTTACATTTTTCAATAATTTCACCCTCCAGAACATTCCTTATCGTTGACTTCAATTGCATAGAAATGCTATTTCGATATAGGTAAACCAAAGAGTGTACCATATCAAAAGTGCATTACAGTCGCAGGAAACCATGCCTGCAAAAATCAACATGGAGTGAAGTGAATCAGCTGGAGCGTTTCGCCCCAGCTGTCTATTTTGAATAACGTTTCAGTTTCTCGCGTAAGGTTTTTCGATCAATCCCCAGTACTATCGCTGTTTGCGAGATATTATTTTGATTCGCCGCGAGCACATTCATGATATGGTTTCGCTCCACTTCTTCGAGCGTACGATCCAGGCCTTTTGTTCGTCCGGCAGAGAAGCGGAATGACTCCGGCAGGTCGGGCACATCGATGATATCATCGTCGGAAAGAATGACCAGTCGCTGCATGAGGTTCTGCAGCTCCCTTACATTTCCGGGCCATGCGTATGCATTGAGAAGCTTTCTGGCTTTCGGACTAACGCGAATATTATCCTTTCCGGCCTCGCGCGCGTATTTCTGCAGAAAATAATCCGTTAGCAGTGGGATGTCTCCATCACGCTCCCGCAGAGGTGGAAGCTCAATCGATATAATATTCAACCGGTAAAACAGGTCTTCCCGGAACAGTCCTTTTTCCACCATCTTGTAAAGATCCACATTGGTGGCTGCAATCACACGGACATTGACCTTCATGGATTTCTTGGAGCCGACCATATAAAACTCCTTTTCCTGCAGCACGCGCAACAGCTTGGCCTGCATAGCAAGGCTCGTGTTGCTGATCTCGTCNAGGAAAATCGTGCCCCCNTCTGCAGTCTGGAAGAAGCCCGCNCGCGTTTCAGTTGCGCCCGTAAACGCGCCGCGTACGTATCCAAAGAGTTCGCTCTCCAGCAACGTATCCGGGATACCGCCGCAATTAACGGGGACAAAAGGCGCCTTCGAGGAGGATCCGCCGTAATGCAACGCCCGGGCTACGAGCTCCTTGCCTGTACCACTTTCTCCTGTTATCAGTACAGTCGCCCCGGTCGCCTGTACTT
>Ga0065721_10050762_pt1 | contig 18055 bp, 15 predicted proteins | sample Mesricmetagenome_FD_59108 | JGI IMG/M metagenome (GOLD analysis project Ga0065721, IMG submission 59108) | Mesophilic microbial community from rice straw/compost enrichment Sample: eDNA_1 v2 (version 2) | ecosystem: Engineered > Solid waste > Grass > Composting > Bioreactor | place: USA: Davis... | reverse complement strand
CTGCGCACGCGCCGCCTGCTGCAGCGCCATGGCGCGGTAGAGCGCCGGGATGGCGTCCTCGGGCACGCCGGGCAGCGCGGGCGGCAGCCACAGCCGCGTGCCGTCGGTGCCGGGCAGGGCGGGGCGCTGGACCTCGCCGCGCCACCAGCGCGCCAGCAGCGTCGGCGGCACACCCGGCTGCGCCACGCGCAGCGGGAAAGGCCGTCCATGCACGGCGCGCAGCAGCAGGTCCAGGCGCGGCGCGAGCTCCGCCAGCCCCTGTGCCGCATCGGGAGCGCGCACGCGCCGCGCCTGCACCCAGGCCACGGCGTGGCGGGCGGCATCGACGAGGACGTCCTCGGCTTCGGCCATGCGCGGGCGTCCCGGGCGCCGCTACGCGAAGCTGGCTTCGACCAGCTCCTGCATCGCCTGCAGCAGCACCGGGTCGTCCGACAGCGGCGCCAGCAGCGCCACGCGGCAGGCCGTGCGCAGGTCGGTCCCGGCGGCCACCAGCCGCGCCGCCGCCACCAGCAGCCGCGTGCCCGGCAGCTCCGTCAGTCCTTGCGCCTGCAGCTGGCGCAGCCGCTGCGCCAGCTGCACCAGGGCCACGGCGTCGCCCTCGGCGCAGCCGGACTCGCGCTGCACCACGCGCGCCTCCTGCGCCGGCGCGGGAAAGTCGAACTCCAGCGCCACGAAGCGCTGCCGCGTGCTGGGCTTGAGGTCCTTGACCATGCGCTGGTAGCCCGGGTTGTAGGACAGCACCAGCATGAACCCCGGCGGTGCCGCGAGTTGCTCGCCGGTCTTGTCGATGGGCAGGATGCGGCGGTGGTCGGTGAGCGCGTGCAGCACCACGACCGTGTCCTGGCGCGCCTCCACCACCTCGTCGAGGTAGCAGATGGCGCCCTCGCGCACCGCCCGCGCCAGCGGCCCGTCGTGCCAGGCGGTGCGGTCGTGGTGCACGAGGTAGCGCCCGACGAGATCGCTGGCGGCGAGGTCGTCGTGGCACGCCACCGTCACCAGCGGACGCCCCAGCCGCCACGCCATGTGCTCCACGAAGCGCGTCTTGCCGCAGCCCGTGGGGCCCTTGAGCAGCACGGCCAGCCGCTGCGCGTGGCAGCGCTCGAACAGCGCGCACTCGTCGCGCTGGGGCAGGTAGAAGGGCGCGTCGCCCGCGGCGTGCGCCCCGTCTCCGCGTGCGTCCCCCATCAGGCCGGCCGGCGCTGCGCACCGACGCGCGCGGCCGCGGCGCTCGCGCTGGTGGCTTCGTCCTCCGCGATGACCCGCAGCCGTGGCGCGAAGCGGAAGAAGTCCCAGATGAACAGTGCCACGCCCACGGTGAAGAGGCTGGCCGTGGCGATGAGCATCAGGAAATGGACCTGGATCTTGAGCTGCGAGTCCAGGTAGCCCAGGCCCATGATGCGTTCCAGGTACACCTGCGCAATGCCCGCGGTGGCGAAGGACAGCGTCATGCCGAACATGCCCGCGAGCTGCAGCCAGAAGGCCCAGTAGCCCATGGCCGAGCCCTGCTCGCGCCGGCCCGGCGTGAACGAGGGCAGGGCGTAGCTGATCATGGCCATGACGACCATGGCGTAGGCGCCGTAGAACGCCGCGTGCCCGTGCATGGCCGTGATCAGCGTGCCGTGCGTCCACTTGTTGACGCTGGGCCAGGTGTGCGCCAGCCCCAGCAGCCCCGCGCCGAAGAGCGTGAACACGGCGCTACCCAGCGTCCAGTGCAGCGCCAGCGTGTTCGGATGCGACATCCCCGAGCGCCGCAGGGCGCCGTACGCGTACATCGCCATGCCCACCAGCGCCACGGGCTCCAGCGCGCTGAACAGCCCGCCGATGGGCAGCCAGTAGTACGGCACGCCGACCCAGTAGTAGTGGTGCGCCGTGCCCAGGATGCCGGCGATGAACACCAGGCCCACGATGACGTAGAGCCACTTCTCCATCACCTCGCGGTCGGCGCCGCTGAGGCGGATCAGCAGGTAGGCCAGGAAGCCGCCCTGGATCATTTCCCACACGCCTTCGACCCACAGGTGGATCGTCCACCAGCGGTAGAAGATGCTGACGGTGTAGTTGTCGAAGTCCAGCAGCGAGGGCAGGTACAGCACCGCCGCGCTCGCCAGGCCCAGCAGCAGCACGCCCTCCGTGGCCGTGAAGCGCCCGCTCTTGCGGATGGTCATGAGGATGTTCCACAGGAACATCAGCATCACGACCACGATCACGAGCTTGTGCGGCAATGGTTGCTCCAGCAGCTTGTTGCCCGTGCCGAAGCGGAACAGGTAGCCGATGACGGCGGTCACGCCCATCACCACCCACAGCGCGAGCTGGATGTAGGCCAGCCTGACGCTGTAGAGCTCGGTGCGGCTCTCGTCGGGCACCATCCAGTACGTCGCGCCCATGAAGCCCGTGAGCACCCACACCACCAGCAGGTTGGTGTGGATCATCTTGGTGACGTCGAAGGGCAGCACGTACAGCAGCGGATCGGGCCCCAGGTACTTGGCCGCCGACAGCAGCCCGAAGACCAGCTGCAGCCCGAACAGCAGCATCGCCACCGCGAAGTACCAGTAGGCCACGGCCTGCGAGCGGTATCTCATGGCGTCTCCCTTGCGTTACTTGAGCGTGGCGAGGTAGGCCACGAGCTGGTCGATCTGCTGCGGCTGCAGGCTGCCATAGGTGGTGGGCATGAAGGACTGGCCGTTGGCCGAGTACATCGCCCCGGGCACCAGGTGCGCGCTGGGCTGCACGATGGACTCGCGGATGTAGCCCTCGACGTCGCGCGCGCCGCCCTTGTAGCCCGGGTCGGCCACGGTCTGCGCGGCGCGCGTGGCGAGGCCTGCCAGCGTCGGCCCGGCCATGTTCACGCCCGGCGCCACCGAATGGCAGGCGTTGCAGGCCGGCTGCACGGAGCGGAACAGCGCCTGGCCCAGCGCGATGGGGTTGTCCTGCGCCGGCGCCACCGGGCGCGCGCCGGGCGGCAGGGCCTGCTCCGGTGGCTCGGTCTGGGAGCGCTGCGCCGCGCTCATGTCGGTGCCGGGGATGGTGGCGCCCGTCACGAGGATGGGCCGCGGCGGCCAGCCCTGGTTGTCCACCTTGCTGACCCAGTCCAGGAAGACGATCAGGTCCTTGATCTCCTGCTCGGACAGGTTCTGCCGCGGCATGAGGCGGCGGTGCCGCTGCTCGTCATAGAACTGCGAGGGGTCGCGCATGTACGCGGTGAGATAGGCCTCGCCGCGGTGCTGCGTGATCTTGGTCAGGTCCGGCGCGTAATAGGCGCCTTCGCCGAAGAGCGTGTGGCAGTTGATGCAGTTGTATTTGTGCCAAACGTCCTTGCCGGCCACGACCTGCGGCGTGAGGTTCTGGGCATTGGTGAGCCGGTCGAACTGCCGGTGGCTGTCCAGCGTGAGCGCCCCGAACACCAGGGCGGAAACGGCGGTGGCGCCGATGGCGAAGAATCGGGCTTGCCTCTTGTCCATCGCACGCCCTACACGCCGATGCCGGCCCAGTGGGCCATGGACACGTAGGCGCCCCATCCCATGGCCAGCGCCATGAGGGCCAGCACCACGGCGGCCGCGGCCTTGAGCGGGCCGTGGCCCTTGGTCGGTTCATCCATAGACGTGCCTCCCGGGCTGCAAGCCGTGCAGCCGCGGGCCCAGGAGGGCAAGCACCATGCCGGTGCGGTCCTCTGGCGTGTATCGCTCCCTGCGTTGAGGGGCCGGAACGGGTCTCAGGAAGGCCTCAAACGAAACCTTTCCCGTTCGCCCTGAGCTTGTCGAAGGGCTCGGCCCGAACGGGGTAGGAAGGTTTGAGAGCGTCGCGGGATTCCGATCAAGTCCCGCAGAAGGTGCGATAGCAAGCGGTCACCTCGGCCGGCGCCGGCTCGGCGTAGCGGGCGTTCTGCGCCGTTTCCTCGAAGGGGTTGCGCAGCGCTTCCAGCATGCGGTTGAGCGGGCCGAGGTCGTCGTGGTCCGAGGCCGCGGCCAGCGCCTCCTCCACGAGGTGGTTGCGCGGGATCACGATCGGGTTGACCCGGCGCATGCGCTGCGCGCGCCGTGCGCCGGCCTCGTCCGCGCCGGCATCCTCCGTGGCACAGCGCCCGCGCCAGCGCGCGAGCCAGTCGTCGAGCTTGCGCGCCTGGCCGAAGAGCGCGCGCAGCGGTGCCTCGTTGCCTTCGGCCGCGTCGGCCAGGCGGCGCCAGGCGAGCGTGAAGTCCACGCCCAGGCCGTGCATCAGATGCAACAGATCCTCGGCCAGCACCGAGTCGGCCTCGGCATCACTCGCCTCGGCGCGCGCCAAGCCCAGCTTGGCGCGCCGGCCCTGCAGCAGCGCCGCATCGTAAAGGGCGGGAAAGTCGTCGATCACGGCCGTCGCCTGCTTCACGGCCTCGGCGGTGGCGGGGTCGGACTCGTCCGCGGCGATCAGCGGCAACAGCGTCTCGCCCAGCCGCGCCAGGTTCCAGCGCGCGATCAGCGGCTGGTTCGAGTAGGCGTAGCGGCCGTGCTGGTCGATGGAGCTGAACACCGCCGCCGGGTCGTAGGCCTCCATGAAGGCGCACGGGCCGTAGTCGATGGTTTCGCCCGAGATGGTCATGTTGTCGGTGTTCATCACGCCGTGGATGAAGCCCACGTTCATCCAGCGCGCCACCAGCGCCGCCTGCCGCTGGGCCACGCGGCGCAGCAGCGCCAGGTAGCGGTCGGGGGTGCCGGCCAGGTCCGGGTCGTGGCGCAAGAGGGCGTAGTCGGCGAGCTGGCGCAGCTTGTCCAGGTCGCCGCGCACCGCGAAGAACTGGAAGGTGCCCACGCGCAGGTGGCTCAGCGCCACGCGCGTGAGCACCGCGCCGGGCAGCACGCGCTCGCGCATCACCGGCTCGCCCGTGGCCGCCACGGCCAGCGCGCGCGTGGTCGGGATGCCCAGCGCGTGCACGCCTTCGCCCACCAGCACCTCGCGCAGCATCGGCCCGATGGCGGCCTTGCCGTCGCCGCCGCGCGAGAAGGGCGTGCGCCCCGAGCCCTTGAACGCGATGTCGCGGCGCCGTCCGTTGTGATCGATCACTTCGCCCAGCAGCAGCGCGCGCCCGTCGCCGAGCTGTGGCGAGAAGCCGCCGAACTGGTGCCCGGCATAGGCCTGCGCCAGCGGCTCAGCGCCTTCGGGCAGCTGGTTGCCGGCAAAGAGTGCGGCGCCCTCGTCGCTGTCGAGTGCGGCCGCATCCAGGTCCAGCTCCTCGGCCAGCTCGCGGTTGAGGAACAGCAGCCGCGGCGCCGTCACGGTGGCGGGCTTCCAGGGCACGTAGAAGCCCGGCAGGTCGCGGGCATAGGTGTTGTCGAAACGGAAATTGAAGGCGGTCATGGGGAAGGCTGGCGCTCAAAACGCCAGTGTGACGGTGGCCACGATTCCGGACCGGGCCAAGGTCTAGTGGCGCATCGCCCGCCGGGCTTGGCGCCAGGCAGCAGCCTCGCCCCAGGCCGCTCCCAGGGTTGCCAAGGTATCCAACACCGGGCGCGCGGCTTGCTGCTGTTGCCGTTTGCCCCAAGCCGTGCAATCAGCCGTCCCTCTTGTGTCTTCCCAGCCTTTGTCCCGGTCGGATGACCGGTTCCGCCTGCTCGTTGACAGCGTGCAGGACTACGCCATCTTCATGCTCGACCTCGACGGGCGCATCCAGACGTGGAACGCCGGCGCGCGGTGCCTGAAGGGCTACGAGGCCGACGAGATCATCGGCCGCTCCTTCGAGCTGTTCTATCCGGCCGAGGCCGTCGAGCGCGGCTGGCCGCGGGAGGAGCTGCGGCGCGCCGCGGCGCAGGGCCGCTTCGAGGACGAAGGCTGGCGCGTGCGCAAGGACGGCAGCACCTTCTGGGCCAGTGTCGTCATCACGGCGCTGCGCGACGCACGCGGGCGGCTCGTGGGCTTCGGCAAGGTCACGCGCGACCTCAGCGAGCGCAAGCGCCAGGAGGAGGCGCTGCGCCGCAGCGAGGCGCAGTTCCGGCTGTTGGTGGAGGCGGTCAAGGACTACGCCATCTTCATGCTGGACCCGGAGGGCCGCGTGCTGACCTGGAACGCGGGCGCGCGGGCCATCAAGGGCTACACGGCCGGCGAAGTGGTCGGGCAGCACTTCTCGATGTTCTTCACCGCGCAGGACGTGGCCGCGGGCGTGCCCCAGAGCGAGCTGGACGGCGCGCGCCGCACCGGCGGGCTGGAAGCCGAGGGCTGGCGCGTGCGCAAGGACGGCAGCCAGTTCTGGGCCAATGTCGTCATCACGCCGGTGCGCGACGACACCGGCGTGCTGCGCGGCTTCGCCAAGGTCACGCGCGACCTCACCGAGCAGCGCCGCATGCAGGAGCTCGAGCACTCCAGCCGCCGCATGCACGAGTTCCTGGCCATGCTCGCGCACGAGTTGCGCAACCCGCTGGCGCCCATCCGCAACGCCAGCGAGATCATGCAGCGCATGCCCGCGCTGCCCGCGCCGCTGGTGCGCGTGCGCCAGATCATCGACCGCCAGCTGGGCCACCTCACGCGGCTGATCGACGACCTGCTGGACGTGGCTCGCATCGTCAACGGCAAGATCGTGCTGCGCACCGAGCCGATCGACTACCGCGACGTCGTCGACGCCAGCCTGGACGCGGTTCGACCGGTGGTTGCCTTGCGCAACCAGCGGCTGGAGGTGGAGCTGCCGGACTCGCCGCTGAGGATGAGCGCCGATGCCACGCGCATCTCGCAGTCGCTGCAGAACCTGCTGAACAACGCTTCGCGCTACACGCCCGCGGGTGGCGGGATCCGGGTGACGGTCAGCGTGGAGGACGGCGCGTGCGTGACCACGGTGGAGGACACCGGGCAAGGCATCGCGGCCGAGGCGCTGGAGCGCATCTTCGGCCTGTTCGAGCAGGAGGGCCCGCCGCACGGGCACGGCGACGGCGGCCTGGGCATCGGGCTGTCGCTGGCCCGCAAGCTCGTGGAGCTGCATGGCGGCGCGTTGTCCGCCTTCAGCCAGGGGCCGGGGCACGGCAGCCGGTTCACGATGCGGTTGCCGCTGGAGGCGTCCGACGCCCGCCCGCCACAGTCCCAGGCGCCGCCGGAAGGCGACGCCCCGGGCGTGAGCCGGCGCGTGCTGGTGGTGGACGACAACCGCGACTCGGCCGACACCATGGTGTCGCTGCTGCAGTTGCTGGGCCACGAGGCCCAGGCGGTGTACGGGGCGCGGGACGCGGTCGAGGCGGCCCAGGACTTCCAGCCCCAGCTGGTGCTGCTCGACCTCAACATGCCCGATGGCGATGGCTATTCGGTGCTGCGGCAACTGCGCGAGGCCATGCCGGGGCCGCTGTTCGTGGCGGCCATGACCGGCTACGGCCAGGAGACGGACCGGCGCCGCACCGCGCGGGCGGGTTTCCAGGCCCACCTGACCAAGCCCGTGGGCATCGAGGAGCTGCAGCGGGTGCTGGCGAACGCCGCCGGGCGGCAGGCCCCGTCCCCGTAGCCCTCGGGTGGGCGGGCCTCAGCGCCCCTTCAACCGCCGCACCCAGAAGTCGCCCGTGAACTGCACCAGGCTCACCAGCGCCACCAGCACGACGATGACGACGGCCATCACCGTGGTGTCGAAGCGCTGGTAGCCGTAGCGGATGGCGAGGTCGCCCAGGCCGCCGGCGCCCACCGCGCCGGCCATGGCCGAGGCGCCGATCATCGACACCACCGTGATCGTGAAGCCGCCCACGATGCCCGGCAGCGCCTCGGGCAGCAGCACGTGCCACACGATGTGCCGGCGACGGCAGCCCATGGCCTGCGCCGCCTCGATCAGCCCGGCGTCCACCTCGCGCAGGCTCACCTCGGCAATGCGCGCGAAGAAGGGCGTGGCGCTGATGGACAGCGGCACCACCGCGGCCCAGATGCCGATGGTCGTGCCCGTGATCAGCCGCGTCAGCGGGATCAGCGCCACCAGCAGCACGATGAAGGGCGTGGCGCGAAAGGCGTTGACGATGGCGCCCGCCACCCGGTTGAAGCGCGGCCACGGCAGCACGCCGCCCGGCGCCGTGAGCACCAGCAGCACCGCCAGCGGGATGCCCGCCAGCAGCGCGATCAGCGCCGAGGTGCCCACCATCAGCACCGTGTCCAGCAGCGCCTCGATGAGGCGGTCAATCATGATCGGCGACATGGCCCAGCTCCCTGGCGTGATGGCACAGCCGCAGCGCTTCCAGCTCCGCGGCAAGGGGTTGTGCGTTGGCGGCGGCGATCACCAGCCGCCCGTGGCTGTGGCCCTGGATGCGGTCCACGCCGCCGTGCAGCAGCTGCACCGGTCCGCCCAGCGCGGCGGCCAGCCGCGCCAGGTCGGGCTCGATGCCGCCTTCGCCCGTGTAGACCAGCTCCAGCACGCGCCTTGAAGGCCGATCGGCCGGCGGTTGCGCCAGCAGCCGCTGCTGCAGCTCCCGCGGCAGCGACTGTTCCAGCGGACGCAGCAGTGCGCGCGTGGCGTCGTGCGCGGGCGCGCCGAACACCTTCCACACCGGCCCGGTCTCGGCGATGCGGCCCTTCTCCAGCACCAGCACCTCGTCGCAGATCTCGCGGATCACACCCATCTCGTGCGTGATCAGCACGATGGTCAGGCCCAGCTGGCGGTTGATGTCGCGCAGCAGCGCCAGGATGGACTGCGTGGTCTCCGGGTCCAGCGCCGAGGTGGCCTCGTCGCACAGCAGGATCTCCGGGTGGTGCACCAGCGCGCGCGCGATGCCCACGCGCTGCTTCTGCCCGCCCGAGAGCCGGCCGGGATACGCGTCATGCTTGCCCTGCAGGCCCACCAGCGCCAGCAGCTCGCTGACGCGCTCGCGGATGGCTTGCGGCTTGGCCCCGGCCACGCGCAGCGGCAGCGCGACGTTCTCGAACACCGTCTTGGCCGAGAGCAGATTGAAATGCTGGAAGATCATCCCGACCCGGCGGCGCAGCTGCACCAGGCCGTCCTCGTCCAGCGTGGCGAGGTCCTGCCCGTCCACCAGCACGCGCCCGCTGCTGGGCCGCTCCAGCCGGTTGATGGTGCGCAGCAGGCTGGACTTGCCCGCGCCGCTGCGGCCGATGATCCCGAAGATGCTGCCGGCGCGGATGTCCAGGCTGATGCCCTCCAGCGCCTGCACCGGGCCGGCGCAGGCGCGGTAGGTCTTGCCCACCTGCTCGAAGCGCACCGAGCCGCCTGCCGGGCGCCGCGGCGTGTCCGCCGGGGTGTCCGCGCTGGTTGAGGGCGCATCCGGAGGGCCCGGCGTCCGCGCCGGCACGAAGGAAGTCCTGGGCGCGATGGCCCACGGCGTGGCTGACATGGCGCGGCTCACTGGTGCAGCCAGGGCAGGGAGTAGAGCTTGGCCTCGCCGCCGAAGAGCTTATGCACCTCGTCGCGCACGGCCTTGGACTCCTGGAAGATCTTCACGAACTTCCTGACGCGCGGGTCGTTCACGTTGTCCTGCCGGGTCACGAAGCGGATGGCGAAGTAGACGTCCGACACGCCGGTGTAGAGCAGCCCGGCGGTGGCGACCTGCGGCTTGCCGGCGCTGACGAAGTGCGCGGGGATGCCTTGCGCCAGGTCCACGTCGTCGATGGCGCGCACGAGCTGCGGGCCTTCCACCTCGGCGAACTTGAGCTTCTTCGGGTTGGACACGATGTCGTTGACCGTGCCGCGCACGCCCACGCCGTCCTTGAGCTTGATGAGGCCGGCCTTCTCCAGCAGCGCCAGGCCGCGCCCCTGGTTCACCGGGTCGCTGGCGACGGCCACCCGGGCGCCGTCCTTGAGCTCCTCGAACTTCTTGATGCGGTAGGAGAACAGGCCGATGTTGGGCAGCACGCCGATGCCGGCCACGGCGAACTTGTAGCCGCGCTCCTTGATGGCGTTGTCCAGGAAGGCCTGGTGCTGGAAGTAGTTGATGTCCAGGTCGCCGGCCTGCAGCGCGGTGTTGGGCGTGGTCCAGTCGGTGAACTCGATCACCTTCACGTCCAGGCCCTGCTTGCGCGCCTCGCGCGCGGCGGCCTCCATGGTGTCGGCGTGCACGCCGGCCGAGGCGCCGACCTTGAGCGTCTGCGCCTGCGCGGCGCCCCAGACGAGGAAGCTGGCGAGGAAGGTGGTGAGCAGTCGGGTGGGTTTCATGGTGATGGGTGTGTTTCTTGTGGGAAGAGGGAAAGGGGCTCAGCGCAGCCGCCGGAACTGCGCCGCGGCGTGGCGTTCGGGCAGGCGGTCGCCCTCGCCGAAGAGCTTGTGGCGCAGGCTGCCCGGGGCGTAGGCGCTCTTGTGCAGGCCCCGGTTCTGCAGTTCGGGCACCACGAGGTCCACGAAGTCCTCGAAGCTCTCGGGCACCACCGTGCGGGTGAGGTTGAAGCCGTCGATGCCGGTCTCTTCCACCCAGCCCTGCAGCTCGTCGGCCACCTGCGCGGCGTCGCCCACGATGGCCGGGTAGCGGCCGCCGAGCTCGAAGTGCTCCAGCAGCTTGCGCCGCGTGCCGCCGAGCTGCTGTATCGCCTTCGCGGCGGACTGGATGGCATTGGTGGTGTCCAGCTGGATGGGGTCGTCCAGCCCGTAGCGCGCCAGGTCCACGCCCACGCTGGAGGCGAAGTGCGCCAGGCCCGCCTCGGGGTTGGCGTAGCGCACGTACTCCGCGTGCTTGTCGTGCGCCTCGGCGGCGGTGGCGCCGGGCACCACGCTCACGCCCAGCACGATCTTCACGTCCTCCGGCCGCCGCCCGGCCTGCGCCGCCGCCGCGCGCAGCGACTGCACCGTCTCGCGCACGGCCGGCTTGTGGATGCCGCCGACGAAGACGGCTTCGGCGTGCCGCGCCGCGAAGCGCTGCCCGCGCCCCGAGGTGCCGGCCTGGTACAGCACCGGCGTGCGCTGCGGCGAGGGCTCGCTCAGGTGCACGCCCTCCACGTCATAGAAGCGGCCGTGGTGCCGCACCGCGTGCACCCGCGCCGGGTCGGCGAAGACGCGGTGCTCCCGGTCGCGGCGCACCGCGCCGTCCTCCCAACTGCCTTCCAGCAGCTTGTAGAGCACTTCCAGGCACTCGTCGGCGCGGTCGTAGCGCTCGTCGTGCAGCAGCTGGTTGTCCAGCCCGATGGCGCGTGCCGCGCTGTCCAGGTAGCCGGTGACGATGTTCCAGCCGAAGCGTCCGCGCGTGAGGTGGTCCAGCGTGGAGAAGCGCCGCGCCAGCAGGTACGGATGTTCCGACAGCGCGTTGACCGTGACGCCGAAGCCCAGGTGCGTGGTGGCTGCCGCCATGGCCGACACCAGCAGCGTCGGGTCGTTGATGGGCAATTGCACCGCCTCGCGCAGCGTCAGGTCCAGGCCGCCGTTGTAGACGTCGTAGACGCCCAGGATGTCGGCAATGAACAGCCCGTCGAACAGGCCGCGCTCCAGCGTGCAGGCCAGGTCGGTCCAGTACTCGATCGTGTTGTATTCGGTGCTGCGGTCGCGCGGGTGCGTCCACAGGCCGTGGTTGATGTGCCCCACGCAGTTTTCATTGAACGCGTTGAGGACGATGTGCTTGCGGGCCATGGCGATCCGTGGGTGAGAAAAGAAAAATCGGAACTCAGTGCGCGGCGGCTTCCGCCACGCGGGTCGGCCTGGGAATTTCAGGAGCGGGCGTTGAATGGGCCGCGCTTGCCGCCGGGCGTGGCGAATACCCGGCTTCGCGCCGCCCGCGCTGTGCCTGGACGGCCGACTGCGCGAGCGTGGAAATCACCATGTCGTTCTGCGGCGGGTTGTGCAGCCCGCACAGCACGTCGCGGAAATGCCGCTCCAGCGGCAAATCGCGCGACAGGCCGTGCCCGCCGGCAATGCTCATGGCCAGTTCCACCACGCGCACCGCGTTGTTGGTCACGGTGTATTTGGTGGCCCACACCTCGTTGTGGAGCCGGTGTTTCAGCGCGTCGTGGCGCTCCCAATGCGCGGCCAGCCCGTAAAGCTGGGTCTTGGACGAGGCCAGCAGCAGCTCGATTTCACCGATCTTCTGCTGCACCTGCGGCGCCTCCAGGATGCTGCCGCCCAGGCTGGCGCTGTGCTGCCGGTTGGCGAAATCGAGGATGAAATTCCGGGCCGATGTCGCGATGCCGAGATACACCGCCGCGATCTGCAGCCCGAATACCCGGCTGCCGGTGGTGAAACTGCTGGGCTGCCCTTTCACCACGTCGCCCAGGCGCGCCTCGTGCGGTACCAGCACCTCGTCGAACTCCATATCGTCGCTGCCGGTGCTGCGCATGCCCAGGCTGTTCCAGTTGCGGATCACGCGCACCCGGTCCGAGCGAGGCACCAGGAATTCCGCCATGCGGCCTTCCTCCTCGACCCAGGCGTAAATGATCATTTGCTTGAGTGCGGGTGCTGCCGAGCAGAAAGCCTTGCGGCCGTTGATCACATAGCCCTGCGCCGTGCGGCGCGCGGTGGTGGAAGCTTGGCCGCCGCGCAGCAGGTTGCCCGCGTCGCGCTCGGTGACCAATATGTTGACCAGGTCGCCGTCCCGCACCACGCCGCGGCACAGTTTTTCGAATGCCGGCCGTGGCCAGTGCAGGTCGAAACTCAGGTAGGCAAAAGCCATCAGGTGCCAGCCCAGCGACAGCGCGGTGGAGGCGCTGCCCTGAGCCAACCGTTCCTGGAACAGCAGAAACTCGTACAGCGACAAGCCGCGGCCACCCAATTCCTTGGGAATGGTGAGTTTCAGGGCGCCGCGATCGCGCAGCAGGTCGAAATGTTCGGAAGGAAAATCGCCGGCATCGTCATAGAAACGCGCGGTCTTGGCGATTTCCGCGGCCAATTCATCGGCGTAGGCGGCAAGGGCCTCGTCCGAGGAATGGCGCAGCGTCACGTCGGCGTGGGGCATGGTGGTGTGATGCGGAGCAGATAAAGATGGCGCCGCCGCGCGCGGCGCGGCTAGGGGTGGCGCCAGGAAATCAGAACAGTCCCGACAGCGGTGGCGGCGTGCCCTTGAGGTGCCACGCGCCCACGGCGGCGGCTTTCCATTGCCGCGGGTTGTGGTTCGCTACCGTGCGGGCATTGCGCCTATGGCGGTCGAGGTTGTGCTTGCGGGCCGTGGTGGAGGCGCCGCCCACGTCGAATATCAATTCGGCGGCTTTCAGTGCCGCGGCGGCGGCCACATATTGAGCCTGTGCCACCTCGATGGCCGCGGCGGCGATGGATTCCTCCGTCAGCCCTTCGACCCAGGCCGCGTCGATCCGCTCTGCCGCGCGCAATACCACGGCTTCGGCCGCATAAGCCTGGGCCGAGATCTCGCCCACGCTGAATTCCACGTAGGGGTCGTCCACCGAGCGGCTGGCCGAGCTGTGCTTGATGGGCCGCGCATGGTGGCGCGCGAAATTCACCGCGTCCGCCAGCGCATTGCGCGCCACCCCGGCCTCTACCGCGGCCAGGAAAAGCTGGGCAAAGGGCGTCACGATGCTGCGCCGGCTCTGGCCCTCGAGTTGCAGCGGCGAGGGGATGATTTCTTCCGGCAATACCTCCACGTCCACGAGATGGGTGGTGCCGCTGGCCGTGAGGCGCTGGCCCATGGCGTCGAAATCGTCAATCAACTCCAGGCCCCTGCGGTGCACGGGCAACATGAATCTCACTTCGTGCCCGTTTTCATCCAGCGCCGCGGCGCTGATCCAGTCCGCATACAGGCTGCCGGTGCTGTAGTACTTGCTGCCGGTGGCGCGATAACGCTCGCCGTCGCGCACGATGCGCGCACTGATGGCGCCATTGGCCCCGCCGATTTCCCAGCCGGCATTGCCGAACACGTCGCCGCGCAAATAGCGCGGCAGCCAGCGCCGGCGCAGCGTTTCGTCCCCATTCGCCAGCAAGCCCTCGACAAACAGGAAACTCGGCCGCAGCGCCTGGGCGATGTTGGAATCCACGGCCGCCACGTCGATGACGAATTGCACCGTCTCGCGCACCGACGCGCCCGGGCCACCGTAAGTCCTGGGAATGCGCCAGGTCAGCAGCCGCTCGCTGCCGATGCGGCGAATCTGCTCATGCGGCAGCTGGCGCCGCAACTCCCTTTCTTCCGCCCCCTGGCGCAATTCGGGCAGCAGCGCGGTGGCGCGGTTTTTCAATTCGGGCACGCCAAGGGATGATTCCTCACGTGCACTTGCCTTGGGGTGGGCTATGGTCAGTTCGCTCATGTCGATTTGCAGCGCGGCGGGTTCGAAATTCGTCCCGGGAGCTCGATGATGGAAGCTCCTGGGTTCCCGAACCGGCCGGGCTGTTCCCCTCCTGGAAATTGGATGGGGTGATGCTAGGTAGACCAGGGGAATTCCCGAACGAACGGATTCGCATACGGGTATGAGCGGGATCAAGCGGGTTTCTTATCTGATTTTTTGCGCTGGAAATTCGTGCCGCGCATGAATTGCGGGTGGCACGGCGTTGCACGCTGGGAGCGGGCGGCACAGGGGGTGCTAGTGTTGGGGTTCTATCAATGCAACACAGGAGCGCAATCATGGGCTTGCTGGACCAGATCCTGGGCGGACTCGCCGGACAGGGGGGCTTGGGCGGACTTGGCGGACCGGGCGGGAGGAACCAAGGGGGCGGCGTGCCCATGGGGCAGGCCCCGGGCGGACGCGTCAGCACGCAGGTGCTGATGGCGCTGCTGCCCATCGTGCTGAACCTACTGGCCAACCGGCGCCGTGGAGGTTCGACGCCCGGCCTGGGTGGCGGCCTGGGCGGCGGCTTGGGTGGCCTCGGCGAGCTGCTGGGCGGGCTGGCCGGAAGAGGCGCTTCAGGCGGCGGCCTGGGCGGCCTGGGAGGTCTCGGTGGACTGGCGGGCCTGGGCGGCTTGGCTGCGCTGCTGGGCCAGTTGAGCCAGCAGGGCTATGGCCAGCAGGTGCAGTCCTGGGTTGGCACGGGAGCCAACGAGCCGCTGCCGCCGGAGGCGCTGTCGCAGGTGTTCGACCAGCAGCAGCTGGCCGAGATCGCCAGCGAGGCGGGCGTGAGCGAGGACGAGGCGCGGCTGGGCCTGTCCGAATTGCTGCCCGAGGTGGTGGACCGCTTCACGCCGCAAGGGCAGTTGCTGGGCGAGGACGATCTGAACAACAGCATCGACGACTTCGTGCGGCGGCTGGGGGGCTGAGCTGCGCGGGGCTCCTCATCCTTCTTCCTGCCGCCGCCACCTGGCCACCGGAAGGATGTCGCCGCCATCGCAACGCACCGACACTCGCGTGCCCCGGCGTCAAGCCGCCGGCGTGTGCTGGCACTGATCAAGAGGATTTCATGAGTAGATGTGGCGGTGGTCCAGGTGGCGGATGACGCGCTGCCGGCATAGCCCCCGGCCTTCGCCGGGATAGCCGGCACCGCGGCAGCCCGCGGGATGCGCCCCGGCCGCCGCTCAGCTCAGCAAATCCGCCCCTCCCGCTCCAGCAGCCACTCCGGCGCGTCCTGCAGCGCCACCGGGCGCAGGAAGCGGTCCAGTGCGGCGTAGCCCACCGAGGTGGTGAAGGGCTGCGTCGATGCCGGCCACGGGCCGCCGTGGTGCTGCGCCGCCGTCACCGCCACGCCCGTGGGCACGCCGGAGAACAGCACCCGGCCCGCCACCTGCATCGCCGCGCGCACGATGCGCTGCGCCTCCTCGCCGGCGCTCTCCGCGCCCCATACCGTCACCGTCAAGCTGCCGCCCACGGCCTTGAGCACCTGCACCGCCTCGTCGGCCGAGCGCACCTGCACCACCACCGCGGCCGGGCCGAACACCTCCTCGCGCAGCGCGTGGTTGCCGATGAAGGTCTCGGCGCTCGTCTCCACCAGCAGCGGCGTCGGGGCGATGGTCGTGGAGGCGTGGTCCACCGCCACCAGCGTTTTCACGCCCTCGTGGCTCGCCAGCCGCGCCACGCCGGCGTCGAAGGCCTTGCGCATGCCGGGCGTGAGCATCGCGTGCGGCGTCTGCGCCGCCAGCGCTTCGGCAAAGGCTTTCACGAAGCCCTGCGAGGCGGCGTCCTGCTGCACCACGATCACGCCCGGGCTGGTGCAGAACTGGCCGCAGCCCATGGCGATCGAGCCCGCCAGCGTCTTGGCCAGCTCCGCGCCCTTGTCCGCCAGCGCCGAGGGCAGGGCCACCACCGGGTTGATCGAGCCCAGCTCGCCGTAGAAGGGGATCGGCTGCGCCCGCGCGTTGCACTCGGCCTGCAGCGCCGCGCCGCCGCGGAAGGAGCCGGTGAAGGCCACGGCCTGGATCTGCGGATGCCGCACCAGCGCCACGCCCAGCTCGATCGAGCCGCCCTGCACCATCTGCAGCACGCCGGCGTCCAGCCCCTGGGCCGCGACCACGCCGCGCGCCAGCTCGAACACCTCGCGCGAGAGCTGCGGATGCGCCGGGTGCGCCTTCACCACCACCGGGCAGCCGGCGGCCAGCGCCGAGGCGGTGTCGCCGCCCAGCACGGAGAAGGCAAAGGGGAAGTTGCTGGCGGAGAACATCGCCACCGGCCCCACCGGTACGCGCACGCGCGTCAGGCGCGGACGGCCCGCGGGCGGGGCGCCGGCCACGGCCGGGTCGTCGGTGAAGGTGTAGGGCGCGCCGGCTTCCGCCTGGCTGGCGAAGCCGCGCAGCTGGAACGCGGTGCGGTCGAGCTCGCCGTTGAGGCGCACGGGGCCCAGGCCCGTCTCGCGGTCGGCCAGCTCGACCAGTGCCTCGCGCCGGCCTTCCAGCGCATCGGCCAGGCCGCGCAGCAGCGCGGCGCGGGTGGCGGCGTCCGAGGCGGCCCAGCCGTCGGCCGCCGCGGCGGCGGCGGCCACGGCCTGGTTCATCTCTTCGATGGTGGTTTCGGCCAGCGGCTCGCCGAAGGCTTCGTGGGTGCGGGCGTCGATGGATTGCAGCATGTGGGGCTCCTTGTGAATCCGTGGTCCGAAATGGCAGCGGCCCGGACAGGCCGGGCCGTGCAAGGGGGATGCCTCCAGCTTAGTCCCCGGCCGCCGGGGCGGCAGGGATGCTGTTCCGCATGCTGGGCTGCAAAGGGGATATGGCCGGCGTGCCCCGCGGGGCGCGCCGGCTGCCGGGGGCGTGCGCCGGTTTCAGCGCCACACCACCAGTGAGCTGTCGCTCAGCCAACCGGTGCCGCCGTTGACGGTGCGGGCCAGGACCTGGATGCGATAGTTGCCGGCCGGCAGCTGCACCCCGGTGGCGATGACGGTCTGCGTGGCCCAGCCGTCGTGGCCGGCCGTGCCGTTGGAGGTGCAGAACGCGTCCTGGCCGCCGGCCGTGTTGGTGGGCGGCAGCACCTTGACGGCGCCGGTGTTGACGTTGACGGCACGGATCTCGAGCGTCACCCAGCTCGTGGTGCCGGGGGCGTCATTGGAGCATTCGGCGCTGTAGCTGACGATGAAGCGGCCGCCGGCGGGCACGTTGAAGGCGGGTGTCTGGGTGGCGCCATCCGGCTTCAGCGGCATCAGCGTGCCGCCGGCGCCGAAGCCGGAGAAGTTGCCCTGGCGTGTCATGGTCACCAGGATCTCGGCCTGGGCCGGCACCGCTGCCGCCAGGGCGGCCGCGCCGATCAGGCCGGCCAGCAGCGCACGGGATGCGACGGGAAAGCGGGAGAGCTTGCTCATGAGGGTCTCCTTGGCCGGGCAGGGGAGGACAGCCACCGCGCGCCATGCCCGGCCGGGCGCGGTGCTGTGGGAGAGGCAAGGCCCGGCCCGCGCCGCGTCATGCGCGGCGGCGAGGCGGGTCAGGAGGTCGGGGAGCGGGGCGCCGCTACTGCTGGTACTGCTGCTGCCCCAGCGCGGCGTTGTGCTGGTAGAGCTGCTCGATGCCGTCGAGCTGCTCGCGCGCCTTGGCTTGCAGTGCGGTGTGGGGGATGCGCAGCACGGCCTGCAGTCCGCTGCGCAGCGCGTCGAGGTCACCCGACTGGGCCTCGATGTAGTTGTCGAAGGCCAGCAGGCGCACGCGCTCGGAGGGGTCCTGCGCCATGAGCTGCATCAGCTGCGCTTCGGGCAGCGGCTCGCCCTCGGAGCGGGCCTGCAGCAGCGCGTCGTAGCGCTGCTGCTCGCTGCCGCCGCGCAGCGCACGCGCCAGGCGCTCGGCCGGGGTGTCGTCCCGCGGGGGCTGCACCGGTGCCGCGGCGGTCGTGGCGGCGTCCTTGCCGGCGCAGCCGGCCTGCT
>Ga0065721_10005166_pt1 | contig 18058 bp, 16 predicted proteins | sample Mesricmetagenome_FD_59108 | JGI IMG/M metagenome (GOLD analysis project Ga0065721, IMG submission 59108) | Mesophilic microbial community from rice straw/compost enrichment Sample: eDNA_1 v2 (version 2) | ecosystem: Engineered > Solid waste > Grass > Composting > Bioreactor | place: USA: Davis... | reverse complement strand
CTCAACAACCCCGACGTCGCGTTCATGCTCGACCAGTGCCACAACATCGAGAACAAGATCCCCGGCCAGATCCGCTCCGTGCTCAACGTGCAGGAGATGACGGCGCGCGCCCTCCTCGTCGACCGCGCGGCGCTCGAGGCGGCGCAGGCCGCGGGCGACGTCCTCGCCGCCAACGCCGTGCTCATGGATGCCTTCTACACCGACGTGCGGCCCGCCCTCGCGGCGTGGCGCTCCTCGCGCGGGCTGCCGGAGGACCCGATGCGCGCGTTCGCCGAATCCGGGTACTTCGAGAAGATCTCGGGCGACCGCGTCGGCGGCACCCAGGCGGGCTGGGGAGCCTGACCCCCGTGGCGCGGGTCTGCTTCCAGCTGCAGGTGAAGCCCGAGCGGCTCGACGAGTACGTACGCCGCCACGAGGCCGTGTGGCCCGACATGCTGCGGGCGATCGCGGATGCCGGACGGCGCAACTACTCGCTCTTCCTGCGCGACGACGGCCTGCTCATCGGCTACTACGAGACCGACGACGACGCGGCCTCCGCCGCGGCGTTGGCGGCCGACCCGCGCACGGCGGCGTGGGAGGAGGAGGCCGCGGGCTTCTTCGAGTCGCTCCCGGGGGCGCGGCCCGACCAGGGCGCCCCGACGCTGCGCGAGGTGTTCCACCTCGAGGACCAGCTGGCCGCCCTCGACAGCTGAGGCCGCGCCCCGCCCCCTGCCTGCCTACCTACCTACCTGCCGAATCACGGAGATTCGCGGTCTCGGCCTCCTGCTGCGGCATCGTCGGGGTGCTGGCGCCCCCGACTCCGTGATTCGGCACCCCGGGTGCGCGCGTCCTCCCCACCGCGACCGCGGCCACGGCATGCACGTGTCGCGGCATCCGACGACGGTGTGCGGACGGGCAGCGCCACCCTGGCGGCGTGCGCATCGAGAGGATGCCGGACGCGTTCGGCGGGCTCGTCGCGACGCACGAGCTCACCGGGCTCGGTTTCGGGCGCGGCATGATCGCCGCGGCGGTGCGACGCGGAGCGATCCGACGCGTGCGCCAGGGCTGGTACTCGCACCCGAGACTGACGCCCGACCTCGTCCGGGCGGCGCGCGTCGGCGGCGTCGCGACGTGCTCGACCGCGCTGCGTCTGCACGGCGTCTGGGTCGCGCCGGACCACCGGCTGCACGTCGCAGTGGCCCCGGATGCCTGCCAGTTGCGTTGCCCCGACGACGCCCGCCGACGCCTCCGCGGCGGCGAAGCGCTCGTGCACTGGACCCATGACCGTACCGGCAGTCGGCTCCTCCGCGATCCGATGGGCAGCCTCCTCGACTTCGCGACGTGCGCGCCGCCGGTGCTGGTGGCGGCATCCGCGGAGTCGCTGCTGCACGAGCAGCCGCACCGCCGTGCCGAGTGGTTGCGGGTCCGCGCGCTCTTCCCGGAGCGGATGGCGGCGGTCCTGTCGCTCGTCGACGGCACGAGCGAGTCGGGCACCGAGTTCGTGTTCTTCGCGCGGCTGGGGCGCTTGCGCGCACGGGTGCGCCGGCAGGTGCCGATCCCGGGCGTGGGGCGCGTCGACGTGCTGCTCGGCGAGCGGCTCGTGGTCGAGATCGATGGGCGGGCGTACCACTCCGACCCGATCCGCTTCGAGGGGGACCGGCGACGGGATGCCGCCCTCAGCACTCTCGGCTACCGGGTGCTGCGCTTCAGCCATCGGCAGGTGCTCGAGTCCTGGCCGGAGGTCGAGGCGGCGGTGTGGGCCGCCCTCGCCCGCGGCGACCACTACTAGCCCCGCCGGCGCGCGCCGCCGCCCCCGCCCGCGCCCGCATCCACCGCGCCCACGTGCCGCCCTGCCTCCACCGACGTGCCGAATCACGGACATCCGGGGTGCCGCGCGCGAGAACCCCCGCGACGGGCCCGGGATGCCGAGAAAATCCGTGATTCGGCATCCGATTCGTCGGGGAGCGGCGGCGGGCACCCGCGGCCGGGGCAGGCCTCAGGCGCCCGTGGAGGCCCGCACGACGAGCTCGGGCCGGAACACCGTCTGCCGCGGGATGAGGGAGTCGTCGCCCGACTCCTCGAGCAGCACCCGCAACGCGGTGGCGCCGATCGCGCGGCTCGGCTGCCGCACCGACGAGATCGGCACGGCCGCCGCGGCGGCGAACGCGATGTCGTCGAAGCCGATGAGCGCCATCTGCTCGGGCACGAGCATCGCGCCGTCGACGACGAGGCCCTGGAGGAGGCCGAGGGCGACGAGGTCGTTCGCCGCGAAGAGCGCGTCCGGCCGTTGGGCGACGGGCCGCTCGAGGAGCTTCCGCCCGGCGGCGGCGCCCTCCTCGACCGTGAGGGCGCGCGTCGCGATGACCTCGATCTCGGCGTCGACGTCGCTCGCCTCGACGGCCCAGCGGGCGCCGTCCAGGCGGTCGCGCACCTGCCGCATGTCGAACGGACCGCCGACGAACGCGAGCCGGCGGCGGCCGATCGCGAGGAGGTGCTCGGCCGCCATCCGACCGCCCACGACGGAGTCGGTGGCGACCGACGAGAAGGTGCCCTCGACGTTCATCCGGTCGACGAGCACCGCCGGGATGCCGCGCTCGCGCAGCTGCCGCAGTCGTCGCGTGATGTCGCCGTAGGGCGCGATGAGCACGCCGCGCACGCGCTGCTCCTCGAACAGGTCGAGGTACATGCCCTCGCGCACGGGATCCTCGTCGGTGTTGCCGACGAGCACCGCGATGCCGTGCTTCGACGCCTCGTCCTCGGCGCCGCGCACGACCTCGTTGAAGAACGGGTTCTGCCCGTCGAGCACGACGAAGCCGACCGTCGACGACACCCCGGCCCGCAGGCGACGGGCGGCGTCGTTGCGCACGTAGCCGAGCGCGTCGACCGAGTCGAGCACGCGCGCGAGGGTCTCGGCCGACACCTCCTCGGGACGGTTGAGCGCGTTCGACACGGTGCCGACGGAGACGCCCGCGTGCTTGGCGACGTCCTTGATGCTCACGGCCATGCGGGTCACCTCCTCGGGACGGGCGGGCTCGATCGAGCCCGGGCAGGGTGGGAGGGGCCCGGCCGACGCGCGGCCGGCCGGGCCCGAGGGGATGCCGACTTAGAAGTCGAAGTCCCCGATGTTGTCGGCGTCGAACACGTACGGGTCGCCGAGCAGCACGACGCCGTCCTTGCCGACCGTGTAGGAGCCGAGCCGTCCGGCGTCGAAGTTGTCGCCCTCGGCGCCCGTGATGTCGCCCTCGATGAGCGCCTTCGCCGCGTACGCCGCCAGGTAGCCGAGGTCGGCGGGGTTCCACAGCGCGAACGCGGTGACGGTGCCGTCCTCGACGTAGTCGCGCATCTGGTTCGGCGTGCCGAGACCGGTCAGCGCGACCTTGCCCTTGAACTCCGAGGTGGACAGGTAGCGGGCGGCCGCCGAGATGCCGACGGTCGTGGGCGAGACGATGCCCTTGAGCTCCGGGTAGGTCTGCAGGAGGCCCGCGGTCTTGTCGAACGACGTCTGGTCGTCGTCGTCGCCGTAGACGACCTCGACGAGCTCGATGTTCGGGTGGTCGCTCGCGAGGAGTTCCTTCATCATGTCGATCCAGGCGTTCTGGTTGGTCGCGGTGGCGGCGGCCGACAGGATCGCGATCTGGCCCTCGTCGCCGATCTGCTCGGCGATGAGGTCGACCTGGATGCGGGCGATGCCCTCNGCGGTCGCCTGGTTGATGAAGACGTCGCGGCANTCGGCGTTGACGTCGGAGTCGAACGTGACGACCTTGGTGCCGTTGTCNCGCGCCTCGTTGAGGGCGTCGCACAGCGCGTCGGGGTCGTTCGCCGACACGACGAGCGCGCCGACNCCCTGCTGNGCCGCGGTGTTGATGAAGCTCACCTGCGAGTCGGGGGTCGCCGTCGCGGGGCCGACCTCGGCGTAGCTGCCGCCGAACTCCTCGATCGCCTCGGCGCCCCCGGCGTCGGAGGTGTCGAAGTAGGCGTTGCCGAGGTTCTTCGGCAGGAACGTGATCGACAGGTCGCCGCCATCGCCGCCGTCGTCGCCGCCTCCGGCCGCGCAGCCCGTGGCGATGAGCGCCACGGAGAGCGCGATGCCGGCGACCGCGGTCGCGCGGATCTTTCGGTTGAACATCGTTGTCTCTCCTAGTGTGAGGTTGCCGACAGCTCATCGCTTCCGGCGCTGCGGGGGGTCCCTGCTCACTCGACAGGTCGCGGGGACCCCTTCTTCCCTCCCGGTCCGACCCGCCGGCGGCGGAACCGGGCCAGGAAGCTCGTCGTCACGACGGAGGCCACGAGCAGCACACCGGTGACGATGCTGATGACGTCGCTCGTCAGGCCGGCGAGGCGCAGGGCGCTGCCGATGAACCCGATGAGCAGGACGCCGGCGATGACGCCGTGCAGGGCACCGCGTCCGCCGAAGATGGAGACGCCGCCGAGCAGCACGGCCGCGATGACGCTCAGCTCGAGCCCCGCGGTGTTCTCGGCGAGCGAGACGTTGGTCTTGAGCGCGTAGTAGATGCCGGCGAGCGCCGAGACGAGCCCGCTCACGACGAAGAGCACGAACTTGGTGCGCTCGATGCGCACGCCCGAGAAGCGCGCCGCCTCGCTCGACAGGCCGATCGCGAAGATCGAGCGGCCGACGGGCGTGAAGTGCAGCACGACGGCGAACGCGATCGCGAGCACAGCGAACACGACGATGATGTTCGGGATCGGGGTGCCCGGGATGCGGTCGAGCGCGAGGGAGCGCAGCTCGGGCGGGAAGCCGCCGACGCGGTCGGTGCCGATGAGCCCGACGGCGAGTCCCCGGAAGAGCGCGAGCGTGCCGATCGTGACGGCGAGCGAGGGCAGCCCGACGACGGTGATGAAGAACCCGTTGACCGCGCCCGCGACGACCCCGACGAGGAGGGCGAGCACGAGGGCGACGCCGATCGGCCATCCCGACGCGTGGGCGATGCCGAACGCGACGCCGGCGAGGCCGGCGGTGCTCGCGACGGAGAGGTCGATCTCGCCCGTCACGATGACGAGCGTCATCGGCAGCGCGATGAGCAGCACCGCCGCGAGGTCGGGCAGCAGGTACTGGATCGTGAGCGGCCCCGCGAACCCCTTCACCGTGAGCGAGGCGGCGAGGTAGACGAGCACGAGCAGCCCGATGATCGCCATCTCGTGGGTGAGCAGGATGCGGCGCCAGAGCGGGCGGCCGTGGTCGCGGTAGGTGCGCGCGGGCGCGGCGAGGGCCGTGGTCACGAGGCCACCCCCTTCGGGCTCGGGGTCTTCTGTTCTCGGGCATGCACGTCGGTGAGCCGTTTCGCGGTGCGCAGGGCGAGCAGGCGGTCGAGCACGATCGCGCCGAGGATGAGGATGCCGACGACGGCGCCCTGCCAGAAGTCGGGCACCCCGACGACGGGCAGGGCGCGACTGATGGTGAGCAGGAGGTAGGCGCCGATCGCGGCCCCCCACACGGTGCCGGAGCCGCCGAAGATCGCGACGCCGCCGATGACGGCCGCGCCCACGGCATCCAGCTCCCAGCCGTAGCCGGCCTGCGAGTTGACGGTGCCGTAGCGGGCGGCGTAGAGCACTCCGGCGAGACCGGCGAGCGCGCCGCAGACGATGAACGCGGCGAGGGTGCGCTGCGTGACCTTGAGCCCGTAGAGGTGGGCCGCGGCGGGGTCGGATCCGATCGCATAGAGCTCGCGTCCGGCGCGCTGGGTGCGCAGGAACCAGCCCGCGACGAGGAGCACGACGACGGCGATGATCGTGAGGTACGGGATGCCCGCGACCGACGAGGTCCCGAGGGCGAGGAACTCCCGCGGCATGTCGGACGCGTTGATGCGGTCGCTCCCGGTCCACAGCACGTTGATGCCGCGGAAGGCGTAGAGCGTGCCGAGCGTGATGACGAGCGACGGCACCTTCGCGAACGACACGAGCGCGCCGTTGACGAGTCCGAGCAGCCCGCCGAACAGGATGCCGATGAGGAAGACGGTGGGCCACGGCAGCCACGGGGCGTCGATGAAGACGCGACCCGTGAGGTAGGCGGAGAGGCCGAGCGTCGAGCCGACCGAGAGGTCGACGTTGCGCGTGATGATGACGATCGCCTGGCCGACCGCGACGAGCAACAGGATCGACGGCGACAGGATGAGGTCGCGGAACCCGTCGCCCGAGAACAGGAAGCGCGGGTTGACGAGCGTCGTGACGGCGACGACGAGCACGAGGGCGAGCAGGATGCCCGTCTCGCGCGCCGTGACGAAGCGGGTGAGTCGGTGCAGCATCAGGCCACCTCGGCGTGGGTCGCGGCGAACATGACGGATTCGGCGGTCGCCTCGGCGCGCGGCACGTCGGCGGTGATGCGCCCCTCGTGCACGACGAGCACGCGGTCGGCCATGCCGAGCACCTCGGGGAGCTCGGAGGAGATCATGAGGATCGCGAGGCCCTGCCCGGCGAGCTCGGAGAGCAGGCGGTGCACCTCGGCCTTCGTGCCGACGTCGATGCCGCGCGTGGGCTCGTCGATGATGAGCACCTTCGGGTTGGTCGCGAGCCACTTGGCGAGCACGACCTTCTGCTGGTTGCCGCCCGAGAGCGTGCCGGCCTCGGTGTCGAGAGCGGCGGTCTTCACCTCGAGCCGGCTCGCCCAGATGCGCGCGCTCGCGTTCTCGAGGGCGTCGGTGATGAGGCCGAAGCGCGCGAGCTGGCGGCGGATGGCGAGGGTCGCGTTGCGGGCGACGCTCGACTCGAGCACGAGGCCCTGCTGACGGCGGTCTTCGGGAACGAGCGCGATGCCGGCCCGCATGGCGGCATCCGGGCGTCCCTTGCGGAGCACCTCGCCGGCGACCCGCACGGTGCCCGCCGAGTACCGGTCGACGCCGAACACGGCGCGGGCGATCTCGCTGCGGCCCGCGCCGACGAGGCCCGCGAGCGCGACGATCTCGCCGGATCGCACGGTGAAGCTGACGTCCTCGAAGACGCCGGGACGGGTGAGCCCCTCGACGACGAGGACGTCGTCGCCGATCGCCGCCTCCTGCTTCGGGAAGAGGGTCGTGACGTCGCGGCCGACCATCTGCCGCACGATCTCCTCGACCGTCGTGTCGCCGATGGGGCTCGATGCGACGTAGGCGCCGTCGCGCATGACGGTGACGGTGTCGCAGAGGTCGAAGACCTCCTCGAAGCGGTGGGAGATGAAGAGGATGGCGCGGCCCTCGTCGCGCAGCGACCGCGCGACGGCGAAGAGGCGCTCGACCTCGACGCCGGAGAGCGCGGCGGTGGGCTCGTCCATGATGAGCACGCGCGCGTCGAGCGAGATGGCCTTGGCGATCTCGATGATCTGCTGGTCGGCGATGGAGAGGCCGAGCGTGGGGCGGTCGGGGTCGATGCGCACGCCGAGCCGCTCGAACAGCGCGAGGGCCTCGGTGCGCATGGCGCGGCGGTCGATGACGCCGACGGCGCCGCGCGGCTGGCGCCCCATGAAGATGTTCTCGGTGACCGACAGGTCGGGGAAGAGCGTCGGCTCCTGGTAGATGACGGCGATGCCGGCGGCCTTCGCCTCGGCGGTGGAGCGGAAGTCGACGACCTCGCCGTCGAGCAGCAGGTCGCCCGCGTCGCGCTGGTAGAGGCCCGCGATGATCTTCACGAGCGTCGACTTGCCGGCGCCGTTCTCGCCGACGAGGGCGTGGATGGAGCCGCGCTCGAGGCGCAGCGTGCCGTTCGTGAGGGCGATGACCGCCCCGAACGCCTTGGCGATGTGAGACAGCTCGAGCGCGACCGCGCGGGGCTGTGTCGAGTCGGACATCGTCGTCTCTTTCGGGGATGCGGGGGGCTGTGCGCCTGAACGTTACTGAATCGATTCAGGCGGTGTTCAGTCACGATAGGCCGCACCACGGAGTTCGTCAAGCGCGGGCTACGCTGGCGCCCATGGCCACCCTCCTCGGCGCGGAACGACGGGCGCGACTGCTCGAGATCCTCGCGCGCGACGGGGCGCTGCGCCTCGACCCCGTCGCCGAGGAACTCGGCGTCTCGGCGATGACCGTGCGCCGCGACCTCGACGACCTCGAGGCGGAGGGGCTCGCCCGACGGGTGCGCGGGGGCGCCGTCGCGCCCGTTCTGCCGCGCCCGTTCGGCGACCGGATGTCGACCCGGTCGGCCGCGAAGGCCGCGATCGCGCGCAAGGCCCTCGACCTCGTGCCCGAGACGGGCGCCGCCGCGTTCGACGCCTCGACGACGAGCGGCGTGCTGCTCGGCGAGGTCGTCGCGCGCGACCTGGTCGTCGCGACGAACTCCCTCGACAACGCCGCGACCGCGCGCCGGCGTCCGGGCGTGCGCTCGATCCTCATCGGCGGCGAACTCGAGGAGCGCACGTCGAGCTTCGTCGGCGCGGTCGCCTGCCGGGCGGCGGCATCCCTCGGCTACGCGCGCTTCTTCACCTCGGCCGCCGCGCTCTCGACCGACGGCACGAGCGAGGCGGCGCTCGAGGAGGCGCAGGTGAAGGACGTCTTCGCGGGTCGCGCCGAGCAGACGATCCTCCTCCTGGACTCCTCCAAGCTCGGGCGGACGGCGGTCGCGCACGGGCTCGACTGGTCGCGCATCGACGTGCTGGTCACCGACCTGGATCCGCGCGACGAGCGCCTCGACCCCTACCGGGGTCTCACCGAGCTGCGCTAGTGTTACGTCCTGCTCGATCTCACAACTTCTAACAAGGATCTCTCGATGGCGAACACGCCCGCCCAGGACCTCATCGCTCGCAGCAACAAGCTCGGCTCCGACCCGCGCGTCACCAACTACGCGGGCGGCAACACCTCCGCGAAGGGCGTCGAGGCCGACCCCGTGACGGGCGAGGACGTGCGCCTGCTCTGGGTGAAGGGCTCGGGCGGCGACCTCGGCACCCTCACCGCGGCGGGACTCGCGACCCTCCGACTCGACCGCGTCGAGGCCCTCAAGAACGTCTACGCGGGCGTCGAGCACGAAGACGACATGGTCGCCGCGCTCGACTACTGCCGCCACGGACTCGGCGGCGCCGCCCCGAGCATCGACACCTTCATGCACGCGTTCGTCGACGCCGACCACGTCGACCACCTGCACCCCGACGCCGGCATCGCGTTCGCGACCGCGAAGGACGGCGAGAAGCTCACCAAGAAGGCGTTCGACGACAAGGTCGTCTGGGTGCCGTGGCGCCGACCCGGCTTCCAGCTCGGCCTCGACATCAGCGAGATCAAGGCGAAGAACCCGAACGCGATCGGCTGCATCCTCGGCGGTCACGGCATCACCGCGTGGGGCCGCACCTCGGCCGAGGCGCAGAAGAACTCGCTCTGGATCATCAAGACGGCCGAGGAGTACCTCGCCGCGAAGGGCGGCAAGAATCCGTTCGGCAAGCGCGTCGCGAAGAACGAGGCCCTCCCCGTCGCCGAGCGACGCGCGAAGGCCGCCGCCCTCGCCGCGACCATCCGCGGCATCGCGAGCCACGACAAGCCGATGGTCGGCCACTTCGACGACTCCGACGTCGTGCTCGACTTCCTCGCCTCCGCGAAGGCCCCGAAGCTCGCCGCACTCGGCACGAGCTGCCCCGACCACTTCCTGCGCACCAAGGTCAAGCCGATGCTGCTCGACCTCCCCGCGAACGCCCCCGTCGAGAAGGTCAAGGCGCGCCTGCACGAGCTGCACGAGGCCTACCGCAAGGACTACACGGCCTACTACGAGAAGCACGCCACCGCCGAGAGCCCCGCGATGCGCGGCGCCGACCCGCTCATCGTGCTCGTGCCGGGCGTCGGGATGTTCTCCTACGGCGCCACCAAGCAGACCGCGCGCGTCGCCGGCGAGTTCTACGTCAACGCCATCAACGTCATGCGCGGCGCCGAGTCGATCTCGACCTACACGCCCATCTCCGACGCCGAGAAGTTCCGCATCGAGTACTGGGCGCTCGAGGAGGCCAAGCTCCAGCGCATGCCCAAGCCGAAGTCGCACGCGACGCGCGTCGCGCTCGTGACGGGCGCGGCATCCGGCATCGGCAAGGCCATCGCGACCCGACTCGCCGCCGACGGCGCGTGCGTCGTCATCGCCGACCTCGACCTCGCGAAGGCACAGGCCGCCGCCGCCGAGATCGGCACCCCGGATGTCGCGGTGGGCCTCCAGGTGAACGTCACCGACGCCGCCGCGATCGAGACGATGGTGCAGGATGCCGTGCTCGCGTTCGGCGGCATCGACATCGTCGTCAACAACGCGGGCGTCTCGCTGTCGAAGCCGCTGCTCGAGACGACCGAGGCCGACTGGGACTTCCAGCACGACATCATGGCGAAGGGCTCGTTCCTCGTCTCGAAGGCGACCGCGCCGATCCTCATCGAGCAGAAGCTCGGCGGCGACGTGATCTACATCTCGTCGAAGAACTCCGTGTTCGCCGGCCCCAACAACATCGCCTATTCGGCGACGAAGGCCGACCAGGCCCACCAGGTGCGGCTCCTCGCGGTCGAGCTCGGCGAGCACGGCGTCAAGGTCAACGGCATCAACCCCGACGGCGTCGTGCGCGGCTCCGGCATCTTCGCCGGCGGCTGGGGCGCCAACCGCGCCAAGACCTACGGCATCCCCGAGGAGAAGCTCGGCGAGTTCTACGCGCAGCGCACCATCCTCAAGCGCGAGGTGCTGCCCGAGAACGTCGCGAACGCCGTCTCGGTGCTCACCGGGCCCGACCTGTCGCACACGACGGGCCTCCACATCCCGGTCGACGCGGGCGTCGCGGCGGCGTTCCTGCGATGAGCGCGATTCGCGAGCGCTACCGCGTTCGTCGGGCGCGGCCCCGACCGGACGCGCCGTCGCCGAACGCGGTCGCGCACGGCCGGATGGCAGGGCGGCGATGAGCGCGCGCAGCGGCGGGGCGGTCGCGGCCGTCGACCTCGGAGCCACGAGCGGACGCGTGCTGCTCGGCTACGTCGGGCACGACGAGCTGCGGCTCACCGACGTCGCGCGCTTCAAGAACTCCCCCGTGCGCACCCTCGACGGGCTGCACTGGAGCTCGTTCGAGCTCTACCGCGACCTCGTCGAGGGCCTCGCCGCCGCCGTGCGGCAGGAGCCGCAACTCGCGAGCATCGGCATCGACTCCTGGGCCGTCGACTACGGGCTGCTGCGGGGCGGCCGCATCCTCGGGGCGCCGTACTCCTACCGCGACGAACGCAACGCCGCCGGGGTCGCCGAGGTGCACGCGCGCATCTCCGCCGAGGAGCTGTACCGCCGCAACGGCCTCCAGCATCTGCCGTTCAACACGCTCTTCCAGCTCACCGCCGACCGCCTCGCGGGAACCCTCGAGATCGCCGACGCGTTCCTGCTCATCCCCGACCTGTTCGCCTACTGGCTCACCGGCCGCGCCGTCGCGGAGCGCACGAACGCGTCGACGACGGGACTCCTCGGCGTCGCCGACCGGCAGTGGGACCTCGACCTCGCGAGCCGGCTCGACCTCCCGGCCGGGATCTTCCCCGAGCTCGTCGACGCGGGCACCGAGCTCGGCGGCCTCGCGCCGTCGGCCGTGCGCGGCATCGGCGACACCCGCGCCGTCGTGACGGCCGTCGGCACACACGACACCGCGTCCGCGATCGTCGCGATCCCCGCCACGAGCCCCCACCACGCGTACATCTCGTGCGGCACCTGGTCGCTCGTCGGCGTCGAGCTCGAGCGGCCGGTGCTCACCGACGCGAGCCGCGCCGCCAACTTCACCAACGAGGGCGGCGTCGACGGGCGCGTGCGGTTCCTGCACAACGTCATGGGGCTGTGGCTGCTCACCGAGTCGATCCGCGACTGGGAGCGCGACGGCTCCACCATCTCGCTGCCCGCGCTGCTCGGCCAGGCCTCCGCGGTGACGGGGCCCGTGCCGATCTTCGACGCCGACGACGAGACCTTCCTCGCGCCCGGCGAGATGCCGGCGCGCATCGCCGCGTGGCTCACGGCGCACGACCTGCCCGTGCCGGGGACGCGCGCCGAGCTCGTGCGCAGCATCCTCGAGTCGCTCGCCGCGGCCTACGCGCGGTCCATCCGCGACGCCGCCGAGCTGAGCGGCCAGCGCGTCGACGTCGTGCACCTCGTCGGCGGCGGATCGCTCAACGAGCTGCTGTGCCAGCTCACCGCCGACGCCACCGGACTGCCCGTGCTCGCCGGGCCGGTCGAGGCGACCGCGATCGGCAACGTGCTCGTGCAGGCGCGCGCGCAGGGGTTCGTCTCGGGCGACCTCGAGGCGCTGCGGGCGCTCGTCGTGAAGGCGTTCCCGCCCCGGCGCTTCGAACCCACCGGGCGCTGATCGTCGCGGTCAGTCGGCGGGGGCGTAGACGGCGCGCGCGAGGGCGTCGAGCACGGCTGCGGAGCGCGGGCCGAACGACAGGATGTCGCCGTCGGCCATGTCGACGAAGCGCTGGTGCTGCCCCGCCGCGGTGAGCGCGATCGCGGGCTTCGCGGCGAGGAGCGCGTCGACGCCGCCCGCCGACTCGAGGCCCGACGTCATGACGAGGATGAGGTCGGGGTTGGCGGCGATGATCGCCTCGTCGGTCATCGGCTTGAGCCCCGTCCAACCGATCTCGCCCGCGACGTCGACGCCGCCGAGACCGCGGATGAGGTCGCCCGCACCCGACTCCTCGCCGAACAGGTAGTAGATGCCCGAGCCGCCGCGCAGGTAGAGGAAGATCATCCGCACCCGGTCGGCCTCGGCCGTCGGCGCGATCGCGGCGATCTCGGCGACCTTCGCCTCGACGTCGGCGGCGATGCGCTCGGCGAGCAGCTCGCCCGTGGGCACGACGCCGAGGGCCGCGGCGACGTCGCGGGCGAGTTGCGCGGCGCCCGCGAACGACGGGTCGTCGCCGACGAACACGACGTCGATGCCGGCCTCGCGCAGCTGGGTGAGCACGTCGCGCGGGCCGATGCTGCCGTCGGTCACGATGACGCTCGGGCGCAGGGCGAGGATGCTCTCGGCGTTGATCGCGTGCCCACCGCTCGTGACGACGGGGAGTTCCTCGGTGCCCGGGAACGTCGTCGAGATGTCGCGACCGACGAGGTTCTCGCCGAGTCCGAGCCCCCACACGGTGGCCGCGATGGAGCCCGACATGTCGATGCCGAGCACGCGCGACGCGTCGTCGACGGTCACCTCGACGTCGCCGTTCGGGTCCTGCGAGACGACGGTCGCGGGGAGCGTCTGCACGGGGTCGGTCTCGATGGGCTCGATCGCCTCGCTCGCCATGACGGCGGTGCTCGCGCCGACGTGGGCGCGCGGGTCGGCGAGGAGGTCGAGCTCGGCGAGCGGGCGCGAGTCGGCGACCGTCGGCGTCGGCGTGGAGCCGCCCGTGGCGGGCATGGCGCAGCCGGCGAGCGCGACCACGAGCGCGCCGGCCAGCACGGCGAGAGCGCGTCGGGTCGTCACGCGTCGAGCCTAATCAGGTAAGGCTCGCCTTACAAACGCGCGGACCCGATCAGTGGCACGCCGGCAGCGGGAGAGGATGGATGCCGTGGAGCTCTGCACTTTCATCGAACCCCAGAACGGCGCCTCCTACGAGACGCAGCGCGCCTTCGCGGCCCTGACCGAGGAACTCGGCTTCACCGGCTTCTTCCGCTCCGACCACTACACGGCGTTCTCGGGCGACGGGCTCCCCGGCCCGAGCGACGCGTGGACGGTGCTCGCCGGGCTCGCGCGTGACACCCGCCGCATCCGGCTCGGCACGCTCGTCTCGTCGGCGACGTTCCGGCACCCCGGGGTGCTCGCGATCCAGGTCGCGAACGTCGACGACATGTCGGGCGGCCGCGTCGAGCTCGGCCTGGGCGCGGGCTGGAACGAGCGCGAGCACGCGGCCTACGGCATCCCGTTCCCGGCGAAGCGGTTCGGGATGCTCGAGGAGCAGCTCGCCGTCGTGACCGGGCTCTGGGCGAGCGAGGGGCCGTTCGACTTCGCGGGCGAGCACTACCGGCTCGACGCCGCGCCCGCGCTGCCCAAGCCCGTGCAGGCGCGGGTCCCCGTGATCGTCGGCGGCGGAGGCCCCGCGCGGACCCCCGCCCTCGCCGCGCGCTTCGCGACCGAGTACAACTACTTCGACGGCGACCCGTCGCAGGCCCGCGCCAAGTTCGACGCCGTGCGCGCGGCCGCCGAGGCGATCGGGCGCGACCCCGACGACCTGCGCTACTCGGTCGTGAAGTCGCTCGGACGCGGCATCCCGCTGCCCGAGGTCGCCGAGAAGGTCGCGCACGCGCGGTCGATCGGCGCGGACCGGGTGTACCTGCAGTTCCTCGACCACGCCGATCTGGGTTACCTCGAACGGGTCGCGGAGGTCGTGCTCGACTGACCCGCCCGGAGTCAGTCGCGGGGGGTGACGTCGCCCGAGCCGGAGACGTCGGCGTCGACGCGCGCGCCGCCGCGGTGCTCGACCGTGCCGGAACCCGACACCTCCGCGCGCAGCGTGCCGGTGGCGTACAGGTCGACGTCACCCGAGCCGCTGATCTCGACCACCGCATCCACGACCTCGAGGTCGTCGGCGTCGACCTCGCCGGAGCCGTCGAGCGCGATCGCGAGCGACCGGGCGGCGCCCGCGAGCTCGACGTCGCCCGAGCCCGAGATCTCGACGGTGACGCTCTCCGCGTCGATGCCGGTGAGGGTGACGGTGCCGGAACCCGAGACCTCGACGCGCAACTCGTCGGAGGAGACCGACGACGTCACGTCGCCCGACCCGTCGACGACGAGCTCGTCGAGGCTGCGGACGGTGAGCTCGTAACGGATGTCGGACGACCCGAACATCCACGGGCCGGGGTCGCGGCCGAGCACGAGCTCGCCGTCGTGGACGCGTGTCGTGAGCCGGTCCATGACGTTCGCCGGGGCGTGGATCGTGAGCGACGGCTCGCCCTCGGAGATGACGAGGTCGCCGCTCGTGTCGAGCACGACGGAGGTGACGTCGCCGATCTCGGGCGACTCGGTGGTCATCGGTCCGCGGGCGACGAGGGGGGCGCAGCCGGCGAGGGCGACGGTGGCGAGCAGGACGGTGCCGCCGAGGGCGAGGGATCGGATGTTCATGGCATCCAGCCTGGCGACCCCGCGCCCCCGACGCCCGGGGGTCACCCCCCGGATCAGGCCTCCGGCCGACCCCGCTCGCGTTTGACCTGGGCGATGAGCGGCTGCATCCGGTAGGGGATGAGCTCCCCCATCGAGAGCGCCGTCTCGGTGCGCACGACGCCGTCGATCGCGAGCAGCTGCGCGTCGATGCGGAACAGGTCGTCGGTGTCGCGGCACACGACGAGCGCGAGCAGGTCGTGCTGGCCGCTCATGCCGTGCGCCTGCACGACCTCGGGGATGGCCGCCATCTCCTCGGCGATGCGGGCGAGTTCGCGCTGCCGCACGACGACGGTGACGAACGCCGAGAGCGGGTAGCCGAGCCCGTGCGGGTCGATGCGCCGGTCGAAGGAGAGGAACGCGCCCTTCGCCTCGAGCTGCTGCATGCGGGCCTGGACGGTGTTGCGCGACAGCCCGAGCCGGTCGGCGAGCGCCACGTACGACGCCCGCGGGTCATCGGCGAGCGCGCGGAGCAGGTCGAGGTCGACGGGGTCGAACCGGTGCACGTTGCGCAGATTAGCACGCGACTCCGCGCGCAGCACTTGGCACTCTGCACAGCCGACGCGAGGTTGCTTGGGCGATCTGGACGCACGGCGTACCGTTCGAGCATGTCGACGGCGACAGGGATGACACGGCTCCTCGACGAGCGGGGCACCCGCCTGACCTCGCCAGAGTTCGATCCCGTGCTCGCCGACCTCACCTCCGCCGACCTGCTCGGCCTCTACCGCGACCTCGTGCTCGTGCGCCGGCTCGACGCCGAGGCGACGGCCCTCCAACGGCAGGGCGAGCTCGCCCTGTGGCCTCCGCTGCTCGGGCAGGAGGCGGCGCAGATCGGCACCGGCCGCGCCCTGCGCCGCGACGACTTCGTGTTCTCCAGCTACCGCGAGCACGCCGTCGCCTACACGCGCGGCGTCGCCCTGCCCGACCTGGTGCGGGTGTGGCGCGGCATCGCGCTCTCGGGCTGGGACCCGTTCGAGATCGGAATGGCGGCGCCGCAGGTCATCATCGGCGCGCAGACCCTGCACGCGACCGGCTACGCGATGGGCGTGCAGCGCGACGGCTCCGACGCCGCGGTCGTCGTCTACCTCGGCGACGGCGCGATGAGCGAGGGCGACGTCGCCGAGGCGATGGTGTTCGCGGCGTCGTTCCGAGCGCCCCTCCTCTTCGTCTGCCAGAACAACCAGTGGGCGATCTCGGAGCCCGTGCGGCTGCAGACCGCGGTGCCCTTCGCCGACCGCGCGACGGGATTCGGCATCCCGGGGCGCGTCGTCGACGGCAACGACGTGCTCGCGGTGCTCGCCGAGACGCGCGCCGCGCTCGCCCGCATCCGCGCCGGGGAGGGGCCGCAGTTCCTGGAGGCGACGACCTACCGCATGGGGCCGCACACGACGGCCGACGACCCGACGCGGTACCGCGACGCCGCCGAGCTCGAGGCGTGGCGCGAGCGCGACCCGATCGACCGGATGGCGCGGCACCTGCGCGCCCTCGGCATCCTGGGCGACGCCGAGGAGGCGGGCGTGCAGGCGGAGGCGGCGGCCGCGGCGGCGGAGTTGCGCGCGGGCTGCCTCGCGCTCACCGACCCCGAGCCGCTCAGCGTCTTCGACGACGTCTACGCGGAGCCGCATCCACGCCTCGACCGCCAGCGCGCCGAGTACGCCGACTACCTGCGGGGGTTCGACTCATGACGACGCTCACCCTGGGCCGCGCCCTCAACGAGGGCCTGCGCCGCACCCTCGCCGACGATCCGCGCGTGCTCGTCATGGGCGAGGACGTCGGCGCGCTCGGCGGCGTCTACCGCGTGACCGACGGACTCCAGGCCGAGTTCGGCGCCGACCGCGTCATCGACACCCCGCTCGCGGAGTCGGCGATCGTCGGCACCGCGATCGGCCTCGCGATGCGCGGCTACCGCCCGGTGTGCGAGATCCAGTTCGACGGGTTCGTGTTCCCCGCGTTCGACCAGATCGTGTCGCAGCTCGCCCGGATGCGGTCGCGCACCCGCGGGAAGGTCGCGCTCCCGGTGACGATCCGCATCCCCGTCGGCGGCGGGATCGGCGCGGCCGAGCACCACTCCGAGTCGCCCGAGGCGTACTTCGCGCACACCCCGGGCCTGCGCGTCGTGACCGTCGCGAACCCGCAGGACGCCTACACGTGCCTGCGGCAGTCGATCGCGAGCGACGACCCGGTGATCTTCTTCGAGCCCAAGCGCCGGTACCACGCGAAGGGCGAGGTCGACCTCGAGGCCCCGCTCTCGGCCGCGCCGCCGCTCGACGGGGCGCGCGTCCTCACGATGGGCGACGACGTGACCCTCGTGACCTTCGGGGCGCTCGTGCCGACCGCGCTCGACGTCGCGGCGGTCGCGGCCGACGAGGGCACGGGCGTCGAGGTCATCGACCTGCGATCCCTCTCGCCGCTCGACGTCGACACTGTCGCCGCGTCGGTGCGCCGCACCGGCCGCGTCGTCATCGCCCACGAGGCGCCGCGCTCCGGCGGGCTCGGTGCGGAGCTCGCGGCCTCGATCACCGAGGCGTGCTTCGCCTACCTCGAGACCGCGCCGGTGCGCGTCACCGGGCACGACATCCCGTATCCGCCGGCGCGCGCCGAGCAGCACCACCTGCCCGACCTCGACCGCATCCTCGACGGCGTCGACCGCGCCCTCGGCCGCACTCCCGTGGAGGCGGCGCCGTGACGCGGCGCGAGTTCCGGCTGCCCGACCTCGGCGAAGGCCTCACCGAGTCGGACGTCGTCGCGTGGCGCGTCGGCGTCGGCGACCGCGTGGGCCTCAACCAGGTAATCGCCGATGTCGAGACCGCGAAGGCGCTCGTCGAGCTGCCCGCGCCGTACGCCGGCGTCGTGACGGCGCTGCACGCCGAGGAGGGCGAGACGGTCGCCGTGGGCGCTCCGCTCGTCACGTTCGAGGTGGACGCGCCCGCCGAGGCCCCGGCCGACGACGCTCCGGATGCCGGCGACGCCCCGCCGCCGAACCTCGTCGGGTACGGGGCGCGGGCCGAGCACGGCGGACGTCCCGCGCGGCGTCGGGCGCGCGTC
>Ga0065721_10050761_pt1 | contig 18059 bp, 18 predicted proteins | sample Mesricmetagenome_FD_59108 | JGI IMG/M metagenome (GOLD analysis project Ga0065721, IMG submission 59108) | Mesophilic microbial community from rice straw/compost enrichment Sample: eDNA_1 v2 (version 2) | ecosystem: Engineered > Solid waste > Grass > Composting > Bioreactor | place: USA: Davis... | reverse complement strand
CTTCCAAGACCCCATTTCTTTGCATAGTGACCAAATTCACTCGAAAGAATAATTTTCGCTTTCGTTTTGTAGAATGTTGTTGCTTCACAAGGATGAGAATCTAAATAAAAAGTCTCCATTGATGGAAAGTTCCTCTCGTCAATGAAGAAACAAACAGAATTCCTATCACATCCAATCATGAAAACTGTTTTAGCGTTTTTGAAAATTGGTTTATGGAAGGGTATTTCACCTTGAATACCAAAGTTAAAACTTTTAATTAGAATATTCTCATTTAGCACAATTCTATCTTTAACTTTTGACCAAAGATCAATTGTAAGTTTTGCAATCTTTGGTCTAAAAGAATTCATCATCTTTGTTTATATAAAGTAACTTCTATTTAATGGAATTAGTTTTATCAAAACAAAAAATAAAATCATACAATAAATCCCTAAATTATCTATATAATATTTCTCTCGAGTTAAATATATTTATTCATGTTAAATATATTTAATTCTACTTATAATTCTTTATTTCTTTTAGTTTACTCCATTTACGTGAATATTGTAGTTCACTTGGTTCATCTAACATAGGCATAAATTTGAGATCTTATACGAGGGTAAGCTTCAATGTGTGTTAGCTTTCTTGTAGGAATTAAATTTGTGAGTAAGTCAAAGAGTTCAAAATATTCCTCTTTATCTAGTGCAAAATCTTTACTTGCCTTTTTCGACCAAAAATCTTCGTTATCTTTAATCCATTCTAGATTCTTATTTTCTCTAACGAGTTCAACAATTCTCTCGTAAGGTAAATTTTTAAGATACGAAATTATCTTTTTTCTTGCTTCACCTAATGGTTTTTGTGGTCTTCTAACTGGTGAAGGAAGAGATAAGGAGCTAAGAATTGAGGAAGTAGGAATCAATGAAGGAGAAACTAACTCAGGTATAGATGTTTTTGGTAACTTTGTGAGCGTACGAAATTCTTTCGAAGGTTTTATTTTATTGTTTGTTGTTTTCAATGAAGATGGTGATCTTAGAGATAAGGAATTATCTCTATCTATGTTCATATTACATTCTTTAAGTAAATCTCCAAAACGTTTTGAAGTCCTAGCTATAAACTTACCAGTGTATGGATCTTTGGATTCTTCTAAAAACTTTTTACATGTATCCATTTATATTCTAAAAATATAATTGGTTGAACGCAAATTATTCTTTTACAAGTTTGTAAAAAACTCCATATGTGCTCTTTACTTTTTCTCTGACTTCTTTTGAAATAAATGGAGAATCCAATAAAGTGTTCGTGTTCTCAAAGAATTCTTTCATTAATTCTTTTATTTGTGGACAACTGAGGAGATCATCTATTGTCCTTTGTTCGTCTTTTTTTAAAGAATCTAAATCCAAAAATTCGAGGGGGATTGGTATAGTTATCCCTGATTCTGGAGGAAAAAGAGATGAAAATAAACGGCCCAATTCTATGCAGTTCTTGATAAGTTCATTTGTTTCTTTCAACTTTGCTATTGTTGTTTCTTTTTCTTCCTCTGATAACATTTTATACTTAATCTTTACTTATTAAAAGATTAAGTAATTACATATCTTAGCTTACAAATAACTTAGTGTAAGTTATTGTAAGTTGATATTTTATATTTGGAAATATTTCTATAGCATCCTGGAGAGATTCACAAATTTCAAAGCACAAACACTTTGCGAAGTTCTTGTTGGATTTCTTGGTGAAGTTCTTGGAGAGTGATTAAATGAAGTTCTTGGTGAAGTCCTTGAAGAGTGATTAAATGAAGTTCTTGGAGAGTGATTAAATGAAGTTCTTGGTGAAGTCCTTGAAGAGTGATTAAATGAAGTTCTTGGTGAAGTCCTTGAAGAGTGATTAAATGAAGTTCTTGGTGAAGTCCTTGAAGAGTGATTAAATGAAGTTCTTGGTGAAGTTCTTGAAGAGTGATTAAATGAAGTTCTTGGTGAAGTTCTTGAAGAGTGATTAAATGAAGTTCTTGGTGAAGTCCTTGAAGAGTGATTAAATGAAGTTCTTGGTGAAGTCCTTGAAATTCTCGTTGGTCTTCTTGTTGTCGGAGAAAAAGATGATCTTTCTATTTCATTTGCTAACATAGATGTTTTTGGTAAAATCTTTCCAGTAACTGGATCGACGACATAATTTTTTTCTGATCTTCTTGATGATGTTTCCATTTTTTTCTGTACTAATAATTTTTTTCTATATAAAATATTAAAGCTTCTCAATACTGTTTTTAATGAATCGAAATATTTACATTCAATGCTAGGAAGTCTATATACGATTTGAGATTTGTCCTGAAAAGGAAGAAATGGCACCCACTTAACTGACAAAAAAGAAGAAAGCTCTAAGAATATCTTATTGTTTTTCATGATAAGCAAATTTGTGAGTCTCTTCTTTTTATCCATATCACTTGAATATGTCTCATCAACCTCATACCATTCCATAAACCTCTTCAAATCATTATTTGAAAATATCTCGTGAACTTCTTTATTTAATTCTCGTGTTAGGGCTGGACTAATTGGCAACGAAATCTTTATTAGAAGAGTTATATCTTTTAACTCTTCTGTCAATTACAAAGAAAACGTTGAAATGAATGAATGTTACATGAATAAGATTAACCTAAACAACATATTTGATATCATACCAAATGAACTTGTTGAACATATTTTCTTTTCTCCATTTAGAAGAGATTTTTACGTAAGAAGAACATGTAAAAATCCCGCCCTCCTCACAACTTTCCAAGGATACTTAAAATTAAAGGTTACAAACTTCTTTACGAATAATCCTTCTTTTCTCGAAAAAGTAATTGATGAAGGTTACAGTGTTTCATTAAAAACATTTATGCAACATTAAATACAAGGAGATAGAAAAAGGGTTTAAGAGAAAATTTTAATGGAATTAATTGGTTGTAAAGAAAAAGAGAAAGTTTACTATACAACCAATGAACTTCTCGAATACTTATAAGTTTATATATTTACATCAAGTAAATATATAAATTCTTGTTTATTTCGTTTGTCCAAAAACAAACGTCTCGAAGAAGATTGCATCGAATTATCTAACATGTAACATGTTGAACGATATAAATACTTTCATCGAAAGTATTTATAAATAGATGTTTCAAGTTTTCATAGAAAGAACGTGTTGTTTTATTGTTTATATACATTTATAATATAATATATTTCTTTGTCTACGTAACCGTCTTGAATAAGTTCTCTCAAAAATGCAATCTCACTTACATTTATACCTTTTCTTTTTAATCTTGGTGTAATATTTTCTTCTTTTTCTTTCTCTTCTTTTGATTTCTCTTCTTTTGCTTTCTCTTCTTTTTTCTTTTGTGTTCCCCTTTCTGGAACACAAAAACTAAATTTAGTTTTTCCGATTTGCTTTGTTTTTATTTAAGTTCTCTATTTCTTCTCTTTTTACTTCTCTATTTCTTCTCTTTTTGGGAATATTAATTTTCTACGAGTGAAAGTTGAACTTGTACTCATTTGTAAAAAAGAAAAATAACAAATAGGACTTTAAGGAATATAATAAAAATAATAATTTCACATATATAGTTAAATGAATTTCGAAGAATTACCAGAAGAGATGAAGCAAGAAGTTATGCTTAATATGTCACCATCTCAGCTTGCGAAGTTTTGCATAACAAATAGAAAGTACAAAGTAATATGTGAAAGCGAGCAATTCTTTATAGCTAAAGCAAAACATGACAAAATAGATCCGTCTTTATTGGAATACTTGCAAACTGGACTTCAAGGTTATAACGTTTTATATAGATTTTGGCCAAAAGATTTAAATGTTAAAGATGCCCTTGTTGAACTCTCAAATAAAGAGAAAGTAGATTTTTTTTGCAACTTATATTATTCTGAAGAAGAACAATTACTCTCTTTTCTTGTAACTTACAACATGAACATACTTAAAATTAAAGCTAACCAAGATAAGAATGAAGATGAGGAAAATATAAAAATGGAAGAAATTGTAGACTTTGTTGAAAATGTACTTTCTTTACTTGCTCTTTGTATTTATAAGAATAATGTAGGTGAAAATCTTGAGAACGTAATAAACTTTTTCAACGAACTATACGAGTTACCTGTTTTTACCAATGTTTTCGATACAAGTCAAATAGTGCGGTATGATGAAAGTTTAGGTGAGTTTGTTCCTCAAGAAGACGAAGAAGAGATCAAAAAAGATTTAGCACCTTTGTATTCTAACAATTTTGGAGATGCCAAAACAAACTATGGTAGTCTTCTTTTTACACCAACATTCACTGAAGCAGTTAAAAATAAAGACATGGAAATAATTTATCATTTTATTAAATATGATATCGATCCAACTTACGGAGGTCATGTTGTTTCTCCAATTGAACAAAGTATTAACGACAAATCTTATCTTATCTTGAAGCTTTTGATCGATTATACGTATAATAATGTTATTGATAGCCATATTAAGTTAGATAGAATTTTCCAGAATGTTGATGATGAAGAAGCAAGAGGAATTTTCGAGCTAAGAAGATATTTCTTAGATATATTGTGGTAAATTTACCATACGAATCATATTTTAGAGGTTATAAGTTTTGATGAGATTGTTACTCTTTGTTCTTGGACATCTTTAACTGTTTAAACTTTATATAAACTAAGATTACAAAGGAATTGTATGCACGAGTAGAGTGTCTTTTGTTGTTTAGTTGATGTTAAAATAATATTCTCGCAGTATCTTTATTGTATTTAAACATAAATACAATAAACAAAGGGACACATTTATGTTATTTATCAAGTATTATTTCCATCCACTCTTATCCTCTTAATCTTCAACATTAAATTCTTACTCTTCATCTAATTCTGAAACACCAGCTTCACGTAACATTCTAACAAATCTATATTTTCTTTGTTTGATGGCTTTCATAAGTACATCTTTGAGATATTCTCTAAACTCATCTGGTGCGAATGAATATCTTTTGAATGTTGTTGCGTCACTTCTTTTCATTGCTCCAACTAATATTTGTTTCTTAAAATAAAGTGGATCTTCGATTCCAGACCAACCATCTATTATATCTAAAATCTCATAGTTCTTATAAGCGAGAGCAATGTCTATAAGTTTGTTTATCTCTTCACCTTCGAAAAGATCCAAATAATCTTTAAGAAAATTGATCATCTCCTTATCATCTTTCACAATAGCAACTATTAGAGCAACTTTAAATAAGTGTTTGGATTCATTGGATAAATTATCTGCAATAGCAATTGCACGTTCCATGATAGTATCGTCTCTCATTACTTCATCTATTAATCCTCTATTTATCTCATCATCTACTTCTTCTGCTGCTTTGTCATACAATTCATCATTCAATCTATTAGTTGCTTGTTCAAGTGAAGCTAAGTCAATATACTTGAGGAACGGAGCATTCTCAAAATTTAAAAGTTGCTTAAAAGCAGCGTTAAGTTCAGCTTTCCTTGGAGTCCTTCCATAAGTTTTAACCAAAGCATTTCTAACAAGAGCAATGAGGAGATTATGAACATCACTTGTTTCTTCCTGTATTTCTTCTGTTTCTTCTGGAGGTCTCCGATTTGATTCTTTTGCTTTGATATTTATGAACCTACCATAACTTTCATCACCAACGAAATCTTTACACAATTCTTGAAAGTGCCGATAACGAAGTGAAGTTGTTGCCAAATATTTTCCAGTTTCAGGATCTTTACCTTTCACTAAAAATTCTCTACAAGGTTCTTCCATTTTAGATACTAAAATATATATTTTTTTTACTATTTCTCTCAAAACTCGATTTAAATAAATTGTTTAGGAATTACTATTTTATTATGCACACATAATAAAACAATACAATGGAATACTTATCTTTGAAATAATAATCAACTGAATTTTCACACAAAAACCATCTTACACATAATTACATTCACAACAAAAACACAATGACTTCGTGTAAAAAATTTATTGAAGATCTAAAAAGTAGACTCGAATTTTGTGTGTATAAGAATTCGTGCATAAGCCCAGAAATAAAAATTAAGGAACTTTCACAAAAGGTTTCGGAGTGTACAAAAAGAGAAGAATATAAATGTTTGAGTAACTTATACAAATACACAAAACAAGATCTTGAAATTGCGAGACATCAACTTAATTTACTTGAAAAAAGTGTTGATGTGCAAGTAAATTATTTAAACAAAAAGAAACAAACACTCAAAATAGTTGATTGTAAAAGAAGATTATACAAATTATTCTATGACTTTGAGATTTGCTATTGGGATGTAAGAGAGTGTCCAAAGGATACGATTGAGTTTGAGAAAGAAGTTCAAAGTCTTATGAAGGAGTGTGATGTTTCATTTTATCCTTACGTTTTAAAGACAAAGATTTCTTCGCTCAATGATTTTGTTGAATATAGTCACATTCCAACAGTTGTTAAGTCTTTAGAAAGACTTATAAGAAGAAAAGAAGTTGCTGAAGAAATTGAGGGTCTTGAAGCTTACATAAAGTTATGCAATGAAAGATAGAATAAAAAAGAGAAATAACAAAAAACATAAAGAGTAAGATCAAAACATGGAGATTTTATTTTGTAGATATAATTCAAAGAAATTATATCTAAAATATACTAAGAAATATGTTAAAAATAATAGCTTTACCATGTGAGGTACTCGTTGCCATTTGTAAATCCTTAGATTACAACAGTTTATTGTCTTTTTCGAGTGCTCATTCAGTTCTTTCTTTTTTAATCAAAGATAAGAAACTTAGAAAGAGATATTGGGAACAAAGGCTTTATCGAAAAGAAATAGAGCCCTCTGAAAAGCTATCATTCACCAAAAGATCCTTAACTAAAGCATTGATGAAAGACTCATTATATGATATAAAGATTCTGAGTGATTTATTGTTAAAAGAATTTAAATGTTTTTTAATTCCATCTGACATCTTTCACCTTGCGAACTCACCTCATGCTTTGGAAATCATATGGGATTTTATAAATCCCATATATTTATTTCAAGACAGATTACTTTATGGGAAAAATTTAGTTGAAAGGTATGTATTTGAGGATAGGTTGGATATGTTTTTAAAACTTAAAGAGAAATGTTATACACACAACGAATCCCGTTTCAAGGAAGCATTAAAATTTTCCAAGAATGAGGAGACCTTTTGTAAATTTTTAGATACTTTAAACACGCAGAAGGAATGCTATTTTAAGGATTATTTAAATGATTTTTCGTTTGACAAGCTCAAAGGTTTTCATGATTACAATCTATTAAAGATTCTTTGCAAATGTGGATTTGATGTCAACAGATTACCAAAACCACAAGAGTATGCACATATTTACTTTTTTATGAAGCTTGGATACAATTACAACGTTTTGGAGTGTGAAATTTCGATTGCTATTAAACTTCTTCGTCATTTTAAGGTCGATTTTAGAGGTAAAGATCTTATGGGTTACGTAGTCGCAAGAATAGCTGAGAGCCTAATAAGCAATGAAGAAATGCATTGGAAACGAGGACCATTTGATGCAATGTTTTCTGTTCCGCATCTTCATGAGTTCATGGAACTTGTACTTGAATGTGAATTTGATCCAAACAGCATGACAGAAGCAGAACAAACATTTCTTCATATTGCTGTGAAATGTGGTTATTACGACTTAATTCCAAAATTTATAGAAAAAGGCGTAGATAAAAACAAGAGAGATATTTATGGAAGAGAATTTCTTTATTTCTTGAATTATAACAATATAGACTTATGGTATGATGAATTGTTTAACGGACAACTTTATGAATGAATGTCATGATACGTATTTCTCCCTAGTTGTGCTAATGTTTATGTATAGAAGAAATACATAAACATTTACATAAATTCGATGATTTGCAAGTTGGTGTGTTATTTATACACGTGGAATTTTATAATATTTTATTTGATGTAAATTATTAGATTCTTTTTGTCTTTCTATTCATCATGGAGTAATGTATGTTTTTCTAATGGCCATTTTCCTTTTATCTTTCCACAATTTGCACACACCTCAAATTCAAGGTAACCACAATTACCTATATTTATATTGCTTGGTGGATAATTGTTTATTGTATCTCCATCAAGACTTATATGACACGAATCTTTACACTTGGCTGAAACATACATGAATCGTGTTGAACCACAAACACAAGACATCTCTTTGATTGTATGTATGATTTATTTGTATATATACAATCATATATTAATTCGATAAGTAACTCACAAACACTAAACAGATTGTATGAAGAATTATAACGTTCACGTAGAGAAACGAGTAATGTATTTTAGTCCATTGGTAATGGATTCGAACATAAAATGTTTCTTGACTGGCCATCATAAAGAAGACGATGAAACAAAAAAAAACACACTCAATAACAACTTTTTCTTGCATATCAAGGAATTCGATGAAAGAATCTTATTTTTGTGTTTTCTTTGAATTTTCAAAGGTTTCGCGAAATATGAAACCCTTGACTAGAAGTTGTAAAGTATTTTACCATGATTTATGAAGTTAACAAATTAAGAATAACTCTATCCTGGAAGACAAGTGCTTAGAAATTCTTGAGCTTTTATTAATCTTCCAATTATTGCATGATTTGTTCTAATAACTTGTTTGGTATTTATCTTTACATACAAGTATTTTAGATCCTTTAATTCACCCTGTTTATACAAAATCGTATAATTTAGAATGTATTCTCTTAACATATCTCAATTTAAGAAGGTATAAATATGCATAATTTATACCTTTTCCAAAAAAAAAACAAATTAAGTGAAGCAAAATTAAGCGAAGCAAAATTAAGCGAAGCAAAATTAAGCGAAGCAAAATTAAGCGAAGCAAAAAAATGTTACCAATTGAGCTTTTCGACAAGGTCTTCTCCTATTTAGACACAAAAACCATATTAAACGTAAAACTCTCTTGTCGACTCTTTAACGAAATATGCAATACAAAACAATTTAGATATTCCTTTTGGTCTAAAAAAATAGACGAGGAACCAAATTCCTTTAGGATTTTAAGGTGTCTTGAGAAAATAAAAAAGGAGGAAAAAGATAAAGACGTATTTTTGCTCCAAACACTTTTAAGAGTAAACAAACAAAGATTCAAAAAAGGAAAAAGAGTAGAAATCTCTTGTTTTCTTTTTCCATTTCTTGAATGGAAAGAAGTTTGTCTTGCCATGACAATCGCAAAAACGAACGTTGTACCTTTCTTCCTTTTGTACGATTTCTTCATTAAAACACACACAAAAGAAGAAATCGAAGAAGAGAAGAAAAGACCCATGAGAGTTTTAACAAAAGTGCCTGTGAATTACGAGTTATACAAATGTATTCTTGAGTTTAACATTCATGGTATTGATCTCTATAGGATGCTTATACGTGCGATAGATAATATTAGAATTGTAGAGCATATGGCTTTCGAGTACCCAAGACTTATCGGAGAAAGCTTGTATGAAATTAACAATTTAAACAGCAAGTCGTTTAAATTTATATTCGAGCTCATAAAGACAAAGAGAATAGAATGCAATTTTACATCTCCAAGATTAGTTCTTGATGCTATTAAAGAGAACAACAAGGAAATAATAGAAGTTTTCGCTTCAAGTCTTCTCACGTGTCAATGTGAGAATTGTATAGTTGAAGCTCTTAAACATTACAATGTTGACATTCTAAGGATCTTGATTGCTCATTGTAAAGGGAAAATTTATGTTCCAATTAAATACACACCAAATCTTGAGATTTTAGAAGTGCTTGTTGAGTTCGGTTTCACAGATTTCAACAACTTTAGACTCTGCAGATTTGTTAAACACGAGAAAAAGGATTGCATTCTATTCTTGAAAGAGAGGGGAATAATTAATTCCTTTGATGAATACTTATTAAATCACTCAAAAGGTCTAATTGTGAAACTTGGAAAAACAAGCGTTGAATTCTTTGAGTTTTTCGTTTCTTTGTTTCCTTCGATTGAGGAAAAAGCATTAATCAGTGCACTAAAATCGAGAAACATAGAAGTCATTGAAAGATACAAAAAAGATAAATACGAGTTCTTAAAGGATTTGGAGGATACGAGTTACTTCGAATTCTATTAATGAATCGTTAGGGATATATTTATGTCAAATTCATACATATATTCACAGTTTCAACAACTTCCTCCAGAAATTTGGGTGAAGATGCTTAGACATTTTTTTGTATTCTCTAATACAAAAAAAAAGATATAATATGCTCTCTAATTCTAATGGTAATCCATAAATTCTTGATTCTCCGTTCTTGAAGAAATTCGTAATGGAATAATTTATTTATATAACTATAGAAGAATGGATTATAATTTACATGTCAAACGATTTAAATAAAAACCATGGATTTTCTTACTTTTTTACCTGTCGAATTGCAATGCAAGATTCTATCCTATGTGAGAAAGCCAGAATACATATGTATTGGAATGGTTTCGAGGGGTTTGTTTTCTTTAGTTAAAGATTTATTGGATTACTATTACACTTCAACAGAGTTATTCATGAAACTTGCAAAACTTGGGAATTTGAAACAAATGAAATACTTGAAGAAATGTGGTTTCTTCCTAGACAGAACAAAGACAGAAATTGCAAATGCAGCATGTGAGCATTTACATGTCTTGAAATACTTGAAGAGAAAAGGGATAATGCCAACAAATATAGGCAATTTGAGCCTTGAGAGTTTCAAATGGTTTGAAACTAAAGCTAAAATTGGAATAAATGCAAGTTTCCAACTTGCAGAAAGTGGAAACTTTAAAGTTTTGAATTACTACCTTGAAAGAGGTTATCCGTATAGTGTAAGTCTTATAACCAAATTTGCATTTACGAAAGATCCATTAGCTCTTGAAATAATAAGGAAACTCTATGAAAAGTATGGGAAAAACTTTGTTGCATACTATTTGTTAGATGAATATTTTGCTAACTCTTTTGAGGTTGTTGAGTTGCTGTATTCACTTACAAAAGAAAATGTTTACACGACTTGTTTTGGTAAAGCTTTAATTTGTAACGATGAACGTGTTTTCGAACTTTTCAAGGGCATCACTAACCCATTTGGGATAATACATTCAACAAACACATTATCATACATAACAATGTATGATCCAAAGTATTTAAAATTAATACCACCTGGCTATTGTAACAGCGATGATTTTTGCGAGTTTATTGGAACAGGAACAAGAAAAGATGTTGAATCGATTGCTTTGTTGCTTAAAATACTCAATCATCGCAAAATGTCTTTAGACAAAACAAAAAAGGAGACGCTTGAGTTTGTAATTGAGGACGAAAATTTAATGAGAGATGATAGAATAGTAAACAAAGTTATTGAATCAGCAAAACGAAATGTTTACATCGACATCCTTGAGAAACTTATAGATATAGATAAGAAAATAATTAAATCTATCTTTCTACGCATTCTAAGTCTTAAGAGAAGAAAGAAGAGTGATGTAAAGAAACTTATAGAATACTGCATTGAAAAAGGCCTTAGATTAAAAGATTGCGTGAAATGTGTGAAAAGTGTACATGATAAAATTCGTGTTGGTATTAACAACAAATATTTAGCTTTGTACTTAAGCGTAGTTATAAATCAGACAAAAGAATATGATTCGGAGTTACTTTTAGATAAATCATTCAATAGATTTAGATTGCTTATAAAAGAAAAGATAGAAATAAGAAAATCAAGAGAAAAGATATAAGAGATATAAAATAAAGGATAATATAGATATAAGTTTATATCTATACTTTAACAAACATCTTTGTGAATGTCTTGTGAACATCTTTGTGAATGTCTTGTAAATAATCCTTTTAATGAATGAGCTTGATAGAATGCTATTTATAAACTTTTTCTATATATAACAAGAATTATATATAGAAAAAGTTTATAAATAGCATTCTATCAAGCTCATTCATTAAAAGGGATCTTAAACCATCATTAATATGTAAGCAACATTTACATATTACCTTTCTTCGTGTAAGATTGTATGTATATTTCACAAAACAGTTAAATTTATGCAGCGTCTAAACTTTCCATGGTGCGTCTAAACTTAGATTCGATTCACAATACGCAACAATATCTTTTTCGAGTATTTTTTAAATTAGAATGTTCTCCTTCTATCAAATACACAAACCAATACTTGTTATCGTATCTTCGTTTTATCTTTATTTTTTCCATTTGTTTTGCTATTAAGTTTATCGAATGTTTCTATATCCTCAACTTTATGGTTACCATACTCTGTTTTTAATCAACCCTATTTTGTTTAGATGCAAAGATTTGTAAAGTGAAAGTCTTTCACACATTGTAAATTCTTCTTCTTTTCTTTCTGCGATTTTCCATTGTATAATTGTAAAGTCCTTAAAGTATTTCAAGAACTCCTAAACATGTCATAAAACCATTTATATTCTTCTTTTCATCTCTATATAGTTTTTATAACTTAGATAATCATCAGAAGCAAAAGACAAAAAAGATGGAAGTAACAAAATTCCCTTGTTGAACATAGTTATTTGACTTATAATGTAAATAATTTTTTCATCTGATATCTTGAAGAAAGGTTGAAGATCTTTAATTATGTCGTTGAATTCTTCATCCAATGAAACTGAACACAAAACCAAACAAGACACTGCAAGTCTTTTTAATTTATTTATTGTGTCTTTTTTCTTCTTTTCTTTGTTATCTTCTAGATCTATTTCTTTTGTTTCCCTATGCTCATTGAGAATACCATCGATAACATCATTGAAATCACTACCGAGAATGTTCTTGATCTCATCGTTAATAAGTTCATCATTGATTTCGTCCTCTCTAAAAATTAAAGGCAAAGAACGAATAAACAAATCAACAACATAATAATAAGTAACAGGTTTCAATCCAACATTTTTATATATCTCAAAGATAAACCTTAATAATTCTTCTATTTCATCCTCATGCTTCTCAAACAATTCTTCATCTCTTTCATCAAAATCCAAAGACTTAACGATTGAACCTGATGAAGGTTCACATTCCAAAGTTTCAAAAAACAGATTCAAAGACGAACAACGCAAAGAAGGTCTAGTTTCAAGCATTGATTTCAACATGATGTGAAATTTTTTGTCTGTCTCCTCAATGATGGAATCTTTATTCTTAAGAAAAGATAAGTAGTTTTCTTCGTGTGTTTTTTCAGCTCTGTAATGATATCGTTCAAGTAAAACAGCTAAACATAAGAGTGCAAAAGCCCATATGTCTGCCTTTTGTGGATCTAGAATTGGTTCCGAAACAAACCTTGCTTGTCTCATGATTTCGAAATAATCAACATCATCTTGTATTGTTAATAAGGTCTCTGGTGGTGTCCACATCAATGTGTGACAAAACTTAACTTTCACAGTTTCTTTGTACACTGCACATCCTAAGTCAGCGATCACAGCTCTGTTACCAAAGATTAGAATGTTGTTTGGTTTCAAATCGCAATGATAAATACCATTCTTATGAAGGAATAACAAACCAGAAGCAATATCTTGAAGATACTTCATTCTTTGATTGTAACTTAATTGTTGTTTTCCTTTTGTAGATGCAAGAATTACATCTTCGAGAGTTGAATTCGCCAATGGAAAAAGAAAGAAAAGATTTCGAACGTATGTTTTTTGACCTTTCTTTTTTCTTTTATTCTTGTATACTTTATTTAAGGTGTAAGAACAACTTAACGATTCTATAATATTTGGATGTTTGATTCTTTGCATAATATCGAGTTCAACTGTATTCATTAAAGAATACTCCGAAAATACTTCTTTGCGTACAAAACGTTCACCTGTTAATTTATTCTCCACTAAAAGTACATTACTTTGCCAAGAACTATCGTAACGTTTTAAAACCTTATAATCTTGCATTTCACATATAAATTAATTTATATGTAATAAAAGTTTCTTATTATGATTATTTGTTTTCTTTTGAAGTTATGTTTGAACCAATGTCGTATAACAATCTTATTTTTCGACTAACAACCAAAAATTAGTCTCTTCAACAATTATTTTATAACTTCTTTCTTGTTTCCTCAATAAAATAATCACGTTTTTTCCATGTTCGCGTTCACATGATTCTTCCAATTATTTATAGCTTAAAATTTCTTGTATAAACTAAGATATACACAACTTTAGAACCATAAATATAATCTTATATTTATGTTTTTTTTTGGATTTATTGGGTTGGTTTTTCATGTATTTACTGTTTTTAGAGACACAATATATACAAAGATTTTTTTTTGATCACTTGTTAGGTATTGATTATGATGGATATACTGGAAATTCTTAAGTAATAGTTTCAACGATCTTTCTTCATTCTAGTTATCTTAAAAGCGTTATGTTCATTCCTTGAATATCTTGAAGTTATAAACCTATCAATGTTATTGATAAGTTTGTTTTGATGGATTCTAAGTTGATTAGTAAGCACTAACTTTTTCTTTGTTTCAAAACCATACCATTTTAAACATCTTTTTATTGTTTCCTCTTCAAGCAAGTAAACCATTGAAGATGTTAGAATTCCTGCGAATAGGAATTCAACATCATATTTGAGGTGATAGTTTTTGTAAGAAACTAAATCTCTAAATACATCTTTCTCAAGGAAATAAATAAGTTTGGAAACAACAGATTCTCTATCAGGAAACAAAGAAGATAAATAATTATATCTATCTTCTTTGTTTCCTGTGCTTTTGAAATAGCTAAGATCTGGAATGAATTCCGTTAAACTTTCTGGAATAGGTAGAATATTCCTTCTTAAATAAGAAACTTTTTCTCTAATTTTATAGGAAAGTAAGTTAACTAAATCCTTGTATGTGAAGATATCGAAATTCACAAGTAATACGTATTCTTCAAAAGAAACATGATTAGAGAAAAGAAATAATAGTGCATACTCCAATTCACCAAGTTCTGAAATTTCAGAACATTGTGGTTTTCTTCTTCTTTTTCTTTTGTTATCATCTGTGATTTCGATATCCACAATGTTGTTATGAAACAACTCATCAATCTCTTCTAAACCTAATTCACAAAACTCTTTAAATTCTTTTTCATGTTTATAAGCATACTTAATTGCTGGATGTAAAGTTAAAGATTTATCAATATAAAAGTTTCTATGAGAATTATAGAATTCCAAACATATTCTATGTAAAGTTTTACAAGTTTGGAGAGTTCTTCCCCACTCTTTCGTTTCGAGATTTCTCATTATCATTAGCATAAGTTCTTCAGGTAAATCTAAAAGAGTGATGAAATCCATAATATTTTCTTAGTTTAGTTCCTTAAATCGAACAAAAAACTAGTATATAAGAGTAATAATTTAGGGATGATATTTTGGAATTTATATTTACAAAAATATAAATTATGTGATATTGGAAGTATCTAGGCAAATGAAACTTTAAGCGGAATTACGAATGTCGAAAAAAAAATTGTGAGATTTTATACTAAAATCTTTTGCTTTTGTTTATTACTTTGCATCGAAATTATCTCTTATTTTAATTGTTGTTTTTGTGTCATTTACATCTTTATTTGGCATTTTGGGAATCTTCTTCGATGAGAGGAGTATGTTAATTTTTTTTTTGATGATTTGTTTATCTTTTAACAAAATAAGGATTTCAGCGAAGCGAAACATATCTTTAATGTTCCTCTCTTTTTAATTTAGATTTCTATTCTCGTAAATATACACCTATTATATTTACGAGTTATTTGGGAAATAAAATTTATACAATGATTTTTCACAATAAACATAACCTAACATATCTTTAATTATAGAGAATAGCAACTTTTACGTTATAATAAACACTCAAGGTATTGATTTAATAAAGAAATAGGGAAGTTCATGTCAATGGAATCTCCAGAAGAAGTTAGGTTGACAACAAAAGAATACAAAATAGCTTGTGAATCTCTACGTAGGTTTATTGAGGGTGCATTGCAACCTAAAGAAGGAGCTGAGATTACAACTAGTGATATGAGAAAGTTGTATGAGGATTGGTATGAAACTGATGGTGATGGTGAAGAGAAACTAGGAACAAAGACATTTGGAATAGAACTTAAAAGTTGGTAGAGGAAGAAGAGTCTACTATTTGGGTTATGAGTTAAGTGAGGAATACGCTAAGAAAGCAAAACAAGATAAGTTCATGATGTTTTAAAGAAGTTAACGTTATTCTAATAACGTAAACTTGGTGGTAGTCATGGATTAAGAGTTGTAATTTTTTTTATCTATCTTTTCTTTAAGATGTTTCTAAATATCTTATCATATCTTTCTTTTTTAACCACCATCACTACCCCCCACCCCCACCCCCCCCCATTGTATTTTCGAGAAGTAATAGGCTAAAGTAATGGTTGTTTAGTGTGTGGTGGGGGTGGTTAAAAAAAAAGATAAGATATTTAGAAACCTCCTATATAAGAGGTTACTTAGAACTACAACTACAACTTAGAACTACAATTACATGTTTCATCGTTACCGAGTGAAACATCTCTTGTTTCAGATGAATGTTATCAAGATGATTGGTTTCGCCTATTGTTTGTTTGTCAGTAAGGGGTGTTACACGTTTTTCTAACAATCCTTTTTTCTCTATTTTGTAACTTTATAGATATTTATATATACTCTAATTTTTCTATTTATTATAAATTAGGTGTAACACTAACATTACTGACAAACAAACAATAGGCAAAACCAAGCATAATGATGAAAACAACATGTTACAAACTAGGTGAAACGTCCCATAACGGGGGTAACAAAATGTTACTTCTCTTCATCTTAGAACTACAACAAAATTTTACGAAGGTAGGTATGTTATTTGTAAAAATGAGGTGGAAGTTGTACCTGAAGCCCAGTTTGGTAGATCAGACTGTGTATCGACAAGAACCACGTCACCATTTGAATAGCCACTGTTCGTAGAACCTATTATTCTTAATGATATCGACGATCCTGAATCACGTTGATGAACAAACGAACCTGTAATCAAAGTATATGAGTTCCCTGGAACAATCTGGTAATAATGTGGTAAGAGGGTTGTGGGTGGTAATGTTTCGAATCTTATTCCTTGATCGTTTGCTGTAATGTTTACAGCTACAAAGTTAAAGCTGAATAAGTATAGACCAGTTTGTTGAAACGTAAAAGTCCCAGAAGACCTTGTAATGTAACTTGTATTGTTAGAAATGTCAGTCCAATTAGTTATTGTTCCATCAAATGTTGGTACGTTAAAATCTGCAGACAACCGTCCACTATAAGCGATTACTGTCGTGCTTGGAGTTGGAGGTGGAGTTGAAGGTCCAATCAATGTCCATTGAGTTCCATTCCAAGCATACAATTCATTTAAAGTAATATCGTAAACTACTAATCCTTGCTCAACGTTTGTCAATGCTGTCCTCTCAGCAGTTGTTAACCTTGGTGGATACATTTTTTGGAGAACTTCAAGTTCATTAAATGTTCCTTGAGTTGCAATCATCACTGAAGTATTCCTAGACATTTTCTGGTATCAAAGAAAAAAAAAACAACTATACTATAAAATACCAGCCAAATGTCAATGTATCATCTCTAAACAAAGACATTTCCAATTCTCAATCTCTAAACGTTCCATCTTCTCTTCAGTATATGGACAATTATTTTTCGAACACGATTCAAGATAAATATAGTGTGTTCTTTGAATGTCATAGTTTGCCTAATATCTCTTGTTTAAAGTTTGTTAAAGAATTAAGTAAAGATTAATTGTTTTGAGTCACATAGAAACATCAACAAAAAATAACTATCCAAACACTTCGCGAATTAATCAAGAAATCTATCTTTAGAATACCTTTAGAATATCCTAAAGCTATTCTTTTCTCTCTTATCTAAAGATATGTTTTCTTCGATATCCAAAAAACGTAGTTATCTCTTCAATCGCAAAACAATCTCCCTTTGCTACTTCATCTAGATGATGTTCACCAAATTTTCCATTAGATTTTCCATTCAACAATCACCTTCTCGTCTATGAGTCTATCATGATCTATTTATTCTTATCTTTATTTTGTATTGGTGAATAAGTGTGTTTTAAACTTTTTCTATATATAATCTTTAATTTCTATTAGAAAAAGTTTAAAACACACTTATTCACCAATACAAAATAAAGATAAGAATAAATA
>Ga0065721_10004940_pt1 | contig 18062 bp, 20 predicted proteins | sample Mesricmetagenome_FD_59108 | JGI IMG/M metagenome (GOLD analysis project Ga0065721, IMG submission 59108) | Mesophilic microbial community from rice straw/compost enrichment Sample: eDNA_1 v2 (version 2) | ecosystem: Engineered > Solid waste > Grass > Composting > Bioreactor | place: USA: Davis... | reverse complement strand
GAGGCTCGCCGCCGATACGGCGGATCCGGCAGCGCACCAGGAAGTCCTGATAGAGCACCGCCACCGTGCGGAAGGCGGCCTCCGGATCCTCCAGGATCTCGCGCAGAATCCCGTCGAGGGCGGCATCGCGCTCCGCCTTGGTTTCCTCGGAAGGTTCGGCCTCCGGCTCGGGAGCGGCGGCCGGGCGCGCGCGGGCGAGCTGGGCCAGAAGGTCGTTCGTAGCCGGCGGTGGGGGCGGCGGAGCGCGGCGCGGCATGACCGGACGGGCAACAAGCTCGTCCTCGCCGGCCTTGAAGATCAGGTCCCGGGCGTCCTCGGCGGGCTTCTCGGGCAGGGGCACCAGCTTGAAATTGCCGCTGCGGGCCGAGGTCTCCACGGCTCCGATGCGGATCGGCACCGGCCGGCGCGATAGGGCCGGGCCCAGCGCCACGAAATGGCCGCGCTCCAGATCCCGGAACATCTCGGCCTGCCGGCGCTCCATGCCCAGAAGATCGGCCGCGCGGGCCATGTCGATATCGAGGAAGGTGCGCCCCATGAGGAAGTTCGAGGCCTCGGCCGCCACGTTCTTGGCGAGCTTGGCGAGGCGCTGGGTCGCGATGATGCCCGCGAGCCCGCGCTTGCGGCCGCGGCACATGAGGTTCGTCATGGCCCCGAGGGACACTTTCCGCGCCTCGTCCGAGACCTCGCCGGCCGCGGCCGGCGCGAAGAGCTGCGCCTCGTCGACCACCACGAGCATGGGATACCAGAAGTCGCGGTCCGCATCGAAGAGCCCGCCCAGGAAGGCGGCCGCGCAGCGCATCTGCGCCTCCGCGTCGAGGCCTTCCAGGCTCAGCACCACCGAGACCCTGTGCTGGCGCACACGCGCGGCGATCCGCTGGATGTCGCCCTCGCTCCGGGCCGCATCCACCACCACATGGCCGAACTTGTCCGCAAGGGTGACGAAATCCCCCTCCGGGTCGATCACGGCCTGCTGCACCATGGCGGCGCTCTGCTCCAGGAGACGGCGCAGGAGATAGGACTTGCCGGAGCCGGAATTGCCCTGGACCAGCAGGCGCGTTGCCAGAAGCTCCTCGAGGTCGAGCATGGCGGGGCTGCCCGGCGCGGCACCGACCCCATGCCCCGAGGAGACCTGCCCCATATCGATGCCGACCTTCATGCGCCTCCCTCGTTCCTGGCTGAATTCCGCTGCCCTCCTAACACGGCCGGGGCACCGAAAGTGCCCGAAAAGCGGGAGTGCTCCACAGCCTTGAGGCCCTATCCCCAGTCATGAGGCCGCAGGGGATCCGGAACAGACCCTGAAACCGCCGCGAACAGGGCGTATTGCGGTTCGTCGGCTGCCCCTGGAACGACACCGGAGGAGCGATGCCCGCGACCCTTCCGGCCATTCGAATGTCCTGCGACGCGACGCCGTTCCGGCAGGATGCCTACGGGACCGTGATCGAGGTTGCCGGCGGGCGCCCCGTCTGGGAGGAGCCCGGGGGCGAGAGCGGCCCCCCGCCGGCCGCATCCGCACGGGCCGAGGCGGTCTTCGAGGCGATCGGCACCTTTCTTATGGCCCTGATTGTCCTGACGGCCATCTGGATCCTTATCCGGAGCCGCCGCTGAGGAGCCGCGTCCGTTCCATGGGCTCTCTGCATAGCTTTCCCTGCAAGGCGTTCGCCGCACAAACGATTCGACATGGCGTCAAACCGGCGTATGATGACTGACCGGTCAGTCATATGTCGGGGTCCCTGTCGATGGCTACGAAACGTCCCGCCCCGCGGCGGGCTCCGGCCCGGAAGGAAGAGGAGCGTCAGGCCAAGCTCCAGGCCATCCTGGACGCGGCGCTCGACGTGTTTCTGGAAAAGGGATTTACCGAGGCGCGGCTCGAGGACGTGGCGGCGCGGGCCGGCGTCGGCAAGGGAACGATCTATCTCTATGTCCGCTCGAAACAGGCCCTGCTCGAAACCCTGATCCGATCAGGGATCGGCGGTCCCATCGGGGCCATCGAACAGCGGGTCCTTTCCCTGGAGGCGCCCGCGGAGGCTAAGCTCAGGGCCCTGTTCTCCTTCCTGCGCAAAGAGATTCTCGGCACCCGCCGGATGGACATCGTCCGGCTCGTCCTCACCGAGGCTGGACGCTTTCCCGAGCTCGCCGAGATCTACCACCGGGAGGTAGTCGGCACGGGCATGCGGCTCCTGCGCGGCATCGCCGAACAGGGCATCGCCACGGGAGAATTCCAGTCCGACGCTCTCGTGCGCTTTCCCCAGCTCGCCGTCGCGCCGGGAGTTCTGGCGCTCCTATGGACCGCCTTCTTCCAGCGCCTCGATCCGCTGGACGTGGAGGGGATGTTGGAGACCCATCTCGCCCTGATGGTGCGGGCCCTGAAGGGACCCTCCTCATGACCCGGCGGATCCTCGTGGCGCTGGCCGTCCTGGTGGTCCTGACCGGGGCCGGAGCGGCCTTCTGGTATTACGGCCGCGGGCGCGAGGGACCCGAGCGCTATCAGGGCTACGTGGAGGGCTATCTCGTCTTCATGGCGCCCGAGGAGGGCGGCAGGATCGACAGCCTGGCGGTCCGGGAGGGCGACCGGGTGACGGAGGGCCAGGCTCTCTTCGCACTCGATCCCTCCCTCCAGACGGCCCAGCGCGACGAGGAGAAGGCGCGCTGGCAGCAGGCGAAGGCGCAGCTCGCCAATCTGCAGGCTGCCCTCCAGCGCCCGGAGGAGATCGCCGTGCTGAGAGCCCAGGAGGAGCGCGCCGAGGCGCAGCTCGCCCTCTCGCAGGCGGAGCTCGACCGGCAGCAGACTCTCTACAATCGCGGGATTTCGGCCAAGGCGCAGTTCGACCAGGCGAAGACCGCCTTCGAGCGGGACAAGGCCGCCCTGCAGGAGGTCCGGCGGCAGATCCAGGCAGGCCAGATCGCCGCCCGCTCGGCCGAGATCGAGGCCGCGGAAGCGGCGGCGACCGCCGCCGAGGCGGCGCTCGGCCAGGCGGAAACCCGGCTCGCCAAGCGCCGGGTGAGCGCTCCCGCGGACGCGCAGGTCCAGGACGTGTATTTCCGGACCGGCGAGACCGTGACTGCCGGACAGCCCGTCCTGGCGCTCCTGCCCCCGGCGAACCGGCGCATCCGCTTCTACGTGCCGGAGCTGCGGCTCGCCTCCTTCGCGCTCGGTCAGGTCGTGGGCATCTCGTGCGACGGGTGCGCGCCCTCTCTCAAGGCGCGGATCAGCTTCATGTCGGGCGAGGCGGAATACACCCCGCCGGTCATCTTCAGCGAGCAGGAACGGGCCAAGCTCGTGTTCCGCCTCGAGGCCCAGCCCCTCGACGGGGCGAGCCTGCCGCTGGGCCTGCCGGTGAGCGTCGTGCCCCTACCTCCGGAGGCCCGGCCGTGAGCGGCCCGGCCGCCGATGTCGTGATCGACGTGGAAGGGCTGACCAAGTCCTTCGGGGGCCGCCCGGTGGTGCGAAATCTCTCGATGCAGGTGCATCGCGGCCTGATCTACGGCTTCCTCGGGCCGAACGGCAGCGGCAAGACCACCACCTTGCGCATGCTGTGCGGCCTGCTGACTCCCGATAGTGGCCACGGAACCTGCCTCGGCTACGACATCCTCACCCAATCGGCCGAGATCAAGCGCCATGTGGGCTACATGACCCAGCGCTTCTCGCTCTATGCGGACCTGTCGATCCGCGAGAACCTGGAATTCGTGGCCCGGGTCTACAACCTCGACCATCCGCGCGCGGCCGCCGACGGGGCGATCCGCCGCCTCGGTCTGGAGAACCGGGCCGACCAGCTCGCCGGGGAATTGTCCGGCGGCTGGAAGCAGCGCCTGGCGCTCGGCGCCTGCATCCTGCCCGGCCCCCAGCTCCTGCTCCTCGACGAGCCCACGGCGGGCGTCGACCCGAAGGCACGGCGGGATTTCTGGGACGAAATCCACACCCTCGCCCACCAGGGCATGACCGTGCTGGTCTCGACCCACTACATGGACGAGGCCGAGCGCTGTCACGAGATCGCCTACATCGCCTATGGCGAGCTCCTGACGCAGGGCAGCGTGGACGAGGTGGTCGCCAACGCGCATCTCGCCACCTATATCGTCACCGGGCCCGACCTCGCCGATCTGGCCGACACGCTGAAAGGCCGCGAGGGGGTCGACATGGTGGCCCCGTTCGGAACGGCGCTCCACGTGAGCGGGCGCGACAAGGCGCGGCTCGATGCGGCCACGCAGGATCTGCGCGAAAAGGGGCCGCAGCTTTGGGCCCCGGGCGAGCCGACCCTGGAGGACGTGTTCATCGATCTGATGAGCCGCGCGAAGGACAATTTCGCATGAGCGCCGGCGCTGCCTCCGACCGCAGGACCTGGGGCTTCCGCGCCGCGATAGGCCGCGTCTATGCGGCCTTCCTCAAGGAATTGCTGCAGCTGCGCCGGGACCGGATCACCTTCGCGACGATGATCTTCATCCCGCTCGTGCAGCTCCTCCTCTTCGGCTACGCCATCAACACCGACCCCAAGAACCTGCCGACCGCCGTCCTGATCCAGGATGAGAGCGCCTTTTCGCGCTCCTTCGTGGCGGCCATGCGGGTGAGCGGCTATTTCGACATCGTTACGGCGGCCCGCAGCGAGGCGGAGCTCGACCACCTGATCCTGTCCGGCACGGTGCAGTTCGGCGTGCAGATCCCGGCGCATTTCGGGCGTGACCTGATCCGCGGCGAGCGGCCCGCCCTGCTCGTGGTGGCGGACGCGAGCGACCCGGTGGCGGCGAGCGGCGCGGTCGCGGCGCTCCAGGGCCTGACCGCGACGGTCTTCTCGCGCGAGCTCGTCGGTCCCGCAGCCACGCGGGCGCCGCAGCCTCCGCCCTTCGAGCTGCGCATCCACCGGCGCTACAACCCGGCCGGGGAGACACGGCTCAACATCGTGCCCGGCCTCATGGGCACGATCCTGACCCTCACGATGCTGATCTTCACGGCCCTGTCGGTGACCCGCGAGGTGGAGCGCGGCACCATGGAGAGCCTGCTCGCCATGCCGATCCGGCCCGTGGAGATCATGCTGGGCAAGATCGCGCCCTATCTCGTGGTCGGCGGATTGCAGGCCGGGCTGATCCTCGGCGCCGCCAAGCTCCTCTTCGACGTGCCGGTGGTCGGCAGCCTCGGGCTCCTGGTCGCGCTGACGCTGCTCTTCATCCTGGCGAACCTGTCGGTGGGATACACCTTCTCGACCATCGCCAAGAGCCAGCTTCAGGCGATGCAGATGTCGTTCTTCTTCTTCCTGCCCAATATCCTGCTCTCGGGCTTCATGTTCCCGTTCCGGGGCATGCCCGGCTGGGCGCAGTCCTTCGGCGAGATCCTGCCCCTCACCCATTACCTGCGCATCGTGCGCGGCATCATGCTGAAGGGTGCGGGCTTCGTGGATCTCCAGACCGACGTGCTGGCGCTCGGCCTCTTTGCGCTTGCGGCCATGGGCCTCGCGGTGGCGCGCTTCCGCCAGACCCTCGACTGAGCCGGGCGTCCTCGGGCCGGGATCAGTCCGCCATGGCCGCGCCGGCCGCCTTGACGGCGCTGCCCCGCAGGGGCCGCTCCTCCATGGCGAGGAGGAACACGAAGGCCAGCGCGAAACCTAGGACGGCCGCCATGAACACATGGGAGAACACGCCCGCCAGATCGACCCCGCTCTGCGCCGCGACCTCGGACAGGGATTCGAAGCTCGTCGCGCCGCCGAAGCCTGTCCCGCTCAGCACGATGGCGCCGAAGATCGCCACGATGAAGGCGCCCCCGAGGGAGCGGAAGAAATTGGCGGTTCCGGTCGCGGTCCCGAGTTCGTGCGGCGCCACCGCGTTCTGGATCGCCACCGTCGAGACCGGCAGCAGGGTTCCGAGCCCGATGCTGATCACCGCGAGGATCACCTCGATCTCCGGGAACGAGAGGCTGTCGCCGAAGAACGCAAGGATGGCGGTCGCCGCCATGGCGACGAGGAGGCCCACGACGGGCAGGCGCTTGTAATGGGTCACCTTCGCCATGGCGCGGCCCGAGAGGGTAGCGCCCACCACGGTGCCGGCCATGAGCGGGATCAGCGCCAGGCCGGACGAGCTTGCCGAGATGCCGCGCACCGCCTCGAAATAGACCGGCAGGTAGATGGTGAGGCCGATATAGGTGCCCATGCCGAAACAGGCCGCAAGGGTGCCGGTGCGGACCACCGGATTGTGCAGCACGCCGGCCGGGATCAGGGGCTCGGGCGCCAGACGCATGCGCAGGGCGAAGAGGCACCAGAGCACCAGCGAGGCGGCCACGAGACCGAGGATCGGGAGCGAGCTCCAGGGGTAGCGCAGCCCGCCCCAGCTCAGGGCCAGGAGCAGGGACACGGTGGCGCTCACGAGGAGGAACGCGCCCAGGAGATCGAGCCTGTGCGGCCTGTCGAACCGCGGCAGCTTCTTCAGGGTATGGAAGGTGATGAGCAGGGCGATGAGCCCGAGCGGCAGGTTGATCCAGAAGATCACCGACCAGTGCAGGTGCTCCGCGAAGAAGCCGCCGAGCACCGGGCCGAGCAGGCTCGAGGTCATGAACACGCTGGCGAAATAGACCTGGTAGCGCCCACGCTCCTTGGGCGGCACGAGATCGGCCACGATGGTCTGCGAGAGGGCGATCAGGCCGCCGCCACCCAGGCCCTGCACGCCGCGCGCCAGGATGAGCACGATCATAGTGGGGGCAAGCGCGCAGGCGATCGAGCCCAGGATGAACACGACGATGCCGATCAGGAGGGTGACGCGCCGGCCGTGGCTGTCGCTGAACTTGCCGTAGAGGGGCGTCACGGCGGTCGCGGCGAGGAGGTAGACGGTCACGATCCAGGGCAGGTGCTCCAGATCGCCCAATTCCCGGCCGATGGTCGGCAGGGCGGTGGCAATGATCGTCTGGTCGAGGGCCGCCAGGAGCAGGGCCAGCATGATGCCCACGATGATCGTGCGGATCTCGCGCTGGGTGAGGGCCGGCGCTTGCGGCCGGGAAGGTGAAACGGGTCGGTCCATGGGCTCCATCGCTTGGCTGCGGGCCTTCTTAGGGAACGGGGAGCACCTTGTCCCGCAGCCCGCCGCAAGCCTGATATGCGTATAGACCCCGGGCCGGTTCCCGGCCAGAACCTCTTAAGGAAGAGAGCGCAGGGCGAAGAGGCCGAGCGGCTGGTCGCGGCCGCGCAACGCGCGGGGGCCGAGATCCTCGAATTCAAATCCCGCCGGGATCTGAAGCCGCGCCAGGAGATCCGAGGAGACCAGAACCGACTCGCTCAGGTCCCGGCAGAGCGCCTCCAGGCGGGAGGTCGTGTTCACGGTATCGCCGAAATACGCGATCTTGTGCTTGTCCACGCCCACATCCGCCGTGACGATGGGCCCGCAATGCAGGGCCACCCGGAAATGGGGCTTCAGGCCGAACTTGGCGTGCCAGGCGGCGGCCTCGCGGTCGAACTGCTCCCGGATCGCCCGGATGACGTGGAGGCATCGCGCATCCTTGATGCCGCGCTCGAGCGGCCACGTCACCATGGCCATGTCGCCGATGTAATCGTCGATGGAGCCGCGGTAGCGCCGGACCGGCTCCCCGAGCGTGGCCATGAAATCGCCGAGCAGCTCCTGGAAGCGCATGTCGCCGATATCCTCGGCGAGGCTCGTCGAGCCGACGAGATCGATGAACAGGAAGATGCGCTCCTCGCTCACGGGCTTGTGATACCGGCCGATCAGGAGATTGACGAACATCTCGGTGCCGATCAGGTCGCGCATGCGCAGCACGAAGCCGACGATGGCGGCCACGGCCAGCGAGTAGAGGATGACGCGCATCGTCGGGAGCGTCGCCTCCGCGAGGGTCTCGTCGAGCATGCCGGCGGCCCAGAGGACGCTGCCCGCCGCCGCGTTGCCGAGAACGATGAGGACGACGTAGCAGGCCTCGGTCCCGATGAGATAGAGCGGCGTGGAGAGACGCCGCAGGCGCGCCTGGAGGCCGGACAGGATCAGGCGCCGCTCGAAGACGAACAGGAGCGTGCCCGTACAGGCGCCGTAGAATGCCGAGATCGCCGGGTGAACGCTGCCGAAGAGCAGGCCGTACAGCGCACCGGCCCCGGCGCTGACCAGGACCACCCCGATCCAGAACCACGGTCCGAATCTCACGTCGCACCTCATCAGGTTTCGAAAATCGCGTCTAACCGAGACGCTCGAGCTTGTCACCGCCGGAATGGGCGGACTGTGCTCCCACGCACCGGAACCCGATACTCGCATTCGGATCCCTTCAGGGAAATTGCATGTGGACCCTCACTGCCTGGACTTGCCGGGACGGCCGGGTTCGGGCTAGCTGGATGAGAAGTTCTACAAATGTTCACGATGCCCCGGACACGCCTCACCCTCGCCCAGGCCCGCCGGATCGCGCTGGCCGCCCAAGGTTTCGCAGATGCCCGCCCGGAGGCCCCCGCCTCCCGGCATCTGAACCGCACCCTCGCCCGCTCGCATCTGCTCCAGATCGATTCGGTCAACGTGCTGGTGCGCGCCCATTACATGCCGCTCTTCTCCCGGCTCGGCGCCTATGATCGGGACCTCCTGGAGAAGGCCGCCTATCACCGCCGGAAGCGCAACACCTTCGAATATTGGGGCCACGAGGCCTCCCTGATCCGCCTCGACCTGCATCCCCTGTTCCGCTGGCGCATGGCGCGGGCAGCCCGGGGCGAGGGCATCTATGGCGGGATCGCCCGGTTCGGGCGCGAGAAGCGCGCCTTCATCGAGGAGGTGCGGCGGGAGATCGAGGCCCGCGGCCCGATCGGGGCGGGTGAGTTGTCCATCGGCGGCAAGGGCCAGGGCTCCTGGTGGGGCTGGAGCGACGGCAAGCGGGCGCTGGAATGGCTGTTCTGGGCCGGCGAGGTCACGACCGCCACCCGGCGCGGCTTCGAGCGCCTCTACGACCTGCCGGAGCGGGTGCTGCCGGGTTCCGTCCTGGATGCGCCGACCCCGCCCGAGGACGAGGCGCAGCGGGAATTGCTGCGCCTGTCGATCCGGGCGCTGGGCATCGCCAGCGAGCGCTGCCTGCGGGACTATTTCCGCCTCGAGGCGGCGGACGCGAAGGCGCGCATTCCCGAACTGGTCGAGGCCGGGGACCTCGTCCCCGTGACCGTGGAGGGCTGGAACGGCCCGGTCTATCTCGACCCGCAGGCACGCCTGCCGCGAAAGGTGGAGGCGCGGGCCCTCGTCTCGCCCTTCGACCCCATCGTCTGGGAGCGCACGCGCACGGAGCGCCTGTTCGACTTCCGCTACCGGATCGAGATCTACACGCCCGCCGAGAAGCGGGAATTCGGCTATTACTGCCTGCCCTTCCTGCTCGGTGAGCGCATCGTGGCCCGGCTCGACCTGAAGGCGGACCGCGCCGCCGGCCGTCTCGTCGTCCACTCGGTCCATCCGGAGGCCGGGATCCGCCCGGACGAGATCGCTGCGCCCCTCGGTGCGGAGCTGCGCCTGATGGCGCAATGGCTCGGCCTGGCCGACATCACGGCCCCGAAGGACTGGGCGCGGCGCCTGAACTTGTAAGGCGAATGGCGAGGGAAGCCATGGACGGCTTCCGTGTACGGGAAAACAGGCCCCGGAGCTGTTCCGGGGTCCTGGGAAGAGAGGAAAACCGGGCGGCTTACGCCCAGGCGCGCTCGGCGAGTTTCTGCTCGTAGGTGTCGATGGTCTTGGCCTTTTCCATGGTCAGGCCGATGCCGTCGAGGCCATTGAGCAGGCAGTGCTTGCGGAACGGGTCGATGTCGAACTTGACCGTGCCGCCATCGGGGCCGCGGATCTCCTGGCTCGCCAGGTCGACCGTGAGCGTCGCGTTGGCGCCGCGCTCCGCATCGTCGAAGAGTTTCTCCAGGTCTTCGGGGCTCACGACGATCGGCAGGATGCCGTTCTGGAAGCAGTTGTTGTAGAAGATGTCCGCGAAGCTCGTGGAGATGACGCAGCGGATCCCGAAATCGAGCAGGGCCCAGGGGGCATGCTCGCGGGACGAGCCGCAGCCGAAATTGTCGCCCGCCACCAGGATCTGTGCGTTGCGGTAGGCCGGCTGGTTGAGCACGAAATCCGGGTTCTCGGTCCCGTCCTCGCGGTAGCGCATCTCGGAAAACAGGCCCTTGCCAAGCCCCGTGCGCTTGATCGTCTTCAGGTACTGCTTGGGGATGATCATGTCGGTGTCGACATTGATGATCCGCAGCGGCGCCGCGACGCTTTCCAGCACAGTGAACTTGTCCATCGTGGTCCCATCCTTCGAGCGGCAGATCCGCCGTTTTCAGCCTCATACCAAAGGCGCCGCCCCAGGACTAGGCCCAACACGGTCGCGCCCCCGCCATGGCTAGAGGAAGGCCGCGGGCAGCGCCGTGCTTTCACCTCTCCCGGAGGAAGAGGAGAGACGCAACGCTTCCCGTCATTCCGGGACAGCGCGGAGCGCTGGGCCCGGAACCCATAAACACCAACGCGTCAGAATGAAGAGCAGCAAAGGCCGCTGCGCTCTATCCGCCACCATCAGTGTTTATGGGTTCCGGGTTCGCCTTCGGCGCCCCGGAATGACGAAGGAAGCGCGACGCGTTTCCCTCCCCCTTGTGGGGAGGGATTAAGGGTGGCGGCGCTGAGCTGAATCCAGGCTGGCGCTCACACCCCCACGTCCTGCTCCTCCCCACCGCCAGTCGGGTGTTCCCGACTTGCGCATCGTGGGAGCGGATCTCGGGAACACCCAAGATCCGCGGGGGAGGAGAGCAGGCCAGCGCTTCCCGCATCCTTCCGTTAAGGAATATATGCGAGATCTGGCAGAGCTGACGGGGCGGGGCATGGATCAGGCGGTTCTCTTTCTTCTCTTCGCGCTGGCAATGCTGGCGGGCTGGTTCGGGCACAGGGGGCTTTCGCTTGCCCTGTTCGGCCTGTCGCTCGTCCTGAGCGTGGCGGATTATCTCCACCACGCCACCGACGCGCTGCCGCTGTCCTTCTGAGGTCGCTCAAGATGCTGACGCCGCGCCTCGCCATGACCCTCAATGCCCTCGGCCTCTACGCTATCGCGGTGATCCTGGCGGCCGCCTTCGCGATGCAGTTCTGGCTCCACGAACTGCCCTGCCCCTTGTGCCTGCTGCAGCGGGTCGCCTTCGCGGCCCTGGCCGTGGGGCCGGTCCTCAACCTGCGCTTCGGCCCGCGCCCCAGCCATTACGCCCTGTCCCTGCTCGCCGCTCTCCTGGGCGCCGGCATCGCCATGCGGCAGATCCTCCTGCACATCATGCCGGGCGATCCCGGCTACGGCACTGCGCTCCTCGGCCTCCACTACTACAGCTGGGTCTTCGTCTGCTTTGCGGCCGCCCTCCTGCTCATCGCCGCGATGCTCCTCTCGGACCGGCAGTTCAAGGAGGCGGTCGAGGCGCCGCGCCTCGGCGCCTTCGGCACGACGGCGGTCTTTCTCGTCGTCGCGCTCACCCTCGCGAACGTGGCCAGCACCTTCGTCGAATGCGGCCCGAACATATGTCCGGACGATCCGGTGAGCTATCGGCTGCTCCAGTAGGGCGCCAGGATTTCAGCCCGCCGCCGCCTCGATAGCCTCCATGTCGTCGTCCGAGAGGCCGAAATGGTGGCCGATCTCGTGCACCAGCACATGGGTGACGAGGTCTCCCAGGGTCTCCTCGTGCTCGGCCCAGTAATCGAGGATCGGGCGGCGATAGAGCCAGACCATGTTGGGGAACTGCCCGGTCTCCAGCACGGCGTTTCCCTGCGCGAGGCCGATGCCGCGGAACAGGCCGAGCAGATCGAAGGGGCTCTCGCACTCCATCTCGCGCAGGGTCTCGTCGTCGGGAAAATCCTCGATGCGGATCACCACGCCCTCGCAGAGGCGGCGAAACCCCTCCGGCAGGCGCGCGAAGGCCTCGTGCGCGAGGGTTTCGAAATCCGCCACGGAGGGCGCGTAGAGGGAAGCGAGGGGATGCGTCGTCATCGTCGGGGCGTTCACAGCAGGCGCAGCTGCACGGCGAGCCAATAGGTGAGGACGATCACGCCGACAACCGACAGGGCGCGGCCGATGCGGCGGCCCCAGAGCTCGATGGGGTCCGTGCCGCCGCCCTCCGCCTCACCGAGGGCGTCGCGGCCGCCGAAATGGTCCGCCATGCGCCGGCCGGCGCGCCCGAGAGAGGACGTGCCGAGGGTCTCCGAATCGCGGGCGACCCGGTCGAGAATCTCGCGGGATTCGTCTTTCCTGTCCGCCATGGAACCCTCCTGAAGCCACTTCCGGTTTGCTTTTGCTCGCCGCCGCAAGGGAACGTGTTGCAAAGCCTGACGTTGACCGTCCCGACTATCGTTTAGCAGAGATGAGGTTCTCATGCGTCAATTTCTCGGAATCCTGGCTGCGGCCGGGTTGGTGGTTCTCGGCCCGGGCGTCGCCTCGGCCCAGGATCTGAATCTGCATGTCGGCCCCGGCGGCGTGAGCGTCGAGCGCGAGCATCACCGGCCCGTCTATCGGGAGCGTGTCATTGAACGGCGGGTCGAGCGTCCGGTCCGGTCGCGCACCGTGTGCCGCACGGTCGTTCGCGAACATGTGCGCCCGAGCGGCGTGGTCGTCCGTCGCCCGACGGAGGTCTGCCGTCAGGTCGTTGGGCGTCGAGGCTATGTGGATTGAGATCTCGTGGTTCGGAAACGAACACGACCTGGAAATGACAAAGGCGGCGATCCTCGCGGATCCGCCGCCTTTGTCATGATGGAATGAAAGATCAGCCCCAGTTGCGGATATCCACGAACCGTCCGGCGATCGCGGCCGCGGCNGCCATGGCGGGCGAGACGAGGTGCGTGCGGCCCTTGAAGCCCTGGCGGCCCTCGAAGTTGCGGTTCGANGTNGAGGCGCAGCGCTCCTGCGGCGCGAGGCGGTCCGCGTTCATGGCGAGGCACATGGAGCAGCCGGGCTCGCGCCAGTCGAAGCCGGCGGCCTTGAAGATCTTGTCGAGGCCCTCGGCCTCGGCCCTGCATCTTCACGATGCCGGAGCCGGGCACGATCATGGCGTTGACGCTCTCGGCCACGCGCTTGCCCTCGACGATCGCCGCGACGGCCCGCAGGTCCTCGATGCGGCCATTGGTGCAGGAGCCGATAAAGACGCGGTCGAGGGTGATGTCGGTGATCTTCTGCCCCGGCTTGAGGCCCATATAGTCGAGGGCACGCCACTTGGAGAGGCGCTTGTTCTCGTCCTGGATCTCGTCCGGGTTCGGTACCGCGCCCGTGACCGAGATCACGTCCTCGGGGCTCGTGCCCCAGGTCACGATGGGCGGCAGGTTGGCGGCGTCGAGGCGGATCTCCGTGTCGAAGAACGCGCCCTCGTCCGTGCGCAGGGTGTCCCAGTAGCGCAGAGCCGCATCCCAGGCCTCGCCCTTCGGCGTCTTGGGGCGGTCCTTCAGATACGCATAGGTCTTCTCGTCGGGCGCCACCATGCCGGCGCGGGCGCCGCCCTCGATGGACATGTTGCACACGGTCATCCGGCCTTCCATGGACAGGGACCGGATCGCCTCGCCGGCATATTCGATCACGTGGCCGGTGCCTCCGGCGGTGCCGATCTCGCCGATGATGGCCAGGATGATGTCCTTCGCCGTGACACCGGCGGGCAATTGCCCGTCGACCATCACGCGCATGTTCTTGGCCTTCTTCTGGATCAGCGTCTGGGTGGCGAGCACGTGCTCCACCTCCGAGGTGCCGATGCCGTGGGCGAGCGCCCCGAAGGCCCCGTGGGTCGAGGTGTGGCTGTCGCCGCACACGATGGTCATGCCCGGCAGGGTGAAGCCCTGCTCCGGCCCGACCACGTGCACGATGCCCTGGCGGGTGTCGCGCTCGTCGTAATACTCGACGCCGAATTCCTTCGCGTTCTGGGCGAGCGTCTCCACCTGCATGGCGGATTCCGGATCGTCGATGCCCTTGGACCGGTCCGTGGTCGGCACGTTGTGGTCCACCACCGCGAGGGTCTTGGCGGGCTGGCGCACCTGGCGGCCGGCCATGCGCAGGCCCTCGAAGGCCTGCGGGCTCGTCACCTCATGGACCAGGTGGCGGTCGATGTAGAGAAGGCACGTCCCGTCGTCCTGCCGGTCGACGACGTGGTCGTCGAAGATCTTGTCGTAGAGGGTACGGGGCTTGGCCATGGTGTCTCGATCCAAGAAACGTCAAAAAAGGCAGTTGGGTGTTTAGCCGGTCTCGGGAAGGACGAAAAGGCGTCCTACGAGCGCACGGGTTTGAAATCAATGCATAGCGGGCGAGCCGTACGGCGCAACAAAATTTTTCGTGTGCGACGGGCCTCAACCCTGGGACGTGAAACCGAACTCACGTCCCAGGCTTTAAGCTTCTGTTTTTGAGCATCTTTCCGCGCAAAACCGGTTTCCACTTTTGCGTCCGATGCTCTCGCTCCCGATATGCAAAAAGCGCGGCCTTTCGGACCGCGCTTTCTCGAAAACGGCCTTGCGGCAAAAGCGACTTACTCGGCGGCAGCCGGAGTGGCGCCCTTCTGGCCCTTGTCCTGGCGGTCGGTGCGCTCGGCGATACGGGCCGACTTACCGCGACGGTCGCGCAGGTAGTAGAGCTTGGCGCGACGGACGGCGCCGCGGCGCACGACCTTGATGGAATCGATCATGGGCGAATAGATCGGGAAGACGCGCTCGACGCCTTCGCCGTAGGAAATCTTGCGGACCGTGAAGCTCTCGTTGAGGCCGCCGCCCGAACGGGCGATACAGACGCCCTCATAGGCCTGCACGCGGGTGCGGTCGCCTTCCTTCACCTTCACGTTGACGATCAGGGTGTCGCCGGGCTGGAAGTCCGGAATGGTCTTGCCGAGCTTGGCGATCTGCTCTTGCTCGAGCTGCTGGATGAGGTTCATGTCTTACTCCTGCCGTTGCCTGATCCTGGAGGTCCCGAGGGCGTCCAGGTCAGCGGGATTTCGGCGTCCTGTTTTCAGTTGAGGCGCGCCCTATACAGGAATTTCGTTCCTGTGTCGAGCAGGGTGTCGGGCAGAGGCCTGGCGCTCCTGCGCGATGGGGTAGACCTCGGCGAACAGATAGCGCGCGAACCAGTCCGGAAAGGCGCGCACGAGGGCCTTCGGTCCCTCCACGGCCAGGCCCATGCGCCGGGCCTCCGCGAAGGCGACGTCCCCCCGCCACCAGGCCGCCAGGACGGGAAGCCGGGTCCGGACCCGCAGCGGCTCCGGAAAGCCCGGATTCTGCCTGCAGAGCGAGACTTCCGCGCTTTTCAGGAGCATGAAGCGCGGCGCCCGCTGCCCTTCGATGTCGAAGCGGACGACGATCGGATCCCGGGGAAGCGCCTCGGGCCGGACGCGCCGCTGCATGTCGACCAAGAGGGGCTCCAGGTCGAGATCCTCCTCCTCGGCCCGCCGCGGCAGCCACCGCTGGCCCCAGTTTCCCAGGGCGCCCACCAGCGCCATCAGATCCTGGCCCGCTTCCGTAAGCGCATATTCAGGGCCATGCGGACCTTCCACCCGGGCAACAACCCCGATGGATACAAGCTCCTGCAGCCGCTCCGAAAGCATGGTGCGGGAAATGCGCGGAATACCCCGGCGGATGTCGTTGAAGCGCCGGCTCCCGCACAGAAGCTCGCGCACGACGAGAAGGGTCCAGCGTCCCCCGATGGCCTCGTGGGCGCGCGCGACCGAGCAGAACTGGCCATAACCCGTCATGCCGCAGGGCTAGCACGGCCGCTCTGACGGGAGAAGTCCGGATTCCGGACCTGACAGGCGCGCGGCCCGGCTCTAACGCATCGATGAAAGGCAACGGAGACCGGTCTCATGAGCGAAACACGGCGGACCATTCTGGACGGCGTCGGCAACACCTCCCTGATCGCGCTGCGCCATATCGTGCCGGCGAACGGCACCCGCATCCTGCTGAAGATGGAAAACGAGAATCCCACCGGCAGCATGAAGGACCGGATGGCGCTGGCCATGATCGAGGCCGCGGAGGCGGACGGGCGCCTCGAGCCCGGCGGCCCGGTCGTGGAATATACCGGCGGCAGCACGGGCGTATCCCTCTCGCTCGTCTGTGCCGTGAAGGGCTATCCGCTGGACATCGTGACCTCGGACGCCTTCGCGCGGGAAAAGCTCGACCATATGAGGCTTCTGGGAGCAAGGCTCCACATCGTGCCGAGCGACGGCGGCCGCATGACCGAGAAGCTGACCAAAGACATGATCGAGAAGGCCCGCATCATCGCGGCCGAGAAGGGCTCCTTCTGGACCGACCAGATGAAGAACCGGGACCAGATCGTGGCCTATCACAGGATGGCGGACGAGATCTGGAACCAGACTGAAGGACGGATCGACGGTTTCGTCCAGAGCGTGGGAACCGCAGCGTCCCTGCGCGGGATTGCCGAAGGCCTTCGCCGGCATGACGACCGGATCGGGATCACGGCCGTGGAGCCTGCCGAATCCGCGGTGCTCTCGGGCGGGCCTTCCGGCGCGCATAAGATCGACGGGATCGGCGCGGGTTATGTGGTGCCGCTCTGGGAGAACAGCCTCGCGGACGGGATCGAGAAGGTCTCGACCGAGGAGGCTATGGCCATGGCGTTCCGGCTCGCCCGGGAGGAAGGCCTGTTCGCCGGAACCTCGACGGGCGCCAACGTGATCGCGGCCCTGCGCCTTGCCGAACGGCTGGGGCCCGATGCCACCGTCGTCACGGTCATGTGCGACACGGGCATGAAATACCTGAAGACCTTCGGCGCGAGACTCGAGGCGGATGACCGTTCCTGACGATCAGCGCCCCAGCAGGTCCGGCCGCCTTTCCTTCGTGATCCGCTCGGCCTCCGCCTGCCGCCATCTGTCGATGGCCGCATGGTTGCCGTTGAGCAGGACCTCGGGGATCGCCCGCCCCTCCCATTCCCGGGGCCGCGTATATTGCGGGTATTCGAGGAGATTGCCCTCGAAGCTCTCCTCGTGGCCCGAGGCCTCCTTGCCCATGACGCCGGGCAGGAGCCGCACGCAGGCATCAAGCAGGACGAGGGCCGCGATCTCGCCGCCCGAGAGCACGTAATCGCCGATGGAGACCTCCTCCAGCCCCCTCCCCTCGATCACGCGCTCGTCGACGCCCTCGAACCGGCCACAGACGATCACGGCGCCGGGACCCGCCGCGAGATTGCGCACATAGGATTGGGTCAGAGGCCGGCCGCGCGGACTCATGAGCAGCTTCGGGCGGGGGTCGTCCGGCGCCACGGCGGCATCAAGGGCCGCCGCCATCACGTCGCAGCGCAGCACCATGCCGACGCCGCCGCCGGCCGGCGTGTCGTCCACGTTGCGGTGGCGGCCGATGCCGTGGTCCCGGATGTTGCGCGCTTCCAGCGACCAGACGCCTCGCGCCAGGGCGTCACCGGACAGGGACAGGCCGAGGGGGCCCGGGAACATCTCAGGGTAAAGGGTGAGGATCGTCGCCGAAAAGGTCACGCTTCTTCCTTAGGCTCCGGCCGCGCCGGCGCGAAGAAATCCTCCGGCAGGGCCGCGACGATGCGCCGGCCCGGAATGTCGACCGTCGGCACGAAAGCCTTGGTGAAGGGCAGCAAAGCGGTGGCACCCGTCGCGGCGGATCGGATGTCGAGAAGATCGCCGCCGCCGTAATTGGGCACATCGATGACGGTGCCGATCTGCGCCCCGGCCTCGTCCACAACGCTCAGGCCGATGAGATCGGCGAGAAGAAACTCGTCTTCCTCCTCGGGCGGAGGAAGTTTTTCGCGCGCCACGAAGAGCGGAACGCGGTTCAAGGCCTCGGCGGCCTCGCGGGAGGTCACGCCCTTCACCTGCGCGATCAGCATGTCGGGCGCTCCGCCAGCGGCCGGGCGGACCTTTTCAACGGAGATGCTCCGGCCCTGGGCCGTGAGCAGCGGGCCGTAACCAGCAATCGCCGCCGGATCGCCCGTGAAGGATTTCAGCCGCACCTCGCCCTTGAGGCCATGGGCGCGGCCGAACTCGCCGACGAGGACGAGGTCGTCCCGCCTCGCAGGCATACCCTCCCCTGGAGGGGGAGGGTCGGATCGCAGATCCGGGGTGGGGTGGCGGCGCGACCTTGCAGGATGTGGCGTTTCCACCCCACCCCGCCGCTGCTGCCGCAGCGTC
>Ga0065721_10004937_pt1 | contig 18067 bp, 18 predicted proteins | sample Mesricmetagenome_FD_59108 | JGI IMG/M metagenome (GOLD analysis project Ga0065721, IMG submission 59108) | Mesophilic microbial community from rice straw/compost enrichment Sample: eDNA_1 v2 (version 2) | ecosystem: Engineered > Solid waste > Grass > Composting > Bioreactor | place: USA: Davis... | reverse complement strand
AGCCGAAGGCGAAGGCGAACATGGAGAGTGACTTCTTCTCCGACCGGCAGGTGAGCCGGCCGCTGGTGCCCGGCACGGTGCCGGTGGGCGGCCTGGACATGGCGGACCCGTATCACACGGGCCGCACCGCTGTCGGAGCCGCCGGCGCACAGCAGCAGTGGGTGAGGACGATCCCGGCGGAGGCCGTGATGTCGTTCGCCAGCCCCAAGGTGATGCTGCTGCGCGGCCAGGAGCGGTTCGACGCCTTCTGCTCGCCGTGCCACGGCAAGCTCGGCGACGGCAACGGCATGATCACGCAGCGCGGCCTGCAGTACTGGCAGAAGATCCCCGCCTCGTACCACACCGACCGCCTGCGGCGGGCGGAGGACGGCTATCTTTATGATGTGCTCGTGAACGGCAAGGGCGTGATGTACGGCTACGCGTCCCGCATTCAGGACATCAACGACCGCTGGGCGGTCGTGGCATACATCCGCGCGCTGCAGCTTGCCCAGAAGGGGCTGCCGCCCGCTGAGGCGGAGGCGCTGACGGCGCGCTGGAAGGCGACGCAAGAGGCGGCAGGCGCAGAGGCAGGCGAGCACCACGGTGACGCGGACGACCTGAACCGCAAGGAGGAGAACGCCGCGCACGGTACCGGCCAGCCGGAGGGAGAGCTCAGTTCCGGGGGACAGGACGGCGGTCATCCGAACGCAGGTCCGGACCACGGCCGGGGGGGAGAGTAAGCGATGGCGGCGGAAACCACGGATAACAGCGTGGCGTCGGTGACCACCGGGGCGGGCGACGTCCTGGCGATGCTGCGCGGCTACCGGAACATCGGGCGGGTGCTCGGCTTCCTGGGGGCGGCCGGCCTGGTGATGGGGCTGGTAGTGGGCATCGTGCAGGGCGACAAAACGCCCTTCGCTCCGGTGCTGCACTCCTATGTGTTTGGCTATACCTTCTGGCTCTGCCTGTCGCTGGGCTGCCTGGCAGTGCTGTTCCTCCAGAGCGTCGTCAAGTCTGCGTGGGGAATGAGCATCGTGCGCATCATGGAGGCCGGGGCCAAGACCCTGCCGATCATGGCGCTGCTCTTCCTGCCGTTTGCGGCTGCGGTCTGGGCGGGGCACTCCCTGGGCTTCCACCTGTACCACTGGGCGGACCCCGCCACGGTGGCCGCGGACCCGGTGCTCCAGCACAAGTCGAAGTACCTGAACCCGGTCTTCTGGACCATCCGGGCGGTGTTCTTCTTCGGCTTCTGGATCTTCGCCACCAACTTCCTGTCGAAGTCGGGGCTGAAGCAGGACCAGACCAAGGACCAGCGGCTCGCGCAGCAGCGCGTGGACTGGGGCGCTCCGGGCGGCGTGCTCTTCGTGATCACCCTTACCTTCGCCTTCACCGACTGGCTGATGTCGCTGGACCCGCACTGGCTGTCCACGATCTACGGCGTGTGGTGGATGGTGACGTCGATGCTGGCCGCGCTGGCGCTCGGCACGCTCTTTGTGACGTCGCAGTATAAGAAGCGTCCCTACTCCGAGATCATCTCGCCTCTGCTGACCAAGGACCTGGGCAACATGCTCCTGGCCTTTACGATGCTGTGGGCGTACATCTCGCTGTCGCAGTTCCTGATCTACTGGTCGGGCAACCTGCCGGAGTACAACACGTTCTTTGTCCGCCGCTTCGAGGGGCCGCTGGTGTATGTCGGCGCGTTCCTGATCTTCGCGCAGTTCTTCGGGCCGTTCCTGGCGCTGCTTTCGGGCAAGACCAAGCGGACGCCGGAGCTGCTGCGGAGCGTGGCGGCCTGGATTCTGGTCATTCGCTTCGTAGACGTCTTCTGGCAGGTGGTGCCCTTCTTCGGGCGCGGCTTCACGGCCGAGTTCGCGGGCGCCTACCTGCTGGACCTAGCGGCGTGGGCCTTCGTTGGGGGCGTCTGGGTGACGGTCTTTGTGGGTGAACTGCGGCGGCATCCGCTGATTCCCCTGTACGACACCCGGCTGATCGAGAACGCGCGGGAGGCGCATCACTAATGGCTGGCGGACATAGCGGCGCGCACGGCGGCGGGCACGGACATGGCGGGGGCAGCGGGCTCCAGCATGACCTGCTGGCGCGCATGGGCTACGAGACCCGCGACGTCGAGACCCGCTCGATTCTGTCCTGGCTTGCGGTGCTGTTCGTCTTCCTGGTCATGGCAACGGGCGGAACCCTGTTGCTGTACCGCGTGTTCGTTCCCGCGGAGCTGGTCGCCCAGACGCGCGGGCAGGGACAGCGGCCGAGCCGCGTCCCGCTGCAGCCGCAGGTGCAGATGGACCCTAAGCGCGATATGCGCCAGTTCCGGCAGGCGGAGGAGGCGGCACTCGTGGGTGGGGTGACCACGCGCGAGGGGCTGACTACCGTGCCCGTGGATGTGGCTATCGACCGGCTCGCCGAGTCCGGCATCTCCGGCATCAGCGGTACGGCCCTGCCAACCCCGCCCGCCGGCGCCCCGGGCAGCGGTCAGTTCGAGACCACCAGCAGCGCCGCGCGGCGGCAGCAGACGGTGGGGCTGCCGGTGACCGGCGCCACCGCGACGGGGGCCGCCCAACGCGCCTATGAGGTCGAATCGCTTCAGAACATTCCGTCCTCCGGGGAGGCTGCCCCGGCGGCGAACACGAATAACCAGCAGTTTCGCATGATGTACGGAGGGGAACGATGAATCCCGCAATCGCCCGAGGGGCTGGCGGCGGGGCGGCGCGCCCTGTGACCGCCCGCTCGGTCGTGGCGGCGGCGTTGCTTGGCCTGCTCGGCTGCATGACGCCGCTCGTGAGCGTCGGCCCGGCGTCGGCACAGGCGCCACCGCCCGCGGCGCAGGCTCCTGCCGCGGCACCTTCTCCGGCCGCGGCCTCCGCGCCCGGTGCGGGGCCGATCAACGCCGCGACGGATGTCCGGTTCGATCAGCTCCTGGATAACCAGATCACGCTTTCGAACACCTTCCGCGACGAGGACGGCAAGACGGTGCCGCTCAAGTCGTACTTTGGCAAGAAGCCAGTGGTGCTGGTGATGCCCTTCTATCAGTGCCCGGGCACCTGCACCGCAATGCTCGACGGGATGGCGCGCTCATTCGGCGACGAGAAGATTAAGTTCAAGCTCGGCCGCGACTTCGATGCCATCGTCGTCAGCATCAATCCGAAGGAGACTCCGGAGCTCGCCGCCGCCAAGAAGAAGGAGTACCTTAACCTGCTCGGCATCCCGGGCGCGGAAAAGGGCTGGCACTTCCTCACCGGCGACGAGGCGAACATCCGGAAGCTCGCCGACGAGATCGGTTACAAGTACAAGTACAACCCGGATACCGACGACTATGCGCACGCGTCCGGCATCGTGGTCATCACGCCGGATGGGCACATTTCGCGCTACTTCTATGGGGTGGACTATCCGGCGGGGCAGGTGAAGCTGGCGCTGACCGAAGCGGGGCGCGGCAAGATCGGCTCCCCGGTGGACCAGATCATCCTGTACTGCTATCACTACGACCCGCAGACCGGCAAGTATGGCCCGGCAATCTTCCGGATCATGCAGGTGGCTGGCTTAGCCACGGTTCTGCTGCTCGGCTCGTTTATGGTGCTGGCGTTCCGCCGCGAATACCGCGAGGGTTCGGGCGGAATCGGCGGCAGCGGCGGCGGCTCCGGGCAGACCGGGGCGCGGGGAGAGGTCAAGAACTAAATGGGCGATCTACCGTTCCGCGCCCCGGCAGCGTCCAGCTACGCCGAGGACGTCGACCGGCTGTTCTTCGTACTGGTGGGGCTGACCGTCGTCTTCACGACGCTGGTCGGCGGGACCCTGCTCTTCCTGGCGGTGCGCTACCGGCGGGGCAACCGGGTGGACCGCTCCCGGCCGTCCAGCCACAACACCCTTCTGGAACTGGGCTGGACCCTTCCGCCGCTGTTCCTGGCGCTCGGGGTCTTCTTCTGGTCGGCGCATATCTTCACCAAGGCGTACGCCGTGCCGGACAACGCCAAGGAGATCTTCGTCATCGGCAAGCAGTGGATGTGGCACCTGCAGCACAGCAACGGCATCCGTGAGAACAACGAACTGCACATCCCGGTCGGCGAGCCGGTGAAGCTGACGATGATCTCTCAGGACGTCATCCACGCGTTTTACGTGCCGGAGTTCCGCCTGCAGCGGCAGGTGGAGCCGGGGCAGTATTCGTCGTTCTACTTCACGCCGACGAAGGTGGGGCGCTACCACATGTACTGCAACATGTACTGTGGTACGCAGCACGCTCTGATGGGCGGCTGGGTGTACGTCATGAGCAAGGCCGACTACCAGAAGTGGGTGGCCTCCGGTGGCTCGCAGCCGACCGCGACCGGCGGGGCGAAGTCCGAGACGGGCGCTCTGACGCTGGCGCAGCGGGGGGCGGCCCTCTACGAAAAGTATCAGTGCGGCTCCTGCCACTCCGATGAGGCGGTGCAGCGCCGCCGCGGCCCGTCGCTCGTGGGGCTGTACGGGAAGATGCGCCAGCTTGCCGATGGCCGCAAGGTGAAGGCGGACGACGGCTACCTGCGCAACGTGCTGTACTATCCGTCGGAGTACCCGCTGGCGGGCTGGTCGGTCGGTATGCCCTCCTACAAGGGGACCATGAGCGAGGAAGAGGTCCTTGCGGTTAACGCCTACGTGAAGTCGCTGACGCCGGGGGCGGTCCCGGCGGCGCCGGCGGGTTCGACGACCGAACCGCCCGCCGCGAACACCCGCGAGACCGAGGGCGGCAACCAGGACCCGAACGCGCCGGCGGCGAACACGCCGAACCAACAGTGGCGCTACATGTATGGAGGGGAGCAGTAAACGGCAATGAGCGTTTCAGCGTTTGATTCTTCCGGTGAACGCTTGCCGGATCGGGGACGTGCCGGAGGCGCCGGCGCGGATGACGGAGTTGCGGTGACACCGCCGGGTCCGGAGCTGGCTGAGGACGGGATGCCGCGCGCTCACTACCTGAACGCGGACCACAGCATCAAGTCCTGGCTGCTGACGACGGACCACAAGCGGATCGCGATCCTGTACCTGATCTCGCTCTCGGTCATGTTCCTCCTGGGAGGCGTCGCCGCGGCGGTCGTTCGCCTTCAGCTCACGACGCCGCACGGCGTGCTGACGGGCGAGAACTACAACAAGATGTTCTCCGCCCACGGCATCGTGATGGTGTTCCTGTTCCTGGTGCCGTCCATCCCGGCGGCCATGGGCAACTTCCTGGTGCCGCTGATGATCGGGGCGAGGGACCTGGCGTTCCCACGCCTGAACCTGGCATCCTGGTATCTGTACATGATCGGCTCCCTGATGACTCTGGGGGCGCTTACGTTCGGCGGCGTTGAGACGGGGTGGACGTTCTACACGCCCTACTCCAGTATCTACTCGAACTCGAACGTGACGCTGGCGATTCTGGGTATCTTCCTGGCCGGCTTCTCGTCGATCGCTACGGGCATCAACTTCATCGCGACGATCCATAAGATGCGGGCGCCAGGGCTGACCTGGTTCAAGCTGCCGCTGTTCATCTGGTCCACCTACGCCACCAGCGTCATCATCATCCTGGGAACTCCGGTGGTGGCTCTGACGCTGCTGCTGGTGGTGCTGGAGCGGACGTTCGGCATCGGCATCTTCTCGCCGGAACTGGGCGGCGACCCGGTGCTGTTCCAGCATATGTTCTGGTTCTACAGCCACCCCGCCGTCTACATCATGATCCTGCCGTCGCTCGGGGTCATCAACGAGATTATTGCGGCGAACACTAAGAAGCGGATCTTCGGCTACACGTTCGTGGCCTTCTCGTCCATCGCCATCGCGGTGTTCGGGTTCATCGTGTGGGGGCACCACATGTTCGCCACCACACAGTCGATGTACGCCTCGATGGTGTTCTCGGTGATCTCGTTCCTGGTGGCGATTCCGTCCGCCGTCAAGGTCTTTAACTGGACCGCGACGATCTACAAGGGGTCCGTTGAGTTCTCGGCGACGATGCTCTATGCGCTGGGCTTCATCGGGCTGTTCGTAATCGGCGGCCTGACGGGCCTGTTCCTGGCCTCGCTCGCGACCGACATCCACCTGACCGCGACCTACTTCGTGGTGGCGCACTTCCACTACATCATGGTCGGCGGCGCGCTGACGGGCTACCTCGGGGCGCTGCACTTCTGGTGGCCGAAGATGACCGGGCGCCTGTACCCGGAGTTCTGGGCGAAGATCTCGGCGCTGATCCTGTTTGTGGGCTTCAACCTGACGTTCTTCCCGCAGTTCATCGCGGGCTACGTCGGTATGCCGCGGCGTTACGCCTTCTACGCTCCGGAGTACCAGATCTGGCAGGTGCTCTCGTCCGCGGGCGCCAGCGTCCTGGCGGTGGGCATGCTCATCCCGGCGTTCTACTTCCTGTGGTCGCTCAAGTACGGGAAGGTCGCGGGCAGCAACCCGTGGGGCGCGGTGGGCCTGGAGTGGATGACGTCGTCGCCCCCGCCGACCACTAACTTCGAGGAGGTCCCCGTGGTTACCTGGGAGGCTTATGAGTACCACCCGATCCACGATGACGATAAGGACATGACCGTCCCCAGCCCCACGGCCCCGGCCGTGACTGCCGAGGAGCGTAACGCATCATGAGTCTGCGCGCCGTAACTGCCGCCGCCGCTTCGGCCTCCCGGGGCGGCGACCACGCGGGCGGTGACCACGGCGGGGTGATGACCCCGACCCTGTACCACCAGTTCGAGGACGTCGAGCAGCAGAACGAGTCCTACCTCGTGGGCATGTGGACCTGTCTGGTACAGGAGATCATGTTCTTCGGGGCGCTGTTCCTGGCGTACACGGTCTACCGCGCCGCGTACCCGGCGACGTACCTGGACGCCCACAAGTTCCTCAGCATTACGTGGGGCACGGTCAACACGCTGCTCCTGCTGACCAGTTCGTTCACCATGGTCATGGCGGTAAATGCCAACCAGCACCGCAAGACCATGTCCGTCGCTGCCTGGCTGAGCGTCACCATCCTGCTTTCGCTCGGCTTCCTGGGCGTCAAGACCATCGAGTACTCGAACAAGTTCCACGAGGGCCTGTGGGTCGGTAACTTCAACTACGCCCAGGCCAACACGATGTACTTGCAGCACCATGGCGGGAAGGCGCACCACGAGGCGAAGGACGTTTACCCGTACTTCCCGTCGGTGCGCGAGCTGGCGACCGGCTACTCGCTGAACTCCGTGCAGCCGGGGGCCACCTCCACGCCAGGGGTGGAGATGACCCCGGCGGGGCCGTTCACCTCCTACCAGGGACCGCCTGGTGACGTGGAGTACTGGTCGAAGCGGGCGAAGCTGTTCTTCAGCCTGTACTTCGCCATGACGGGCCTGCACGCGGTGCACATCATCATCGGCATCCTGATGATGAGCGTGCTGATTGGCCTGGCGGTGCGCAAGCACCCGTACGTGACGCAGGACTACATGCCCACGGAAATGGTGGGGCTGTACTGGCACTTCGTGGACATCGTGTGGATCTTCCTGTTCCCGCTGATGTACCTGATCTCTTAGCAGAGGAACCCACTCCCTGCCCCGCCGGGTACGCTGCGGCGCATCCGGCGGGGAAGAGGCATCTTACCTATGGCAGTCTCTTTTGGAACGGCGCGTAACCCCGGCGGGGACGGACACGGTGGCGGACACGGGCACGGGCACCGGCCGCACGACGGGACTTTCATCGAGCACCCGACCGTCAAACTCTACGTCCAGACGTACGTCCTGCTGCTTATCCTGCTCGTTATCACCGTCGCGCTGTACGGCATAGACCTGTCGCGCTGGATTCCGTGGCACGGGATCAACCTGCTTGTCGCTATGGTCGTCGCCGTGACCAAGGCGTACCTGGTGCTGCGCAACTTCATGAACGTGAAGGGGAGCACCCGCCTGATCTGGCTCTGGGCCGCACTCGGATTTATCTGGCTGCTGCTCATGGGCGGCGTTTTCCTGGACTACCAGACCCGCGTCAACCCGCTGGGCTGGCAGCCGGAGCGCCCGAGCCTGATCCAGACCGGTCCCCGCAGCCCGGAGGCTCCGGCCACCAATCCCGCTGCAGGCGTCGCCACTCCGGGCGATGTTCCGGCAGGCGTGCAGGAGCCGGCGCCGGAGCAGACGCCCGCCACGTCGCACCCGTAACCGGACGCTCTATAAACAGCAGCAAGCGCGCCCCGTCTCCCGACCTGGGAGGCGGGGCGCGCTTGCTGCTGTCGCTTGCTTGGAGGGGGACGGTTTGCGGGTATGAATCACGGCGAGAGCCACGAAAATGACCACTCTTTCGGTGACCGATACCCCGACCGGAGCGGAGCCAGTGGAGATGCCCGCGGCAAGCTCCGTGGCGTGCAGTGACGACGGCGCGCAGCCCTGTGTGCTGATCGTCAACGCTGCCGCCGGCGCGCTGCATCCCACTGCGGGCGGTGAGGAGATCCAGCGCATGGCCCGGGAGATCGGCCTGGAGCTGGAGGTTACCCCCACGTCCAGCCCGGAGGAGACTCAGGCGATCCTGCGCCGCTGCGCCGAGACGGGCGGGAAGCGGGTTGTGGTGGCCGGGGGCGACGGCACCGTGGCCTGTGCCGCACAGGCGCTCGCGAAGACGGGCGTCGTGCTGGGCATCTTGCCGCAGGGAACCGCGAACAACTTCGCCAGCGCGCTGCACCTGCCGCAGGACCTGCCCTCCGCCCTCCAGGTGCTGAAGGACGGATACGTGCGCGAGGTGGACCTGGGCCGGGTAGGGGACCGGTACTTCACCGAGTCTGCGGGGGTGGGGCTGTTCGCGGATATGCTCCACGAGTACGGCGAGAGCACGAACAAGAACCTGTTCCGCGCCTTTATGACGCTGATGAAAGTGGGGCTGGCGGTGCGTGCCCGACGCCTCAGGCTCACGCTGGACGGGCAGACATTTGCCGAGTGCGCCGTCATGTGCGAGGTCGCCAACAGCTACCGCATCGGCTATGCAGTGCCGATCGCGCCGGAAGCGAAGGTTGCGGATGGCCTGCTGAACGTGGTGGTGGTGGGGGACATCGGCCCCCGGGAGCTATGGCACTACTTCAAGGCGTTCCGGTCCCAACTCCACCGGACCCTACCGGAGGTCAGCATGGCGCGGGCGCGTGAGGTCCGCATCGAGTCTCGGCGCCCAATGAATGTTCATGCGGACGATACGGTCATCGGCACGACGCCGGTGACCATCACGATTGAACCCCGCGCGCTGCGCGTCCTGGTGCCGCGGCGCGACCCGGGACCTGCGGAGGCGCCGGCATGACGCCGGGCCGGCGGCGCCGCCGCCGGGATCGCGCCCGGGTCTGGGCGGGTGCGGTTGCGGGGCGCGTGCGCGAAAGCCGGGCGATGGTGACCCTGACCGCGCTGGCCGCCGGGTTCGCCGCCATGACCGCCGTAATCCTGCGCCCTGAGATGCGCGCGGTGGATGCGCGTGTGTCTCGCGGGCTCCAGCGATACCGCCGCAAACAACTTCTGCCCGCCGCCCGCTTCCTGACGGAGTTGGGCAACGACCCGGCCCTCACGGTGCTCTCGGTGCCGGTGGCAGCCTGGGCGTGGCGCACCCGCCGCCCGTGGGCGGCGGCGCTCCTGTTCGCCGCCATCGGCGGGCACCTCCTGAACCGTGGCATCAAGTCCCTCACCCTCCGCCCGCGCCCGAACCTGGAGGATCGGGTGGAGATTATGCTGCCGTCCACCGGCAGCAGCTTCCCTTCGGGGCACGCCATGACGGCGGTGATGTACTTTGGCTTCCTCGGGTTCCTGATCCACGCCTACGTGCCGTCACCCGGCGTGCGCCTTGCAGGTGTCGGCGCAACGTCCGGGACCGCGCTGGCCATCTGCTGGAGCCGCGTGTATGTGGGCGCGCACTTCCTCTCCGACATCCTCGGCGGCATCGCGGCGGGCGGGTTCTTCCTGGTATCCTGGGCCGCCTTTTACCGCCGAATCGCGGTGCATGAACTTCTCCCGGCCGAGCAGCGGACAGCCCGGCGCTCCGCGTCCCTTTCGACCATCGTCTGACAGGACAAGGCGCGTCGACCGAAGAAACTACCGGCAACGGCGACCGGGCTCACCGCGTCGCCTGGGAAGGAAGCAAGAGAGAGACGTGAGCAGTAGCAGCGACATCATCCGCGTGACAGTCTGGGGCGAGAACCTGCACGAGCAGAGGCATGAGGCTGTCCAGAAGATCTACCCGACGGGGATGCACACCGTGATCGCGGAGGGCATTCGCGAGAACCTGGGGGCGCGGGCCGAGGTCCGCACCGCCACTCTGGACCAGCCGGAGCACGGTCTGACCGAGGAGGTGCTGGCGGAGACGGATGTCCTGACCTGGTGGGGGCACATGGGCCACTCGCAGGTGGACGATGCGGTGGTGAAGCGGGTCTACGACCGGGTGCTGGCGGGGATGGGGCTGATCGTCCTGCACTCCGGGCACTGGAGCAAGATCTTCGTCCGGTTGATGGGGACTTCCTGCACGCTGCGCTGGCGCGAGTCCGGCGATCGCGAAGTCGTCTGGAACGTCAGCCCGGGGCACCCGATCACTGAGGGGATCGGCGAGGCGTTCGTTATCCCCGAGCAGGAGACGTACAGCGAGTATTTCGACATTCCGCCGCCGCAGGAGCTGATCTTCCTTTCCACGTACAGCGGGGGGGAGGTCTTCCGCAGCGGTATCACCTACACGCGCGGGCTGGGGCGCATCTTCTACTTCTCTCCAGGCCACGAGACGCACCCCGTGTATTATCAGCCGGAGGTGCGCCGGGTGATCGCAAACGCCGTGGCCTGGGCGAACCGGCCCGGTCGTCCTCACTACACGAGCACAACCTGCATCCAGTCGCCGACCGGCTGGTTCCTTCCGAAGGAGTAGGGCAATGACGAAGGTCCGCGGCGCGCTCCTGGTGGGGGCGGGCGGCATGGGCAAGGCCTGGGCGAAGAACCTGAAGGCGCACGAGGACGCCGTAAAGCTGCTCGGCTGGGTAGACATCCGCGAGGGCGCGGCGGAGCAGGCCGCGGACGAGCACGAACTGAGCGGTCTCCACACCGGCACGGATGTTGCGAAGGCACTGGCGGAAACGCGGCCCGACTTCCTGGTGGACGTTACCGTTCCCGAGGCGCATCGGGACGTAACGCTGGCGGCGCTCGCGGCTGGCGTGCCGGTGCTGGGGGAGAAGCCGATGGCGCACTCGCTGGAGGCGGCGCGCGAGATGGTGGCCGCGAGCGAGAGGACGGGTCTGCTCTACATGGTGAGCCAGAGCCGCCGCTATGACCCGCGCCTGCACGCCCTGCGCCGTCTCATTGCGGAGAAGATCGGAACGCCGGGCATTCTGAACTCCGACTTTTACCTGGGGCCACACTTCGGGGGATTTCGGGAGGAGATGGAGAGCGTGCTCCTGCTGGACATGGCCATCCATACGCTCGATGCCGCCCGGTTCCTGTGCGGACCGGCCGCGGACCCGGTCAGCGTCTACTGCGAGGAGTTCAACCCGTCGTGGTCCTGGTTCCGGGGCGCGGCGGCCGCCACGGCGATCTTCGAGATGGCCGGTGGCCTGCGCTACACCTATCGCGGGGCGTGGTGCGCTGAGGGGCGCATGACGAGCTGGGAGGCGGAGTGGCGCGCGGTTGGGCCGAACGGCTCCGCGACCTGGGATGGCACGGGCGCCGCGCCGCAGGCGGAGGTTGTGACGGAGCGGAACGGGTTCTTCTCGGGAACGCAGGCGTTCGTGGCCGAAGTGGACGAGACGATGCCGCGCGGCATCGCCGGGAGCCTGCGCGACTTCCTGAAGGCTCTGGAGACCGGGGCGACGCCGATGGGGGAGTGCCATGACAACATCAAGAGCCTGGCAATGGTCTTTGCCGCTATCGAATCGTCGCGTGCGGGGAAGCGCGTACCGGTAGTGGTGTGAAACGCACTCGGCGCAAGGTACGTGCGATACTGTTATAGAAGCGGGCAAGGTTGGGTAATATTGGTGGCAGGTCGGCAGCCGCGAAAAAAAGCCGTTTTCCTTGCTGCCACTGCCCGGAATCGTTTACAATGACGCGCGGTGCGAGCGGCGGCGGAGATTCTGCGCCCCCGTGTGCCCCGCCTTGAACCGGAAAAGACGTGCGGTTTGCCTGTGTGCTTGCCGCGCGGAAAGGACATACGTTGACGACGCTCACACACAGGTTCCGGGTCGCCACCCGTGCCGCCGCGGCGGCGACGGTCGGCGCCCTGCTCTGCGGCGGCCTGGCTGCCGGGGGCGCGTTGCTGTCGGGCTGCGGTTCGGGAGACACCAATCCCCGCCCGGCCAGCGCCTCGCGCGACTTCCCGCTCTCCGCGCTGGAGATCCAGACCATCACGACCCCGCGGGGACCGCTGCGCTGCTACGTGATGGACACCAACGCCAAGCGTGCCGAGGGGATGATGTACCTGCGCGACTTCGAGTTCGCGACGGGGGTCGGTATGATCTTCGTGTACAACAACTCCGAACGGCGCGGCTACTACGGCAAGAACGTTATTTTGCCGCTGGAGGTGGCGTTCATCGCCGCGGACGGGACCGTGAACCAGATCAAGCGGATTCACCCGTTCGACCAGACCATCGTCGGTTCGGACCTCCCCGCGAAGTACGTGCTGGAGGCCCGATCTCCCACGTTCAGCGACTTGGGCATCCAGCCCGGCGCTCGCCTGAACATCCCCGACTCGATCGTCGCAAAAGACTGACCGGCGCCGGGACGTAAGCCGTAACCGGGAGGCGGGTCGGCGCGTTATCGGGTTATGATGCGACGCCGAGACCTCCTTTCCCACGGCGGAGTCGTCACCGCCGCTGCCGCGCTCTTGAGCGGTGCGCCACGCCCCGCTGCCGCCGCTGCTTCTGCGGCGGCAGCGGGACGAGGCGTGGCGCCGTTTGGTCAGGTTCCCCCGGAGGGCCCGGGGGGAGACCCACCTCCGCCCGGCCCTACCCCCTTCGAGCAGCTTTTTCCCCAACCCACGGGCCAGAACGGCTACGAGGAACTCGTGCTTGCCGGCATGGCCGTGCGCGAGGCCGAAAAACGCACCGGGTTTCCCTACGGCCGGCAGCCGACGCTTACCGAGCGGCGGGCCTACCTGAACGAGCCCGAAGTCCGGCGCGGTATGGCGCTGCTGCGGCAGGGGCTCGCCAAGCCGATCCGCTCGCCGCACGAGAACGCCAACTTCGCGACCCTGTTCCCGGACTTCGCGCTGCTGCGCGGACTGGCCCGGGCGCTGGGCGTGGAGCAGTACGTCCTGCTGGCGGACGGCAAGACCCCCGCCGCCGTGGATGTCCTGGCGGACGGCCTGCGCCTGAGCCGGTCGATTTCAGGAACGTTCGTGATCGGGGCATTGGTGGGCGCATCGATCCAGGCCATCGTCCTGACCCAGATCGCGGACCATGTGGCGCAGCTTTCGGTACGGGACTGCCGCCGCCTGGAGGTCATCCTCCGTCAGTTCCTGGAAGCTCCGGACCCGCTGCTCGACTCCCTGGAGCAGGAGCGCCGTACGTCCATACAGGCCATCTCCGAGATGCTGCGCGGTAAATTCGACGTGGTAGAGGCCGGGCTATTTGCCACCGACGACGACGGCAATCTGGAACCGGAGGCGCTGGAGATGATGCGGGAGGTGGAGCGCTTGAAGGCGGACCCCAACGCGATCTCGGCCCTCACAGCTCAGGTCACCGCGCGCATCAATAGTGCCGTTGACGAGGCGATCGCCTGGTATCGTGACCCATCGTCCGTCGTTCCCCGTGCCGCCGCACCGCCGGGGAGTCTGGCCGACCAGATCGCGGCGACCGTGTCGCCCCTATACGGCAGCGTCTCGCGGCGCTTTACGGAGACACGCATCCGTCTGCAGATGGTGGGGGTCCACGCAGCGATTCGGCGCTACCAGTGGGAGTACGACCGCCTCCCGACGAACCTGGACGAACTGCGCCTCGCGGGGCTGGAGATCGACCCCTACACGCGCAAACCATTCGCGTACCGCGTCCTCACGCGTGCCACCTACGAATTGGCGAGCGCCGGGCCGTACAAGCTGGACGGTAACGGAAACTACCTGCCGGGCCAGCGGGAGGCCATTATCTACCCGAAGCCGCCGGAGCCAACCGCCGCGCAGCCCTCAGGCTAACAGGCTAAAGTCGGGGCGGGCACCTGGCGCAGGAGGAAGGCGGGGTTAAACTGCCGGTCGCAGCGCCCGCACGAGGCGCGCGTCAGTCGCTTGCGTCGGAATACGCGGGTCTGGCACACCGGGCACTCGTAGACATACTGCCGGTAGGCGACCGGCCGATCGCGTGGGGGCAGGGCGTGGCGCCGGGTGCAGCCAAGCTTCGTGGCCAGCGCCCAGAAGGCGCGCGAGTGGTTGGGGTGGACCAGGTGCGCAACCTCGTGGCGGAACGTTTCCAGGGTTTCGTCCCAGCCGTGCTCCTTGTACGCCTGCCACGACAGGACGATGAGCTTCTTGCTGGGAACGCAGTAGCCGCCGTACTGCTTGCGGGACGATAAGCGCAGTTCGCTGAGCGTCAGCGGCGCGTCGGCGAAGTGCGTGGCGTTCAGCCGCGCGAACTCCTCCCACAACCGCCCCAGTACCGCCGCCTGTTCGTCGTCTCGTTTCATCGGAGGGGGTAACCGCCAAGACGCCAAGAACGCCAAGAAGAGAAAGAAAAAAAGAATCTCTCTGCATCCCTTGGCGTTCTTGGCGTCTTGGCGGTTCTCTCTAATCTTCCAGAGCGTCGAGGACCAGGGAGGCGCCGCCGAAGATGCCGGCGTCGTCGCCCAGTTCCGCGGGGACGATGGGGCTGACGTCGATCAGGGTCTTGATGGCGTTGGCGCGCGCCGAGCGGCGGATTGGCTCCAGGATCAGGTCGCCCGCCTGGGCCACGCCGCCCCCGATCACCACCATCTCCGGGTTGATGAGGTTCACGATGGAGGCGATGCCGAGGCCGACATAGTAGCCCGTCTCCTCCAGCGTCTCCAAGGACAGCGCGTCGCCCTCCAGGGCCGCGTCCGCGATGTCCTTGGGCGTCAGCAGGTGCCAGTCGTAGTCCACCTTCTCCGCGAGGAGCGACTTGCGCCCCTCGCAGATCTTGCGCGCCGCGCGCTCCGTGATGGCCGCGATCTGCCCCATGCTCTCCAGGGAGCCAAAGGCCGCCGCGCCGCCGCGCAGGCCCGCCGCGATAATGATGTGTCCGATCTCGCCCGCGCCCCCGGTTGCGCCGGTCCACAGTTTGCCGTCCAGGATCAGGCCGCCGCCGATGCCGGTGCCCAGGGTGACCATGACCATGGTGCGCACCTTGCGGCCCGCGCCGAAGCGAAACTCGCCCAGCGCCGCCACGTTCGCGTCGTTACCCATCAGCACCGGCAGGTCCATCTGCTGCGTGATGGGGTCGCCGAGGCGGACGTTCCGATAGGGCTTGCCGCCCTCGTAGAAGTTGGGTGCCCAGAGCACCACACCGTTCTTGTCGTCGATGTGACCGGGCACGCCGATACCGAGGCCCGCGACCTGATCCGCGGCAACGCCCGCCGAGCGGATCGCGGTCTTGGCGGCGTGGACGATCTGCGAGACGGTATTCTCGACTCCCTCGGTCGCCAGCGAGGGGCCGCGCCCGGAGCCCAGTATCTTCCCTTCCCGGTCCAGCCACCGCCGCGCGGACGTTGGTCCCGCCCAGATCGACCCCCACGACGTACGGGGCGTCCTTCTTCAGTTCCACGGTAGGTCACTCCCTCCCCCGGCCACCACCCGCCTCCACCGGGCGCCCCCGAGTCCCCGGTCGGGGTGGGGTCAGGGGGAGGGATGGTGGCAGGTGGTGGCCGGGGGGATTCTCGTTGATTTGCGCTTCCAGTATAAACAACCCCAAATCCACTGTCAAATGCGCGGTAAGCAAACAAAATGGCAAACGAAATACCACATATGGGGGTTCAAAGGGCGCCAAGGGGCTATATCCTGTGTTAATAACTGAAAAAATATAACGCTTTTGTCGCTTTTGCGTTGACACCCCCGCAGCCATCGTCTAGAATATTCCAGTGGTGACAGGTGGTGACTTAGTGGAGGCGAGTGGTTGTTTCGGGGAGCGCATTATCACTCAGTGGATGACAAGGGGAGGGTGATTATCCCCCTGCGCTTCCGCAGTGAACTCGGACAGACCTTCGTCATCTGCAAAGGGTTGAACCGCTGCCTGTTCGTCTTCCGGGAGCCGGACTTCCAGGACCTGGAGAAGAAGCTTCAGGCCCAGCCGGCCCTAGACCTTCATACCATACGCCTTCAGCGCTGGTTTTCGGCCGAGGCCGTAGAGACCCAGGTGGATAACCAGGGCCGCGTCGCCATTCCGAGCAATCTGCGCGACTTCGCCTCCATCGACGAAGAGGTGGTCATCGCGGGAATGGGCGGGCGCATCGAGATATGGTCACGCGCCGGTTGGGATGCTTTCAATGCAAGCTTGACCGATGAAGACATCTCCATCTCGGCGCGGGAGGTCGGCCTTGGCAAGTAAGTGCGTGGACAGTGAACGGGCCGGAGGAGCGCAGCAGTGAGCGCCAGCGGATACCACACGCCGGTGATGCTGGCGGAGGCGCTGGAGGGACTGAACCTGGCGCCGGGGCGTCGCGTGGTGGACGCGACCCTGGGCGGGGGAGGACATGCGCGGGCGATTGCGGAGCGGATTGCGCCCGGGGGAGTACTCGTCGGACTGGATCAGGACCCGGAGGCGCTGGAAGCCGCGGGGGAGCGCCTCGCGGCGGTCGAGGGGGTTGACCTCCGGCTGCGACGGGCGAACTTTGCCGACCTGCGGGCGGTCCTCGATACGGAGGCACTGCCGCAGGTTGACGGCGTTCTGATGGACCTGGGAGTATCCTCCCACCAGCTGGACACCGCGCGGCGCGGGTTTGCGTTCCGGTATACCGGGCCGCTCGACATGCGGATGGACCCGGAGGGCGAGGCGGAGACGGCGGCGGATCTGCTGAACCGCCTGCCGGAGGCGGAGATCGCCCGCATTCTATTTGAGTACGGCGAGGAGACGCGCTCTCGGCGGATTGCGGCGGAGATTGTGGCGCGGCGGCGGGTAAAGCCGCTGGAGACTACGGAGGACCTGGTGGACGCGGTGCGGGCGACGATGCCGTTCCGAACGCGACCAGGCGAGATCCACCCCGCTACGAAGACGTTTCAGGCGCTGCGCATCGCTGTGAACCGTGAGTTGGAGGTTCTGGAGACGGCCGTGCGCAGTGCGGCGGCGTCGCTGGCGCCCGGGGGGCGGCTGGTGGTGATCGCCTACCACTCGCTGGAAGACCGGATCGTTAAGAACCTTTTTGCGGAGCTTTCGGGTAAGCGCGTGGGGTCCGACCTGCCGGATCCCACGCCGCCTCCGGCTCCGATCCTGACGGTGGTGACCAGGAAGCCGCTGGGGCCGACGGCGGAGGAGGTACGCGCGAACCCGCGCGCGCGCTCCGCGCGTCTGCGTATTGCGGAGCGACGGTTAGACGGTTAGACGGTTAAAAAATAGGGTTGAGAGTTAGTCAGAAAACTTTCGAAAGATACGAAAGAACAGAGGGCAGCGGGACTGTGATGATCGCCGACCGGACAACGACTGTCGAAAGACGCCGCGGAGACGAAGCGGCGTCGCCTGTTCTGGAGCCGCCCATCCCGGGCGCCCCCCCTCCGCTCCGGAACTCCGCTGGCGCTCCGACCTACCTGCCGGCTGCCTCTCCGGCCACGACCCGGCCTGCGTCCGCCGGGACGCATCGGCCTATGGCCGAGCGCGGCCCGCGTGTGGTGCGGCGTGCCCGCTCCCTGCGCGACAACAACCCGATGCTGGTGGCCTGCCTGGTTGCCTCGTTCACGGTCACCCTGCTCTGCCTCTACGTGAGCGCCTACGCCAAGGTCAACAACGACCGGCGGGAACTGACGAGCATCCGCCGGGAGATGCGGGAACTTGAGGTGCAGCAGCGGCTCCTGTCGGCTGAGGTCGCGCGCCTGAAGCAGCCGAACACCATCCTGCAGCGCGCGAGCGCGCTGAAACTCGTCCCTGCCCCCCCGGAGGCGCAGCACCTGCTGACAACCCCGGCCACCACCGGCGTTTCGGCGGCGCCGCGGGGCGAGTAAGGGGCGTCTTATGGCCACTCTGGGAACAACACGCCACGGAATGCGCTCG
>Ga0065721_10002718_pt1 | contig 18069 bp, 13 predicted proteins | sample Mesricmetagenome_FD_59108 | JGI IMG/M metagenome (GOLD analysis project Ga0065721, IMG submission 59108) | Mesophilic microbial community from rice straw/compost enrichment Sample: eDNA_1 v2 (version 2) | ecosystem: Engineered > Solid waste > Grass > Composting > Bioreactor | place: USA: Davis... | reverse complement strand
CTGGCTCGAGGAGCGCTATCAGGAGCCGGTGCTGACCGAGGCGCCGCGGGGCATCATCGTGCTCGGCGGCGGCATCGCCGCCGGGGGCTACAATCACGATGCCCCCTATCTCCTCAACGGCTGGGTCGACCGCATCACCACCGCGCTGAAGCTGAAGCGGCTGTATCCGCAGGCACGGCTGATCTATTCCGGCGGCTCGGCAGACCTGATCGGCGACAAGCCGAGCGAGGCCGAGGCCTTCTCGCGGCTCCTCGTCGACCTTTACGGCAACGACCTCGGCTTCGAGCGCGAGGACCGCTCGCGCAACACCTGGGAGAACGCCGTCTTCACGCTGGAAATGATCCCGCCCGAGGCGCGCGAGGGCACATGGCTTCTCGTCACCTCCGCCTGGCACATGGAGCGCGCGCTCGGCATCTACCGCAAGCTCGGCTGGACGCCGACGCCCTATCCGACCGACTATAAGGCCGCCGCGATCGAGCCCCCCTACCTGCAGCGCCTCGCCAGCGACCAGTTCGACAAGCTCGGCGTAGCGATGAAGGAATTCATCGGCATCGCCGCCTACTGGATGGCCGGCCGCTGGGCGCCGGCTCCATGATCTCTGCCGCCCGCTCGGGATAAATGCACGAAATCTTATATTTCTCCGGCAAGGCGCTTGCAGCGCCGGGCCGGGCACAGCATTCTTGCCGCGCCGGAGAGGAGCCGGCACGGATGCGGAGGAGATCATGAGCCAAGGAAGCGGACAGGCGGCGGCGCGGCCGGGATCGACCATGCCCCGGTTCAGGAAGGCGACGTTCGAAGACGTGAGGGCAAGTCTCGCAGAGGGATGGGCGGATTTTCGCGCAGAGCCGCTCTTCGGCCTGTTTTTCGGCGGCATCTATGCCGCGGGCGGGCTCGCCATGCTCTACGTCCTCGTCCGTATCGGCGCGCCGTGGATGATCATCCCGCTCGCCATCGGCTTTCCGCTGATCGCGCCCTTCGTCGCCGTCGGCCTCTACGAAATCAGCCGCCGCCGTGCGGCGGGCGAGCCGGTGTCGCGGGCCGGCGTGCTCGCCCACGTCTTCCGCCAGCGCGAGCGCCAACTGGGCTGGATGGCCTTTGTGGTGCTGTTCATCTTCTGGGTCTGGATCTACCAGGTGCGGCTCCTGCTCGCACTCTTCCTCGGCTTCAAGTCATTCTCGAGCCTCGACGCGTTCCTGACGATCGTGACCACCACGCCCGAGGGCTTCGGCTTCCTCGCGGTCGGCACGCTAGTGGGAACGGTGCTCGCCGCCATCCTGTTCTCGACGACGGTGATGGCCCTGCCGCTCCTGATGGAGCGCGAGGTCGATTTCGTCACCGCCATGATCGCCTCGGTCGCCGCCGTCGTCGCTGCGCCGGGGCCGATGCTCGCCTTCGGCGCGATCGTCGGCGCGGCCACGCTCGCCGCACTCGTGCCGGGATTCCTCGGGCTGCTTCTGGTGTTGCCGGTCTTCGGCCATGCCACCTGGCGGCTCTATGCGCGGACGGTCGAGCCGGGCTGAGCTTCTTCGGCCGAACCGGCCGCGCCATGGTGCGGCCGGTTCCAGTGGATGTCCTCGAGCGCCTGCATGCGCGCCTGCGCGCTTTCCCACTGGTCGCGCGAGACGCGGTCGATCAACGCCTCGGCGAGCGCCATCAGCGCCACGCTCGAATCCCACGTCCGCCCGGAATCGACCACGCAGGGCAGCACCACCCGCGCCGACCGGGCGATCGGCGACAGCCAGGGATCGGTGATGAGAATGACACGCGCGCGCCGCTCGGCCAGCACCTCGCCGAGGCGCACGAGATCGGCCTGGTAGCGGCGGATGTCGAAGATCACCACCACGTCGCCGGGCCGCATGTCGAGGCACTGGTCGTGCCAGGTCGAGGTCTGGCCGGCGAGATGGTGCACGTGCGGACGGACGATCCTGAGATGCGCCGCCAGATAGCCGGCTATGAAATCGGTGAAACGCCCGCCGATCAGGTAGCAGGCCGAGCGCGTGTCGCCGAGCATCTCGCAGGCGGCGGCGAACTCGCTTTCCGGAATGGCCGAGAGCGTCGCCTTCAGATTGGCGCCGATCATGCCGAAGCGTGCCTGCAACGAGGGATCGTTCGGCTGCGGCGTGCGCACGGACCGCCCCCGCTCGAGCGGGCTTGCGAGCTGCGTCTGCACGTCGCCGCGCAGCGCACGCTGGAATTCAGGGAACGAGGCGTAGCCGAGGCGCGAGACGAAGCGCAGCACCGTCGGCGCGCTGGTGCCGGCAGTGGCGGCGAGCTCGGCGATCGTCGACAGCCCGCTCGACGGGTAGTTGGCGAGGAAGGCGTGCGCCACCTTCTTCTCCGCCCCCGGCAGGCCGCCCAGGATCTCCAGGACCTTCTCGCGGATTGTCATCGTGCCTCCCGCCACAACCAGTAACAAAAATTACATCGTTGACAAGATGGCCACAATCCTAATCAATATTACACATCGAGCCGACGCCCCGGCAGAAGGGCGCGGCCACCGACAGGGGACCAAAGGTGACAGTCAGTTCGCTACTCGATCCGGCAGAAGACGGACCCGTGGCCATCCGCCGTCCTGACGGGACGAGCGACATCCTTCTCGTCTGCGAGCACGCCGCGCGACGCCTGCCCAAGGCCTTGGGAACGCTCGGCCTCGATCAGGAGGCGCTCGAAAGCCACATTGCCTGGGACATTGGCGGGCTCGCGGTCGCCGAAGGCCTTTCCGACGCGCTCGACGCCACGCTGGTCGCCCAGACTTATTCGCGGCTCGCCTACGATTGCAATCGACCGCCGGACTCGCCGGGCGCGGTGCCGGCGACGAGCGAGATCTACGAGGTTCCGGGCAACCAGAACCTCACCGAGGATGACCTGCGCCTGCGGGCAGACACGTTCTATCATCCTTTCCAGGACCGGATCGCCGCCATCCTCGCAGAGCGCCGCGCCGCAGGGCGACCGGTCATGCTCGTCACGATCCACACCTTTACACCGGTCTTCTTCGGCCGCACGCGCAGCGTGGCGATCGGCGTCCTCCATGACGAGGACACCCGCTTCGCTGGTGCGCTCCTCGACGCGCTCGGCCGGCACGAGACCGGGCTCGAGATCGCGCGCAACGAGCCCTACGGCCCGGACGACGGCGTCACCCACACGCTGCGCCTGCAGGCGCTGCCGCACGGGATTCCCAACGCCATGATCGAAATCCGCAACGACCTCGTCCGCGACGTCGACGGGCAGGGAGAAATCGTCAGACTGCTTGCCGGAGGCCTCACCGAGGCGCGGGCCGCGCTGGCGGGAAAGGAGGAGACGCGATGAAGGCGATGGCCGCCTATGTCCGCATCGTCGACACGTTCAACCGGCGCGTCGGCCTGTTCGCCATGTACCTGATCTTCGCGATGTTCGCGATCCTGTTCTACTCGTCGATCTCGAAGGCCTTTCATCTGCCGGCCAACTGGACACTGGAATCGGCCCAGTTCACCATGGCCGCCTACTACATGCTCGGCGGCGCCTTCGCGATGCAGACCGGCGACCACGTCCGCATGGACCTGTTCTACGGAAACTGGTCGCTGCGCAGGCGGGCGACGTTCGACATCGTCACCGCCGTGGCGCTGATCGTCTTCCTCGGCTTCATGCTCTATGGCGGCATCGCCAGTTCGACCTACGCGATCGCCTACAAGGAAAAGAGCTTCACCGCCTGGGCGCCCTACATGGCGCCGATCAAGATCGTCATGACCTTCGGCGTCGTGATGATGCTCGCTCAGGCCATCTCGGCCCTCTTCAAGGACATTGCGGAAGTGATGGGACGCCCGATCGCATGAGCTACGAACTCATCGCCCTAACCATGTTCTCGGCCATGATGGTGCTGCTCCTGACGGGGCAGCGCGTCTTCGCCGTCATCGGCTTCGTCGGCGTCGTCTCCGCCTTCCTCCTGTGGGGGACCGGCGGCTCGGAAATGGGCTTCGCCTCGGCGATGAAGCTCGTCAAATGGTATCCGATGCTGACGGTGCCGATGTTCGTCTTCATGGGCTACATGCTCTCCGAATCCGGTATCGCCGAGGACATGTACAAGGCCATCCACGTCTGGATGGGGCCGATCAACGGCGGCCTCGCGCTCGGCACCGTCTTCATCATGGTCATCATCTCGGCGATGAACGGGCTGTCCGTCGCCGGCATGGCGATCGGCGCGACCATCGCGCTGCCTGAGCTTTTGCGCCGCGGCTACGACAAGGTGATGATGACCGGCGTGGTCCAGGGCGGCTCGACGCTCGGCATCCTGCTTCCGCCCAGCGTCGTGCTCGTCCTTTACGGCATGATCGCGCGCGTGCCGGTCGGCCAGCTCTGGCTTGCCGGCGTGCTGCCTGGCCTGATGATGGCGGCGCTGATGGCGATCTACGTCTATGTCCGCTGCCGCGTGAACCCGACGCTCGGCCCTGCCCTGCCGCCGGAGGAGCGCGACGTGTCCCTCGCCGAGAAGCTGCGCCTGCTCTCGGCCGGCATCCTGCCGCTCGGCATCTTCGCGCTGATGATGTACCTCTTCCTGACGGGCATCTCGAGCCTGGTCGAAAGCTCCGCCGTCGGTGCGATCTCCGCGGCGCTCGTCGCCTGGTGGCGCGGCCGCCTGACGCTCCGGCTCTGGAACGACGTCCTGCAGAAGACGCTCGGCATCACCTGCATGTTCATGTGGATCCTGATCGCCTCGCTCTGCTTCGGCGCCGTCTTCGACGGCCTCGGCGCGGTCAAGTCGATCGAGCGCTTCTTCCTGGGAGACCTCGGGCTCGAGCCCTGGCAGGTGCTCGTCCTGATGCAGGTCTCGTTCCTGATCATGGGAATGTTCCTCGACGACACCGCCATGCTCGTCATCGTCGCGCCTCTCTACATCCCGCTCGTGCAGAAGCTCGGCTTCGATCTCGTCTGGTACGGCGTGCTCTACGTCATCACCTGCCAGATCGCCTACATCACGCCGCCCTTCGGCTACAACCTCTTCATGATGCGGGCCATGGCGCCGCCNGAGATCGGCATGNGCGACATCTACCGCTCGATCTGGCCGTTCGTCGGCATCATGGNGGCAAGCCTGATCATCGTCGGNGTCTTCCCGGAGNTCGCGACCTGGCTGCCGAACTACTACTACACGAAATAAGGGGACGGCNGCGACGCAGACACCTTTTCGATGGGGAGAATTGAGGCCGTAAGAAAACAANAANAGCAATGAAATCGCCGGGATGAACGGCCCTTCCCGGCACNTGAACGGAACTTCAACAGAGGGAGTTTGACATGACCAACAGACGGCAATTCCTCACCAGGGNCGGGGCGGTGACGCTCGGCGCCGGCGCCTCGGCGCTCGCCGCGCCGAGCATCGTCAAGGCGCAGACCGCCATCAAGTGGCGCTTCCAGACCTATGCCGGCGCAGCCCTCGGCGAGCACGTCACCAAGCCGATCATCGACGCCATCAACGCGGCCGCCAAGGGCGAGCTCGAGATCGAGCTCTACTTCGCCGACCAGATCGTCCCGACGGGCGAGCTCTTCCGCGCGCTCCAGGCCGGCACGATCGACGCGGTGCATTCCGACGACGATTCCATGGCCTCGCCGGCCGAGGTCGCCGTGTTCGGCGGCTATTTCCCGCTCGCCACCAAGCAGATCCTCGACGTGCCGGTGCTGTTCAAGCAGTACGGCCTCGCCGACATCTGGCGCTCGTCCTACGAAAAGGTCGGCGGCGTCGTGTGGCTGTCCTCCTCGGGTCAGGACCCCTGCCACTTCAACACCAAGAAGGCGATCAACTCGCTCGCCGACATGCAGGGCCTGCGTCTCTACACCTTCCCGACCGCCGGCCGCTTCCTGACACAGTTCGGCGTCGTGCCGGTGACGATCCCCTATGAGGATGCGCAGGTTGCCGTGCAGACCGGCGAACTCGACGGCATGGCCTGGTCGGGCATCACCGAGGACTACACGGTCGGCTGGGCCGACGTGACCGACCACTTCCTGACCAACAACATCTCGGGCGCCTGGATCGGCTCCTTCTTCGTCAACGAGAAGAAGTGGGCCGAGCTGCCGGAGCATCTGAAGAAGCTGGTCATGACAGCGATCGAGGCCGGCAACAATTATCGCGACCAGTGGTACTGGGGCGGCGAGGCGAAGCTGCGCGCCGAAGGCACGAAGCTGAAGCTCACCAGCATCCCGGCCGAGGAGTGGCGGGCCGTCGAGGACGCCGCCAAGGTGTTCTGGAAGGAGATCGCCGAGCAGGGCGAGACCCACGCCAAGGTGGTCAAGATCTTCGAGGAATACAACGCCGTCATCTCGAAGGCCGGCCCGCCCTACGTCAACGGCTGAGCCGACACCGACCCTGAAACGCCGCCTCCCGGACCGCCGGGGGGCGGCCGTCCATCGTACCGACCCCTCAAGACGAGCAAGTGACCTCCATGGCCGGAAACCTCACCTTCGAAGACGTCAAGAAAGCCGCGAAATCCGGCGAGATCGACACGGTGCTCGTCTGCGCCGTCGACATGCAGGGCCGGCTGATGGGCAAGCGTTTCCATGTGCAAAACTTCATCGAGTCCAGCCACGACGAGACGCATTGCTGCAACTACGTACTGGCGACCGACCTGGAGATGGCGACGCCGGACGGCTATGCGACGACGAGCTGGCAGGCGGGCTACGGCGACTACGTGATGAAGCCAGACCTGTCGACACTGCGCCGCGTGCCGTGGCTCGAGGGCACGGCGATGGTGCTCTGCGACCTCCTCGACCACCACACCCACGCCCCCGTGCCGCAATCTCCGCGGCAGATTCTCAAGGTCCAGCGCGAGCGCCTGAAAGCGATGGGCTACGAAGCGATGATGGCCACCGAGCTCGAATTCTTCCTGTTCGAGGAAAGCTACCGCGACCTCGCCCGCAACGGCTATCGCGAACTGACCCCGATCAGCGCCTACAACGAGGATTACCACATCCTCCAGACCACCAAGGAAGAGGGGGTCATGCGGCCGATCCGCAACCACCTTTTCGCCGCCGGTATCCCGATCGAGAATTCCAAGGGCGAGGCCGAGGCCGGCCAGGAGGAATTGAACATCCGCTATGCGGAGGCACTCGACTGCGCCGACCACCACACCATCGCCAAGCACGCGGTCAAGGAGATCGCCTGGCAGCACGGACGCTCGGCGACCTTCCTGCCGAAATGGAACCACAAGCGCGTCGGCTCCTCGGCCCACGTCCACATGTCGCTGTGGCAAGGCAAGACCCCGGCCTTCCACGATCCGAAGGGCGACCACGGCATGTCGACGCTGATGCGCCATTTCATGGCCGGCCTGATCGAATACGCCTCCGACTACACGTTCTTCCTCGCCCCCTACGTCAACTCCTACAAGCGCTTCATGAAGGGCACCTTCGCGCCGACGCGCACGGTCTGGTCGGTCGACAACCGCACGGCCGGCTTCCGCCTCTGCGGCGAGGGGACGAAGGGCATCCGCGTCGAGTGCCGCATCGGCGGCTCCGACATCAACCCCTATCTCGCGCAGGCCGCGCTCATCGCCGCCGGCATCAAGGGCATCGAGGACAAGCTCGAACTCGCGCCACCGACCCGCGGCGACATCTACCAGGACGAGGCCGCGCGCCACATTCCCTCGACGCTTCGCGCTGCCACCGAGACCCTGCGCAATTCGAAGATGCTGCGCGAGGCGATGGGCGACTCCGTCGTCGATCACTACGTGCGCTGCGCCGAATGGGAGCAGGAGGAGTTCGACAAGGTTGTCACCGACTGGGAGATCGCCCGCGGCTTTGAACGGGCCTGAGGCATTTCGTTCCGCCGGAGCAGGTCCGCCGCGCTGTAACGGCGCTTCCGGGCCCGCGCGAACGGGACTAAGGTCGGCGCAAGCAATCCGGAATTGACGGACCGGGCAGCTCCGAACGGGCGCCCGTCCGACCAGGAGAAGAAACATGACTTCGACATTGAAATGCATCTCGCCGATCGACGGCTCGGTCTATGCCGAGCGGCCGGTCATGGCCGTCGAACAGGCGGCCGAAACGGTCGCGCGCGTGCGCCGGGCCCAGGCNGGCTGGGCCGCGCGGCCGCTCTCAGAGCGCATCGCGCTGGTCAAGGCCGGGATTTCCCGGCTCAACGACATGAAGGCCGACGTCGTGCCTGAACTCGCCCACATGATGGGCAGGCCGGTGCGCTACGGCGGCGAGTTCGGCGGCGTCAACGAGCGAACCGACTACATGGTCCAGATCGCCGAGCGCGCGCTCGCCCCGCTGGAGATCGAGGATTCGCCGCAGTTCACGCGGCAGATCAAGCGCATTCCGCAGGGCGTCGTCTTCGTCGTCGCACCGTGGAACTATCCCTATCTGACCGCGGTCAACACCATCGTCCCGGCGCTCATCGCCGGCAACGCCGTCATCATCAAGCACGCGACGCAAACGCTGCTCGTCGGCGAGCGCATCGTGCGCGCCTTCGTCGAGGCGGGCGTGCCCGACGACGTCTTCGTCAACGTCTTTCTCGACCACGAGGGCACCGAATCGCTGATTTCGGCCGGCGCCTTCGACTTTATCAACTTCACCGGCTCCGTCGGCGGCGGCCAGGCGATCGAGCGCGCCGCGGCCGGAACCTTCACCGGCATCGGGCTGGAGCTTGGCGGCAAGGATCCGGGCTACGTGATGGAGGATGCCAATCTCGACTGGGCCGTCGACGTCCTGATGGACGGCGCGCTCTACAATGCCGGCCAGTGCTGCTGCGGCATCGAGCGCATCTATGTGGCGAAGCCGCTCTATGACGAATTCGTCGAGAAGGCGGTGGCCTGGGCGCAGGGTCTCAAGCTCGGCAATCCCCTCGATCCGTCGACCACGCTCGGACCGATGGCCAATGTCCGCTTCGCCCAGGAAGTGCGCGCCCAGACGAAGGAGGCGATCGCCGCCGGTGCGCGCGCGCTGATCGACCCGAAGCTCTTCCCCGAGGATGACGGCGGCGCCTACCTGATGCCGCAGATCCTCGTCGACGTTGATCATTCGATGCGGGTGATGAAGGACGAGAGCTTTGGCCCCGTCGTCGGTATCATGCCGGTCTCTTCCGATGACGAGGCGATCCGCCTGATGAACGACTGCAACTATGGTCTNACCGCCTCGCTCTGGACCAACGATCCGGAGCGTGCGNTGGCGATCGGCGACCGCATCGANACGGGCACCGTCTTCATGAACCGCGCCGACTATCTNGATCCGGCGCTCTGCTGGACNGGCTGCAAGGCGACCGGCCGCGGCGGCTCGCTCTCCGAGATCGGCTACCACAACCTCACGCGTCCCAAATCCTACCACCTCAGAAAGAAACAGGCATGACGTCTCCGCGCGCCAACTGGTCCTATCCCACCGCAATCCGCTTCGGCGCCGGCCGCATCGCCGAGCTCGCCGAAGCCTGCACGGCCGCCGGCATGAAGCGGCCGCTCCTCGTCACCGACCGGGGTCTGGCGGCGATGCCGATCACCACCAACGCGCTCGACATCCTCGAGCGCGCCGGCCTCGGCCGCGCCATCTTCTCGGACGTCGANCCGAACCCGAACGAGCGCAACCTCGATGCCGGCGTCGCCGCCTTCAGGGCCGGCGGCCATGACGGCGTCGTCGCCTTCGGCGGCGGNTCCGGCCTCGACCTNGGCAAGGCGATCGCCTTCATGGTCGGCCAGACCCGCCCNGTCTGGGACTTCGAGGANATCGGCGACTGGTGGACCCGCGCCTCGGTCGAGGGCATCGCNCCGATCATCGCCGTGCCGACCACGGCCGGCACCGGCTCNGAAGTCGGCCGCGCCAGCGTCATCACCAATTCGCAGACNCACGTGAAGAAGATCATCTTCCATCCGAAGTTCCTGCCGACGATCACGATCTGCGATCCGGAGCTGACGGTCGGCATGCCGAAGATGATCACGGTCGGTACCGGCATGGACGCCTTCGCCCACTGCCTCGAAGCCTATTCGTCGCCGTTCTACCACCCGATGAGCCAGGGCATCGCGCTCGAGGGCATGCGCCTCGTCAAGGAGAACCTGCCGCGCGTGGTCGCCGACGGCGCCGACATTTCCGCCCGCGCCGAGATGATGAGCGCGGCGGCGATGGGCGCGGTCGCCTTCCAGAAGGGGTTGGGCGCCATCCACGCGCTCTCGCACCCGATCGGCGCCGTCTACAACACCCATCACGGCATGACCAATGCGGTGGTGATGCCGCCGGTGCTGAGGCTCAACCGCCCGGTCATCGAGGACAGGATCGCCCGCGCCGCCGCCTATCTCGGCATTCCCGGCGGCTTCGACGGCTTCTACGACTTCGTCCTCAAGCTCAGGTCCGATCTCGGCGTGCCCGACAAGCTGTCGGAAATGGGCGTCGGTCGCGACCGCATCGACGAGCTGACCGAGATGGCGCTCGCCGACCCGAGCGCCGGCGGCAATCCGGTCGAGATGACGCGCGAGAACACCAAGGCGCTGTTCGAGGCCTGCATCTGATTTCGGCGGCCGCCCCCGGGCCGGCCGCCCTCATTTTTTGCAAGGCGCGGGCGGNGAAATCCGCCCGCGCNTTTTTCGCGCGTCCTGGGCGCGACGCCCGNCGCCTTCCCTTTTACCGNAAACATTTAACGCACGGGTTGCATCTTGAAAGATTGTTTGCATTCTGCAGGTTGACCTGACGCGGGCGGAATGGAAGTTTATGCCCGTCAGAATTTGGGGGTTTGTTCTGACCGCACGGACGCGGCCGGATCCCCCGTCCATGAAGACCGGTCAGCGGCGGCCGGAAAGGTGGGATCATGAGCGGCTCGGCATTGCTTCGGTTTCTCGATGCGGATTTGTGCGGCCTGGCCGCAGCGGAGATCGGGCGGCTTCTCGATGGAATCGTCGATGAGGCGGGTTTCAACTACTTCACGCTGACGCGCCAGCCGCGACCCAAACTCGACCCGTTCGACATCGTCCTTGCCGGACGGTGGCCGGAAGGCTGGCCGGAAACCTACGTTCGGCGCAAATATGCGGTGATCGATCCGACGATCCGCTATCTCGGCCATTGCCAGCGTGGCTTCCAGTGGGAGGAGGCCGTGGCCGCCTACTCCGAAGGTCCGCACCGGCGGCGCGTCGAGCGGATGATGTCGGACGCGCGCCGCTTCGGGCTCGAGAGCGGTTACGTCTTTCCGGTGCACGGGCGCCAGGGCCTGATCGGCATTCTCAATGTCGCAGGCGCCGCACGGGTCCTGGCCCCGAGTCAGGTCGCCATGCTCGAGGCAGCCGCGCGCAAGGCGCTGCTCTCGATCATCGTTCCCACGATCCCGGCGTGCGATATCGCCACCTCCGGAGAACGTCGCCTCGCCATGACCCGGCGCGAGATGGAGACCCTGTCGCTGCTCGCCGAAGGGCTGACCTCGAACGAGATCGGATCGACCCTCGGCCTCTCCGCCCATACGGTCGACTGGTACGTCAACGGCATCCAGCAGAAACTCGCCGCCCGCAACCGCCACCACGCCGTGGCCATCGCCTTTCGAATGGGTCTCGTCTCGTGACGCAGCGCAATATCGGCTAGTTGCACTGCAACAACGGAGACGGTAAGAAGCCCAAGCGGGCCGAGCGCCAGACCTCGCGCCCGATGAGGGGGCCCGCCGTTGAAGATCACCAAGCTGCTCGTCGCCAACCGTTCCGAGATCGCCATCCGCGTCTTCCGCGCGGCCAATGAGCTCGGCATCAAGACCGTCGCGATCTGGGCCGAGGAAGACAAGCTCGCGCTTCACCGCTTCAAGGCGGACGAATCCTACCAGGTCGGCCGCGGCCCGCATCTCGACCGCGAACTCGGCCCGATCGAGAGCTACCTGTCGATCGATGAGGTGATCCGCGTCGCCAAGCTCTCCGGCGCCGATGCGATCCATCCGGGCTACGGCCTCCTCTCCGAGAGTCCCGAATTCGCCGAGGCCTGTGCGGCGGCCGGCATCGTCTTCATCGGCCCCAAGCCCGAGACGATGCGACGCCTCGGCAACAAGGTCGCCGCCCGCAATCTCGCCGTCGAGATCGGCGTGCCCGTCGTGCCGGCGACCGCTCCCCTGCCCGACGACATGGACGAGGTGAAGAGGCTCGCCGAGGAAGTCGGCTTCCCGGTCATGCTCAAGGCATCGTGGGGCGGCGGGGGCCGCGGCATGCGTGCCATCCGCAAGGCCGAGGACCTCGCCCGGGAGGTCACCGAGGCCCGGCGCGAGGCCAAGGCCGCCTTCGGCAAGGACGAGGTCTATCTCGAGAAGCTCGTCGAGAATGCCCGCCACGTCGAGGTGCAGATCCTCGGCGACACCCACGGCAACCAGGTTCACCTGTTCGAGCGCGACTGCTCGATCCAGCGCCGCAACCAGAAGGTCGTCGAACGCGCGCCCGCGCCCTATCTCGATGCCGCGCAACGCGCCGAACTCTGCGGCTATGCGCTGAAGATCGCCTCTGCCACCGACTATGTCGGTGCCGGCACGGTCGAGTTCCTCATGGATGCCGATACCGGCAAGTTCTACTTCATCGAGGTCAATCCGCGCATCCAGGTCGAGCACACGGTGACGGAGGAAGTCACCGGCATCGACATCGTCAAGGCGCAGATCCACATCCTGGAAGGCGCCCGGATCGGCGATCCCGCCTCGGGCGTGCCGGCACAGGCCGACATCCGCCTCAACGGCCATGCGCTGCAGTGCCGCATCACCACCGAGGATCCCGAGCAGAATTTCATCCCCGACTACGGCCGCATCACCGCCTATCGCGGTGCGACGGGCTTCGGCATCCGCCTCGACGGCGGCACCGCCTATTCCGGCGCGGTCATCACCCGCTACTATGATCCGCTTCTCGAAAAGGTCACCGCGTGGGCGCCGAGCCCCGAGGAGGCGATCCGCCGCATGGACCGGGCGCTGCGTGAGTTCCGCATCCGCGGGGTGGCGACCAACCTCACCTTCCTCGAGGCCATCATCGGCCACCCGAGGTTCCGCGACAATTCCTACACGACCCGCTTCATCGACACGACGCCGGAGCTGTTCCGCCAGGTCAGGCGCCAGGACCGCGCCACCAAGCTTCTCACCTATCTCGCCGACGTGACGGTGAACGGCCATCCCGAAACCCGCAACCGGCCTAAGCCACCGGCGGATGCCGCTGCTCCGCGCGTGCCCTATGCCAACGGCGCCGTTCCCGATGGCACGAAGCAGCGGCTCGATGCGCTCGGACCTGAAAAATTCGCCGCCTGGATGCGCGCCGAGACCCGCGTGCTCGTCACCGACACGACGATGCGCGACGCGCACCAGTCGCTGCTCGCCACGCGCATGCGCACCGACGACATTGTCAAGGTTGCCGGAACCTATGCGCGGGCGCTGCCCAACCTCCTTTCGCTCGAATGCTGGGGCGGCGCCACATTCGACGTCGCCATGCGCTTCCTCACCGAGGACCCGTGGGAGCGGCTCGACCGCATCCGCACCGCCGCGCCGAACCTGCTCCTGCAGATGCTGCTGCGCGGCGCCAACGGCGTCGGCTACAAGAACTATCCCGACAACGTGGTGAAGCATTTCGTGCGCCAGGCCGCCGCCGGCGGCATCGACCTCTTCCGCGTCTTCGACTGCCTGAACTGGGTCGAGAACATGCGCGTCTCGATGGACGCCATCGCCGAGGAGGGCAAGCTCTGCGAGGCGGCGATCTGCTACACGGGCAACATCCTCAACGCCGCCCGGCCGAAATATGACCTCGCCTATTATGTCAAGCTCGCCGGCGAGCTCGAGAAGGCGGGCGCCCACATCATCGCGGTCAAGGACATGGCCGGCCTCCTGAAGCCCGCGGCCGCGAAGATCCTGTTCAAGGCGCTGCGCGAGGCGACGGACCTGCCGATCCATTTCCACACCCACGACACGTCGGGCATCTCGGCCGCCACCGTGCTCGCCGCGATCGACGCCGGCGTCGACGCGATCGACGCGGCGATGGACGCCTTCTCCGGCAATACCTCGCAGCCCTGCCTCGGCTCGATCGTCGAGGCGCTGTCCGGCAGCGAGCGCGATCCCGGACTCGATCCGGAATGGATCCGCCGCATCTCCTTCTACTGGGAGGCCGTGCGCACCCAGTACGCCGCCTTCGAGAGCGATCTGAAGGGCCCGGCCTCCGAGGTATACCTGCACGAAATGCCGGGCGGCCAGTTCACCAACCTCAAGGAGCAGGCTCGCTCGCTCGGGCTGGAGACCCGCTGGCACGAGGTCGCCCGCGCCTATCACGATGTCAACATGATGTTCGGCGACATCGTCAAGGTGACGCCGTCCTCGAAGGTCGTCGGCGACATGGCGCTGATGATGGTGAGCCAGGATCTTTCCATCGCCGACGTCGAGAACCCGGACAAGGACGTCGCCTTCCCGGAATCCGTCGTCTCGATGATGCGCGGCGACCTCGGCCAGCCGCCGGCAGGCTGGCCGGCAGCGCTGCAGAAGAAGGTCTTGAAGGGCGAAACCCCCTATACGGCCCGCCCCGGCTCGCTCCTGCCCGACGCCGACCTTGCCGCCGAGCGCAAGGCGATCGAGGACAAGCTGTCGCGCAAGGTCAGCGAGTTCGAATTCGCCTCCTATCTCATGTACCCCAAGGTCTTCACCGATTTCGCGCTCGCCGTCGAGACCTACGGCCCGGTCTCTGCGCTGCCGACGCCAGCCTATTTCTACGGCCTGCCGGTCGGCGAGGAGCTTTTCGTCGAGATCGAGAAGGGCAAGACGCTGGTCATCCGCAACCTCGCCGTCGGCGAAACGGACGAGAAGGGCATGGTCACCGTCTTCTTCGAGCTCAACGGCCAGCCACGCCGCGTCAAGGTGCCCGACCGCGCCCATGGCGCCGCGGGCTCGGCCGCGCGCCCCAAGTCCGAGGCCGGCAACGAACTCCATGTCGCGGCGCCCATGCCGGGCGTCGTCTCGACCGTGGCGGTGGCCGCCGGTCAGGAAGTCAGGCCCGGCGACGTGCTCGTCTCGATCGAGGCAATGAAGATGGAAACCGCCATCCACGCCGAGCGCAACGGCATCGTCGCCGAGGTGCTGGTGCGGGCCGGCGACCAGATCGACGCCAAGGACCTGTTGGTGGTCTACGCGGGCTGAGCGGCAGCTTGCCCGCTGCAATCAGGCGCCATGAACTGGCATGGTGCGACGTTGGGCGTCCCTATGACGGCGATGCCTTGAAGGCAAACCGCGCGTGATTTGCAGCGCACCACGAGCTCGTGCGCGCGTCACTCACCGTGGCAATGGAGCACGATCCGGGTTTTCGCGGAAAGTCGGGTTTGAACGCGTTCAAATCCCTCATTTGGGCCTCTTGCACGTTTCTCCCGTTCTGCTATGCACGTTTTCGTTCGTTATTTCCGATTCCTGCACGTTTGATGCTCACCCGCGAACGCCAGTCGATCATCCGCTCCCGGCTCGACCTTGCCGGCAAGGTCGTGGCGGCGGAGCTTTCGGCCGAATTCGGCGTCTCCGAGGACACGATTCGCCGCGACCTGCGCGAGATGGCGGCGGCCGGGCTCTGCGAGCGCGTCTATGGCGGCGCCCTGAAGGTGCCGGCGCTGCGGCCCTATGGCGAGCGGCTCGGCGAGAACCGCGCCCTGAAGGCGCGCTTCGCCCAGGTGATCGCCGACCGGCTGCCCGACGGCGGCCTCGTCTTCATCGATTCCGGCTCGACCAACCTCGCCGTGGCCGAGGCCGTTCCCGCCGACCGGCAGTTCGCCGTCGTCACCAATGCGCCGGCGATCGCCGCGACGCTGATGCTGCGCGAGAACGTCGAGGTGATCATGACCGGCGGCCGCGTCGACCGCGATCTCGGCGCCGCCGTCGACGCCACCGCGCTCGCCGCGATCGAAAACCTCAGGCCCGACCTCTTCGTCATGGGTACCTGCGGCATCGATCCCGTTCGCGGCGTCTTCGCCGATCGCTGGGACGAGTATCTCCTGAAGCGCGCGGTCGCCGACCGCAGCGCCCGGCTGATCGCCGCGGTGGAGCGCTCCAAGGTCGGCAACGGCGCGCCCTATCACATCGCCGATTTCTCCCCGGCCATCACCCTCGTCGCCGAGCCCGCGATCGACGAGACCGACATCAAGACCATAGAGGCGGCCGGCGCCGAGATCGTCCGGCTGGAAGAAGAGGTTTCGAAATGACCGCCCCATCCGTACCGGCCCGCCTGCCGCTCTTCACCCCGGCCCGGCTCGCCGTCTCGCTGATGTTCCTCGTCAACGGCTTCGTCGTCGGCAGCTGGGCGCCGAAGATTCCGGATTTCGCCGACCGGCTGTCGCTTTCCGAAACCGCGCTCGGCGTGATGATCTTCTTCCTCGGCGTCGGCTCGCTGACGGCGATGCCGCTCGTCGGGGCGACGATCTCGCGCCGCGGCGCCCGCCCGCCGCTCCTGCTTCTCGCCGCCCTCACCGCGGTGTCGCTGCTTCCGGTCACCTTCGCCCCGGGCGTGGTGACGGCGGCGATCGCCCTCTTCCTCTTCGGCGCCTTTCTCGGCGGCCAGGACGTGGCGATGAACGCCAACGCGGTCGAGGTCGAGAAGCGCGAGGGGCGCGCCATCATGTCGTCCTGCCACGGCTTCTGGAGCCTCGGCGGTGTCCTCGGCTCGACGCTCGGCGGGCTGATGATCGGCACGGCCGGCGTCACCGCCCACGCGATCGCCGCAACCCTGTTCGCAATCGTCATGGTCGTCCTCGCCTGGCCGCGCATCATCATCGACGTGCCGAGGCGCCACGATCCGGAAACCGGCGCCGCCATGCCGCCCGGCTCGGTCTTCCGTGCCGGCCTCACCGTCTGGCTGATCGGCTTCATGTGCCTGTTCTCGATGATGCCGGAAGGCGCAACGCTCGACTGGTCGGCGCTCTATCTTCGCAACGAGCTCGGTGCCGACGCCACCATGTCCGCCTTCGCCTTCGCCGCCTTCTCGGCCACGATGGCGGTCATGCGGTTCCTCGGCGACGGCATCCGCGACCGCTTCGGGGCGGTCAGGACGCTGCGCGTCTCCGGCGTCTTCGCCATCATCGGCCTCTTGATCGCCGCCTTCGCGCCATCGCCGCTGATCGCCGCCCTCGGCTTCGGAATTTCCGGCCTCGGCTTTGCCAACATGGTGCCGATCTGCTTCTCGGCCGCCGGCAACCTGCCAGGCCTCGCGCCCGGCGTGGCGATCTCGCTCGTCACCTTCATGGGCTATTCCGGCATCCTCTTCGCCCCGTCGGTGATTGGCTTCATCGCCGAGCACACCGGCTTCTCTGCCGTCTTCGCCGGCCTGCCGGTTCTGCTCGCCTTCGTTCTCGTCATGTCGAACCTGGTGCGTTACGCCGAGACGCGCTGAGCCTCCGCGACATAGGCGCCGAGCGCGTCGGCGAGCCGATCGCGCACGAGCCGCATGCGCGGCGCATGGCGGATGTCGCGGTGGAGCGTGATCCAGACCGGCAGCGTGGCAATGGCCTGGCCGGACATCAGGATTTCGAGCTCCGGTTCGCGCTTGACCAATACTGACTGAGCGAAGCCGATGCCGGCGCCAGCCTTGACCGCCTCCCAAAGCACCAGATGATTGTCAGTCCGGAAGCGGAAGAAGCCGCGCCTGACCGGCATGCCCATCGCCGCGAATCCGCGCAGGATCGCCTCGTCCCGGTCGTAACCGAGCACGTCGTGCTCCAGGAGCTCCGCAAGCCGAGACGGCCGGCCGCGGCGGGCAATGTAGCTTTTCGCCGCGCAGGCGACGATCGGGATATCGCCGAGATGGGTCGAGACGAGGTCGATCTGCTCCGGCCGGATCATCCGGACGGCGATGTCGGCATCGCGTCTCAGGAGATTGTCGACCGTGTCCACCGCGACGATCTCGAGCTCGAGCTCGGGATTGTCGGCGCGGATGCCGGCCACGATCTTCGGCAGGACCAGCGTGCCGATGACGACGCTGGCCGTAATCCGCACCGTGCCGGCGAGCGTGTCGGCAGCCCCGGTAGCGCGCCGCGCGATTGCGTCGGCCGCCTCGCGCATGCGCTGCGCGTCGGCGAGGAGTTCTGCGCCGGCGTCGGTCGGCTCCTGGCCGCGCGGCGTGCGATGCAGGAGCGGGGTGCCCATCTGCGCCTCGAGTTCGGCCATGTGCCGGCCGAGCGTCGGCT
>Ga0065721_10050760_pt1 | contig 18071 bp, 20 predicted proteins | sample Mesricmetagenome_FD_59108 | JGI IMG/M metagenome (GOLD analysis project Ga0065721, IMG submission 59108) | Mesophilic microbial community from rice straw/compost enrichment Sample: eDNA_1 v2 (version 2) | ecosystem: Engineered > Solid waste > Grass > Composting > Bioreactor | place: USA: Davis... | reverse complement strand
GCCGTATCGGCGCGCGGACCCGCTCTTCCGTCCTGTCGTACAGGGGGAGCTCCTCGATCTTCCCGTCCATCGGCGTCCATCGTTCGGCGACCCCGCTTGCCGGAAAATCGACGAGATCCTCGAACGTCTCCTCGACGCTCTCGTTCATGTGCGCCCGGTTATCCTCGACGATGTGGCCGATGAAGCGCACGCCGTTCGCATGGCACCAACGCTGGATGCGGCAGAAGAAATTTTCGGAAAACAGCTTCGTTAGATGGTCCATGAAGTCCGCGCGCACGTCCGGCGCGTCCTCCGCCCGTCCAGCCACAGCGCTTCGACGCGCTCGCGCAAGTCGTACCCGAAGGCTTGCTCGAAGGCGCGCCCGATCGTGCGCGGCCAGGGGAAGCAAGGCGTCTCTTCTCCGAACAGCACGTCGTAGGAGCCGTAATTTTCGAAGCTCGTCTCGTCTCCGAAAAATCCCTTCAAAGTCGTGCCTCAGTATTCCGGAAACCGGCGTTTAGTCGTCTCGTAGGTCAGCTCGATGAAGCAGTCCGTCACTTCGGGACACAGGTAATCGACCATCTTGTCGAACATCCTCCCGCTCCAGGAGGGCTTGACGCCGATCACGCGTACCGTCCACGCTCCGGGATCCCCGGCTTCCCGCCGCGCGCTCGCCCAAGCCTCCCACTCCGGCCGATCCGCGAAGCCGACGACTTCTCCGCCGCCTTCGGGGGAGCAAACGATTTTGATGACGGATCCGTCGAATGGCATCGCTTCCGGTCCGGCATCGCCGCCGCTCCAGCGGAAGGTCGCCTTCGTCAGGACCTGCATCCGATAGTCGGGCATCTTGTCCAGCACTTTGCCTCCGGCAATGCCGAAAGGATAATATTCCTCGTCGAACATCCTCCCGCTCCAGGAGGGCTTGACGCCGATCACGCGTACCGTCCACGCTCCGGGATCCCCGGCTTCCCGCCACCAGCCGTCTCCCAAGTAGTCGGCGTGCGGACGCGATTCGATGACGAATCCGCCGCAACCGGCCTCCTCCATCGTCCGTATCTCCCGCCGCAGCGTCTCCTCCGTCTCCTCCGGCGTTCCGTGCAGCCACAATAGCGGAAATAAGCTTCTCGGAGGATTGCAAGAAACGAATTGCTCGCGCAGCAGCACCGAAGCCTTCATCCCTAACCCCCCCTTCGCAGGTCATACGCCGATTGTAGCCGTCGGCCGGCCCGAACCGGGAGGGTGCCGCTATCGAAAAAGGTGGACGATACGATCATTTCCCGCTGAGAAAATGCTGACGGTATTGCCTGGGACTGAGTCCTTCATGCTGGCGGAACAAGCGGCTGAAATATTTGCTGTCGTCGTAGCCGCAAGCGAAAGCGACCTCCTGGACCGAAAGGGACGTTCCGAGGAGCAAGCGAGCCCCCTTCTCCATCCTAAGCTTCGTGGCGTATTCCAACGGAGCCAGTCCCGTCTGTTCCCTGAACAAGCGATGGAAATGAGGCGCGCTGAAAAAAACGGACTCCCTCCACCGGTTGTGGATGTCGTTCGCGCCCGCGTTATCCCTTACGGCATCGTGGATTTTCAGCACGTACTCGTTAATGTCGGAACGGCTTCTCGCCTCTCCCTTCGGCTTCCTGCCGGTCAACAGGTCGCAGGACAAGCTCCCTTCCCGGAGCCGTTCGGCCAGCTCGAGAAGCAACCGCAGCAAGGAAATCTGCAGTTCCAGCTTCCGGAAGGGGCGATCTTCGCCGAACGCTTCGACGACGCTTGCGACCCGCTCGCGAACGTCTTCGCCGGCTCCATCGATCTTCGCCAGGTTCGGCAGCCAGATCGAGCTCGGCTTCGCCGTTTCCCCGGGAGCCTCGTTGGATCGGATCGGTCCGGCTTCGTCCCCGACGATGTGCAGAAGCTCCGCCTCCGAACGCGGCTCCCAATCGAAATGGATCGCCCAATGCGCGTAGCCGGAAGATACGTCGGGCTCGTCCCGGAAGGAATGCAGGACGCCCGGCGGAATCAGCAGCAGCGTTCCCTCGTCGTACGGAAACGAGCCGTTCTCCGTATAGAGGGTCCCCCCGCCTTTATCGACGAAAATCATCTCGTGATCGTGAATGTATCGGGACGGCACCTTTAGCGGGAACTCCGTATAATGGGCAAAGCGAACGTAAGGCCTGATCTCCCGAAATTGCGCCAGTTGCGCGAATGGCAGCATCGTCATTCTCCTACCGTCTGCAAAATGATGTCTCTTCCCTAAAACTTTCGGAGCGGCAAGACGAAATCCTCCCGGGACATTCCCTTGTCCCGCCTTCCTTCGTCCGCCTCATCCGCGCCGGCTTCGGACGGCGAAATATTTCATCCCGAAAACCCTTGCATTTTCGCCTTCCATCCCCTATAATAACTCTTGCTGTACTTTACGAGCGCCCGTGGTCCAACGGATATGACGCAGCCCTCCGAAGGCTGAGATTGAGGTTCGATTCCTCACGGGCGCGCCACTACTTACACACCCAACCGGCCGATTCCTCGGCCGGTTTTTTTATTCCCTCCCCCACGGACGGCGATGGCAAGAAATCTCGGGATTCCGGCAGCCTACAGAGGGAATAGGTGTCTCCGGAGAGTTTACGTCCGCCTTTAAAATCGAGTTGTATCCTTCAATTCTCATCAAAACAACTCGATTTTAACGAGCGGCGGAGGGGACACCTCTTCCCGTCGTAGCGGTACCCGGAATCCTTTTTATTTCTTCCGCGAAGCCGGCTTTGACTTTCTTTGACTTTTGAAGCCGAATTCGCTATGATAAGAAAACCAATACATGAGGAGGGACGCCAAACATGAGTTTTGTACCTATGGTTGTCGAGCAAACCAATCGAGGAGAACGGGCTTACGACATTTATTCCCGCCTGCTCAAAGATCGAATCGTATTTCTAGGCACTCCGGTGAACGACGTGGTTGCCAACTCCATCATCGCCCAGCTGCTCTTCCTGGCGGCCGAAGATCCGGAAAAGGATATCCACCTCTACATCAACAGCCCGGGCGGCTCCATTACGTCCGGCATGGCCATATACGACACGATGCAATTCATCAAGCCCGACGTGTCCACCATCTGCGTAGGCATGGCCGCTTCCATGGGAGCGTTCCTGCTCGCCGCCGGAGCGAAGGGCAAGCGTTTCGCCCTTCCGAACAGCGAAGTGATGATCCACCAGCCGCTCGGCGGCGCCGAAGGCCAAGCCAGCGACATCGAAATCCGGGCTCGCCGGATTCTCAAGCTGCGCGACAAGCTGAACGGCATTCTCGCCGAGCGCACGGGCCAACCGTTGGAACGGATCGAAAAGGACACGGATCGCGATAACTTCATGGAAGCCGAAGTCGCTCGCGAATACGGCCTGATCGACAAGGTCATCGAGAAGGTCACCTGATTCGAAGAACGTCCGGCGCGCGGAAAAATAGCGGCTATGCCGCTATATCAGCGTGACGAGAAACCCCGGTCATTTTAATGGCCGGGGTTTGTTCTGTAGCGGCTATGCCGCTATTTTTTTGCGTTTGCGATCTTCCCGGAATGATCCCTTCGCGATTCTATCCGATACCGCGCGCTCTCTCCCCAGCCCATCCCTAATACCACATCAACCAACTTTTGTCAACAAAAATTCAAAACTTTGAATGCCCTCTCCGCGATCCGACCAATCCATGCTATCCTATTAGGTATAAGAATTACATTTCAACCCAGATACTGTCATCTCTTAGGAACTTCGGAAGAGAGGAAATTTTCATGCAGGAACGAACCTACCCTTATCTCGTAACCACTACGCCAGAAGACCGGAACGCCGCTAACCCTTCCTTTGGAGCGCCTGCGGACATGATCGCAGCCCGTCGGTTAAGCGATAAAGCGTCTCTGCTTCGCCCGCTGAAGGACGAGCATCTGCTCGAAGTCTACAGGGAAGCCAAGAAAATGAACTTGTCCGCCGAGTTCATCGAGTTGCTGGAAGAAGCGCTTTCCATCCGTCAACTGCATCACTACAAAGAAGCTTAAGCGAGACGATTCAAGAACCGTCCGCCAGGTATGACCGCTCCCGAGAGGGGCGGTTTTGTTTTTGCGCGCGGCAAAAAGCGAGGAAGCCACGCTCCTCGCTTTTTCCGTTATGCGGTCGCACTGCGCGTAGATCGCGCCGGCGCTCCTTCGTTCCGCCTTATTGCATTTCGTACTGCACGGTGACTTGGGTCGAGATCTCGATCTGGCCCGCTTGCACCGAAGACGCCGCGCTGCCGGCCGCCATGTCGGCCATCGCTTTCATTGCCGACTCGCGAGCGTACAGAACCGGATTGTTGGACACTTCGCCTTGCACGATGTTCACGACGCCCTTCAGCTGGCGCTTCGCGGAAGTCGCGAGGACGCCCGCTTTGGCCGCCGCGTTGTCCATCGCTTTTTTCAACGCTTCCAGCTCGTATTGCTCCTTCTTCTCGGTCGAGAACTGCACGCCGTCCAGACGGTTCGCTCCCGCCGCCGTCACCGCGTCGAACAGCTTGCCGATGTCCGCCAGGTTGCGGTAAGTCACTTGGATCGAATGAACCGCGATGTACCCTTTCAGCACCCGTCCGTCCTTCTCCGTATAGTTGTACTCCGGCTGCACGTCGAAGCTCGTCGTCTTGACGTCCTTCTTCGCGATGCCGAACGTCTCGTACAGCGCCTTCTCCACGCCCGCGAATTGCTTCGCGTTCGCTTGCTGCGCTTCCGCGGCCTTCGAGCCTCTCGTCTCGACCGCCAGGTTCAAATAAGCCACGTCCGGCTCTGCCATCACCGATCCGCTCGCTCCGACCGTCACCGTGTACGGAGGCGTCCCGGACGCCGTCGTTTCCGCTGCGGACACCGCACCCGTCTCCCCTCTTCCGAATCCGAACCATCCGATGACGACCGCCGCCACCGCCACCATTGCCAACTGCCATGCGCGCTGCTTCATGTTTATCCCCTTTCCTCGTTTGGATCGAACGGACTTCATAGCCGGACCCGCCGGACTTTTCCGTTCGGAATGATCGAACTTGCTCTTATTAACGCAATTTCCTCTCCAAATGTTTCAACCGCAAGAAAATTCCGTTTAAAAATGCAAAAAGCCCCACCGGGGCTCTTGCAAGAAAAATCTTATTGATTTTCCAATTCTTCTTTGCTCACAAGTTGAACTAAAGCGGTTACAGCCTGCTCTGCGTCCGAACCTTCCGCACTGATCGCGACTTCGGTACCGGAGCTGATCGCCAGGCTCATAATGCCCATGATGCTCTTCGCGTTGACTTTCTTGTCGTCCTTCTCCACGAAGACGTCGGAGGAGAATTTATTGGCTTCTTGCACGAATAGTGCCGCCGGTCTGGCGTGAAGACCTGTTTTAAGCCGAACTACAACCGGCTGTCTCGTCATGGACCGGATACCCCCTATCTTTTCATTCGTCCCGCTGAGCGGGACTCCCGTGCTACAATCCTACATCATTATAACATTGATGGGAACAAAAGCGCCATACGCTTATGCGCCGCCGTTCCGGATTTTTTCGGCCCATTCGTCCAGCTTGCGCAACCGGTGGTTAACGCCCGACTTGCTGACCTGCCCTTTCAGCAGATCGCCCACTTCTTTCAGGTTGATATCGGGATGCTGAAGCCGGATTTCCGCGACCTCGCGAAGCTTATCGGGCAAATTGTGCAAGCCGATCTCCTTCTCGATGAGCTTGATGTTGTCGATCTGGCGAACCGCGGCTCCGATCGTCTTGTTCAGGTTGGCCGTCTCGCAATTCACGATCCGGTTGACCGAATTGCGCATGTCCCGCATGATGCGCACGTCTTCGAATTTGAACAGCGCTTGGTGGGCTCCGATAATGCTCAGGAATTCGATGATCTTTTCGCCTTCCTTAATATACAGGATAAACCCTTTCTTTCGCTCGATAAACCGGGCGTTCAGATGAAATTTATTCGCCAAGTCGACCAGCGCCTGGCAGTGCTCCTCGTACATCGACGAAATTTCCAGATGGTAAGACGAGCCTTCCGGATTGTTCACCGATCCCCCCGCCAGGAACGCCCCGCGCAAGTAAGCCTTCTTGCAGCAGCTTTTGCGGACGAGCTCCTTGTCGATGCTCGGGTGGAACATGAAGCCTTCCTCGACGATGGACAGCTCCTTGAGGATCTCCTCCGCTCCCGCGGGGATGCGCACGACGTATACGTTGTTCTTTTTCAACCGCATTTTTTTGCGAACGAGCAGCTCGGTCACGACCGTAAAATGACGTTTGAGAAGCGTGTAGATCCGACGGGAGATGGCCGCATTCTCGGTCGCGATGTCGAGGACGACCCTGCGGTTCGAGAGAGAGATCGTGCCGTTCATGCGAATCAGCGCCGACAGCTCGGCTTTCTCGCAGCAGCTATCGCTCTCCAGCAAGGTCAACTCCTTTTTCGTTTGCGCCGCAAATGACATGCCCTTGTCACCCCTTTCTGATGATCCAATCCTCGACGAGACGGTAAATATGATCGCTAAGCTTGGCGGCGTCATGCCGCAAATAAGTCCGGAACAGCACCAGCGTATCCGCGATGACCTTGTAGCCTCTTCGGGTCACTTCGTCCAGATCCAGATGGACGGCCTTGGCGCCCTGCTCGGCGTACAGGCTCTCGACTTGAGGCGGAATCTCCCCGTCGTTCACGATGACGTAATCGAACAGATGATGGCCGATATGAGCGTGAACGGCGGCCAGATGGTCGCTGACGGTATAGTCGTCGGTCTCTCCGGGCTGGGTCATCACGTTGCAGACGAATATTTTCACCGCGTCCGACCGTACGATCGCTTCCGCGAGCTTCGGCACGATCAGATTCGGAATGATGCTCGTGTACAGGCTCCCCGGGCCGATCAGGATCGCGTCCGCTTCCTGCAGCGCCTCCACGGCTTCGGGCAGCGCCTCGACGTCGGCGGGCTCCAGGAACACCTTGCGGATCGCCAGGCCCGACTTCGGAATCGTGGACTCCCCGATCACGATCGAGCCGTCCTCCATCTCCGCCTTCAGCACGATCGCCTGGTTCGCCGCGGGCAGCACCCGGCCCCTCACGGCGAAAATCCGGCTCAACTCCTTCACCCCGGTCACGAAATCCCCGGTGATGTCGGTCATCGCCGCCAGAATCAGATTGCCCAAGCTATGGCCGGCCAGCCCCGTTCCGTTAGGGAAACGGTACTTCAACACCTCGTACATGAGCGGCTCCGTATCCGCCAATGCGGACAGGACGTTGCGTATATCTCCCGGCGGCGGAATTTGCAGCTCCTCGCGCAGAATGCCGGAGCTCCCGCCGTCGTCCGCGACCGTGACGATCGCCGTAATGTCGAGCGGCTTCTGCTTGAGGCCGCGCAGCATGACGGACAGTCCCGTCCCGCCGCCGATGACCGCGATTCGCGGTTTGCGGGAGAGCTTGTGATGTAGACTCATCTCATCCCTCCGCCTTAACTATGCCGATCGCGCTCGTAGTCGCGATGGCTCACTCTGACGATCTCCGTGTCGCTGGAACCGAGCCGGCGCCCGAGATACTCGGCCAGCGCCACGGAACGATGTTTGCCTCCCGTGCATCCGATGCCGATGACGACCTGGCTCTTGCCTTCCTTGTGGTACATCGGGATCAAATATTGCAGCAGGTCGAGCAGCTTCGTCAGGAAGGCTTGCGTGTCGGGCCATTTCATCACGTAATCGTACACGTCCGGATCGACTCCGGTTTTCGGCCGCAGCGCGTCGACGTAATGCGGATTCGGCAGGAAGCGGACGTCGAAGATCAAATCCGCGTCGATCGGCACGCCGTACTTGAAGCCGAACGAGGTTACGTTGATGTTGATGACGTCTTTATCCAGGTTCGTGAACCGGCCGATGATTTTTTCCTTCAGCGCCGCGGGCTTGAGATTGCTCGTGTCGATGACTTGATTCGCCCAGCCCTTCAGATCCTCCAGCAGCTTCCGCTCGGAATGGATTCCGTCCAGGGGCAGTCCGTCCGGGGCGAGCGGATGGCGGCGCCTGCTCTCCTTGTACCGCTGCACGAGAACCGAATCGGTCGCGTCCAGAAACAAGATTTCGTAACGATATTTATAATTTTCTCGAATATGGTTCAACGATTCGGATAACGCCGTAAAAAATTCCCGCCCGCGCAGGTCGATGACGAGAGCCACCTTCGCGATCCGTCCTTGGGACTGTTCGATCAGCTCGGCGAACTTCGGTATCAATACGGGGGGCAGATTGTCGACGCAGAAGAAGCCCAGATCCTCCAAGCTTTGAACCGCGATCGTCTTGCCCGCCCCGGACATTCCCGTGATGATGACGAGCGTGGGTTGTGCCGTTACCGTTTCCATGCTTATCCCCTCTCTCTGAGGTCCGAATCCCTGCAACAACCAAGCATAACGGCTGTCGCCGTCCGATTGGATGGCGGAGGAACGCTTAGGTCGGAGGCGATTCGGAAATGCGGACCGAACAACGAAAAGGCGCCCGGGCCGCCTGACAGCTTGCGGAGCCGAGCGCTTGGCTTGTTTTATGCCCGCAAGAACAATCCCGCGGCTCCGACGACTCCGGCGTTATTGCCCAGCTCGGCAGCCACGATCTCCACTCCCTCGCGCGCGTGATCCGGCGTGAGCTTATGGAATTCCTCGCGGATCTGCGAGAACAAGTACTCGCCCGCCTTGCTCACTCCTCCGCCGATGATAAAACGCTGCGGATTGACGACGACCGCGACGGCGGCCATCGACTTGCCCAAGTAAAACGCCGCGCGGCTGACGATCCGCTGGGCGGCCTCGTCGCCGGCCTTCGCCGCGTCGATGACCTCCTTGGCTCCGAACTCCCCTTCGATCAGAGACAGCGCCGTCCGGTCTCCCCGCGCGACGGCGTCCTTCGCCATCCGGATAATCCCGGTCGCCGACGATACCGTCTCCAGGCAGCCCATCTTGCCGCATCCGCATTGGATCGCCTCGAGATCGGGCACGATCGACATGTGGCCAAGCTCTCCCGCCATGCCCGTCGACCCTTCGATCAGCCGATCGTTCAGGATAATGCCGCCTCCGACCCCCGTGCCCAGCGTGTAGCAGACGCAGCTCGCGACGCCTTTGCCCGCGCCTCCCCAAGCTTCGCCGAGCGCGGCGACGTTGGCATCGTTGTTGATCTTGACCGGCTTGCCGACCTTCTCTTCCATGATCCGCTTGACCGGAACGTCCTTGAAGGGAAGATTGGGCGAGAAGTCGATGATCCCCTCGGGAATGTTCAGGAACCCTGCGATGCCGATGCCTACTCCCTCTACGGCTTCCCATTCCGGCGTTCCCGGGGCCACGAGCTCTTTGACATAGGCGGCGATGTTGGACAGGACGGCATCGGCCCCCTCGGAAGCTTGCGTGGGTCCTTCATGCGTCCGAAGCAATTCCCCGTCCGCGGTGCACAAGCCTACCTTGATGGCGGTTCCGCCCAAATCCACGCCTACGAACAACGATTCTGACATGTAATCGACACCTCATAACGATAATTGTTAAGAATCCATGGATAAAACCGTTCCGCCGCCTGTCGGGGCGGCGGAAGAATCGAATTCGCGCTGCTGCAATCGCGCTTACAAAGACTGGCTCCAGTCGTGAACGGACGAGCCCTCCAGAAATTTCTCGCAGTCCAGAGCGGCCATGCAGCCGCTGCCCGCCGCCGTGATCGCTTGGCGGTATTTGCGATCCTGAACGTCTCCGCACGCGAATACTCCCGGTACGTTCGTCTCCGTCGTGCCCGGCGTAACCCGGATGTAGCCGAATTCGTCCGTCTCGATCTGACCGTCCAGGAATTTCGTGTTCGGCGTATGCCCGATCGCCACGAACAGGCCTTGCGTGTCGATAACCTCTTCCTCTCCGGTCTCGTTGTCGCGAACCTTAAGTCCCGTTACGCCCTGGTCCCCGGCCACGACTTCGAGCGGCGTCTTGTTCAGGCCCCAGAGAATCTTGCCGTTCTCCCGGGCGCGGTCCTGCATGATCTTCGAAGCCCTTAGTTCGCCGCGCCGGTGGACGAGCGTGACATCGGAAGCGAAGCGAGTCAGGAAGTTCGCTTCCTCCATGGCGGAGTCTCCTCCGCCGACGACGACGATTTTCTTGCCGCGGAAGAAGAACCCGTCGCAAGTCGCGCAGGTGCTGACGCCGCGCCCGACGTTGTCCCGTTCTCCCGGAATGCCCAGATACTTGGCGGAAGCTCCCGTCGAGATAATGAGCGTCTCGGCTTGCAGCGTTTCTCCGCCTTCCAGGAAGAGAGAGAACGGCCTCTTGGACAGATCCGCCCGGTTCACCCAGCCCGTGCGGAACTCGGCTCCGAAGCGCTCCGCCTGCTTGCGCATGTTCGCCATCAAATCCGGGCCCATGATGCCTTCCGGAAATCCGGGGAAATTCTCGACCTCGGTCGTCGTCGTGAGCTGTCCGCCGGGTTCCGGGCCTTCGATGACCAGGGGCGACAGATTCGCCCGGGCCAGATAGATCGCCGCGGTCAGTCCCGCGGGTCCGGTGCCGATCACGATCGTTCTGTGCATATGCATACCTCCCCTTGCGCCGATCGGATGCTTTTAATGGAAAGACGGTCTCGTCAAATCTAGCTTCTCCCGAATGCCGCAAGCTTCATCGATCCGGTTCGCGTACCGGCTGATGCTCGCTTGGGACACGCCGTAGCGGTTGACGAGGTCGGCATAGGTAACCGTTCGCCGATGCATCTTGGCCGTCCAATATTCGAGAGCGGCCGCCCAACCTTTCGACTTGTGCAGCTTCGGAACTTCGGGGTAGACGCGGGAGAGGTAGTCCACCCACAGCGTCATCATGTCGTGCTGCTGCACGACGTCGTAGCGGCCGGACATCCCTTCGAGCGCCTGCTCCAGCACGGTCTGCCAAGCGCTGTCCCATACCGGAAGACGTGCCGATTTCCGGCGCGCCTCCAGCGTGAGCGTGCGTCCGCTGAACGAGACGGTCAGCGAATCCTGAACCCCGATCGATCGGAGCACGAGCACCGCCACCCGCTTCAATTCGTCCTCCTCGTCGGGATCGACCAGGAAGGCCTTCAGCGCCTCGACGACGCCGTCGTCCGCGACCAGGCCGAGCGCCTGGATCACTTGGACCTTCGTCCGCCGGTCGCCGTGCCGCAGCGCCCAGAAGAAGGACGAGCGGATAAGCGGATCGCCCTTGATCGCTTCCGTCACTTGGCCCGGGCTTTGCTCCCAGCGCTTGAACTGCTCCTCGAACGGCAGATGGTAATGATAATGCGTCGGCGCTTTTTCCTTTCCTTCGCGCACTTGCTCAAGCCGCTCCAAGAAATAGGAAGGCACCGGGGAATCCGGGTCCAGCTTCTCGGCCTGCTGCCAATGCTTTCTCGCTTCGTCGTAACGCTTCAGGTTGACGGCGGAGATCGCCGCGAAATGGTGCAGGCTCGGCTCTCCGGCAAGCTCTCCCGTCTTCAGCAGCCTTCGGAAGTGCTGATAAGCCTCGCGGTGCTCGCCGACGATGCCCAGCGTCGTCGCCATCTTGAACACGTGCTCGGGATGGAACGGAATCGTCTTGTTCAGCTTTCCGATCAGCGCGCGGAGCTGGTCTTGCTGATTGGAATGCTGATAGAAAATCGCCAGATTGCAGAGCGCGTGCAGGTTGCCCGGTTCGACGGCCAGCACTTCTGAGATCGTCGCGACCGACTTCTCGAACAGCCCCATGTAATAGTATGCCAAGCCGAGATTATTTCTGGCGGCGAGGAAGTCGGGCTGGCGTTCGATTATTTCTTCCAATATTTTCACCGCTTCGGCGAACCTTCCGGCTTCCAGCAGTTCCCTCGCTTTGTCGTGAGCGTATATGTTTTCCTTCGCCTTGATGGTCGAGAGCTTCGTCGGCCGGTTGAGCTCGTAATGAAGCAAGTCGAGCAGCTCGTCCGACTCCTCCAAGAATTGCCCTTCCGCGTCGTTCTCCAAGTAACGGACGAGGGCGTCCTCCGCCGCTTCGAACAGCTCCATGTTGGCGTAATTGTTAGCCAAGTAATAGTAGCACTCGGTCATCGCCGGATCGATCTGGTCGAGCACCGAACGCAGAATGACGTTCGATTCCTCGTAACGCCCCATCTCCGACAGGATGCCGGCCATGTTGCAGTGGTTGACCGGGTTTTCCGGCTCGTACTCCACTGCCCGGCGAAAATATTTCAATGCCTTGTCGTAATGGTAACGATCCAGCGATTGCACGGCGCGCTCGAAGAAAAAGGTCGCGTCCAACCGCATAGGGATCACTTTAGGACGCCGGTTCTGGGTCGCACGCTTTCGCTGGCTCATTGCAAGGCACCTCCCGCACATTCGGAATGTTTGTTAACCCCGATTATAACACAGCCTTCGATATCGATAAAATAAAACCGCTCGCCCGGAGCTTCGTCGCTCTTCCCTCGAGCATAAGAAAAGCCATTGACGAAAGGCGTTTCTTCGTCAATGGCTCTTGCTCTCTCTCTATTAGTTAAACCCCTTGCGTCTTGAACAGCGTGCTGATCGAGCCGCCTTCCATGATGATGCGGGTCGCTTCCGCCAACATCGGCGCGACGGAGATCACCTTGAATCTGGAAGCGCGGTCTTCCGGCAACAGGATCGAGTCGGTGACGACGACTTCCTTGATGCTCGGATGATCCAGACGTTGCAGAGCCGGTCCGGAGAACAGCGGATGCGTCGCGCACACGTAAGGATCTTCCGCTCCGCGCTCCTTGAGCCCCTCCACGACGTTCACGATCGTCGTGCCCGTGTCGATCATATCCTCGATGATGATCGGCGTGCAGCCCTCCACGTCGCCGATGACGTGCGTAATCACGGATTCGTTGTGCGCCGGGCGTTTCTTGATCATGATCGCGAACGAGCAATCGAGCTGGTTGGCCAGCTTCTCCGCGGTCGACGCGCGTCCGGCGTCCGGAGATACGACGACCGGATTGCGGATGTCCTTGGACTTCAAGTAATCGCTGATCAGATCGAGCGCGGTCAGATGGTCTACCGGAATATCGAAGAAGCCTTGAATGGCCGGGGCATGCAGGTCGATCGTGACGATGCGGTGAGCTCCGACCGTCGTCAGCACGTCCGCGACCATCTTCGCCGAGATCGGTTCGCGCGGGGCGGCTTTCCGTTCTTGCCGGGCGTATCCGTAGTACGGCAATACGACGTTGATCGTGCGGGCCGACGCTCTCTTGGCCGCGTCGATCATGACGAGCAGTTCCACGAAGTAATCGTTGATCGGATGGGATAAAGACTGAACGAGGAACACGTCGCAGTTGCGGATCGTCTCCTCGTAGTGAACGTACACTTCGCCGCTCTTGAAGCGGGAAAGCTTGATTTTGCCGAGCGGCACTCCAAGGTGGTCTGCGATCTTGCTGGCTAGAAGCGGATTGGATGATCCCGAGAAAATACGAAGCTTACTGCTGCTGTACATGAGCCCCTCCAAATTTTAGCGATTCGACACCCTTGTGTCGAAATCCGTCAGTGAACCTTTCGTCAGTCCCATTATACATGAGTACGTCCCTTTTTTAAAAAGGTTTCAAAACCCGTTTACGCCCTTCAAAGGTAGCCAGATGGGTGTATCCGGCGTTTTTCAGCATCGTTTGCGCGTCTGCCCCTTTTTGTCCGACTTTGTCGGGATGATGGGCGTCCGAACCGTACGTAACGGGGATTTCAAGGGCTTTCGCGCGAGCTAAAATGGAAGCGGAGGGATACATTTCCTTGCAAGGCGCGTAGTAGCCGGCAGCGTTCAGCTCGAAAGCGAGATCGTGCTTCTTGACCGCGTGCAGCGCGGCGTCTTCCAGGGCCGTCACGTCCTCCCCCGGCTTGGGGCTGAACCGCTTGATCGCGTCGATGTGCCCGATGTAGTCGTAGAAGCCCGTTGCCGCGGCTTTGGCGATCGCGTCGAAGTAACGCTCGTACGTCTTGACGACGCTGCGGCCTTCCCATTGCCCGACCTGGCGGAAATCCGTCACGTCCCACGTCCCCAGAAAATGCACCGAGCCGATCACGTAATCCCACGGATAACCGTTTACGATCTCCCCGATCTTTTCCTCGTAGCCTTCAACGTAATCGCCTTCCAGACCGACTCGCACTTCGATTCGTCCTTTGTATTTCTCCTTGAGGCTCAGGGCCTCCTCGACATAGCGCGGAAGCTCGTCCATCGACATCGCGGTATCCGGATTCTCTTCGTCCGATACATGCAGAAGAGGCATGTGGTCGGACAAGCCGATCTGCTCCATGCCTTGGTTCATCGCGCTAACGATATAATCTTCCAGATTTCCGACCGCGTGGCCGCAACGGACGTGATGCGTGTGGTAATCGATGGGCATTCCTTTGGACGTCGTCATGGCTTCGTTCACCTAATCCTTCTTGACCGGTTTGCGGTGACGGAATTCCAATTCCTTCAAGACGTCGTCGAACGGAATGCCTTGCTCGCGCAACAGCACCATCAGGTGGAAAATGAGATCGGCCGATTCGCAGCGAAGCTCGTTCGCGTCCCGGTTCTTGGCGGCGATGATCACTTCCGCGGTCTCTTCTCCGACCTTCTTCAGAATTTTGTCGACGCCTTTCTCGAACAGATACGTCGTATAGGCGCCTTCCGGACGTTCCGCGTCCCTCTGGGCAATCGTCGCTTCCAAGCGGCTTAGCGGAGCGAAGCGATCCTCCTGCGGTTGCGCCTGCGCCGACGCGGACCCGCCCGAAGTCCCTTCGCGATAGAAACAGCTATAGGCGCCGGTATGGCAGGCGGGTCCGTTCTGGCGCACCTTCACGAGAATCGTGTCGCCGTCGCAGTCGTAGTGCAAGGAGTCGATTTGCTGCGTATGGCCGCTAGTCGCCCCCTTGTTCCACAACTCGTTGCGCGAACGGCTCCAGAACCAGGTTTGGCCGCTCTCTAGCGATTTTTGCAGAGATTCCTTGTTCATGTAGGCGAGCATCAGCACCTCTTTGCTCAGCGCGTCCTGCACGACGGCGGGCACGAGCCCTTCCGGGCTCCACTTGATCCGGTCTTGCCAATCTTGCGGTTGCGTCATCTGACGTTCACTCCTTTGCCGCGAAGCGTATCTTTAACCTCTTGCACCGAAACCTCTTTGTAGTGGAAAATGCTTGCCGCCAGCGCCGCGTCCGCCTGGCCCTCCGCGAAAACGTCCGCGAAATGGGCCGCGTTGCCCGCTCCTCCGGAAGCGATGACCGGGATGCTTACGCTGGACGATACCGCTTTGGTCAGCGCGACGTCGAAGCCGTCCTTCGTTCCGTCGGCGTCCATGCTCGTCAGCAGCAGCTCTCCGGCTCCCCGGCGCTCCGCTTCTTGCGCCCAAGCCAAGGCGCGGATGCCCGTCGCGTTGCGGCCCCCGTGAGTGAACACTTCCCATTCGCCCCACTCCGCGTTGTACTTGGCGTCGATCGCCACCACGATGCACTGCGCGCCGAACGTCCGCGAACCGTCCGCGATCAGGTCCGGATTGCGGATCGCCGCCGTATTGATGCCGATTTTGTCCGCCCCCGCGCGCAGAAGCCGCTTCATGTCCTCGACCGCCGAGATTCCGCCGCCGACCGTAAAGGGAATCGTAATCTCCCCGGCCGTCCGCCGCACCACGTCCACCATCGTCGCCCGGCCTTCCACCGACGCCGAGATGTCCAGGAACACCAACTCGTCCGCGCCTTCCCGATCGTAGATCGCCGCCAGCTCCACCGGGTCTCCGGCATCGCGCAGATTCACGAAATTAACTCCCTTAACGACCCGTCCGTCCTTCACGTCGAGACAAGGGATGATTCTTTTAGCTAACAAGTGTCGTTCCCCCTTTTACCGCGTTATCCGTAATCGTTATCGCTACCGCGACCGCGACGGATCGCAATAGGCCACGACTTCGTTATAGGGAAGAGTCCCTCCGAAAATATCGAGAGCGCTGCCGATCGTAATGTCCAGCTTGCCGCCCGTCAACTCGCGGAATCGCTCCAAATCCGAGATCGACCGCGCGCCGCCCGCATATGTCGTCGGAATGGTTGCCCACTCGGAGAGTTTGGAGGCCAGCTTCTCCTGAACGCCCTCCCGCTTCCCTTCGACGTCGACCGCGTGGATCAGAAACTCGTCGCAGTAGCTTTCGAGCTCCCGGACAGTCGCTTCGTTCACTTCCAGATCGCTGAACTTCGTCCACTGGTCCGTCACCACGTACCATTTGCCGTCCCGTTCCTTGCAACTGAGGTCGAGCACGAGCCGCTCCCGGCCGACCTCCGACAAGATACGCCGCAGATTGTCCATCTGAAGGCGGCCGTCCCGGAAAACGTAAGAAGTGACGATGACGTGCGAAGCCCCTTCGCTTAAGTAGGCCGCCGCGTTATCCGCCGTGATGCCTCCGCCGATCTGCAGGCCGCCGGGATAGGCTCTTAACGCGGACACCGCGGCCTCCCGGTTGCCTCCGCCCAGCATGATGATATGCCCGCCCGTTAACCCGTCTTGCCGGTACAGCGAAGCATAGTAATCCGCCCCCCGTTCGGAGACGAAGTTCTCCACGACCTTCGAGGCGTCCGCTTGGAGCGTTTCCCCGACGATCTGCTTCACCTTGCCTTGGTGGATATCGATGCAAGGTCTGAACTTCATAACGGTTTACCTGCCGTCATATCCGTGAATTTGCGAAGCAGCGCCATGCCGAGCTCTCCGCTTTTCTCCGGATGGAACTGCATGCCGAACACCGAGCCCCGGCCGACGATCGCGGTCACCGGCTGATGGTAATCCGTCACCGCGAGCAAATCCGACTCCCGCTCCGGCAGCGCGTGGTACGAGTGCACGAAATACACGTGCCCCGGCTCCACGCCCTCGAACAACGGGCTCTCTTGCTTGAAGATCAGCTCGTTCCAGCCCATGTGCGGCACCTTGTAGTCCCCTTGGAAACGGACGACTTTGCCCGGCAGCAGATCCAGCCCCTTGTGCTCGCCGTGCTCCTCGCTCTCGGTGAACAGCAGCTGCATCCCGAGGCAGATGCCGAGGAACGGCTTGCCCGAAGCCGCGTAGGCCTTGACCGTATCGACCAGCCCGGTCTCGCGCAGATTCGCCATCGCGTCGCCGAAAGCGCCGACGCCCGGCAGAATCGCCCCGTCCGCCGCCAGAATAGCCTGCGGATCGGAGGTGACGACCGCTTCGCAGCCGAGTCGCTCTACGGCTTTGCCGACGCTATGCAGGTTGCCCATGCCGTAGTCGATGATCGCGATCACTTACAGCACCCCTTTGGTGGAAGGCACGCCCTTCACCCGCGGATCGATCAATGTCGCTTCGTCGAGCGCGCGGCCGAGCGCCTTGAACACGGCCTCGATCATATGGTGCGTATTGCGTCCGTAGTGGACGATGACGTGCAGCGTGATGCGGGCTTCAAGCGCAAGCTTCCACAGGAATTCGTGCACGAGCTCGGTCTGGAAGCTGCCGACGTTCGCCGAAGGGTATTCCGCGCGGTATTCGAAATGCGGCCGGTTGCTCACGTCGACGACGACCTGCGCGAGCGCCTCGTCCATCGGCACGAACACGCTGGCGTAACGTTTGATGCCCTTCTTGTCGCCGAGCGCTTCGCGCAGAGCTTGCCCGAGGCAGATGCCGATGTCTTCGACCGTATGGTGGTCGTCGATGTCCACGTCCCCGCGCGCCTCCACCTTAAGGTCGAATTGGCCGTGCTTCGCGAACAGGTCCAGCATGTGGTTCAGGAACGGCACGTCCGTCTCGAGGGACACCTCGCCGCTGCCGTCTACTCCTAAGGACAATTGAATGTCCGTCTCGTTCGTCTTGCGGGATACGGCCGACGCGCGGCCGCCTAGTACGTTCTCGTCGCTCATTTCGTCTCCCTGCCTTCCAGTCGGATTTCCACCGCGCGCGCGTGTCCTTCGAGCCCTTCGTGCCGGGCCAAGGTCGCGATTCCCGCGGCGTCTCTAAGCAATGCTTCCTTGCTGTATCGGATCAAGCTGCTTTTCTTCAGAAAATCGTCCACGTTCAGCGGAGACGAGAACCGCGCGGTTCCGTTCGTAGGCAGAATGTGGTTGGGTCCGGCAAAATAATCCCCCACCGGCTCCGAGCTGTAAGGCCCGAGGAAAATCGCCCCCGCCGTCTCGATTCGCCCGAGCAGCTCCATCGGCTCGGC
>Ga0065721_10050759_pt1 | contig 18071 bp, 12 predicted proteins | sample Mesricmetagenome_FD_59108 | JGI IMG/M metagenome (GOLD analysis project Ga0065721, IMG submission 59108) | Mesophilic microbial community from rice straw/compost enrichment Sample: eDNA_1 v2 (version 2) | ecosystem: Engineered > Solid waste > Grass > Composting > Bioreactor | place: USA: Davis... | reverse complement strand
CCGATCGGTCCGCCGCCGTAGATCAGCAGCCGGTCGGCGGGATCGAGCTCGGCCAGGCGGGCCGCATGAACGGCGCAGGCAAGCGGCTCCGCGAGCGTGCCGGCTTCCATGGAGACGGATTCCGGCAGCAGATAGACGCTCGCCGCCGGCGCCGTCGTATATTCGGCGAACGCGCCGGGGCGGTGAACGCCGATGATTTTCCGGCTCTCGCACAGCTGCGGATGACCTTCCCGGCAGCTGCGGCAGACGCGGCAGGCGATCAACGGATTAACCGTCACCCGGTCTCCGGGTCTGAAGCCCTGCACGCCCCGCCCGAGCGCGGCGATCGTGCCGGCAAACTCGTGGCCCATGACGAGCGGAGGCTTGCGCAGCGAGTTGTGGCCGAGGTAGCCGCTCAGCTCGGAGCCGCAGATGCCGGCTTTGGCGACGCGGATCAGCACCTCGCCCTCGGCCGGCTCGGGGATCGGCGTTCCCCGGACGTTCATCTCTCTCGGACCCTCGTAGACGAGGGCGCTCATTGGCGTTTTACCCATAACGAATCATCCTTTCGGTTATCCTTTGACGGCTCCGTCGGCCAGGCCGGAGACGAAGTAGCGCTGCAGCAGCAGGAAGACGATCAGCACCGGCAGCGAAGCGAGCACGACAAGGGCGAAAATCTCGTCCCAGTTCGTGCTGTACTGGCCGACGGCCATGTAAATGCCGGTCGTGACGGTATAGCCCTTGGTCGAGCCGAGCAGCACGAGCGGGTTCAGGAAGTCGTTCCAGACGAACAGGAACAGGAAGATGACGACGGAAGCGGTCGGCGGCTTCAGAATCGGGAAGATGATGCGCCAGAAAATCTGAAAGCCGTTCGCGCCCTCCATCATGGCCGACTCGTCGAGCTCCTTCGAAATGGTGCGAATAAAACCGGTATAAATAAAGGCCGTAAACGGGATATACCATCCGGTGTTGTACAGAATCAGCCCGGTTTCGGAAAACATCAGGCCGAGCGCCCGCAGCAGCTTGATGATCGGAATGAGGATGACCTGGGGAGGAATCATCATTCCGCCGAGCAGCAGCAGGTACGCGAAGGTGAAGAAACGATGCTTCGTTCGGGCCAGCACGTAGGACATCATCGAGCCTAACGCGACGAGGCAGACGATGGAAGCGACGGTAATGAGCGCGGTCGTTCCGTACGCCTTGAAAATGTTGAACGTCGGCGTAAACGCCGCTTCGGCGAAATTGCGCAGCGTCAGCTCCGCGAACGGGATGCCCATCGGATCGGATACGATCGCGTCCTTCGGCTTGAAGGCGTTGACGACGGCGATATAGAACGGGACAAGCAGCACGAGGCAGAGCAGCATCAGAAAGCCGTGCCGCAGCCGGTTGGCCATGCGTTCGCTCATAAGATCCGCTCCTCTCTCTTGCGCAAATATAAGGTCATGACGATGGAAATGAAGGCGACGAGCGCCATCAAAATAACGGCCAGCGAAGCGGCGTAGCTGAAGCGGTTCGTGTTGATGCCGAGCTTGACGATCGTGAAGGCGGCCGTCTCCGTCGCGCCTCCGGGCCCGCCGTTCGTCAGCACCGCGATGCGGTCGTATTCCCGCGCCAGCGTCGTGAAGATGAAGATCATGCACATCGTCATGCTGGGCGCCAGCATCGGGAAGGTGACGCTGCGAAACGTCTGCAGCCGTCCGGCTCCGTCGATCCTGGCCGCTTCGTACAGGTCGTTCGGAATGCCCTGCAGGCCGGCGAGATAGAGGACGATGACGCCCCCGACGTTCTGCCAGACGATCAGAATCGTAATCGTCAGGATGGCGTTGCCCGGAACGCCGAAGATTTCCAGCTTCTCCAGGCCGAGCTGCTCGAGAACGCCGTTCAGAATGCCGTTATAGTTCAGAATCGCCTTCCACAGGAAGCCGACGACGACGGCGCTCAGCAGCAGCGGGAAAAAGAACACCGAGCGGTACAGGTTGATCATGCGGCCGGGCTTGTTGAGCAGCACGGCGAACAGCAGGCCGAGCGCGTTGATCGCCAGCGTGCCCGCAATCGTAATGATCGCGGTCACGCGCATGGCGCGTTGAAAATCGGTATCCGACAAGGCGGAGACAAAGTTGTCCAGGCCGACGAACCGGTAAACCGGACTCAGGCCGTCCCAGTTGTGCAGGCTGTAATAGACGCACATGCCGATCGGGATCATCATGAAGATCAGGTAGACGAGAAAGCCCGGGGCGAATAGAAATCCCCGCGTCCACGCGTCTTTTCTCATAGTCGGTTCACTCCCTTGCTTGGGCGTACGGGCGGGAAAAAGCAAGGGTACAGGCGACGAGCGCGTGTACCCTTGGCTGTCGATTCGGGACTGCGGTCAGGCAGCCTCGGATCGGTTGTCCGGCGCCTCTTACTTGTTCTTCTCCCAGTAATCGTCGAGGCTCTTCATTTCCTTGGCGAGATCGCTGCCGTCGAGCAGCAGGTTCTGGCCGACCTTGGCGAGCTGGTTGCCGAGCCCGTTCACCGGGAAATCTCCGGCGCGCTGCGTCTCGTAGCCGGACATCGTGCCGGCCTCCGCGAGCAGATCGGCGATTTCCTGCTGAAGCGGGGAAAACTCATAGTTATCCGGCTCCGCGAGACCGGAGAACATGCCGTCGCTGGCGGCGAAGGCTTTGTGGAAATCGGGATCGAGCACCAGATACTTGGCGAACTTCAGAGCGGCTTCCGGATGGGACGTCGTATTCGAGACCGCGAAGCTCGTCCCGCGGGAGCCGGACATGTACGTCTTCTCCCCGTCCACCGTCGGCGGAGCGAACACGCCGGCTTCGAAGCCCGGATTCGCCGCCGCGTAAGCGGCCGTGAACCAGGAGCCCATCGGATACATCGCGCCGTTGCCTTTGAGGAATTCCTGCTCGACCTGCTCGTAGCCGATGCTCAGGGCGCCTTTGTTGAAATAGCCTTTGGCGGCGAAGTCCTTGTAGCGTCCGGCGACGGTCATCCAGTTTTCATCCTGGTAGCTGACTTTGCCCGCGTTCTTGTCCGCGTACCAGTTCGGATTTTTGCCGAAAATCTCCGGACCGGTCAGAATGGAGAACGTCAGCGTCGTCATCCAGTCGCCCGCGGTCAGGAACGGCGTGATGCCCGCCTGCTTCAGCTTCCCGGCGACGGCTTCAAGCTCGTCCCACGTGCGGGGAAGCCGGTCGATGCCGGCCTTGGCGAACAGGTCCTTGTTGTAGAAAATTTGCGTGTGCGGCTGCAGGTAGGCCTGGAGCGTGTAGAGCTTGCCGTCGAGCAGCAGCGACTCGTAATCGTTGATTTTCTTAATGTCGTCGTCGATCGGAATGTCCATCAGCGCTCCGGCTTTGGCGAAGTCCTGATAGGAGATGTTGCTCAGCACGTCGGGAAAATCCCCGGACGTCAGCAGCGTCTTGGCGTAGTTGTCGTTAAGCCCTTCGAGCGAAGGCGCTTGAATCCGCTTGACCTTGACGTCCGGATTTTTCGTCTCGAAGTCGCCGATCCACTTGTCCCAGAATTCTTCCGTCAGGTTTGTCGTAATCAGCGACAGGAAGGAGATTTCAACCGGCTCGCCGGCCGGTTGGGATGAAGACGGCTCCGGAGAACCCGACGGGCTGCCGGAGGCGTTCGAGTCTTTGCCGTTGTTGTTGCCGCAAGCGGCGGTAACCGCGAGAACCAACGCAAGCGACGAAGCGAAAGCCAGGCGCGGCCATTTTCTAGTTTTCATCTGATGTACCCCTTTCGAATCTGGTTGAGATTTGCTACAGTTCTAGTATATTTCGAGGCGAATGGCGGTCTCTACAGCAATAACTTGCGATTCGCTGGACGGATTAAACGACTTTGCGCTCGCGCGGCAGGGAGGAGCGTCATGTTAGCCAAATTGTACCGGGATTTCGTCGGACGATTCGTCTTCCGCAAGCTGACGCTCGGCATCGGCGCTGCGCTGCTGCTCGTGTTCGTGCTGATCGGGCTGCTGACGTATTATCGCTTCTACGGCCTGCTCGAGGAGCGGGAGAACGATCTGCTGAAGGTTCGCACGGAGCTGCTGCGGGAGGAGCTGTCCGAGCTGATCACGCAGTTCAAGCGGGAGACGATCGCCGTCTACCCGCTGAGCGGCGACACGCCCGGCTATTATTCCCGCTTTTTGCCGGAGGGCGCGGCGCATTCGGAGGCGGAGGCGATCGAGGAGCGCAAATATTTTACCGGCATGCAGTCGTATATGCTGGAGCGGAACCCGAACGTGATGTCGGTGCTGATGTATCGAGGGGTAGACGGGGCGCTGTTCCACAAAAGCCGTTATCCGTCGGCGGCGCTGGACCGCGAATTCGACCTGCCGGGCTTGTTCGCGTCGCTGCCCCGTACGTTCGAATATCCGTTTGTCGGACGCGCCGACGGCTTGTACGGCAATATCGAACGTCCGCTGCTGTACCTGATTAACCCGCTGTTCGATTTTTCGGATATTCGCACCGACAATGTGACGGGGTATTTTATGACGGTCATCGATTCGCGCACGCTGTTCGGCAGGTTCGTGCCCGAGGAGGAACGCGACGCGCGGGTCGTCATCCGCCAGGCGGGGCGGACGCTTCTGGACAGCCGGGAAAGCGAGGAGCTGCGCGAGGAAGGGATGCTGCGGGCTTCGGCGGACATTCCCCAATACGGGATCAGCGTGGTCGGAATGGTGAGCAAGGCGAGCATCCAAGGCAGGCTGTCGGAGATTACGCTGCTGATCGTCGGAGGCTTGTTCGCGATCTGGATCGTCTGCATGCTGCTGATCCACTATATTCTGGGCTTCGTAACAAAGCGGCTCCGCGGCATGACCCAGCATTTCAAGCGCGTGCAGGCGAACCCGTTCGCCGAGCCGATGGAGAAATCGGGCAACGACGAGATCGGCGACTTGATCGAACGGTTCAACCGGATGACCCGCGAGCTGCAGGATTATATCAACCGGGTGTACGTGGCGGACGTGCAGAAGAGCAACGCGGAATACTTGGCGCTCAAGATGCAGATCAATCCCCATTTTCTATATAACACGCTGGAGTCGCTGCGAATGCAGGCGGTCGTCGGCAAGCAGCCGGAGATGGCGAACAAGCTGTTTTATCTCGGGAGGCTGTACCGCTGGCTGCTTAAAACCGAGAGCGAGGAAATTCCGGTCGAGGAGGAGCTTCGATATACGCAGTATTATCTCGACTTGCTGCTGATGGGGAAGACGAAGCAGGTCGAGCTGGAGGCGGAGAGCGACGAGGATCTGCGGGACTGCCTGATGCCGAAATTCAGCCTGCAGCCGATCGTCGAAAATGCGATCTTGCACGGAGAGCTGGAGAAGGCCGCCGATCCGGTCATTCGGCTGAGGATCGGGCGTGAGCGGGAGACGGGAGCACGCCTGATAGAAATCTGGAACAACGGCAAGGGGGCGACGCTGGCGGAGCAGGCCAAGCTGAACGATTGGCTGAACGCCAAGCACGTCATTCCGACGGAGCACCTCGGCCTGAAAAACATTCACGAGAGAATCCGGTCCTATTACGGAGATCGGTACGGACTCGTCGTCAACGCGCTGCCCCCGGACAAAGGGTTCGCCTTGACGATGAAGCTGCCGGCCGATTCGACCTCGAGAGGAGCGCATGAGCATGCCTAAGCTGCTGATCGTCGACGACGACGAATATATCCGCAACGGGTTAAAGCATCTGATCGACTGGGAAAACCTCGGCATCGAAATCGTAGGCGAGGCCGAGGGCGGAAACCGGGCCTACGAAATGTTCCTGAGCAAGGCGCCGCAGCTCGTGCTGACCGATATTCGCATGCCCGACGGCGACGGACTCGAGCTGATGGAGAAAATTCGCGCGAAAAACTGGAACACGCACCTGATCGTGCTGAGCGGGTACGACGATTTCTCTTATGTCCGACAGGCGATGAAGTACCAGGTCGAGGATTATCTGCTTAAGCCGGTCGATCCGGGGGAGCTGGAGGAGATCGCCAAGTCGTGCGTGACCCAGATCGAAAGCCGGTGGATGGATGAACGGATTCGCCGGGAGACGTTCCAGCTGCTGCGCAACAACGTGTTGAACCGTTGGGTGGAAAATCGCATCGAGGACGAGCAGCTCCGGGAAAAGCTCGATTTTCTGAAAATCCGCGTCGAGCGTACGCGTCTCGTGCAGGCGGCGGTGATCGGTTGGAAGGATGCGAGAGAGGGTGAACTGTCCGAGGCTGAGATCCGCTTCCGGCCTTTCGCGATCTACAACGCGATGGACGAGCTGCTCTCGGAGGCGGGGAAGGGCACGGCCTTCCTCAATTCGGAGCAGCAGGTCGTATGCCTGCTGCTCGGCGAGGGCAAGGATGCCGCGGCTTTCGCGGACGCGAATCTCACCTGGCTGCGGGCGGCTTCGGAGAAGTGCGCGGCGCTGCTGAAGACGCCGTGGTACTGCGCGCTGGGCAAGCCGGCGGATCGCTTGCATCTCGCCCATGCTTCTTACGCGGACGCGATGCGGCTGCTGGACGGCATGGACCAGACGGGGCCCGCGCAGTGCGCCGACCGCCGCTCGCTGGCCGCCGTTTCCCCGGGAGCGGGACGGGAGGCCGGGGATTACGGCAAGCTTGTCCCCGCCTTGGCGGCCGGTCGCCGGGAGGAGTGGGAGCCCGCGGTGGAGCGGGATTTCGCCGCCGCGCCGGAGCAGGCCGATCCGTTGGCCGCGGCCAAATACGCCGCTTCGGAGTGGATCGCGACCGCGAAGGAGGCGCTGCGTCTGCTTCGGGCGGAGGAAGCGCGGCAGCGGCTGCCGGAGGATCTGTTCGCCCGGCCGTTCGCGTCGGCGTCGGTGCCGGCGATTCGCCAGGACGTGCTGCGGCTGCTGGAGGCGGTCGACGCGATCGTCCGGGAGCTGAGCTCGCACGAGAAAAACCGCCTGACGCTGGAGACGGAGCATTATCTGCGCGAGCATTACCGCGAGGAGCTGACGCTGCAGATGGTGGCCGGCGAGCTGCACGTGAGCCCGATCTATCTGGGGCGTCTCTTCAAGGCGGAGACGGGGGAGTTTTTCAGCGATTACTTGAACCGGCTGCGGCTGGAGGATGCGATGCGGCAGCTCGCCCAAACCTCGCTCAAGGCTTCGGAGATCGCGTCGCTGTGCGGGTTCTCGGATTCGAATTATTTTTTCCGCAAGTTTAAGCAGAAGATCGGAATGTCCCCCACGGAATACCGGGCCGCGGCGGCGGGCGCGCAGGGGCGAGCGCGGGAATGAGCGGGGACAGCCGTGGATGGCAGGGAAGAGCGTCGGAGCGACCGGGAATGCTTGAATGGGTGCCCAAGCCGAGCGAGGAGTGACGAGAGGAAAACGGGGTCGAAAAGCTCCGGATCGGGCCGTGGATTGGATACTGCTGTGCGGGAGTTTTTGGAAGGTTGTCAACCGGGCGGAAGTTGTGATAAAATAAAAATACTGTTTTTGTAACGGGATTTAGGGGGTGTAAGCGATGGACGTCGTACTGAAAATTATCTTGGTCATCTTCTCGATCGGATTGATTGCGGTCGTTCTGCTGCAACGCGGGAAGAGCGCAGGCTTGTCGGGAGCGATCTCCGGGGGCGCTGAGCACTTGTTCGGAAAGCAGAAGGCTCGTGGAATCGATCTGTTCCTGCAGCGTCTGACGATCGGCTTGGCGGTTGGTTTCTTCATCCTTTCTTTGGTGGTTGCTTATTTCGTCAAGAACTAACGCGGGATAAGATCAGGCAGGGGGCGAGAGCTTCCTGCCTTTTTTGCATAGATGGCGCGCAGGAGGGAGATTCGTCCGATTGCCGAAGCCGCAATGTGTGTATACTATAATTGGACGAGGTGATTCGGATGCCGCTGTGCACGGAGCAGGAGCTGCTCGATTTTATGCGGGAGACCGCCTATAAACCATTAACGTACAAAGAGTTGGAGAAACATTTCGGCATCGAGGATGCGGAGGAGTTCAAGGAATTTCTGCGTCTTCTGACCGGGTTGGAGCAGGAGGGCAAGGTGCTGCTGACGCGCTCGAACCGTTACGGCGTTCCGGAACGGATGAATTTGCTGCGCGGGCGCATTCAAACCCATCCCAAAGGCTTCGCTTTTCTGATCCCCGAAGACAAGGAGCACCCTGACTTGTACATTCATGCCAATGACATGAAGGGGACGATGAACGGGGATATCGTGCTGGCGCGGGTGTCCGCGAAGAACGAGAACGGCAAGCTGGAAGGCGAGATCGTCCGCATCGTCAAGCGGGCGGTGACGCAGGTCGTCGGCCTGTTCCACAATCACGAGAGCTTCGGTTTCGTGGTGCCGGACGACAAGCGGATTACGAAGGATATTTTCATCCGGGCGGAAAATTTCATGGGAGCGGTGACCGGGCAGAAGGTTGTCGTGAACATCGTTACATACCCGGAAGGCCGCACGGCCGCGGAAGGCGAAATTATCGAGATTCTCGGCCATAAGGACGATCCGGGCGTGGATATTCTGAGCATTATCCGCAAGCACGGATTGCCCGAGGGCTTCCCTGGCGACGTGCTGGCCGAGGCGGAAGCCGCGCCGGATACGATTACGGAAGAGGAGATCGCGCAGCAGGGACGCCGCGATCTGCGAAACAAGGTCATCGTGACGATCGACGGCGAAGACGCCAAAGATCTGGACGACGCGGTGAACGTGGAGCGGCTGCCGAACGGCAATCTGCTGCTCGGCGTTCATATCGCCGACGTCAGCTACTATGTGCGCGAGAAGTCCAAGCTGGACGAGGAAGCCTACAACCGGGGCTGCAGCGTCTATCTGGTCGATCGCGTCATTCCGATGCTGCCGCACCGGCTGTCGAACGGAATCTGCTCGCTTAATCCGCAGGTGGACCGGCTGACGATGTCGTGCGAGATGGAGTTCGAGCCGGGCACGATGAAGCGGGTCCGTTACGACCTGTTTACGAGCGTCATTCGCACGACGGAGAGAATGACGTATACGAACGTGCGGAAAATTTTGAACGACGAAGATCCGGAAGTGGCTGAGCGGTATTCGAGCCTTGTCGATACGTTTAAGCTGATGAAGGAGATGGCTCTGGGCCTGCGGTCGATGCGGATGCGCCGCGGCGCGATCGACTTCGATTTTCAGGAATCGAAGGTCATTGTCGACGAGCAAGGCAAACCGGTCGATATCGTCAAGCGCGAGCGGTCGATTGCCGAGCAGATTATCGAAGAGTTCATGCTGGCGGCTAACGAGACGGTTGCGGAGCATTTTCACTGGCTGAAGGTGCCGTTCGTCTACCGGATTCACGAGGAGCCGACCAACGAGAAGCTGCTGACGTTCATGCAGTTCGCGAGCAACTTCGGCTACGCGGTGCGCGGCAAGGGAAATACGGTGCATCCAAGAGCGCTGCAGACGCTGCTGGAGGAAATTCGCGGCTCGAAGGAAGAGACGGTGCTCAGCACGATGCTGCTGAGATCGATGAAGCAGGCCAAGTACGAAGCGGAGAGTCTGGGTCACTTCGGGCTCGCGGCGGACTATTATACTCACTTCACGTCGCCGATTCGCCGTTACCCCGATCTCATCGTGCACCGCGTCATGCGCGAGGTGCTGGAGAACGACGGGGCTCTGCCGGAGAATCGCTATGATTCGCTGAACGCAAGGATGCCGGATATTGCCTCGCAATCGTCCGATCGGGAGCGCACGGCGGTTGACGCCGAGCGGGACACGGAGAAGCTGAAGAAGGCCGAGTATATGCTGGACAAGATCGGCGAGGAGTTCCCCGGCATCATCAGCGGCGTCACAAGCTTCGGCATGTTCATCGAGCTGGAAAATACGGTCGAAGGACTTATTCGTCTCAGCGATATGACGGACGACTATTACCACTTCCATGAGCTTCATATGGCGCTGATCGGGGAACGGTCGTCGAAGATTTACCGGATTGGCGACGAGGTTGAGATTCGCGTTGCCCGGGTGAACATGAACGAGCACACGATCGATTTCGAACTGGTCAACATGAAGCCGCGGAGCGCAGAGCGCGTCAGCTTCGTCGATGCGCGCGGCGGGCCGGGGGCTGGGCCTGGGCGCAACGCCGCGCGCAAGCGCAAGAAGCTGAACGCCGCGGGCCGCTGGGTCGGCATTGGCGGCGGTGGCGGCTCGGGCTCCGGCGAGCGGAGCGGGCGCGGAGGTTCGGGCGGAGGCCGCGGGGGCGCAGGCTCGGGACGCGAGGAGCGCAACGACCGCCGCAAGGAGCGCGGTACAGGACGCGGCGAAGCGGTGCCGGTCGAGCTGGACGGCGGCTTCTACAACAGCGTCGTCTCCGGCGGCGGGAAGCGGAAGAAGAAGCCGCGCGGCGAGGCAGAGAGCGTGAGCGCGCCGTTGCCCGCTGAAGCGCCGAAGCCCGTCCGGGTCGACGCTGAGGGTGGAAGCGGCGGCGCTCGGGAGAGCGACAAAGCGGCCAGAGGCAAGCGGCGCGGACCGGGGCTCGATATGTGGGGGCTGCCGCGTTCGGGCAACTACAAGACGATCGATGACGAGGCTGATGGCGGCAAGTCTTACGGCAAGCGCAAAGGCCGCGGGGACAGCGGCTCCAGGGGAGCGGGCAAACCGTCCAAACCGTCCAGGCCGTCCAAGCCTCTCGTCAAGCCGGATGCCGCGGTTCCGCAACAACAACAGCAGCAGGCCGGGGGCGGAGAGAAGAAGCCTCGGAAGCGCAAGAAAAAGAAAGAATAAAAAGAACCTTCCGGACAGGGCGTTGGATTGCCCTTCCGGAAGGTTTTTTTGCCTTCTTATCCCGCCGAATGACTCAAGCCCGCCGAAAGGGCTTATCTCACTCATTCCCGTGCAGGTCCACCGAATAAGCCCGTCCCACGGGCTCAACTCCGTCTAGTCAGCCGCCGATAGATACGAACGTCTTGGGAAACGTCGTCAGCACTTCGACGCCGCTGGCGGTGACGAGCACGTCGTCCTCGATGCGGACGCCTCCGACGCCGGGGACGTAAACGCCCGGCTCGACGGTGAACGTCATGCCCTCGATAGCCGCGTCTTCGTTCTTCCCATGTATCGAAGGATATTCGTGTACGTCCATGCCGAGGCCGTGCCCGAGCCGATGATTGAAGTACGGCCCGTATCCGGCTGCGGCGATTGTGTCCCGGGCGGCGCGGTCGATGCTGCCGAGCGATACGCCGGGACGGATCGCTTCAATCGCCCGCAGGTTGCCTTGCAGCACGGCGTCGTAGATACGGCGCAGTTCATCCGACACTTCCCCGACCGCGAATGTGCGCGTGATGTCCGAGGCGTACCCGTCGGCATATACGCCGAGGTCGAACAAGATAAGCTCGCCTTCGGCGACCTTCCTCTCGTCAGGGGAGCCGTGCGGCAGCGCCGTTTTCGGACCCGTCAGCACCATTGTGTCGAAGGAAGGGCCGTCCGCCCCCAGCTTCTTCATTCGATACTCGAGTTCGGCGACGAGCTCGATTTCCGTTACGCCGGGCTTGACGAGGGAGACGCCTGCCCGGAGCACGTCCTCGACAAGGCGGACTGCGCGCTTCATGCGCTCGACCTCCTCCGGTATTTTCACCGCTCGCATCTCTCTTAACGGCAGACCGATGTCCACGTAACTTGAAGCTGACGCAACCGCGGAGACGGCTTCGAAGCGATTGACGTTGAGGTCGTCCTTTTCCACGCCTAATGCCGCCATGCCGGAAGGAAGAAGCCGTCCGAGAATCTCATATGCGTTGTCCGTATCCTGGTGCGTATGAATGCTCGCGACGGAGGAGGCCGCCTGGGCAGCTTCGTAATCGAGGGCGGGCACGAGCAGGCGAGCTTCTTCGCCTCTGGGCAGAACGAGCGCCAGTAGCCTTTCGTGAGGGTTGGTCGCAAAGCCGGTTAAGTAGTAAACGTGTTTCGGAGAGGTGATCAGCATCGCGTCAAGGCTGTGCCGGTCCATATAAGTTTGAAGTTGCCGTATTCGATCCGTCATGTGCAATCAACCGCCTTTCGTCTCTTCATTGTAGCGAATCGGAATGGTGCGTTCCAGTGGCCGAGCAGTTCGTTTGCATGCGTGAGGGATAGATGCTAGTGTGAAAGAATACGTGAAAACGCGGGGAGGAGCCGTCATGGAGAAGATCGGATTGGTGTTGGAGGGCGGCGGCATGCGCACGGCGTATACGGCCGGGGTACTGGAATATTTTGCGGAACGGGAGCTTTACTTGCCTTATACGATCGGAGTGTCGGCGGGTGCGTGCATCGCAGCGAGCTATCTGTCCAGACAGCGGGGGCGCAATAAAGTCGTCAACATCGATTGGGTGTCGGATCCGCGGTACTTGTCCTGGAAAAATTGGGTGAAGAACCGGCAGCTGTTCGGCATGGACTTTATTTTCGACGAAATTCCGAACTCCCTCGTTCCGTTCGACTTCGATACGTTCGCCGCGAGCTCGGAGGAGCTCGTCGTGGGGATGACGGATTGCGCGACCGGGGAGACGGTCTATCGGTACAAGAACGCTCCGGGCTTCGACGCTTTGAGGGCGCTGCGGGCGTCGAGCTCGCTGCCGTTTATCGCGCCGATCGTCGAATACGACGGACGTCCGATGCTGGACGGAGGGATCTCCGATCCGATTCCGCTGCGCCAGGCGGAACGCGACGGCTGCGTCCGCAACATTCTTGTGTTGACGAGAAACGAGGGCTACCGGAAGTCTCCGAATCGTTTTCCATGGCTGGTGCGGGCTTCATATGGGAAATATCCCGATTTCGTAAAGACGATGCTGAGGAGACACGAAGTGTACAACGAAACGTTGAGCTACATCGACAGGCAGGAGCGGGAAGGCGCGGCATTCGTCATTCGGCCCAGCGTCCCTCTCGAGGTCGGGCGAATGGAGCGGAACCCGGCGAAGCTGCAGGCGTTGTACGATCGAGGCTGGGAGGACGCAAAGGCGCTTCTGCCTTCTCTTCGGGAATGGATGGCTCGGACGGATGGGGAATAGTCGGAGCCACGGAAGAAATAGGTACGGTGTTAAGCCTTGGTACGGGTACGGATTACCGATTTACAATCGTCCTCGGATCTTATACGATAATACTTGGTGTGCATGGACAGGTCCGGGGAGGATGACAATAGATGAAACAGTTGTACCACGTGCTTGGAGCGAAGCAATTCGAAAGAAACGAGCTCGAGCAGTTGTTCGACGCGGCATTGGATATGGAGAAGGTCGTCACCCGCGGCGGGGACCGGCGCCATGAAGGACGGATCATGACGACGCTGTTCTTCGAGGCCAGTACGAGAACGAGGCTGTCGTTCGAATCGGCAATGCATCGGCTGGGCGGAGGCGTGATCGGAACGGAGAACGCCGCCCAGTTCTCGTCCGCGATTAAGGGAGAGACGCTGGAAGACACGATCCGCATCGTCAGCGGATACAGCGACGTGATCATCATGCGGCATACGGAGATCGGCGCGGCCAAGCGCGCGGCGAAAGTCGCTTCGATCCCGGTCATCAACGCCGGGGACGGAGCGGGGGAGCACCCGACGCAAGCGCTGCTCGACGCGTACACGATTCGCAAGGAGTTCGGCAAAATCGACGGCGTCAAGATCGCGATGGTCGGGGACCTCGCGTACGGCCGGACAGTCCACTCGCTCAGCTACATGCTGGCGAACTACGACGACGTTATGGTGTACTACATCTCTCCGGACAACGTGCGGATTCCGGACAACGTCAAGAGATATATGGAAGAGAAGGGCGTGCGCTACGAGGAGACGAACGATCTGAACTCGGTGGCCGGCTCGATCGACGTGCTGTACCAGACGAGAATTCAGAAGGAGCGCTTCCCCTCGGCCGAAGAGTACGAGAAAGCGTCCGGCCAATATATCGTGGACGCCGAGCTGATGTCTCGGATGAGCAAGCATGCGATCGTGCTGCACCCGCTGCCGCGCGCGGGAGAGATTACCGAGGAAGTCGACGACGATCCTCGCGCTGCGTACTTCCGTCAAGCCGTCAACGGCTTGTACATTCGGATGGCTCTAGTGGATAAGTGTATCGTGGAGTCCAAGCGGAGTTAAGCGAATGAGAAAAAACCTTAGCGTCTCGAGAACTCGAGAACGCTGAGGTTTTTTTGTTGCGGATCAAGGCAGAAGAAGGCGTTGTCCCGGGAAGATCAGGTTCGGGTTGGCGAGCTTGTTCAGCTTGCTCAGCGTCTGCCAGGTCGTGCCGTATCTCTTGGCGATTTTTGTGAGATTGTCACCCGATACGACCACGTAGTATTCCTGCGATTCGCTCGGCTGCGGAACCGGCTTCGGTTCGGCCGGCTTCTCTGGAGCCGGTTGAGGCTGAGGTGCCGGTGCGGGAGCCTGGCTCGTTGCCGTGATGCGCCCTTCCTTCTGCGGATTCAGCTGTCCGGAAGCGCGGATGTATTTGATGACGGCTTCTTCCAGCGACGCAAAGTCATTCTCGATCGGATAATCTTTGAACATCGTATAGTTATCGCCGCCTGCGGCCATGAAGTCGTTGGTGGCGAGCAGGTAGGTCGCGTTCCTATCCAGCGGCTTGCCGTTGATGAGGGCAGATTGCACGCGCTGTCCTTGGGGCTTGCTCTCGTCGAAGGTGAACTTGATGCCGGCCACTTGCGGGAATCCGCCGAGCGATTCCGGATAAGAGCCTACGCCCAGCTCCAGTGCCGCGATCAGGTCGGAGCCCTTCACTCGTTTCGTCTGAATATAGTTGCCGAACGGAAGGACGGTGATAACTTGGCCGACCGTGATGTCGCCGGCCGGAATCGATGCCCGGATGCCTCCGCCGTTCGTCAGCGCGACGTCCGCGCCGCTCTCCGCCAGCATGGCGTCGGCGATCAGGTTGCCGAGATTCGTCTCGGAAGTGCGCACGAATTCTCTCTCGCCCTGAAGCTCAACCTTCGAAGAGCCGACGACCCCGGACAAGACGGGGAGTTGGTCTTCTTTTATCTTGTTAATAATGTCCAAAATCTTGGTTTCGCCTTCGACTTCGTCGGCTGCCGGTCGGGCGATCAGGTGCGCCTGCCGGTCAACGATCTTGCCGAAGTCGTCGATCGTCAGTTCCACGACGCCGAGGTTGTTGCCGTACTCCCCGGTTTGCACGATCAGCGTGTCTCCCGTTTTTAACCCTTGCTCCAGTACTGTGTGGCTGTGTCCGTCCACGATGAGATCGATGCCGGACACCTGTTCGGCGACCAAGCGGCTCGTCTCCTTGCTCGATTCGTCCAACCCCAGATGAGTGAGCGCGATAAGGACGTCCGCCTTGCTGCGGAGTTCCTCGACGATTTTCTTGGCTTCTTCGACCGGATCGGCGAACGTTAAGCCTTTGACGTTGTTGGGGTGGGTCTTGAACAGCGTCTCGGGAGTCGCCAGCCCGAAGATCGCCACCTTGAATTCTCCTACCGTCTTAATCGTATAAGGCTCCAGCAGTCTCGTCCCGTCCGCACGGTAGACGTTGGCGGCGAGAACGGGGAAGCTCGCTTGCTGCGCGAGTTCGGTCAGCCTCTCGTAGCCGTAATTGTAATCGTGGTTGCCGGTTACCATGGCGTCGATCCCGAGAATATCGAGAATTTGGACGATGCTTTCCCCTTTGACGAGATTGGCGACCGTCTGACCGTGTAACGTATCGCCGGCGTCCAGGACCAGCGTGTTAGGATTGGCGTCTTTCAGCTGTTGGATCAACGCGGCGATCTTGGCGTAGCCGATGCTGGTTGCGCTTTCCTCGACGCGCGAATGGACGTCGTTGAAGTGGACGATTTGCAGCTTGGCGGGCGCTGCTTGAACGCTGGACAGCCCGGCCGGAATCAGAAGGAAGAGAGCGGTGAGCCCGGCGATCAGCCTTTTCTTGAATCTGTTCATTCCATAGCCTCCCAAATAGAATAGTAGATTTAGCTCTATTTTAGCGTACAATTGTTTTCCGTGATCGTAGAAATGATGAGCCGAAAGTAAAGCGGGCTCAAACGAACTGGTGGTTTCCGGGGATCTTTCTTTGCTGGCAGATACAAGCGTTCATCGTTCCGTTCGGCTCGCGGCGCAGCCTTGTATTACGCGTTGTTGAAGGGGGAATAGGCGGCATGTTATAATGAGATTCCGGCTATTGAGGCATATTAGGAAAGCAGGTGAAGGAAAGTGGGCAAGAAAAGCCAGCACGACAAGCCATTAGCGCAAAATAAGAAAGCATCCCACGACTACTTCATCGAGGATACCTATGAAGCCGGGATGGTGCTGACGGGCACGGAGATCAAATCTTTGCGCACCGGCCGCGCGAATCTGAACGATTCGTTCGCGACGATCCGCAACGGCGAGATTTTTCTCCACAACATGCACATCAGTCCGTTCGAGCAGGGCAACCGTCACAACCCTTCGGATCCGACTCGGGCTCGGAAGCTTCTCCTTCATAAGGAGCAGATTCACAAGCTTCTCGGTCTGACGAAACGCGACGGCTACACCCTGGTTCCGCTTAAAGTGTACGTTCGCAACGGCTACGCCAAATGCCTGATCGGCTTCGGCAAAGGGAAGAAGCTGTATGACAAGCGCGAGTCCGACGCCAAGCGGGACGCTCAGCGCGACATTCAGCGGATTCTTCGGGAGAAGCAAAAGGCGTATAATTAATTGCTTATATTGCGATGCGGGTCGACCGACATTGTCGGCGTGATTCGAACATTGGCTGCTTCAGCACATTGTACCAGCGTTGGCATCAACATTTCGGGTAATGGCCCGATGCATGTGTTATAATAGATTTTGCAACACAGCTTCATCCTAATCATCCTGTCGCGGGTGACCTTATGGAGTTCCGGCGCTTAAAGCGTTCGGCAACCCAATTTCGGGGCCGTTTATGGATTCGACGGGGACAGGACGAGCGTGTGTAGCGGGTAGTAGGGCTGCGTCTGCTTCACTAACGCGGAAGCCAATTTAAACGGCAAAGCTAAACAACCAACTCTGGCTCTGGCCGCCTAATAACGGTCACCAGGCTCTTACTCTCCATCGCCCATGTGGCGGGCTAAGGGCTCAACTTTAGTGGGATACGCTGTCTAGTCTCCGCCTGGGGCTAGCTGAAGAAGACAATCAGGCTGACCCGAAGGGAATCCGGTGACAGGGAGTCCCCAGGGTGACATCAAATCTGTCACTACACCCGTAGAAGCATTCGTGGCGTTGTCTTCGGACAGGGGTTCGACTCCCCTCGGCTCCACCATAAAAACTCTGACCGCACGAGGTCAGAGTTTTTTTGCTATGGTGGCGTAAGCCGAGGGGGCGTCGTCAGACCCCGATTCCGAAGGAGGACATTGGGGTTCGTTCCGCGCGCAGGTTTGCAAAGCAAACCGAGCACGGCATCTGATTCTACCTCTAAGATCGTCTTCGTCGAATAGGCCTCGTCAGCAAGTTCAATCAATGAAGTCAGATACCCCCGAGGGTCCAGAAAAAACGCGACACAAGAAACCGCCATGAAATAGTCGGTTTCGTCTGGGGAGCCAGTAAGAGGTTTGTCCCGGTCCGAAGAAGGAAATTGGGGTTCGTTCCGCGCGCAGGGAGCGAAGCGGACGAGCGCGGCATCTGATTCTACCTCTAAGATCGTGTTCGTCGAATAGGCCTCGTCAGCAAGTTCAATTCATGAAGTCAGATACCCCCGAGGGTCAGGAAAAAACGCGACACAAGAAACCGCCATGAAATAGTCGGTTTCGTCTGGGGAGCCGGAGAAAGGTTTGTCCCGGTCCGAAGGAGGACATTGGGGTTTCGTTCCGCGCGCAGGGAGCGAAGCGGACGAGCACGGCATCTGATTCCACCGCTAAGGTTGTCCTAGTCGAGTTAACTTCGCAGCAAGTTGGATCAGGAATTGAATATTCCCCTCTACTCCATCAAACCTGAACGCAAATCTATTTTTCTGGGTAATACTTATTACTACATAAAATAGATTCGGAGGGATAATAGTGACTCTTATTACTATGGAACAAAAAAGTGCAACTCGGCTTAAGGATATAGTGGCCAAATTGATTAAGAAGGGTACGTTGTTTTCACTTTTTAAACGTAAGCGTCAAACGTAACCCACCTTCAGTAGCAGTGAAACCTATGAGAGAATGGGGCCAACGTTACGAATAGGAGGTTGCCTCATGTCCAGTAAAGAAGAACGTCGCCAAACATGGATCGCG
>Ga0065721_10007053_pt1 | contig 18083 bp, 24 predicted proteins | sample Mesricmetagenome_FD_59108 | JGI IMG/M metagenome (GOLD analysis project Ga0065721, IMG submission 59108) | Mesophilic microbial community from rice straw/compost enrichment Sample: eDNA_1 v2 (version 2) | ecosystem: Engineered > Solid waste > Grass > Composting > Bioreactor | place: USA: Davis... | reverse complement strand
CAGGGATCTGTTCACCCGCCTGTTCGGCGGCGGCCACGCCTACCTGAGGCTGTCTGGTTCGGACGACATCCTCGAGGCGGGGCTGGAAATCTACGCCTGTCCGCCAGGGAAGAAGCTGCAGGCCATGTCGCTGCTATCCGGCGGCGAACAGGCGCTCGCAGCCCTTGCCCTGGTCTTCGCGACGTTCCTTATCCGCCCTGCCCCGGTGTGCGTGCTCGACGAGGTGGACGCCCCGCTCGACGACGCCAACGTCGACCGTCTCTGCTCGCTCGTCGCCGACATGGCGCGGGAGTCAACCAGATTCCTCGTCGTCACGCACCACGCCCTGACGATGGCGCGCTGCGACCGCCTCTACGGGGTGACGATGGCGGAACGCGGCGTGAGCCGGGTCGCCACGCTCGACCTTCACGAGGCTGCCGCATTCGTGGAGGCGCGCGCCGATTGACCCCTGCGCCACGGAGGTTCAGCCTACAGGGACTGAATCCTTTGGCGGAGAGGCGGAAATGGGCTCAGCAGTCCTGTTGCCCGCCGGGGGCAAGAATCCGGCGATCGCCGCGCCCGTCGCGCGCAGGACGGGCGCTGGTTGCATGGTCATGAGCCGCCGGACCGGGCGCTTCCTGTTCTGCCTTAGGCCCGACGACGCCCCGTCCGGGGGAACCTGGTCGGTATGGGGCGGCAAGGGTGAGCGGGGAGAACGTCCCGAGGAGACGGCGATCCGCGAGGTGTTCGAGGAAACCGGCTACCTACACAGGGGGGAGCTTTTCCATCTCCACCACATGGACACCCGAACCTTCAGCTATCACACCTTCTTGATGGTCGCCGAGGACGAGTTCGAGCCGCGGCCATCTGGGGAGTGCGCCGGACACGCCTGGCTGCCGGTCGAGAAGGCTCCGTCCCCGATGCACTGGGGGCTGGCGGGGCTTTTGTCCGACCGGACCGCGGTGGGCATCATCGCGCGCTCTGTCGAGCGCATCTCCGGACGGCCCTGCAGCCTCATTCCGATTCCTTACGCTGGGTAGCCTGGATGGTAACGAATCCTTTGTATCCTCGCCGTTAGTCCTTGACTAAAGGATTCGAGGGTTGCTACGAGCGACCATGAAACGTGGAGACTGGACATGCAAGGATTCGTAGTGACCCTCAGGGAGGACGGGCTGTTCGAGGCCCTCTCGGCGGATCCTGCCAGGCCCTCCGTCCGGGTCATGTGCGATTCAGGGCAGCCCGGTTCGCCGTGGATGACCGTCGTCCCTGATCGAGAGGGCGCCGGATGGAAGGCCACCGCCTCCTTCTGGTCGCTTGACGAGGCCATTGACCGCGCCGTCGCGGAGGCGACCGGAATGCCGGGCGTCGCCTACGAAGTGCGCCTTCCTGACGGCGTGCGCTTCGCCCGTCCCGGGCGGGTCGGCGCCGAGCAGGTCCTGGCCTCTGCGGGCTGGCTCTACGTCACCTCCCTTATCGGCTTCGCCATGGTCACCACGCCATCCGGGACGACTCCGTTCGAGGCCCGCGCCGTGATGCGCGGCCGGGTCCAGGGGAAGCAGGCCGTGCTTGGCGAAGTCTGCCTGTCGGACGAGGACGAGGACGGGAAGCACTGGTGCGCCGACCTCATGCTGCCGTTCGAAGGATTCCTAAGGACCGAGGAGATCGAGGCGGAAGCGAGGGCGGCTTTCGCGGCCGAGGGAATCGAGGTGATACCTCATTTCGATTTCCGGACGCGGACCAGCCTCAGCATGGCTGGCGCCTCGATAATACCCTTTCCGTACGATCGCGTACGGAAGAGACAGAGTGCCGCATGACATTTTGCATGCCTGCGCCAATAATCGGCGCAGGCTGGAGAACCGTTGAGGGCCGCAAATTGAGCATGAACAGTCTCGCCCTGTTGGAACGCGTCGACGGGGAATGCGGGTCGAAGGACCGGGAAGGATCGGAGGGCGGAGTGTCTGATGTGCGCAAGGGTGCCGCCACGCAGAGGCGTTCGCGGAAGGAAACTATCCGCTTCATCGACGGCATGGCCAAGGAAGTTTTCGCGAAGCGCATAGAGGAGGCAGAGCGTTCGGGCGCAGTGACGCGTCTCGAGAAGCTCGTCCTGTCATGGCCTGAGCGGAAGTAAGGCCGCCAGGACGGCCGAGCTACCTGAACTTTTGGAACTGACGGGCGCAGTCGCAGCCCAGGCCACTGCTCCTCGGCGATCAGCCGTTCTTTGGGCGGGTGCGGCCAAGCCAGCATGGAATCCCGCATGGCGGCCACGAGGCCCGTGCGGGCGAATACGCCCGAGTGCAGCATGCCCCCGCGGCGAAGTTGAGTCCTAGCGTCCTGATCATCGCGGTCCAGCTAGCGCGTCAGAGAGTGCCAGCGCCGGCAGGTGTCCGGCCGAAGCGTAGTCGGAACCGCGCGACCGCGACGGAGATGGCCGTCGCCCTACGGTTTCTCCCGCCCAATGCCGCCGGAGCTGCAGCCATGGCATTTCTGGCCGTCGGCAGGGTCGGAGAAATCAGGGGTTGGCGCTTGACGAGGGCATTGTCCGTCAGGCGCAGAAGCCGGCTCCCATCGCAGATCCACCGATCGTGCCCAGCACCAAACAAGCCGAGAATTTTGAATTTGCGAGAAGGATTCCCGCCACGATGTAGGTCGCGGCCATGCCGTATGAGCCGGACGACGGACCCTTCTCGGCGACGGACTTGATCATAAAGATGCCGCGCACGAACGCCCAAGCCCCAAAGAAGGCGAGGATCGTGAAGGAGTGGCCGATCAGCTGGGTGAACCGCTGGACGACCTCGAGCGTCGACCCCGCGGGGTAGCTCAGCATCGACGACCCCGCGTTGAGCCCCGACACCGTGATCGGGCTGTCGCCCGGGTTGAGCAGGGTGGTAGTCAGCATCGTGAAGAGCAGCGGCGCGTTCATCAGCAGGACCGCAGTGATGATCCTCGTCCCGTGGCCGCGCGAGTTGTCGCCCCGTTCGGACGCCTTGGCGATGTCGATGATGGCGGACGCGAAGGCGATGAGGCCGATGATGAACACCATGGCGAACAGCATCATGACGGCCATGGGCACGACGTTGACCGCGATGTTCCTTGCCATGCAGGTGGCCGGCGCGTCCGACACGAGGCAGTTCTCCACGTCGCCGACGTTCGCCAGCCCGCCCGTGATCGCGTCCAGGAAGTTTCCTGACATGCCGCCGTCGTTGTAGTCGAGGCCGCCTGCGCCGAGTGTGGAGCCTCCGCGCGCCGAGCCGAAGACGGAGGTCATGCCGATGCCAGCGGCGTCAGGCAGCGCGATCAGGAAGACTGCGATGACGATGTGGGTGATGCCAGGGCCGAACCCGCCGCGTCCGCCGTTCTGCGCGGCCTCGACGAGCTTCATCATGCCGCGGAAGAAGACGAACAGGCCGATTACGGCCACGCATACCGCCACGAGCAGGAAGAACGGGTTCCACACTTCCGAGACGATCGAGCGGAGGCGATCGCCGACAGTGGGTGTCTGGGCACCCGCGGAAGCCGTCATTGCCAGGAGGGCAAGCGCTGGAAGGATGACCCGGACCGTTTTCATGCTGGCTCGACCTGCCCGTTGAATCGAAAGTCCGGGACAGGACGGGTCCCGCCCCGGACGATGTCTGCGGAAAGGGCTTCCGGCGTTAGAAGGTGGCGCCGCCGCCGGGCGTGATGTTGCCGGGGTTGCCCAGGCTGAAGGTCTGGGTGAGCAGGCCCGCGAAGGCCGGGATGGCGACGAGGCCAGCGCCGACCGCGACGCGCCACATGCCTTCCGAATACTTGACCTGGTTGCCCTGGGTGTCGGCGGCCTGCTTAAGCTTCAGGAGGCCGGTGGCCAGCATGACGAGGCCGGCGACGAAGCCGCCCGCGACCATCAGCTTGCCGACGTTGCCGAGCTGCGTGGTGACGTTCTGCGCCACGCCGCCCATGTTGTTGCTGCCGCCGGACTGCGCCATGGCTTCGGCGCTCCACATCGCGACAGTGACGGCAGCCGCCGCCTTCAGGTGGAGGGTCCGCAGACCCTTGAAAGATGCCTTCATCGTCGTGTTCTCCCTTGTTGCAGACATATGTCCGAGGGCGGAAAAGACCGCTTAGGGATCCCCGGTCATACGCACATGATTGCTTGGGAGCTTGAGCGACACAAGGATATCTGACCTAATTCTTGTAGGATTCGTTCACCGCGCCAAAGGATTCGTTCCTTGGCGGCACTCCGTCAACGGGATTGGCCGAATGACAGCTCGAAACGGACCTTGGCCCGCGGCCGAGGAGGCCATGACGGCCCTGATGCTGAGGGACTGGTACGCAAACATCCGCCTTCACTACGCCGTGCGCATCGCGACCGCGCTCTTGGTCATCCTGCTCGTCAGCATCGCCGGGAACGTCGCGCTGATCGACCGTCCGCCTCAGTTCCGCTACGTCCTCACCAACACGGACGGGAAAGTGTTCCCGCAGGTTCCCCTGGGCCAGCCGAACCACGAGGACCAGTTCATCGTCGACTGGACTATCGACGCGGTGACGCGGCTCTACTCCTTCGACTTCGTCAACTTCCGCCAGCAGTTCCAGGAGGCGCAGAAGAACATGACGGCGGTCGGCTGGGAATCCTTCGAGCAGGCGATGAAGGTCTCCGGCAACTTCAACGCCGTCATCGGCAACAGCTACGTGACGACCGCCGTGCCTACGGGTCCAGGACGCGTGACGAAGAAGGGCGACATCGACGGCCGCTTCGCCTGGAAGGTCGAGTTCCCGATGCTGATCAGCTACAGGTCGTCCGCGAAGGACGCGAAGGGGAACTTCAGGGTGACGAACCAGCCCCTGTCGATGACGGTCACGGTCATCAGGCAGCCCGTCTTCCTCAATCCTGCAGGCCTCGGCGTCCGCGCCATCGTGGCGGAGTAGGCCCGTGGACCAGGCGACCGGAGGCTCCCGCTCCCGTGCCGCGGATGTGGAGGCGCTGCTGCTCGCTTCGCCGGCTCCCGTGCCGCTGGAGGCGCTAGGCAGGCACCTTCCCGGCGGCAGGCCGGAGGCCGAGGCGATCGTGGACGGCCTGAAGGAATTCTGGAGCGGGCGCGGCATGGCCGTCCAGGTCAAGGACGGCGCGGCCGCCCTCGTGCCAGACCAGGCCTGCCTCAGGGTCCTCGCCGAGGTGCAGGGCAAGAAGGCTCGCAGGCTCAGCCAGGCCGCAGTCGAAACCTTGAGCTACATCGCGCTCAACCAGCCCGTCACGCTGGCCGACATCGAGCGCGGCCGGGGCCTGAAGCTCCACAAGGGAGTCATCGACAGCCTGCTCGACGCAGGCATGGTGCGCGTGTCGGCCCGCAGGACGGATTCAGGCCGCGCCCTCACCTATGTGACGACCGAGGCGTTTCTCGAGCACTTCGGCCTTTCGGCTCTGTCGGACCTGCCGACGCCGGAGGAGCTGCCCGACCTCGTCGACGCTCCCGCTGACCCAGAGGGCGTGGAGTAGGCGCTCAGGCCGAGAAGGAGGTCCCGCAGCCGCAGGAAGAGACGGCGTTCGGGTTCACCACCCGGAAGCGCTCCCCCATAAGGCCCGACTCCCAGTCGAGAAGGCAGCCTGCGAGGAGCGGCGCAGACGCCGCGTCTACCGTGACGGAAGCTCCCTCCCCTTCATGGACCTCGTCGCCGGCGATCCCGTCGCACGCGACGGAGAAGACGTAGCTGAACCCCTGGCATCCGCCGCCCTCCACGGCCACGCGGAAGAAGGCCCCCGGGCGGCCGTCCAGTTCGAGCAGCTTCCTGATGCGGTCCGCCGCTGTCCTGGTGATTCTCATCCCCGCTCTCCTCGTTGACGCCCGCGGTGCCTCCTTCAATCCTTCGTCGAGGCCTTTCCGACAGGATTCGGGAACCTCGGAAATCATTCAAGGAGGAACCATGCCGGGACTCGTGGAGCTTACGCCGTCCGCCGCCGCCCGCATCGCGGAACTGGCTACGGGATCGGGCAAGGCCGTGAGGCTGTCGGTCCGCTCCTCCGGCTGCTCAGGCAACAGGTACGACCTTTCGCTCGCCGACGTTCCCGTTCCCGGGGACGAAAGGATCGAGGCCCACGGCGCCCTGCTCTGGGTCGACCCGAAGTCCCTGCTATTCATCGCCGGGACCGTCGTCGACTGGAAGGACGACGGCATGTCCAGTTCCTTCGAGTTCTCCAACCCGAACGAGACCGGGCGCTGCGGATGCGGCGAGTCCTTCACGACCGCGGCCTGCGCGAGGTGAGGGCCGCCGCGGAGGTCGTATGGACCACCCGGCCCGACGTATCCCCCCTCAGGTATCCGGGTGGCAAGCGCAGGCTCGCCCCGTTCGTCGCGGGCCTCCTCGACAGGTCCGGCGCGCGCGGCGGGCTGCTGGCGGAGCCTTTCGCGGGCGGGGCGGCCGTGTCGCTGTCCATCCTCGAGGCGGGCCTGGTCGAGGAGATCGCGCTCGGCGACGCCGACCCGATGGTTTCCGCCTTCTGGACGGCCGTCTTCTCGCCGATGGCTCCCCATCTTGCCGAGATGGCCGCCGGGGCGGAGCTGACGCTCGCTGAATGGAAGCGGCAGAAGGAATCCGCTCCCGCAGACGTGCTCGGGCAGGCTTTCCGATGCCTCTACCTCAACCGTACCAGCTTCTCCGGATCCATCATGGACTATGCGGGGCCGATGGGCGGCAAGTCGCAGTCCGGCAAGGACGTCATCGGAAGCCGGTTCAACCGGGTGGCGGTCGCAGGCCGCATCATGGAGCTTTCGGCGCTGTCGGACCGCGTCCGCTTCGTCGAGAGGGGCTGCTGGCGCGCGACGCTGTCCCGGCTGCGCGGAGAGGATCGGTCGAGGCTCTTCTGGTATCTCGACCCGCCCTATTTCGCCAAGGCCCGCAGGCTCTACCAGTACAGCTTCCGCAGCGACGATCACGAGGCCCTCGCGGCAACGGTAGGCAGCCTGCCCGGAAGCTGGCTCCTCTCCTACGACGACCATCCGGAGGCATCCCGGCTATACGGTCGGCATCCGGGCTTCGCCCGCGTGGAGATGCGCCACACCGCCCGCGTGGACGGCGGGCAGAAAAGGCGGACCGAGGTCGTGGTCTCCGACGTGATCGCCCGGCTGAGGGCCGACGGAAACCTTTCCTACGACGACGTCATTCCCCTGCCCGCCTTGAGGGGCCGCAGCCCTAGCCCTTGAAGTCGAGGAAGCTGAGGTCGAGCTCGATCTCCGGTTCCGTCTCGTCTTCCGGCCTGGGTGGGGTTCCGTTGACGACAAGCGCTGAGCCTTCGAAGCCGTCGTCCATCGACGGATTGGCGAGCAGCACGTGCGAAGCCCGTGCCAGCGCACGGACGTCCGCGGCGTAGAGGCCGAGCTGGCCGAGCCGCATCGGGTTCAGCTCGATCACGGCGGGTTTCCCGTTGACCATGGCGCAGTCGATGGAGGCATGTTCCGGCTCCATGGCGTCTGCGACCTCTTCCGCGACCTTCCGCAGCGCCTCCGTCACCTCCGGCGCGCTGACCGGCCAGCGGTCTTGTGGCGTGCGGAAGGTGGTTCCGGGAGCCAGCGGGAAGTCGAGCGGGGTGAGCGCCGGCTGCACGGGGCTGTCTGTGACGATCGTGCGGTCGATGCAGAAGAAGCGGTGCTCGAAGGTGACGTCGCACATCTCCTGAACCATCAGGGCCGGGCCGCCATCGAGGAAGGAGTAGGCCATGTCCTGGACCGTTTCCATCACGGTCGACCCGACCGGGATCCTGAAGATCGCGTGCTTGGAGCGGGTCGACTTGAGGAAGGCTCCAAGGCCGTCGGCATGGAGCGCAGCGACCGCCGCTTCGACCTCTTCCCATTCGCAGACGGAGAACCTGCGTCCGGCATGCGCCAGGAAAGCGGGATCGTTCCAGTAGGGAAGGTTGTTGGAAACCGGATTGAGGCCGCCGCCGAAGCCGAACCTCAAAGGCCTGCCGAACACCGGAAGGCCTTTGGGAGCCCGCTCGCCTTCAGGCACCGCGACGATGGCGTCGCCGTATTCGTCATGAAGCGCCTTCCACAGGGCGGCTTCCTCGAGGCGCTCCTCCGGATCGGCGTTGGAGGTAAGGCGGTAAGCTGCGACGGGCATGGCGCTCTCAGATGCCGAAAACGGACGAAAACTCGTGGTCCCGCTTCTCAATGCCTGCTTCGAGGCGTTCCTTGAAGCCGTCTTGGACCTTTACGGGCACGCCGAGGACGTCCGCAGCGTCGCGGGCGACGCGCTCGACATGTTCCATGGCGCCGACCCCGGCGCCCCTGGCGCGAGCCAGCTGCATGGGAGTGCGCGTCTGGGAGTCGATCATGACGGCGACCGGGCAGTCCCCGTCGAAGCCAACCGTTATCGGTCCCCTCATCAGCCTCACCTCGTCGAGCGCTGTCCGCCTGCCGATGACGACGACAGGGTCGGCGAAGCCTCCCCTGTATTCAGACCAGGGAACGATCGTGCGGGCCGTGGCCATGATGCATTCGTTGAGTTCGCGGTCGGTGATCCTGTCCCGCCCCTCGTCCTCCGCCGCCTTGAAGGCGGCCTGACGCGCATCGGCGAACGCGCCGTTGTCGACGACGTAGACGTCGTTCAGCCAGCGCAGCCTGATCTCGACGGGCAGGCACCCGTCCTTGGCGGCGTAGACCACCTGGGAGGCCCGCGCCTTGGGGTCGGTAGAGGCGTAGGTGTAGCTGCTCGTGTGAAGCGGGTTGTCAGACAGCCCCAGGCTCGCGAGCCTCCAGCCGGCGCCCGGAAGCCCGTAGCGCGGCGCCTCGCCTCCCAGGCCAGCCAGCCTGCATCCTTCGTCGTGGTCGGCCCATGCGTAAAGGACCGGGAACCTTTCGGGAACAGGAACGGGTTCGACATGGCAGAGACGGCGAAGGACGGCGTCGCCCTCTTCGGTCACGTCGTCGTGCCCGGGCATCGAGCCGATCGAGCGCAGACGTTCCGTCACCTCGTCGATAGCCTTGCAGACGAAGTCCACGTCCCAAGGCTCCTTCTTGCCGCTGCCGTCGTCGTAGAAGTCGATTCTCAGCGTGTTGCCGATCTCGGCGCCAGCGAGGCCGTAGGCCCCGTCCACGCAGCGGTTGCCGAACGTAAGCCGCAGGTCGCCCTTCGGAGTCGCGAAGGAGACCGCCCAGACCCGGCGAAGGACTTCGCCGCGGACATCCTGGGCGTCGACCTCGACCTCGATGCCCGGCAGGTCCCAGCCGGTCCTTGCGATCTCGGCGACGAGCGCGGCTCCGCGCGCCTCGAGCGGGTTGCGGCGCTCGCCCATGACGGAGCCGGGCATGACGAAGCGGGCCTTTTCGAGAGAGAGATGCTCGTGTTCGACCTTGAAGCCCATTTCGTGCCCTCCGTCCCTGCCGTTCCGGCAACTATGGCGCGGAGCCGCGCCATAGACAACGCAAGCGGGTGGACGTCCGCGCCGTTCGGGTTGACCCTGTTGCCCCGGGCAACGGAGATGTCGGCATGCTGGCGGTGATCGGAACGGCAGGACGCAGGGAGGACGCGGCGAGGATCAGCCGCGCGCTTTACGACGCGATGTACCGCGAGACAGTGGAAACGGCGCGCCGGTGGGGCGTGAACGGCGCCATCTCCGGCGGAGCGGCCGTGGCGGACCACCTTGCGGTCAGGGCCTTCCTTGAAGGGGCCGTGGAGAGCCTAGAACTTTGGCTCCCCGCCAGGTTCGAGCACGGGGCCTTCGTCCCTAACCCGCGGGTGCGCTTCAACCCAGGGGCGACAAGCAACAATTACCACCGCGCGTTCTCAGCATCCTGCGGCGTCGACAGCCTTGGCGAGATCGCGGAGGCGATCCGGCGGGGCGCGGCCGTCCATGTCGCCGAGGGATTCCACCTGCGGAACAGCGAAGTGGCCGCCCGCTGCACGCACATGCTCGCATTCACCTTCGGCAAGGGCGGCGGCGAGGACTTGCTCGCGACGGACGAAGCTTTCAGCGACCCGGCAGCGGCCGGCCTCAAGGACGGCGGGACGGCCCACACCTGGGGCGAGTGCTACAACGCACGCATGAAGCGCCACGTGAACCTGTTCGCGCTCGAAAGGGTCCTGAAGGACGGCGTGAATCCCTCCCCTGTGCGCCCTTAAGGCGCGGGCTTATTTTCCGGGCAGGATTCCGCTTGTCAGGGAGCGGGCGACGAAGCTTCCTCGAGGTAGACGATCTCGTCGCCCTGCTCCAGGGCGGCCTGTTCCGCTTCGATGATTGACCTGGCGGCGTCGAGCGACGCCCAGGACGCTCCAGCCGCCCGCGCGTCGGCGTGGACCTGCTCGAGCGCGCTCAGGATCTCGTCCCGGCCCGGTGCGACCGGAGCAACCGACTCGATCCGCTGCATGCCGAGTCCGCAGACGATCCTCTGGACGTAGCCCTCGTAGGTGTCCTCGAACTCGAGGAGGGATTCCATTCCTCCCGCCTCGTTGTCGTACATCGTCCAGGCAGCCTGGAACGCAGCCTCGGAGGAGTTCACTCCCCCGACCCTGTCGCCCCACAATCCGCCGTCGCCGGGGTATACGCCCTCGACCGTATATTCCCTGGTGACCGCGCCCTCGATCCCGAAGGAGACCGGATAGAAGAGGTCCTCGGGCTTCCCCGTCATCTCGGCCGCGGCCTTGCGTGCCGCCGATCCGTAGGAGGCGAGTCCGTCGACAAGCGAACGGTTGAGGTCGGAATGGTCGAGATCGGGGGCCTCGATCTCGACCTCGTGGTATTTGCCGATCGGCTTTCTCTGTCCGTCGGTCTCGGCGAGGGTCACGTTGAGGCGCAGGCTGGACATGTGCTTTTCCTGTTCGTGTCTGTCAGGGACGCGGGGCGCGGCCGATGGCCGAAACGGCCTGGGCATGCATGCCGAGCAGGTCGCGGGCGAGGTCGAAGGCCTGCTGCTGGCGGTCGACCTCGTCGGCCATCTCGATCCCGTCGGCGTCCTGCGGATCGAGGGCCGCTTCCTGCGCGAGGTCGAGGCAGATTCGGATGGCGTTCGCGGCATCGGCCGGATCGGACTTCGGCTGGCAGCGCCAGACCTCGTCCGGCCAGTCCTCGGCCTTCGCGGACGGCTCCATGGCGTCTAGGTCGCCCGCGTGGCGCTCGACGATCTCCTCGACGCGGTCGATGGCCGCCTGCTGCCAGTCGCGGATCGCCGCCAGGTTCGGGTCGCCTGCGACATGGCCGTCCCCGAGCTGGTTCTGGGAGGCGAGGTCGCGCACGATCCCGAGGGCCTCGCCCCAGGACATGGCGGGCATCTCTGCTCCGCGGCTGTCGATATAGGTTTCATCCTGCATGGCGGTTCCTTTCTTTTCTGAGCGCCATCATGATCGTCGACAAGGAAAGCAAGAAGCTTGTGCCGCGGGCGGCGGGACATGGCAAGCGGAGGCAGGAATGACGGCCGGGAAAGATCACGCGCTCGAGGGCGACATTCAGGCGGCGGCAAGGGCCATCGTGAAGGCGCTGCGCCGGGCGGAAGGAGATTTCCTGAAGTTCGGCGAGGGGGACAGGCAGGTCGTGCTTGCCCTGCGGCGGCGCGGCGAGGAGATCGACGACCCGGACTGCGACCAGGTCTTCCAGGCCCTCGACGGCGGCGTGTTCCGCCGCGTCAGGGCCGTGTCGTCCGGAGGCGAGGAATCCTTCCGCTGGCTCCATATCGGTCCTTGCCTCGACGACTATCTGGCTGACGTGCTGAGGAGCGACCTGGAGGCCATGCCCCGCGAGGACCTACAGGCGCTTCCCTGGGCCTTCGCCTTCGCGACCGTAGTGTCTTCGATCCGCAGCCGTCCCCGGATGTAGTCATCGTCACAGGATTCGCGCGTCGGCACTCTCATGCGTCGAGTGCTAACGAATCCCTTGACATGAAGGATTAGCTCAACCAAATCAGACTCATGCGCGGCGCCTTTGATGGGCCGCGCGCGCCGCCCGACCAGGTCTGGCGGGCGGTGGAACCTCATCATCAGTTTGTCCTTTGAAGGAGAACGACATGGCGTTCCGTCCATTGCATGACCGCGTCCTCGTCCGCCGCGTCGAGGCCGATGAGAAGACCGCAGGCGGCATCATCATTCCCGACACCGCCAAGGAGAAGCCGCAGGAAGGCGAGGTCGTCGCCGTCGGCCCCGGCGCGCGCGACGAGGGCGGGAGGCTCGTGCCGCCCTCGCTGAAGGCCGGCGACCGCATCCTGTTCGGCAAGTGGTCCGGCACCGAGATCAGGCTCGGCGGCGAGGATCTCCTGATCATGAAGGAGAGCGACGTGCTGGGCGTCGTGGAACCCGGCGAAGGTGCGAAGAAGGCCGCGTGAGGCTTCTTCGCGAGACACTGCCTATCGAAGGAGTGAGCCAATGTCAGTCAAGGAAGTGAAGTTCAGTTCGGAAGCCCGCGAAAAGATGCTGCGCGGGGTCGACGTCCTCGCAAACGCGGTCAAGGTGACCCTCGGGCCGAAGGGCCGCAACGTCGTGATCGAAAAGTCGTTCGGCGCGCCGCGCATCACCAAGGACGGCGTTTCCGTCGCCAAGGAGATCGAACTGGACGACAAGTTCGAGAACATGGGCGCGCAGATGGTGCGCGAGGTCGCGTCCAGGACCAATGACCTCGCCGGCGACGGCACCACGACCGCGACCGTGCTCGCCCAGGCCATCGTCAAGGAAGGAGCCAAGGCCGTCGCTTCGGGCATGAACCCGATGGACCTGAAGCGCGGCATCGACAAGGCGGTCGACGCCGTGGTCGGCGAGCTTAAGCGCAACGCCCGGAAGGTCGCGAACAACGGAGAGATCGCGCAGGTCGGAACGATCTCGGCCAACGGCGACGCGGAGATCGGCCGCCTGCTCGCAGAGGCGATGGAGAAGGTCGGCAACGAGGGAGTCATCACCGTCGAGGAGGCCAAGACGGCCGAGACTGAACTCGAGGTCGTGGAGGGCATGCAGTTCGACCGCGGCTACCTGTCGCCCTACTTCGTTACCAATCCGGAGAAGATGCGGGTCGAGCTGGAAGAGCCCTACGTGCTCATCCACGAGAAGAAGCTCTCCAACCTGCAGGCGATGATTCCGGTCCTCGAGGCCGTCGTGCAGTCAGGCAGGCCGCTGCTGATCATCGCCGAGGACGTCGAGGGAGAGGCTCTGGCGACCCTGGTGGTCAACAAGCTGCGCGGCGGCCTGAAGGTCGCGGCGGTGAAGGCTCCGGGCTTCGGCGACCGCCGCAAGGCCATGCTCGAGGACATCGCCGTCCTGACCGGAGGCCAGGTGGTTTCCGAGGAGCTTGGCGTGAAGCTCGAGAACGTGACGCTCCACATGCTCGGCCGCGCAGGCAAGGCCGTCATCGACAAGGACACGACCACCATCGTCGACGGCGCCGGGCGGAAGGACGCGATCTCGGCGCGCGTCGCGCAGATCAAGGCGCAGGCCGAGGAGACCACGTCGGACTACGACCGCGAGAAGCTGCAGGAGCGGCTGGCCAAGCTCGCGGGCGGGGTCGCCGTCATCCGCGTCGGCGGCTCGACCGAGGTCGAGGTCAAGGAGAGGAAGGACCGCGTCGACGATGCCCTCCACGCGACGCGCGCGGCGGTCGAGGAAGGCGTCCTTCCGGGCGGGGGCGTGGCGCTCCTGCGCGCAGCATCCGCGCTCGACGGCGTTCAGGGCGACAACGACGACCAGAGGCACGGCGTCGGCATCGTGCGCCGCGCGATCGAGGCTCCCGTCCGCCAGATCGCCGAGAACGCGGGGGCCGAAGGTTCGGTCATCGTCGGCAAGCTGCGCGAGAAGTCCGACTTCGCCTATGGATGGAACGCCCAGACGGGCGAGTTCGGCGACATGTTCGCACAGGGCGTGATCGACCCTGCGAAGGTGGTTCGCACTGCCCTGCAGGACGCGGCCTCTGTCGCCGGCCTGCTCGTCACAACGGAGGCGATGATCGCCGAGAAGCCGAAGAAGGCGTCCGCGCCGGCTGCACCTGCCGAAATGGACTACTGACGGCCAGGGCAGTCATGAAAAGTCCCCGCAGGGCGGCGGCCTTGCGGGGACTTTTCATTTCCTGGGGAAAGTCAGAGCCTGCCGAGGGAATCCGGAACCGGAGGGGCGGAGTGCTTCGGGGCCGCGCCCGTGCGGTAGGTGTTGCCCGCATCCTCGAGCTGCTTGGCGACGCTCAGTTCGTGCATGCCTTCCTTCCACACGATCGAGATCGACTTCGTGCCGCCCGGAGAGCCGATCGCGCGCATTTCCATTGACGAGATTCCGTCGGTCATCTGGAGCGTGCCTTCTCCCGTGGCCGGGTCCAGTACGGGCGGAAGGCCTTCCTTGATGAAGCGCGAGCGGGACGAACTCGAAAGGCGGTTCATGATGGCGGCGGCCGCTTCCGTCATGTTGTCGCCCTGCGCGTCGAGGCGCACCTCGGTCAGGATCCATGGGGCGTGGAAGGTCACGACCTCTCCGGCATCGTGGCAGAACGGGATCGCGGCGGAGCAGGAGCTTCCGAAGAAGCCGCCCATCTGCATGCGTCCCTTCCAGCCCTGGAGGCGCACGTCCGTGGCCTTGCCCTGCAGCGCGAGCGCCAGCAGGCCGAGGTTTGGCCTGAGCGTGGCCGTCAGGACGAATTCCTGGCCTGCGAGCGCCACGGGCTTGACCCTGAGCATGACGGGTTCCCAGAGCGCCAGCTCGCGTGCGGCAGGATGCGACTGGGCAAAGGCCAGCCTGGTGTTGTCCGGGGCGGATTCGGCCGCTAGCTGGACGACGTTGGAGAGCACCTTCGGGAACTCCATGCCGTTTTCGTCCTTCGCGGGGCCGTCCCCTGTAGGAAGCAGCGACTGGATGATCTCCACGATGCGCGTGGCAGGCAGCGTGCCGCCCTCGAACGAGGTGTCCCAGCTCCTGTGGGCGCCCGTCACGGGGAAATAGACGTTGAAGCGGACCGCGCCGGGCAGCGTCTGGATGCGGCACCAGGTCGAGAGCAGGTCGTCCGACGGGTGCATGCCGAGAAACCAGCTCATCCGGCCAGTGCCTGAGTAGTCGGGTGCGAGGCAGGCGGGCTGCTGCGCCTGCGGGGCAGCGGGCTGGGTGTCCTGTGCCGGCGAAACGGCCGTCGACGCGGCGAGCGCGGCGGCCGCCGCCAGTAGCTTGAGGATTGGCTTCATCTTGTCCCGTCCGTCGTGGGAATCCTTGCACAAAGGGTGGCATCCGCCCGCGCGCGGCGCAACGGCGCCGCGTTGACAAGCCTCCGCTGGAAGCCGACGATCGGCGTTCCGACCGAATCCTTGGAGGCTCCCTATGCAGGAAGCACAGCCGCCGCGGCCAAGGCCGCAGGCCATGAGACCTCAGCCGCAGCCCCGCCGACAGGCTTCGGTTCGCCCCGACCTGGAGCGCGTGGCGGCAGCCTCGCGGCCTTGGTGGGCGGAAGCGCCCGACGTGGCCGCCAAGTGCCTGGCGCTCGCCTTCGCGCCGATCCGCTACGCGGCGCTAGTCGCCGAAACGGCGGTGTCGCTCGCCTTCCTTGCGGTCTTCGGGGCCGCCGCCCTCTGGTGGGCGGGATACATCCCGGACACCGTCGTGGCGCAGTACCTCGGCCAGGCGGGAGAGCGAGCGCTCGCCATCCTCCAGGCTTCCGGCGTCTTCTAAGGTGGGCGGCCGACTCCCGGCCCGGATTGCAGTGGCCGCAATGCGCGGCCTTCTTTCGTTCGCCTTCTCGGCCGCCGCAGCATGGGCGTGGTGCGCGGCAGTGTTCTGCCTGCTCGGCTTTGCCTTGTCGGAGACCGTCCTTTTCGCCGTCTACGGGGCCGCCCTGTCGCTGTTGTCCGCCGCGGAAGCCTGGCTATCGCGCGCGGTCCGAGCCGTCCGGCCGTCCGGCCCGGCCGGAGCCGCCTGCACGGCCTTCTTCATCGCCGCCGCCGCCGCGTCCTTCTGGATAGACCTTCTGGGAGAGAGGCGGCTGGCGCCTTCGAACGCCGCGGACATCCTGCTGGCCGCGCTGGCCGTCGGAGTCCCGTCGGGGCTTCTGTCCTACTGGTGCGGGATAGGAGCGGGCAAGGCTGTTGACGGTTTGTTGCGAATCCTAAGGGTCAGTGCGCAAAAAGGCCGTGACAACTGCTCAGCGGGTTGATATCAGGGACTCAGGTCCACGTAGCTCAGTCGGATAGAGCACAGGATTCCTGAATGAAATTGGGCACCGTGACCGGAAACGCCACGGTGAATCTGCTCAAAGTCGGGGAAAGCTCAAGCCTGTCGAGGCCAGCCGATCCCGAGCCAAGCCCCGGAGAAATCCGGGGAAGGTGTAGAGACTGGATGGGCAGCGCCTAAAGGCCTACGGGTCCATGGCGAAGGGACAGTCCAGACCACGAACGCGCAAGCGGCGGCGGAAGCCGAAGTGGTATGAATCCTGGGGTCGCAGGTTCGAATCCTGCCGTGGACGCCATTTTCCTCCCCCGCAAACGCTAACGCGGTTCTCCCCGTCCGGGCCTCTGCGCAAGGCTGCGCAGCTCGCCTTTTCCGGAATGCCGGGTGGGCTGCAGCCGGCGCCGTTGTCTGGCTCCAGGAGGGCCGCGTATGTCGGCGGCTCCGCTCTGCGGTGGCGCGAATCCTTGGCCATTTCTCTGCCGTAAGGATTCAGGGGGTTGAATCCTTGCGCGGATGGCGTTCTCATCGTTCCACAGTTTGTTGACGGAGCGAGTTGCCGCCGATGCCCAGAGTAAGCAGCCATGAACACATGAGGCCCATGGCCATGGAGCTGAGGGTCAAGCACAGGCTGGGCGCCAAGGAAATCCATCGGCGGACCGGAGTGCCCGTGTCCACGCTTCACTTATGGTTGAAGGACTACCCGCTGGCACGCGAGGAGCGCATCGAGATCATCCGCAAGTCTCCCCGCTACGTCGCGCCGAAGAAACCGCGTCATCTCCCCAAGGGAGGCGCGAAGCCGGTCGGACGCGGCCTCAATCCGGTGAACACGGGCAGGATCGGCGAGCTGCAGACCGAATCCGAGCTCCTCAAGCTTAACCTGCAGGTGTCAAAGGGCGGAGAGGGCGACACCGTCGACTTCTATGTCCGGCGGCGGGGCAGTCTGCTTACGGCATGTCTCCAGGTGCGCACAACCACCCCGCCGCGCCAGGGATACGGCCTGCCGTCCATCGGCCTGCGCCGCGCCCGGGCGGGAAGCTACAATCCGCTCGTCCCCGGAGCGGACTTCCATTTCCTCGTCGGATTCTGCCTCGAGAACCACAGGCACTACGTCTACCACTGGAAGGAAGTCGAGGGCCGCAGGAACAGCATAGCTGTTTCCGACGGGGCCCTGGACGCCTGGTGGAAGGTGCAGCGCTGGCTCGAGGGCGACGAGAGCTGGCTGGACGTCGCTGCGGCAGCCTGAGGCCGTAGAGCGTCCCGTCGTCATCCAGATGCGCGACACTCCGGAAGGCGACTGGTCGAGGTCGTGGAGCGACCAGGGAAGGCCGCCTCACTGGGACTGGAGCAGCCGCCGGATGTCGGGGGAGATCTCCTCGGTCCCGCGCGCGCTCGACTGCGCCGGAGCCGGCGCGTCAGGGCGGGGAGCCGGGGCTTGGACGGCACTCTCTCCCCTCAGCGTACGGATGTATTCCTCCGCCGCCTTGCGCTCGGCCGCGGCCGCCTCGCGTGCGGCTTGGCGTGCGGCGGTTCCCTCGACCGTCTCGTTCCACCACATGACCATGCGCGCGGGCATGTCCTCGTTCCACGGACCGTCGTAAAGGTAGGCCGCGCCGCCGCCCTTCGGGCCGGACATCACGAGGAAGGGGTCCTTGTCCTTCTGGACAACGAGGCCGAAGACCTTTCCGTAACCGCTGACATAGCGGTAGGGACCGAAGTCGAGGCACGGGAAGTAGCCTCCACGGTCGACGGGCTTGTGGTCGAGCGAGCACATTGTCCCGTAGCCGCGAGCGAGCGCGCGCTCGGCCATCTCCTCTACGATCCCGGGGCCGTCGGCGGCAATCCCCGGGGAAGCGAGCGCTGCGATCAGCAGGGCGATCCTTGAAGCCTTCATCATGAGGCAAGCATGGCCCGGTCCGGGCCTTCCGTAAATACGCGCGGGCATCCTTGATTTTGGCTGTTCCCGGCAAGACCATGGGCTGATGGAGAAGACCGCAAAGACCGCAGCAGCAGCAGCCCTGGCCCGCCGCCTG
>Ga0065721_10050757_pt1 | contig 18084 bp, 20 predicted proteins | sample Mesricmetagenome_FD_59108 | JGI IMG/M metagenome (GOLD analysis project Ga0065721, IMG submission 59108) | Mesophilic microbial community from rice straw/compost enrichment Sample: eDNA_1 v2 (version 2) | ecosystem: Engineered > Solid waste > Grass > Composting > Bioreactor | place: USA: Davis... | reverse complement strand
CCACCTGCGCGCCGCCGCAGAAAGCGGTTGGGATTTTAGCAGCCGCTGGCTGACGCCCTACGGTGAATTACCCACGATTCACACCACCGATATTATTCCCGTCGATTTGAATTGCCTGCTGTATCACCTGGAAATGGAAATCAGCGCGCAGCATCAGCAACTGGGCAATACCGCGAAAGCCAAACAATTTCAAACCCTGGCGCAGCAGCGCAAAAATGCCATGCAAAAATGGTTGTGGGACGAGCGCCTGAGTTTATACGGCGATTATTCCCTGCGCACACAACAGATGACGGGAATCGCCTCTCTCGCCACGGTATATCCGCTGTATTTTGCCGTCGCCACTGAAATTCAGGCAAAACACATCGCCCATATTGTGCAGCGCGATTTTCTTAAAGACGGCGGGCTCGTCACCACGCTGCAAGCTACCGGCGAGCAGTGGGATTACCCCAACGGCTGGGCGCCGTTGCAATGGCTGGCGGTGATCGGCCTGCGCACCTACGGACACGACGATCTCGCCGCAACCATTGCACAGCGCTGGCTTGCGCTGAATCAAAAAGTATTTAAGAGCACCGGGCGCATGATGGAAAAATACAATGTGGTGGACATCACCGCGCCCGCAGGCGGCGGTGAATATCCTACGCAGGACGGCTTTGGCTGGACCAACGGTGTGGCCCTTGCCCTCCATCGTCTATATCCCGAAACGAAAAATTAAATTGGCCGAAAGATCCGGCCGATTTAGTTCACGCCATAACTGCTCGACACATGGCAGCAATATGGCGATGGTCTGTGCCACAGCAACCGCCGATTAAGGATAAATTGCGCAGATTTTTCATCATCTTTTGATAGCTTTCGCCCAACTCCTGCGGATCGCCTGCGTCGAGAGTGGTGCTCGCATCCAGTTCGGCGTGACTTTTCTTTGAAGCATTGGCACGCAAACCGCGAATACGCTCCAGCCATTGACCATCATCCGCCAGCACATGATGAAAATGTGTGGGATGGGCGCAATTGATTTGAAAATAAGACGCATAACAATCGGTGGCTGTATCCACTTGCTCGATGGCCGAGCGCAGTGTCTGGCCACTGGGCAAACGACCATCGGTTTCAACGGTAAAGGAAATCGCCACAGGCATGCCGACATCGCGCGCGGTCATGACTATGCCTATGGCCTCTTCCACATAATTCATCGTATAGGCAGTCACTATATCCGCAGCGGAAGCGGCGAATACGCGCATTTGTGCACTGTGATAAGCTGCCGCCTCCGCCGCACTCATCAGCCGCCCCGGCACATAACCGTCGCCGCGCGGACCGATCACACCGCCGATAACTACCGGTTGGATTTCCGCAGACCACTCGTCACGCAGCTCAGTTAGCAGCGTGATGGCGCGCTGATTGATTTTTTGCAAATCCTCCGCCGCATAGCCAAGTTGGGCAAGCCAGTCAGGATTGGCGCGCCAGGTTGCGGTTTCAATAATGATGCCCGTCCGGTGCCGCCGGGCGATTTCCGCGTAACGGGAATAATATTTTTTCAAAACCTCCGTGCCGGAGGTGGAATCCAATAATGTAAATGACGCAAAACAGGGCAGCTCCAGGCCCTCATGATAAATCATGGTGGTTTCCATACCGCCGTCACAAACCAGCAATTGGCCGTCGAGTTGCGGTAACTGATCGCGATATAAAGATTGAGTGGATGACATAAACAATTCCTTGCTTAACAATGGTGACCAGATCGGCGGAGCCGACCTCGCCCGCTCCCGCGGGAAGTCTCAATCTAACGCATTCAGCGATCGCGCAATAAAGTCATTTCGGCAACAAACTGGACATATCGACCATGACGACACCCGTGCATATCGCCCTGCTCGCGCTCCCGGAAAGCACGGCCTCGACGCTCTACGGCATGTATGACCTGTTTAAAAGCGCCGGACGGGATTGGAATTTTTTGACGGAAGGTCAACCGGGGCCGGAATTAATCAAGGTCACCATCACCAGCGCCATCGATAAACCTTTTAGCGCTGCCAATGGCATAACAATTCATCCGCAACACCATATAAACGAAATAAAAAATCCCGATGTTATTTGCGTGCCGGATATTTTTGTGATGCCGGGAGAATCATTGGAAAACCGCTTCGAAGCCGAAAAAGATTTTCTGCGCTCGGCTTACGCCAACGGCACCACCATCGCCACCGCCTGCTCCGCAGCACTACTGCTTGCCGAAGCCGGCTTGCTCGACGGCTGGCAGGCCACCACCCACTGGGGATATTGCGACGTTATGCGCAAAAACTATCCGAGTGTAAAAGTGCTCGGGCAGAGATCCCTGGTTGTTTCCGGAGAAGGCCAGCGCCTGATTATGGCTGGCGGCGGTACCACCTGGCTCGATCTGACCCTGTTATTGATTGCACGTTTTTGCGGAGTGGAGCATGCCATGGGAGTGGCGCGGGTAAATTTGATCGATTGGCATGGCATTGGACAGCAGCCCTTTGCCCACTTGGCGCCACCGCCAAAATCCGAGGACGCCGTAATAGCCGCGTGCCAGATATGGATCGCCAACCATTATCAGATAGCGTCGCCGGTGGCGCAGATGGTGGAGCGCAGCGGTTTGCCGGAGCGTTCATTCAAACGCCGCTTTCAAGCGGCAACCGGTATGTCACCGCTGGAATATGTGCACACCTTGCGGCTCGAAGAGGCAAAACAAATGCTTGAGCGCGAGCAGTGTTCCATCGAAACCATTGCCAATGAAGTGGGTTACGAAGACGCGGGATTTTTTAGCCGCCTGTTTCGCCGTCACGTCGGCCTGACACCGGCGGCTTATCGCAAACGTTTCGGAACTATGCGCAAAGAACTCAGCGATAGCACCACAACTGCGTGAAAAACATTTTTTGAGATGGGATCTAGGCGTCTTCCAACCATCCTTGTGCAACTGCATATTTCACTTTCTGCTCAACCCATGCATAAATCGCCGGAAATTCCGTCGCGATAAATGCGTGCGCGCGCAGCACCTGGGATTTTTTTACATGATTTTCTTTCCAGGCTCTGCCTTCGCTGGAGGCATTCAATAAAAACGGCAACAGGCGGTCCACCACTTTGACCAGTTTGGTTTCAATACTATTGCCAGTTTCCTGCTCGTCCCAATAAGCCAGCAAATCGTTGATACCGTTGCCCGCATGACTTTGTAAACGCTCGACACAGGCGCGCTCGGCTTTATTGGCATCCGCCCGCTCGGCAGCGTAAAGAAAAGTGTCGCCCGCATCGACTTCACCGAGATCATGCACCAGGGCGAGCTTGAGCAATTTGCCCTCGTCGACCGCGATATTAAAATTGCGTGCGATACTCCAGCAGGCCATCGCCAAATGCCAGGAGTGCTCGGCGGAATTTTCCAGACGCACGCCGCCGGCGACGTAACTGCGGCGACTGACCAGCTTTAATGCATCCAGCTCGCGTAAATAGTCACAGATCGTATTAATATCGGGCAATTTTAATTCCTGCATTAGGGTCGTTTGAATTTTTTGCGCGCGCTGACCACTTTGGCGCGGATAACACAATCGTCCACATGATCGTTGAGCAAACCCATTGCCTGCATAAACGCGTAAACCGTGGTGGGCCCGACAAATTTCCAACCCATTTTTTTCAAATCTTTGGACAGAGCGACAGATTCCGGCGAAGTCGATGCCGTCTGCGGCTCCGCGTGTACGGTTTTTGGTTCATAACGCCAGATAAACGCGGCGAGGGAGCCCTCGCGTTCCACCAGCTCACAGGCGCGCTGGGCGTTATTGATCACCGCTTCTATTTTGCCTCTGTGCCGCACTATGCCTTCATTTTTCAGCAGACGCTCCACATCTTTTTCCTTGAAGCGGGCGATTTTCGTGAAATCGAAGTGATGGAATGCTTCGCGGAAATTCTCGCGCTTGGCCAGAATGGTGCGCCAGCTCAGGCCCGACTGAAAGCCCTCTAGGCTGATTTTCTCGAACAGGCGCTGATCGTCAGCGACGGGGTAGCCCCATTCGGTATCGTGATAGTGCAGATATTCCGGCGTGGCCGCGCACCATTTGCAGCGGGGTTTACTGTCGGGGCCAGTGATGGTCGAGTTCATGGATCCAGTCTCCGTGGAGTCAAAAGGTTCACGCGCGACTTACGCTACAAGCCGCGCTCGGGCATGTCGCGCTATCTTGCCCGCCCCCACAGATGCGCACAACTGCAGTACACTGGCGGCGACTCATTACCCTGTGTCCGTCATGGTAGAAGCCTTCACCACCGCCACTGCCTGCACCATCGTCTGCACGCCCAACAAATCCATGAACTGGCGGCAGACCAAACTGTTTTTGGCCCTAGTGATCGCCTGGAACCTGATGATTGCAACAGGCCTGTTACTCGCGGGAGCCTGGCCGATTCTGCCGTTTATGGGGCTGGAGATTGGCGGTTTGGCGGTGGCTCTGTATTACGTACAGTGGAAGTTGTCCCACCGTGAAGTGATCCGCATTGACGCCGCCGAAGTGCAGTTGGAATACGGCATGCACTGGCCCAAGTTCCGCTACTCCTGGCCGCGCGACCATGTGCGGGTGGCGCTGCGGGAGGACGACTCCGCGTTCAAGTCGCCGGAGCTGGTTATCGGTGCCAAGGACGCGCGCCGGCCGCTCAATTTGGGCCGCAATCTCAACCGGGACGACCTTAAAAAGCTGGTGAACCTGCTCCAAGGCGCGGGCTTGACGGTGCGGACTACGGAAATTGTGGCGCACTCCGCGTAACTCACCGCCGACATATCGGACTATGCTTACCTCTTGATTTGGATCCCTCTTCGGTTATGCAAAAGAAAATCGCTACCGCACTGTTTGTCGTGCTGTCCGTGCTGTATCCCTGCCTGGTTTACTTCGGTCTGCAACATTGGTCCTACCGAGTTTTCGGTTGCATGATCATCGCCGTGGGCATCGGCAAATACTTCCTCTCGCGCACCCGCAACACCAATGACCTGGCGGTGCTGGCGGTGACCGTGCTATGCGGCGTGGCCATCTGGCTGTTCCCGTCGGAGTTGGTGGTGAAAATCTACCCCGTGTGCATTGGCGTGCTGCTGGGATCGCTGTTCGCGTTCAGCCTGCGCCAGCCCGAAAGTTTGATCGAGCGGATTGCCCGCCTCAGCGGCGCAGAAATGACCCCCGCTGCGGTGCGTTACACCCGCCGGCTCACCGCCATTTGGGCGATACTTTTGTACGTCAACGCACTGGTTGCCTTATACTTGGCGCGCTTCGGCACCACCCAGGCCTGGACCTTGTACTGCGGATTTTTGTCCTACGTCATCTTCGGAATTTTTATGGGCGGAGAGCTGTTGTTTCGACAATTTTATATGCGGCGGCAGCGCGTCCAGCAAAGCGATAGCAACCCGATATGACCTCTATGCGGCAGTCCCTTGAAAATATAATGACCGGCGATCAGTGGCCAACACTGCTCGGTGTGGAAGAGCTGGAAAACCAGGTCAATCTGTCATTGGAAGTGGGCGCAAATCTCCATTGGTTGAAAGGCCATTTTCCCGCGCAACCGGTGCTGCCCGGTGTTGTGCAAACCCACTGGGCCGCGCAACTCGCGCAACATTTTTTTGCCACAGCGACTGCGCCGCGCCGCATCGATAATTTGAAATTCCAGAATGTTGTGCTGCCTCCGCAGCAATGCACGTTGCAACTCGTCGCCAACGCCGATACCACATCAATACATTTCCGCTATATGGATCCAGCAACACCGGGCCATATTTTTTCGGAAGGCAAATTGATTTTTCGAGAATAATTTTGTGCAGTTCTGTTTGCTGATCCCCCACTACAATCACCACGAACAACTGACGCGCTTTCTACCGCTGGTAACCGCGCAAAATTTGCCGTGCCTTATCGTCGACGACGGCAGCAAACCGGAAAGTCTGGCGCATCTCCGCCAGGCCATAGAGCCATTTAGCAATGTCACCTTGCTCGCGCTGCCGCGCAATCGCGGCAAAGGCCGGGCGATCAAAACCGGATTGTTTTGGGCCGCATCACTTGGCTACACGCACGCCATTCAAATCGACGCGGACGGCCAGCACCATGTTGATGATATCCAGCGCTTTATCGCGCTCGCTCAGGAATATCCGGATGCACTGATTTCCGGCCGCCCCACGTTTGATCAAAGCGCTCCTGCGGCGCGGCGGCACGGCCGTAAAATCACCAGTTGGGTGTGCGCGCTGGAAACATTTTCCACTGCCATTCGCGATGGCCTGTGCGGCTTCCGCGTCTACCCCATCAGCAATTTTGAAAAAGTGCAGGACCGCTACTACCTCGGCAACCGTATGGACTTTGATACCGAAATTCTGGTGAAAAGCGTTTGGACTGGAATTCCACTGCGCTTTCTAGACACCCCGGTTATTTATCCAGAGGGGAATATTTCCCACTTCAATTATCTGCGCGACAACCTCATTTTGATCAAATTGCACTGTCGCCTGTTGCTGGCCGCACCGCTCAATTTCTGGCGACGCTGGTTGCGGCAGGTTTAAGCAGTTATGGAAAAACCCCGCAAGCATTGGTCGACTCTGTCGGAGTCCGGCAGTTATCGCGGCATTTTGTTGATGCTGTGGCTGCACCGCCGTTTTGGCCGGCGCTTTTTCAGCGTGATTCTGGCGCCCGTGTGCCTGTATTTCTTTGCCGTCAACAGCACCGCGCGGCGGGCGTCCCTGGATTTTCTCCGCCGCCATCACCGCCAGTATCCGGAGTTCTGGTCGCGCCCGCCGGGCTACCGGGATGTGCTGCGCCATATCTACAGTTTTGGCCAAGCCATTCTGGACAAACTGCTGGCATGGTCTGAAGAAATTGACCCTAATTGTTTTCTGATTCAGAACCAACCGGTGTTAGATGAATTTCTCACTCGAACCGGCGGACAGCTGATTATCGGCTCGCACCTGGGCAATCTGGAATTTTGCCGCGGCTTTATGCAGCGCTATATGGATCAAACCATCAATATCCTGGTGTACGACCAGCACTCAGCAAATTTTGTTGAAGCCATGCAAAAAATTAACGCTACGTCGCGCATCAACGTATATCAGGTGACGCAGCTGGATATTCCCACCATTCTGTTGCTGCAAAATAAAATTCAAAGCGGCGAATGGTTGTTTATCGCGGGAGACCGGGTGCCGGTGACAGGGGATCGCACACTTGAAGTGGAATTTTTTGGCGAACCGGCGCCCTTCGCCATAGGCCCTTATATTTTGGCCAAAACGCTGCAGTGTCAGGTGACGCTGATGTTCTCTCACCGCATTGGTAAACAGGTGAATTTTGAGGTTGTGCCCTTTGCCGATAAAGTGGAGCTGCCTCGCGGCGATACCGCCGCCCTACAGGGTTACGTGCAACGCTACGCGGCGGAACTGGAGCGACAGGCGGCCAAGGCGCCATTCCAATGGTTTAATTTTTACCCCTATTGGGCCAAACAGTCATGAAAGATCCCCAGATCTACGCTCTGATTCCCCACCGCGAGCCCATGTTGTTGATTGATAAAGTGGTGCACGTTGCGGCGGATTCATCGGCGGCAGAGGTGCATATCCATCCCGGCGCCTCATTTTTTCAGCCCGGGCTGGGGGTGCCTGCGTGGATCGGCCTGGAATATATGGGGCAGACCGCCGCCTTGATCGCCGGCTATCAACTCCAGCAAGGGCTGACCCGCCCGCACCTGGGATTTCTTCTGGGCACGCGGCAATATGTGATGAACACCGACTGGTTCCGCGACGGCGATCGCCTTCTCGTCGAATGTACTCAGGTCGCCATTACCGGCGAGCAATTGGCGCAGTTCCAATGCACCATCAGCCGCAACAGCGACGTGCTGGCGACCGCTAAACTCAGCGTCTACCGCAAGCCTTTGGAGCAGGAGACAAGCGCATGAAACGTGTCGTAATTACCGGCGCCGGCGCCGTATCGTCCCTCGGTCACGATTGGGCGAGCGTCAGCAGCGCATTGCAGGCGAAAAAAAATCGCGTGCGCTATATGCATGAGTGGGACCGTTTTCCCGAACTGCAAACCCGCCTCGCCTCCCCGGTCGATGATTTTGTTCTGCCTGCGCATTACACCGCGAAAAAACGCCGCGCCATGGGGCGTGTCGGTCAGTTAGGTGTGGTCGCTACCGAAAGAGCGCTGGCAGATGCGGGATTATTAAATGATCCCATTATCAGCAGCGCGGCCACTGGAGTGGCTTACGGTTCCGCCACCGGCAACAGCGATGCCGCCATGGAATTTTTCGGCCTGCTGGAGCACAACTCCATGGCCAAAATTAATGGCACCACTTATTTGCGCATGATGAGCCACACCGCCGCCGTAAATATCAGCGTGCTGTTCGGCACCTGTGGGCGTATGTATACGACCTCCAGCGCGTGTACAGCGGGCAGTCAGGGAATTGGTTATGCATTCGAAGCCATTCGCGCCGGACAGCAAACCATTATGATCGCCGGCGGCGCCGAAGAACTCTGCCCTACGCAAGCCGCCGTATTCGATACGGTTTATTCCGCAAGCCTGCGCAACGGCCGCCCGGAAACCTCGCCGCGCCCTTTTGATACCCAGCGCGACGGCTTGGTACTCGGCGAAGGCGCGTGCACATTAATTCTCGAAGAATATGAACATGCCCGCCGCCGCGGTGCGAATATCCTGGCGGAAGTGGTTGGCTTTGCCACCAACTGCGACGGCGTGCATTTGGTAAAACCCAATCCGATCACCATGAAACAAGTGATGCAGGATGCCTTGGCGAGCGCCGGCGTGAATGCAGCGGATATCGGTTATATCTCGGGCCATGGCACGGCAACTTTGCAGGGTGATCTGGCAGAAAGTATTGCCACGCAGGAAGTGATGGGCTCGCACACACCATTCAGCGCGTTAAAAAGCTATATCGGCCACAGCCTCGGCGCCTGCGGATCTTTAGAGGCTTGGACAGGCATTCAAATGATGAGGGAAAACTGGTTTATTCCGAATTTAAATCTGGATGAACTGGATCCGAATTGCGGGCAACTGGATTATATCGTCGGCGACGTGCGCGAAATTAAAACAGATTATTTTATGAGTAATAATTTTGCGTTTGGTGGGATTAATACTTCGTTGATTTTTCGGCGGGTTTAAAAATTTTCTGCGGTCACCACCGCTCCAGAACTCCACCAGTTTATCCCGGGACCGCCGTAGATCCATCCATGGAGGCTCCCTCACCGCCGTCCTGGCGGTGAGGGTCCCGGGATAAACTGCTGAAGCTCTTCCGCTCAGTGCCACCGTTCAAAATACAATGGCCCAAGCGACCAGTATCAAATCATTCCCCCATTAACCTGAATAACCTGCCGCGTAATATACGCAGCCGCATCACTCATTAAAAATCGCACAGTCCCCGCGACATCCGCAGGTGTTCCGACTCTCTGCATAGGAATTAATTTCAACGCCTCGTCCACGATCAGCCCTTCCGTCATATCCGTCTGAATAAATCCGGGGGCGACACAATTGACGGTGATATTGCGTTTGGCGAGCTCCAGCGCGAGCGCTTTGGTAGCGCCGATAATTCCCGCTTTGGCGGCGCTGTAATTGACTTGACCGCGGTTGCCCATAATGCCGGAAACCGATGAGAGCGTGATAATGCGGCCGCCTTTGCGCAGGCGAATCATCGGCATGGTCAACGGGTTGAGTACGTTATAAAACGCATCCAGATTGGTGTGGATTACCCGATCCCAATCATCGCCAGTAAGCGCCGGAAACGCGTTGTCCGCCGTAATGCCTGCATTACAAATCACACCGTAAAAAGCGCCGTTGGTTTCAACCTCAGTAGTCAACGCATCGTTAGTCGCCGCGCGATCCGTCACATCAAAACAAATGGTGCTGGCAGTGCCGCCTGACGCTTCGATTTCTTCCACGAGTTTTTTTGCGCGTTCGCCGTTGGAGCGGTAATGCAGGGTTACGTGATAACCGTCCGCCGCCAAGCCCAAAGCGCAAGCCTGACCGATACCGCCAGTAGCGCCGGTCACCAGAACACGTTTACTCGTCATTTTGTTTTTCCTTAAAAGATTGCCAGACAGACATTAAACAAAAAGCGCCGATCAAATTGCCGATAATGCCCAACATGGCCGTAGCACCAAAAGCGGAAACGGCGGGCAACACGCTCAAACTTAATAGACCAAAGGATAAACTGCTGGTTGCCCCCGACAACACCAAGGCGTTGGCAAAATGCAGGGAAGATTCCTCCTCCAGCATTTCCGCCACAAATACCAAATAGTCCACCCCCAAGCCAACGACCAAAAATGCCGCCATGCCGTGGAATAACGTCACCGGCACCTGCGCCACCAGATAAATCAGCGCGATACCGCCGATTACCGTTGCAGAAATTACACCTAATATCACACCGCGACGCAGGCCGTAACGCCAGATAAAAATCGCGCAGATCAACAGTAGCGCGAACACCAGATAAACGTTCGCGGTGGTGCGCAAATGTTGCAAACCGGAACGTGTCTCATCCACCAGAGAAATCCACTCCGCTGCTGGAATTGTATTCACCAGCCCGCGTAGCCCATACATATCCGCATTTTTTGGAATCAACAGCGCCGTCACTACGCGCTTGCCGTGATCGGAATCCACCTGTTCGAGCCAAAGGCGCGGGAAGCCGGGAATGCGCGTCAACAATTGCTCCGGCGTTAGCACTTTGTCTTTTTGTTGTTCATAACGCGCGCGCAGCTCAGTCAATTGTTCAGCGGTAAGAATTTCATGGGTTTCAATAAAATCCCGCGCCAATTGCTGGTTATCAAAAAAGACGCCGTTGAGGATGTGATTGTTGCGCTGCTGCTCCGGCGAGGAAAGCAAACTGTGAATTCCCAGAAGATTCTTTTTGGCGTCGCGCAGAATTTCCGGCGCGGCGCTGACCGCGGCCAGCAACTGCTCGATTTTGGCAAAAACCTCCGCATCATTCGCCCCGTGCAGCAGAATAAAAGTTGCGGGCTCATATTCGCCCAACCATTGGGAGAGCCTCCGCTCGTTATCGAGTAATAAGGGATTTTGGGTGACGAAGGCTTTCGGGCTGTCTTCAAAAATAAATCGCGGCACGCATAACAATACCGTCGCCCAGATTACCGCACAGCCGATGGCAATATATTTTGCACGTGCGACCGGTCTGAGGCAGTGCACGCAGCTTTGGACAAAGGTGCTAAGCGCACGATCATTTACCTTGAGATTTTTTACCGCCCAAGGCTCGAACAGCAGCACTAACAAACAGGCATAACTCAACCCGGCGATGGAAAACACCGCCACCTGTTGCAGAGTTTCCAATCCCGACATGGCCAGCGCACTGTAACCAACAATACTGGTAAGCAGACTGAGCAACAGCGCGGGATAAAAATGGGTTTTGGAATTTTCGCTGCCCGCAGGAGAGGCAAAGCGGAAATAATACAAATGCAAGGAGTAATCCACCGCCACGCCGATCAAACTCGCACCGAACAACAGCGTCAGAATATGGATCGAACTCCACAGACTGTGACACACGCAAAATGCGAAAAGCACACCGCCGAGGACTGACAGTACAGAAGCCGGCAGCGGCCGCACGCCGCGAAAGATCAGCAACATAATCAGCACTATGCCGGCGATACCGATGCTGGAAATCACATTGATATTACGCTGCGCCGCGCTCGCTGAATCAGCGGCGAAAAAAATCACGCCGGATTGTAGCCATTCAACAGCGGAAAATTTGAGGTGCAAATCCGCCTGAATGTTTTGCAGCTGCGCAATCCACTGCGCCTGGGCATTGAGAGCGAGTCCGTCTTCCGGCAAATCAAATTGCCAAGCGGAAAAATAACGGCGCGTGCCGTCCTGCATGACGGATTGAATATCGTCGGTTTGATCGCCGCTCAAGCGCGTCTGCAAATCCACCGCGTAATCATTCAAGGTGCCAAACGGATCATTAGCGAAACTGGTCAGGCGCACCTGTCCGGCGCTGCCGTACAACTGTTCCAACACCCAGCGCGACAACTGTTTGTCATCGCCGCTGGTCAAGAACTCGGCGAGGGACGGTCGCAGAAAATTGTACGGATACTCCTCCAACACACGCACATATTGCGCGGCAGTTTCCGTCGGATCCGTCAATTTGACGTTATAGCCAGCGTCTTCCAACTGTGCGAGTTGCACGCGCAAATATTCCGACGCCGCTTCAACATCAGCGCGCGATTCCGCCGCGAGAGCTACCGTCGCCTTGCGCGATGCCGCTGCAGACAATTGTTCGATCAGGGCTTCGCTAAGCGCGTCTTGAGAGACGTCCGGCGCAAGGCTGCGCAGACTGGTATCGATAATAAGACCGGTGCGGAATATCTGCGCTGCGGCAATCAGCAGGAGCAAGGTAGCGACGGCAAACGCCGCAATAATCGCGCGCCGCCGCGCGCGGTCCTGCAGCGCGATCGGCATTAACCGCCCGCCTCGCTAAATAATTGCGCGCAGCCGGCCGAGGTTTCGAGCAGGGATTGGCAGGACTGGGCATCGAGATTTTGCAACTCGCGCACTGCAGAAATATCGATGCGCATATTTTGTTTATCCGTGCGCGCCACCAGCACCGCCATGCCTGCGGTGGTTTCTTCCAGAGTGATGGTTTCGATGTATTTCTTCAGACGTTTTTGCGCCGGCAACAGACGTGTGGTCTGTCCGGTTACTTCCCGCTGAAAATATTTATCAATAAATTCGTGATCACCGCGCACGATACGCGCCAGTATGTCGCCAATGCGTTTTTGCGGCGCGCTTTTGATGGGCTGTACCTCGCCTTCCGCATTGATCAACCAGTGTTTGCCGCTGAAGGTATACACCAGGGTTTCGCTGATCGGCGTGCGGGTACTCCACAAGGTGCCGCGGTTGCAGTCGAGCAGAATTCGCCCTTTTGATACCAATGGTTTGGGCAGACCAGTCAAACTTTTTTCCTGGCGAAATTCTGCGTATTGCAAACAGGATTTCGGGCCTTCCAGCAGATCTTTTGCAGCGGCTTCCTGCGCAAAGGCTTGCGGCAATGCGCGGAGAAACATTCCCAGAATGCACAGCCGCAACAACAGAGAAATGGTCATAGGGTTTCCACTGCGGCGGGACGATCTTGGGAGGTCAGTGCGGCGAGGTAGCGTTCGACACGCTCGGTGAACACCGCGGGGCAGACCAGTTGCAAATGCCGATCATCCACGGCCACCGCCGCCTGCACTGTAGTGCCGCGAGTGTGTACCACGCCGGATTGCGTGTCGCTGATTTCATATTGGCATTTCAGGCGGTGTTCCCATTCCAGCAATTCTGCACGTATGCGAATGCGCTGCTGAAAAACCAACGGCAAAATATATTTGGCCTTTAATTCGACCACCGGGAAGGCGTAACCTGTGTCGCGCATGACGGTGTAGTCGTAGCCGATTTTGCTTAGCAGTTCGCAGCGCGCGACTTCGAAATATTTGCAGTAGTTGCCGTGCCAGACGATATTCAGCGAGTCCACGTCAAAAAATGGCACTTCCATATGAACATCGGCGGTGATGCGAGCTGCGGCCATGCCGGTCACTGTCCGTCTTCGTTAAGCAGATTAAATACGGCGTCGGTGAGATCGCCGATGGTTTTGATCTGGTGAAAATTTTCGATGGCCACTTTTTTTGATGTCAGCGATTTCAATTCAATCAGAATATTGACCGCGTCGATGCTGTCGATGTCCAGATCCGCGCGCAAATCCGTTTCCGGCGTCATGGATGCGGGATCGAGATCGAACTGCTCCTGCAGAATGCGGGTAATGTGCTGATAAACGTAGTCTTTGGTGGGTGTGGAGGACACGAGTCAAACTCCTAAAGGTAAGTTGGCTGGCAGATCGCCCGCAGGTACGACCTGCGTTAAGCAATCCTGCAAATAATCATTTAATTGTCGCGCCTGAATACCCACGGGCCGCTCCGTATCGATCACCTGAGACAAGGTGATTTCCGCCAGAACACGGAAAACAAAATGGGGTTTGCGCGGCGGCACATCATACCATTTCTGATTTTTGCGCAAGGTGGGCGGCTCGCAACTGATTCGCACCGGGACGATGTTGCAGCCGGTGGCGACAGCGATATTCGCCGCCCCGCGTTTAAATTTTGGCGCCGCATCGGTGGTGCGCGTACCCTCGGGGAAAATCACCAAAGCGTCGCCCCGTGCCAGCGCCTGTTTGGCACCCTCGAGCAACGCGACCCCGTCCTGGTCGTTGGCGATATAACCCGCGAGCCGCGCGATGGCGCCAGTAAAAAAATGCCGAGTCATGGCCGCTTTGGCGACGAAGGTGGCGTTGGGGATCAGCGCCATCAAAAACACCGCGTCCAACAAAGTTGGATGATTGGCGATAATCAATTTGCCGCGGCAGTCGAGTTGGGTGAAATCGTCGCATTGGTAGGTGAGCAGCCCGAGGCCGCGTAGAGTGCGGATGTACATTGCACAGAGCAGGCCTATGACGCGGCGCGCCACTCTGATTTTGGTGGCCGGGCGGGCGCGCACCAGCACCAGATCGGCGCCGAGAAAAATTCCCAGCATAAGCGCGCCCATGCCAAACAAAGCGAAGGAAAAACCGGTCGCCGCCACGCGCCAGGCTCTATCGAGCAGTAGCACTGCCGAAGCTCTGCAAAGATTTGCGATCAGTCATAGAGCGCGTCCGCGACTCACAGTTCTACAAGGGCTTCGATTTCCACCAGAAGCTGTTGGCGGCAGATATCTGCAAGGACGAAATTCAGATGTTCCGCCGGGTAAGCGCGCTGCAGCATGGTGCGCGCCAGTTCGAGATGCTCCGCGTGGCGCAGGTATACGCGCAGGGCGCTGAGTTTGGTGATGGAACCACCGGCCTGCTTCACCAGCTGGGCGATATTGGCCTGAGTCACTTCCAGCTGGCTGGCGATATCCCCAGGCGCCTGGGTGCTGTGGCCGAGAATACTGGCTGTGCCGGAAATAAACAGAAAATCCTCACTGCCGAGTTCGATGCGGGTGGCGCGGGCAAAGGACGGGCTGCAGGGGCCGTATTCGCGGGGATAGGTATACGCCGGCATCTGCAGGGGGTTTTCCAGATTGCGGCTCGGTTTCGGCGCCGCCAGCAGATAGATCACCGCGCCTTGCGCATGGTGGCCGACAGCAGAGGCCGCCGGGTATTGCGCCGCTTCCATTCCGTGGCGCGTGAAGGCGCGCATCCGCCCGCTGCAGAACTGCTTGTAAACTTCCTGGTCGCCCGCGCCCTGATTGATCTGCGGAATCAGATTCCAGATGCGAAAGGGAAAGGCAAAGCCGAGCCGCTCGGCGACGCCCAGGGCGCGGTCGTAGGCTTGTTCAGTGGCGCTCTCGATCTGCTGGCACTCCTCAGGAGAGATCCAGGTGGCGATGCAGAGCAGATCGCCGATTTTGCTCCAGTGACAGCGCTCCGTCTGGCCGCGCTCAGCGCGACCAAAGGGGTAGCGGATGACTTCCAGACCGACCTCGCCCAAAGGGCTGAGGCCAGACGGGATATAACCGGTGGTGGCGGGTTCCAGGCAATCGCCGCTATAGCCAACGACAGCGAGAACTCCATCCTGGTTGAGCAAATCGGCCACGCGGGGAGCCGTGTGGAGAGGGAGATATTCCTGAACAAATATGGACATAAATGCCGAATCGACGGCCCCCGTGCGTAATTATGATCTCAGGGGCCAAATACCGCTGATTAAAAGGCAGGGATTGTATACAATCGCTGCCCCCGTGTTAAGGCGTCCAGCGGTGCGTCGGGGCTTGCGACCAAGACGCAAAAGCCGCTAAAAAACCGAGAAATTTAATCACCCGGATGGACGGACTATGCAGACTCCCGCTCAACAAATCATAGCCCAATTGCTGGTAGACGCTTTGAATCTGGAAGGCGTCAAGGCCAATGAAATCGAACCGGACGCTCCGCTGTTCGGCGGTGGCCTGGGACTGGACTCCATCGACGCATTGGAAATCGCCCTGGCTATTTCGCAAAAATTCGGCGTACAAATGCAGGCCGACGACGAGCAGACGCGCAAGGCGTTTGCAACCCTGGCAACGCTTACCGAATTTGTGGAAACCCATAAGAAGTAAGCAGGCGCCACCTTGGCAGACATAGATATACGTCTGGCGCACAGCCGAACCTCACCTTCCCTGCCGCTGGTCTGGCGGGAACTGCCCAGCCTCTTCGCCCGCGTCGCCAGCCATTCGCCGGTACTCGGCGGGCGCACAGGGAATGTCACCACCGCCGAATTTCTCGGCCACTGCCTGCAGGTCGCGCAGCGCCTGCCAGAGCAGCAATACGTGATCAACCTGTGCGACAACCCCTATCTGTTTACTGTGGCCTTGGCCGCGGCACTGCTGCGCCGGCAGACGACTCTGCTGCCGCAAAACCGCTCCCCGGAGACCCTCCGCCGCGTCGCTGCGGAATTCCCGGCGAGCTATCTGTTGCATCACAGCCAAAGCGGCATTGCCGACCTGGACGATATAGCGGACGTCAATCTCAACCAGTGGAGCCTGGAAAGTCTCCCTGCTGCGGAAGTACCGGAAATTGAGCGGGATTTTGCTGCGGCCATTGCGTTTACCTCCGGCTCCACCGGCCACCCCAAACCCATCGTCAAACCCTGGCACACCCTGGTGACCAGCTCGCTGATGAACGGCGCGTGCATGCTGCCCCCAGTCGGCGATCTGGTGCACCAACTCGCTACCGTGCCGCCTCAGCATATGTGGGGATTGGAAACCGGCGTTTTGATCCCGCTGTTTTGGCCTGTGTGCGTCGCCGACAGCCGGCCGATGTTTCCACCGGATCTGGTCAAAACCCTGAGTGAATTGCCAGCGCCACGACTGCTGGTAAGCACGCCGGTGCATCTGCGCGCGCTTTTGGGCAGCAATTTGACGATTCCCGACTGTGCCCGCACCCTCTGCGCCACCGCGCCGCTGGCAACAGAGCTGGCGACAGCCTGCGAACATGCCACCGGTGGCGATCTGCTGGAAATCTACGGCTGCAGCGAAATCGGCTCCACTGCCTACCGGCGCACGGCCGTCGATAGCTTGTGGCGGCTGATTCCAGGCCTTTCGTTTCGCCCACAAGCAAACGCCGCAGACGCGCCGCGCATTGGCGGGCAGCATCTGCCGGAAGATCAGGTATTGCAGGATCGCGTGGAAATTACGGCGGACGGCTTCAAATTGCTCGGCCGCAATGAGGACATGGTGAATGTCGGCGGCAAACGCGGTTCGCTGATGCAAATTACCCAGGTGCTGCTCAGCACTCCGGGACTTTCTGACGCGGTGGTGTTTATGCCGAGTGAAGACGCGACCCGACCCGCCGCGCTGGTGGTGGCGAAGGACGCTTCCCTCGCCGCGATTCAACAACATTTCTCGCAACGACTGGACGTGGTTTTTCTGCCACGCCCGTTATTGTTCGTCGAACAATTACCGCGCGAGGAAACTGGAAAAATTCATCGCGCTAAAGTGCTGGCACTTTACCGCGACACTTTGGCTCACAAGCCGGAACAATAATCGTCGCCGAGCCATTCCCGCGCCGCAGGCGATATCTGCGCCGACGCAACACCTCTGAGCAACTCCGCAACACCGCCGGCGACACAGTGCAGAATTTTAATGTTCTGCTGCAGATCGCTCTGCACATCTGCATCCAACGGCTTTTGCAAAACGTCGTTGAAAAATTTCAAACAGGGCACGTGGTACTGGTCCAGAAATACGCCGCGCGGTGGCAATACCAGCCGCTGTTTGGCACGCTCGCGAAACAGCGCCTGAATTTCCTGATTGAGTTCCTGAGTGGCGATCAGATCGTTGATCAACGGCCGCATTTTTTGGTAATTGCACAGAGCATCGCGAAAATACAGCAGCGAGAGCACGCCCCAGTAATAGGCAATATCCCAGAAAGTTTTCAGCCCCATCATCAAACGATCGCCAAAGCCGCCGTACTGATTGGTGTAGAGGCTGAGTGTGTTTTGATAAATCGAGCGGAAAATCTTTTCGTACACCACCGAATTTAATTGGATATCGCTGCCGCGCCGGTCGTCGGCGATCAAAGACGTGATAAAACCGTTGGCGATAGCGATAAAGTCGCTGCCTGGTGAATAAAACGGATCGGCAAAAAATCCGGCCTCACCGGAAATCGCCCAGC
>Ga0065721_10050756_pt1 | contig 18085 bp, 17 predicted proteins | sample Mesricmetagenome_FD_59108 | JGI IMG/M metagenome (GOLD analysis project Ga0065721, IMG submission 59108) | Mesophilic microbial community from rice straw/compost enrichment Sample: eDNA_1 v2 (version 2) | ecosystem: Engineered > Solid waste > Grass > Composting > Bioreactor | place: USA: Davis... | reverse complement strand
TTGCGCAAGCTCGCCCTCAATGTCCTGCGAACCGCAAGACCCGATATCTCCATCAGGAGAAAACGCAAACGCTCCGGATGGTCCAACGCCTTCGCCAAAACCATCCTCGGTCAAATGCGATAGCCCTGGCTTCAATGGTATTACCTATTGACCCGCAATCCGTTCGATGCAACCTTCGATGGAATGCGTCACGAAGACGAACGCGGTCCGGTCATCGGCCGAGAGGATTTGCGAGGCCTGCATCTTCGACAACGGAGCGCACTGCGCGCTTCTCCTGTCGCGGAAGCACTGAAATGCCTCGGAGCGCCTTCATGAATGGCCGCTAAAAATCGAGAGGATGGGCACTCATGACTGTCACAATCGAAGAAAGAGATAATGGGCTCTGGGTCACGCTGGCTCGTCCTGAGCAGCGGAATGCGATCAATGCGGCCATGTTCGGTCAGCTGACAGACGCGTTCGTCCGGGCTGCCGCTTCGCCGGCTCTCAAATATATCGTCGTGCAGGCAGTCGGCGATAATTTCTGCTCCGGCGGGGATTTGGGGGAATTCGACAGGGTGTTAAAAGCCGATTCGGCCGAACGCCCAAATCTGATCGTCGAGCAGTTCCGCGCGCTTACCGTGCCTTGGTTCGAGGCCATGCAGGCAGCGCCTCAGCCGATCATCGCGAGCGCGCGGGGCCATGCAATTGCGGCGGGGGCCCAGCTCCTTTTTGCTTCCGATCTCGTGATCGCATCGAGCACGCTCAAGATATCCGTGGTCCAGGCGCGGCTTGCCCATGTCATGGATCATGGAGAGTCCTTCAGTCTGCCGCGCAAGGTCGGCCGGACGAAAGCGATGGAAATGGTGCTGCTGGGGGACGCACTCGATGCCGACGCCGCGCATCGCGCAGGGCTGGTCAATTGGGTGGTCGGCGATGACGTCCTGGAGAAGGAGACCGAGACGATCGCAGGCCGGCTCGCGGCGGGTGCAGGCGTGGCGCTGCGCGAGATGAAGGGCCTGCTTACAGCGCCCGCAGGCGATGGGCCATCAGCTTGTCTTCAGAGGGAGGCTGCAGCGCTTGCTCGATGTGCCGCGTCAGATGATTTCGCGGAAGCACTCAATGCGTTCGCTTCACGTCGCACTCCGTCGTTCGCACCTGCGCACTCCTGATATTCTCGCGCGCGCCGCGGCGCGTCTTTCGACATGGACAGCATTATGGCAAGCGGCGAACGGTTGGGAATCGGCCCGAGCATCAGCTCGGCTGGAGAATGGCGGCAGAATTGGCTGGTTGTTCTGGCCTCGATGATCGGAATCTCGATCGCCAACCTGCACGTTTTTTCGCTCGGCGTAATGATGGGTCCGCTGCAGGATGCCTTTGGTTGGAGCCGCGCCCAGATATCCGGTGGCATGCTTGTCGCAACGGTGTCGGCCGCGAGCTTCGTGCCATTTATTGGAAAAGTGATCGACGAGCATGGTCCTCGCCGTGTCGCGTTGATCGGAATCCCCGCATATGGGGTCGCGATGGCTGCCTTCGGAGCGATCGGAAATTCGATCTGGCTGTATTGGGCGCTCTGGTGCGTCGTCGGGTTCACCTGGGCAATGGTCTCGCCCATTGTATGGACCGCCGCCGTTGCGCCGCGCTTCGACAGGAACAGAGCCATGGCGCTCGCAATTGCGCTGTCGGGGCTCGGTATCGGTGCTGCCCTGACACCGGTTGCGATCGGCTCCGCGCAAGAGGCGTTCGGATGGCGCGCCGCCTACGCCATTACGGCTCTTGCCTGGGTGGCCGTCGTCTTTCCTCTCATATTCCTGTTTTTCGAGCGGGACAGGGCGGCCCCTTCACCCTTGGCGACGGCGTCTGCCAAACCCAAACTATCCGTAATCCACGAACTTCGGTCTCCGATCCTCCTGCGTCTCGTTGTGGCGGGCTGGTCGATGACTTTCGTTGTCCTCGGCGTGAATGCCCATCTCGTGTCAATTCTCGTTGAACAGCCGATGGGGCGCGAGGAAGCCGTCTGGATTGCTGGACTGATTGGATTGGGTTCGATCGTGGGACGCATCGGTACAGGCTTGCTCCTCGACCATTTCCGGGACGTGAAGATAGCGGCTGGAGTGTTTTTGTTGCCGCTCGCAGGATGCGCACTCCTCATCATCGCCAATGGTTCATATCCGGCCGCGCTCGCCGCGGCGCTGTTGATTGGCTTGGCTCTCGGCGGTGAATTCGACGTCCTGGCCTATCTCGCTTCGCGATATTTCGCGCCGGCTGAGCTGGGCTCGCGCTTCGGCTGGATCATGATGGCTTGCGGCATCGCAGGCGGACTAGGGCCGTTGGCTGCCGGGTTGGCTCGCGATATTGCGGGAAGCTATTCGTTCTATTTGCTCGGCATGCTGCCGATAAGTCTCCTTTCGGGTTGGCTCCTCGCCGGCTTACCTTCCTTCGCTCACCGTTCGATGCCCCCAGGGGAGCGTGGCCACGAATAGCCTCTTCCTACCCGATCGCTGTGCCAGCAGATGGGAGGGGGCATTATGTCAATTTTGGCCTGTGGTTCATGTCATCGCCCGGCGTCGGCGGTTGGGTTAGACAAGGTGCATTGCCGACGATCTATAAGGAATGCGGCGATTTCGGGAGAGATTGGAAATATGGCTGTCACAGTTATCGCCACAACCCGCGTCAAGCCGGAAGCCGCGGACGGCTTCGCGCGCGGCATGGAAAAAAACCTGGTCGAGACACGCGCTTATGATGGCTGCATCTCGGTGCATGGTTTCCGGAACCAGGACGACCCCTCGCACATCATCGCGATCGAACAATGGGAATCGCGCGACAAGTATCTCGCATATGTCGCGTGGCGCCGAAGCACCGGTCTATTGGATCGGCTGGCAGCGATTCTCGAAGAGCCGATGAACCCGTCCTTCTTCGATCAAATCGCCTGAGGGTCGCGATGAGCACTATCGAAACTGATCCGACGCTGCGCGATGGACCATGTGCGGGCATCCGCGTCATCGATCTCACTTCGCTCGTATCTGGTCCTCAGGGGACGCAGGTATTGGCGGATCTGGGAGCCGAGGTCATCCGGGTCGAAAGCCCGGGAAGCGACCCTCTCCGCTTCACCTCTCCCCTCAATAAGGGCCTCGGCGCCTGGTTTGCCCAGATAAACCGGGGAAAGAAAAGTATCTCGGTCGACCTCAAAAGCGATGAGGGAAAGAAGGCCATCCTCAAGCTCGTCGAAAGCGCCGATATCTTCATTCAGAACAGCCGCCCAGGCGTGATGGAGCGGCTCGGTTTCGGCTATGAGCAGCTTCGCACAATCAATGACCGATTGATCTATATCTCCATCACAGGTTTCGGGGAAACCGGCGCGTTCGCCGACCGTCCGGCCTATGATACGGTCATCCAGGGGTTGATCGGCTTTATGCCCATCCAAGCGGGTCATGGTGGGAACGGAGCTATTCGGTCGCCGGTGGCCGACAAGGCGACGGCAGTGTGGGCTGCGAATGCGGCACTGGCTGCGCTGCTTGATCGTGAGCGGAGCGACGGCAAGGGGCAAAAGGTCGTGCTCGATATGGTGTCGGCTTATGCGGCTTGGGCATTGACCGATGTGCTGAACAGGGAAGCCTTTCCCGGCAGTGAGGTCGATCCGGGAAATGATCGTTGGTCGCCTTACAGCACGCTCGAAACGGCCGATGGGTCGGTCATAGGGCTAATCCTCCAGCCCAGCCAGTTTGCGCGACTGGCAAAAGCACTCGGTCGGCCGGATTTGATCGAGGACCCTCGGTTGTCGACGCCTATGGGCCTCATGGAAAATGGAGAGATTTTCTACGAGGCATTCGCCCCGATCGTTCGCAAGATGACGACCAAGGCCTTTCTCGACATGATGGACGAGCTCAGCGTTCCGTTCGGACGCGTCAACACGATCGAGGAGTTCGTCGCGAGCCCCGAGGCGGCTAGCGCGGGCGTCTTCGTCGAGGTCGATGATCCCGAATATGGCAAGATTCGACACGTCGACTATCCCGCGAAGTTCGAGCGATCCAGGGCGACGGTCAGAGGGCGGGCACCGAAACTTGGGGAACATAACGACGAATTCCTGATCGGGACCGACTGACAGTTACAGCCTCGTTGCAGGCGGCCGCGGACGCTTCGCGGCCGGAGAGTTTGTGCAAGCTAAAGGAACCTGAAATATGGCAAATAATATTGCGACTCTCGGCTTTGGCCGGGACGTTTTCGAACCCGAACATGAAGCCTTCCGCGAAACCGCTCGCAGATTCATGCGCGAGAAGGTCGAACCGAATGTCCGTGAGTGGGAGAAGGACGGTTTCTTCCCCGCCGAGTTGTTCAGGGAAGCTGGGCGGGCGGGGCTCTTGTGCGCTGCTATTCCGCCCGAATATGGCGGCGGCGGCGGTGATAAGCGACACCACCTCATTCTCCACGAGGAGCATGCCTACACGCCCGCGGCAAATTCGCTGGAAGGCGGCCTGCTGACGGATTTCGTGTCCTTTGCCCTTCACGACTGGGGCACGGAGGAACAGCGCAAGCAGTGGCTACCGTTCTTCGCTGAAGGTCACGGCATTGCAGAGATCGGTCTGTCCGAACCGGCTGCGGGAAGCGATGCGCAGGGCATCAAGACTTACGCGCGCCGCGACGGTGATGACTGGATCATCAATGGTCAGAAGGCATGGATCACCAACGGGCCGATTATGACCGTCCTCTTCTGCGTCGCGCGAACCAAGCCGGCAGGGGAACCGGACGGATTGACAATTTTCATCGTCCCAATGAACGCCAAGGGCGTGTCGCGGCAAACGACCGACCTGATGGTCAAGAGTTGCGGCGGTGTCGGCGAGATATTTCTCGACGATGTGCGAGTTCCCAAGGAGAATGTTCTGGGAGGCGTCGAAGGACGAGGCCTCAAGATCGCCCTCGATCTGATCAATGTCGGCCGCGTGTGCACCGGTGCTCGCGCCGTTGCAGCGTCGGAGGTCGCCTTGGAACTGACGACCGAATATACGAAGGAACGGAAGGCGTTCGGGCAGGCGATCTTCGACTTTCAGAACACGCAGTTCCAATTGGCATCGGTCGCCACCGAGATTGCCGCCGGCCGCGCTTTCGTCGATCGTGCGATCGACCAGATGGCCAAGGGCACATTGTCCAACGCAGACGCGGCCAAGCTTCGGCTGTTCTGCAGCGAGGCCGAAGGGCGGATCATGGATATCTGCCTTCAGTTGCACGGCGGTATCGGGTACAGCAACGAGCATATCATCTCGAAGCTCTATAACCTCGCCCGGGTTCATCGCATCTACGGCGGAACGTCCGAAATCATGCGGACGATCATTGCGCGCTCGCTCTAATGGGCAAGGTCCGACGCCGCCGCCCTTCGGTAGGCGAGCGGCGTCGTGCCTGTCCAACTGCGAAACGCCCGGATGAACGCGCTGGGCTCCGAAAATCCGGAGAGCTCGGAAATGGCCTCAACGCTCCGCTCGCTGTTCGTGAGATAGCTGATTGCGATGTCGCGCTGGATACGGTTTTTGAACTCGCGGAACCCGAGGCCCTCGTTGTTGAGCAGGCGGCTGAATTTGCGCGTCGGCATCGCATGATGCGTCGCCGCTTCGGCGAGGTCCGGCAGGCGCCCGTGTCGCCGGTGAAATTCGAGCATGTAAGCGCGAAGATCGCGCGACATCGCTCCGTTCTTTGGCAGAGGCAGAAACATCGCGGTCGTAAAGCGGGTCAGATATTCTTCGAGATTCTGTTCCGATCGAATGATCGGCAAATGCATGAACGCCCGGCTGAAGCTGATGCCGTGCACCGGTTGGTTGAATTGAACGGGCGTGTGATAAAAGGCGTTGCCATACTCTGCGGCATAGTCCGGCGGTGGCCCGGCCAGCGTTACGGCGTCGAGCTCGATCAGTTCGTTTGCAAGCCAAGAAAACAATCGATGGAAGCTCACGAGCGAGAAGTCCGCGACAACGCTATTCCGAACGGCGCCGGGATAATCGATCTCGCAACTGAAAGTCGCGCTGCGCTTGTTGGCACTAAAACGATAGGTCATGCCGGTCCGAAGCAGGTTATAAAAACCAACAAAGCGGACCATTGCGTCCCCGATTGTCTTACAGTGGATGAAGGCGCGCGCAATCATCAGGAACGTGCCGACGGCCATCGGTCGCTGCAGCAGACCGAGTGCTTCATCATCTGTCACGATTATCGCAGCTTGATAGAGTCTCGCCCATTGACGGAGCGAAATTCGCCCGTCTTTCGTATCGAGTATGGAAGCAGGGATTCCGCTACTTTCCAGCAGGTCGGCCGTATCGATCCCAGCCGCACGAGTGCCGCTCAGCAGCGCCACGATGGTCGTTACGCCAACTGTTCGCTGATCGCTCAGCAGGTCGAAGCGGGGGCGCGTTCCCTCGCTCAAATCCTGAGGTGCCGTCAGTCCATCCTCATCCGTCTCTGGCTTCACGACCATATGTTTCTTTCGATCCGCTATCGCCGGTTCCCGTCTGCCGAAAAGCGCTTCCCGGATCGCGAGCCTACAGGAATGATCTTGCCGTAACCATGAAAACTCGTCTAGATGAAATGTAAGACCTTTCCATAGAGAAAGGTCACGATCGATAATGACGCGCGCAGCGCGTGGGATGATGGAGTGTCCAATGAGCGGTTTTCACCCTTCCTGTCATGCGCGCAGCGATCCGGATCGCATCGCCTATAAAATGGTGCCGAGCGGCGAAACGGTTTCCTATCGCGAATTGGATGAGCGATCGAACCAGGCCGCGCATCTGCTTCGCTCGCTTGGGCTTCGCCGGGGAGACGTAATCGCCATCCTGATGGAGAATCATCCGCGCTATCTGGAGGTCGCGTGGGCGGCTGATCGGTCTGGGCTCTATTTCACGGGCATCTCCAACCGTCTCACCGCACCGGAGATCGCATATATTCTCAGTGACTCGGGAGCTTCCGTTCTTTTCACCTCGCAGGCACTCGCGGATATCGCCGCAAGCGCGCTAGCCGAAGTGCCGAACTGCAAGGCATATGTCGTCGATGGACCCAGCGAGGGATTCGGCGACTATTTATCCGAGCGAGATCGGCAACCCATTTCCCCGATCGAAGATGAGAGTTGCGGAAGCCCGATGCTCTACTCTTCAGGAACGACGGGGCGCCCCAAGGGCGTCAAGTTCGCGCTTTCGGAAGGCGCGATCGACGACCTCGACGGATTGACCGCACTCGCGACCTCCCGTTTCGGATTCGAGTATGGAATGCGCTATCTGTCTCCGGCCCCGATGTATCATTCCGCTCCGCTGCGTTGGTCGATGTGCGCGCACCGCGCCGGCGGCACGGTCATCGTCATGGAGAAATATGATCCCGAATTCGCTCTTTCGTTGATCGAGTCCGAGAAGATCACGGTTTCCCAGTGGGTTCCGACCCATTTCGTTCGGATGCTGAAGCTACCCGAGGACGTGCGCAGCCGTTACGACCTGAGTTCGCAAAAGCTGACGTTTCATGCGGCTGCGCCGTGCCCGGTGCCGATCAAGCACGCGATGATGGAGTGGTGGGGACCGATTATTCACGAATTTTATGCCGGCACCGAATTCAATGGCTTCACCGCGATCACGCCTGAAGAATGGCTGGCGCACCCGGGGTCTGTCGGCAAGGCGAGTTTCGGGATCATCCACATTTGCGCGGAAGACGGGATCACGGAGCTCCCGGCTCGACAGGAAGGCCAGATTTATTTCGAGGGCGGCAGCCAGTTCGCCTATCACAATGATCCTGAAAAGACCGCCGGTGCATATAATGCGAAAGGCTGGAGCACATTGGGCGATATCGGCTGGGTCGACGAAGAAGGTTATCTCTACCTGACGGATCGCAAGAGCTTCATGATCATTTCGGGCGGCGTGAACATTTACCCACAGGAGATTGAGGACGCGATCATCGCGCATCCGAAAGTGGCGGACGCGGCCGTTATCGGCGCGCCCGACGACGACCTGGGCGAACGGGTCGTCGCGGTCGTCCAGCCGCTCGACGCCGCCGACGCCGGCGATAGTCTGGCCGATGAGATCAAAAGCAGCCTCGCTGGACAGCTGAGCAAGCTCAAAATTCCTCGGCAGATCGATTTCATGGATGAGCTTCCGCGGCATCCAACCGGCAAGCTCTACAAGAGATTGCTGCGCGATAACTATTGGAAGGGGGCCGGCAGGGCGCCCTGAGAGGGCGGGTGAAGCGGGAAAGCGTCGCACCCGAATGTCCTCGAAATTATCGAAACAAAGACCCGGCCCAAGGGGGCTTCGCAAGGAAGCGGCCTCGGCTCGATGACTGGGAGATTGCCAATGTTGCCTCAGGTTTTGCCTCCGCATCCGGTGATGGTTGACGATGACCTGCGCATGTTCTGCGATTCCGCAGAACGCTTCTTCACCCGTGCGGCGCCGCCGGAGCGAAGGGCTAAATGGCGCGCGGACAAGCGGGTCGAGCGCGATTTCTGGCGGGAGGTAGGGGAGGCAGGCTTCCTGGGCCTGCCGTTCCCTGAGGAGTATGGCGGAGCCGGGCTCGATTACCGCTATGAAGTGGCGTTGATGGACCTTGTCTCGCGCATGGATCTCAATTTTCCCTATTCGGGCCAGGATCCCGTCATCTGTCGTTACGTGCTCGCGCATGGAACCGAGGAGCAGAAGCGCCGATGGCTGCCGCGCATGGCGAAGGGGGATCTCGTCGCGGCGATTGCGATGAGCGAGCCCGGCGCCGGTTCGGACCTTCAGTCGATCCGCACGTCGGCGAAGCGCGACGGCAATGAATATGTGATCAATGGCGCCAAGATGTTCATCTCGAACGGGCAGATCGCAGACTGGATACTCGTCGCCTGCAAAACCGATGCGGAGGCAGGCTCGCGCGGGATTTCGTTGATCGCGGTCGAGACCGATCTCGTCGAAGGATTCCGTCGCGGTCGTACGCTGGACAAGGTGGGGCTCGATGCTCAGGACACGTCGGAGCTCTTCTTCGAGGATGTTCGCGTCCCGGTCGATAACTTGCTGGGTGGCGTCGAAGGTCAGGGTTTCGTGCAACTGATGCAGGAACTGCCGCGCGAGCGGATGTCGATCGCTATCGACGCCGTCGCGACCATGGAGCGTGCGATCAGCGAGACGATCGAATATGTCAGACAGCGAAAGGTGTTCGGAAAGACGCTCGGCGATTTTCAGAACACGCAATTCAAACTTGCCGAGTGCAAGACCCTGGCCGCTGCGGCAAAGGTGTTCACCTACGACTGCATCGCCAAGCAACTCGACGGGACGCTCGACAATCCTACTTCCGCGATGGCCAAGCTGTTTACATCCGAAACCGCGGGCAAGGTCGTCGACGAATGCATGCAACTGCACGGTGGCTATGGATATGTGAACGACTATCCGATTGCCCGCATGTATCGAGATTCGCGCATCTTCCGCATTTTCGGTGGATCGAGCGAAGTGATGAAGATGATTATCGCCCGAACGCTGTAGCGGCCACCCAAGCCGGCGTTTCCGACCAGGCACGCCGATAGACGAATGATCGGAGGAAAAGTTGGAAAAGCAGACGCTCGCGGGGATTTCGCATCACACGATCAACGTGGATGGGGTCCGAATAAACTATGTCGAGGCGGGCGTCTCCCGTCACGGCCGCGCGCCTGTTCTATTGCTCCATGGCGGTGGCCCGGGCGCTAGCGGATTGAGCAATTATAGCCGGAACATCTTGCCCTTGGCCGCACGGCTAGGCAGGGTCATCGTGCCGGATATGCCTGGCTTCGGCGCCTCGGAATACATTGTCCCCGACGGACCCGGCACGGGGCTCATGGGAGCCTATGCCGACGTCACGCTCGCTTTCATGGACGCACTCGGAATCGCAGAGGCCGACATGGTCGGCAACTCCATGGGCGGGGGGCAATGTCTGAGCATCGCGCTTCGGCGCCCCGAACGGATTCGGCGCATGGTGCTGATGGGACCGGGAGGACTGCTGGCGATGCACACGCCCTTCCCGACGGAAGGCAATATGCGGATGGCGACCTTCTACGCTGGCGAAGGACCCACCGCTGAAAAAATGCGCGCCGTGCTGGAACTGCTGGTCTTTGACCAGTCGGTGATAACCGAGGAACTCGTAGCGGAACGTCTCGAAGCGGCATCCAGGCCCGACGTGATGCAAGATCCGCCGTGGCGGCGGGGCCTGGATCCGTTTTGGCAGGAACGCCTGTGGGAGATCCAGCACGAGACACTGATCGTCTGGGGGCGCGAGGACCGCGTGAATCCCGTCGACGGTGCGTTCTATTTCAACAAGGTCATACCAAATTCGGAACTCCATCTGTTCCCGAGCTGTGGCCATTGGGTGCAATGGGAAAAACCAGGGCCCTTCAACGCCATGGTCGCGGAGTTTTTCGACCGTTAGCACAAGATCGCACGGACGGCTTGCAACCCCGGTTGCACGCTGGCGAGTCTGCAATTCGCTCGCTCTCAGCCATATTCCCGCAGATTCCGCTTGATTGGCTATCTTCACACTGTTAATGGTAATACCATTAAACATGCAATTGGGACTGAGGATTGTGAGGCGGCAGATCAATTTAGAATCGACGGATGCGTGTGGTCCCGAAGGGAGCTTCGTGCTCGCTTCTTTTCGTCGTGAGATTTTCAGGGGCCGGTTTGCTTCTTCCGTAGACCCGGCGCGCGGTATGGCGGGGCGCTTCCGGTGAAGGTGAAATTCGTCGCCGCCGATGGCGCAGAGCAGGAACTCGCGGTCGAGGAAGGCGTGTCGCTGATGGAGGCGGCAGTGCATGGGGGCGTTGACGGCATCGACGCCGATTGCGGTGGCCAGCTCGCTTGCGCCACCTGTCATATTTACCTCGACGATGCATGGCTTTCGCGTGTTCCACCTCCTGCGGAAGATGAGGAGGATATGCTTGAATTCGCGTTGGGCCGTGACGCCAGGTCACGCCTATCGTGCCAGATAATCATGAGCGAGAGCCTTGATGGCCTAGTGGTCCACGTACCCGAAAGTCAGGCCTAAGCCTTCATGGGAGTTAGGAAAATGGCGACAATATCTTCGACTTCATCGGCGACTGAACTCAGCGAAGGACGCTGGATCAGGGACGATCGCACAGCGGGCATTTTCAAAGTCAACCGTGAAGCGTTCACCAGCCAGGAAGTACTGGACCTCGAACGCGAACGGATTTTCGATCGCGCGTGGCTTTATATCGGCCATGCGTCTGAGCTCAAGGCGCCGAATGACTATCTCACCCGGAATATCGGCGGGCGGGAACTGATCTTCAATCGCAACCGCAAGGGTGAGTACCAGGCGTTTCTCAATACTTGTCCGCACCGCGGAGCGATCGTCGCGCGCGAAAAATGCGGTAACGCGATCAGCTTCAAATGCTTCTACCATGGGTGGTCGTTCAACAATAACGGCAAGTTCGCGACGCGGAACCCGGCGGGGACCTATCCCGACGATTTCGGCAAGGACGGCACCGTGGATCTGGCCCGCGTGCCGCAGATCGACTCCTATCGGGATTTCTTTTTCATCAGCTATGATCCGCTGGCGCCCAAGCTTCGCGACTTTCTGGCCGGCGCCAAAGATATTCTCGATCTGGTGGCGGACCATTCGCCGAACGGCATGGAAATCGTCGGCGGAGTCCAGGAATATTCCATCCGCGCCAACTGGAAGCTTTTGGTCGAGAATAGCTATGATGGTTATCACGCGATGGAAACGCACGAGACCTATTTTGACTATCTCGTGCAATCGGCGGCGCTCGACATGGGAAGCGGTGACAAGCCGCTCGTTTCCAGGGGGTACGATCTTGGCAACGGTCACGCGGTTGTGGAAGGGCGTGCGCCTTGGGGGCGGCCTGTTGCCCGCCATATTCCCGCTTGGGGCGAAGAGGGCAAAGCTGCAGTGGCAGAACTTCGCCGTGAGCTCGTCGATCGCCTTGGGCCCGAGCGTGCGGAGCGCATTTACGATGGCGACCGCAATCTCGGCGTGTTCCCCAACCTCGTGATCAACGACATCATGGCGATTACGGTGCGGACCTTCTACCCGATCGCTCCCGACCTCATGCATGTGAGTAGCTGGGCGCTCGCTCCGGTTGGCGAAACTCCCGAAGCCAGAAAGCGACGTCTCGACAGCTTTCTGGAATTTCTCGGTCCTGGGGGGTTCGCGACTCCCGATGACGTCGAAGCGCTGGAATCGGCGCAGCGAGGTTATGCCGCGGCCAAATTTGCGCCTTGGAACGACATTTCGCGTGGCATGCTCAAGGACGATCCGCTCGGCGACGATGAAGCGCAGATGAGAGCGTTCTGGCGTGAATGGAATCGGCGCATGGAGGGAAGGCGATGAACGGCATGTCCAAAACGCAAGTTTCGTCGGCTGTCGCTGCATCGGCGCTGACTCGCGCTGAATGCGAAGATTTTTTATATCACGAGGCCACGCTGCTGGACGAATGGCGCCTTGATGAATGGTTTGATCTGTTCGCAAAGGGAGCGATATACGAAGTCCCGACCGCAGGGGCCGACGATGACGTCAGTTCGTCCGAAGCTCTCTTTTATGTCGCCGACGACTATGCGCGCCTTCGCTATCGGATCGACAGGCTAAAAAGCCCGGCCGCGCATTCGGAATGGCCGCGATCGGATACGTCGCGGATCATCGGGAATGTACAACTCCTCGGTGCCTGTGAAGGGGGCGAGAAGGTCAGATGCACTTTCGCTACGTTTCGCTCGAAAAATGGAATCACGGATCTTTTCGTCGGCCACTGCCTCTATGTTCTGCGCAAGGAGGAAGCCAGCATCCGTATTGCTTCAAAGCGCGTCATGCTGGACCTGAACAGTTTGCGGCCGCAGGGCCGGGTGAGCATTCTGCTTTGAGGGACCCCCTGTCTCACGACGGGCGCGTGTTGGCGCGCTGATTCTCAAGGGAGAGGGAAAATGCGACCGTTCGTCGACGTTCACAGCCACGTTACGCCAGACGCGTTTCCACCGGTGCCTAACGAGGAAGCCCGGTCGCGCTGGCCATGTATGCATTGCAGCGCGGGCGGCGATTACACGATCATGATGGGCGATGCGCCCTTTCGTAAGCTCGACACACGCTCCTGGGACATGGAGCGTCGGCTGGTTGATATGGATCGCGATGGCGTCTCGATGCAGGTGTTGTCGCCGATGCCCGAACTGCTGTCCTATTGGCTTGCTCGCGATGACGCGGCCCTGCTCTGTGACAGTGTCAATCATTTCATCGCCGACGCGATCAGCCGCAATCCCCGCCGGTTCCGCGGTCTCGGCGCCGTGCCGTTGCAGGATCCGGCCGCCGCCGCCGCCGAGGTTCCCAGACTGAAGTCCGCATTCGGATTGTCGGGGGTCGAGATTGGCAGCAACATCAACGGAATGTTGCTGGGTGATCCTTTGCTCGATCCCTTCTGGCGCGCGGTAGAAGCGGAGGGACTAGCGGTCTTCGTTCACGCGCTCCATCCGATTGCGGCAAAGCCCATTCCGCCCAATCCGATCTTTGCTGCTGCAGCGCTCTTTCCGCTCGATGTCGCAATGGCGGCCGCATCGATGATCATGGGCGGAGTGCTTGAGCGTTTTCCGCGGCTCAGGATCGGCTTCAGTCATGGTGGAGGCGCGCTCGGAGCGATCCTTGGCCGGCTGGACACTGTATGGGAGCGATCTGATGGCTATGGCGGCAAGATCGCAAGGAAACCTAGTGAACAGGCGGCAGCTCTCTATTTCGATACGAATGTCTACGATCCTGATTTTCTCACCCTGATAGCGACGCGCATGGCTCCGGGGTATCTCTTTGCCGGTACCGACTATCCTTATGACATCATGCAGACAGCGCCATCGAACTTTGTGAACGGGCTTGGTCTCGGTGCCGCCGATCTTGAGAGCATCTGCGTGGGAGCTGCCTCGCGCTTTCTGGCCGAAGATCTTCGGTCTCCAACCGCGCCGCGGTGAGCGTAATGATCGCGCGCGCCTGTATTGAATGGAGAATGATATGACCGCTGGAGATTTGCCGGAAACGAAGTTTGTCGATTCTAGTCGGGGCAGGGTGGCCTACCAGGAAATGGGTGAAGGCCCGACCGTCATCCTGATCCACGGCGGAGGCCCCGGCGCCTATGGCTATAGCAATTATCGCAAGAATCTCGTGCCACTTGCCGAGCGCGGGAATCACGTCGTCATCATCGATCTGCCGGGCTATGGACAGTCGGATCACCGACTGTCCGAAGACGGTCTGTTCGCCCCGATGGCGGAGGCCACGCTGGACTTGATCGACCATCTCGGCGTCGAGAAGGCGAGCCTTGTTGGCAATTCACTCGGAGGTGGAACGGCCTTGCGCTTGGCGCTCGATCATCCGGGTCGCGTCGACAAGCTGATCCTGATGGGTCCGGGTGGAAGCCTGCCGGCAACGTCGCCGTTTCCGTCGGACGGGCTGATGCGCATGCTGACCTTCTACGATGGCGAAGGTCCGACGATCGAAAAGCTCGACAGGGTGATCGACGCTCTCGTGTATGATCGTTCCTCGATTACGCGCGAACTTCTCGAAGAGCGATTCAAGACTGCGACCCTTCCGCAAACCATGGCAAATCCACCTCTCAGCGGAGCCGCGCACAATCCGAAAAACGAACTCTGGCGCGATCGCATCGAGGGGCTTCAGCACCCCACTCTCATTATCTGGGGCGCCGAGGATCGCGTCCTGCCGCTCGACATGGCATTTATCTATCTCAAACGGATTCCCAATGCCGATCTTCACGTATTCTCGAAATGTGGCCATTGGGCACAGTGGGAGCGCGCCGAGGAATTCAACGAGCTGGTGGGCAACTTTCTCGTGCGCAATTGAGTTGGCTGAGCTCTGAAACTCGCTGCATTCCTTTCGATCGAGGATATGAAAATGAAACTCGCGAACAAGGTGGCGCTTGTTACCGGCACGAGCCCGAACATCGGGGGCGGGATGGTCGAAGCACTTGCAGCCGAAGGGGCCGCGATCGTTGCGGTCGATGCCGTCGAGGCGAATGCACGCGATTGCGCTGCCGCCGTGCGAGCGAGCGGCGGCCGCGCAATCGGAATCCGCTGCGATGTGGCCGACGAAGCGGCGGTTCGGAGCACGGTCGATGCGGCGCTCGCGGAATTTGGGTGCATTGATATTCTGGTCAACAATGCAGCGATTTTCGTTCCAAAGGGCGTCCTCGACATGTCGTGGGACGAGTGGCAGAAGCAGAGCGCGATCATTCTCGGCGGAGCGTTCCTGTTCACCAAATATGCCGGCGCCGCCATGGTCAAGAGGAACGCTGGCGGCGTCATCGTCAACATCATTTCGACCGCCGGCCATCAGGGCGAACCGGGCAACATCTGCTACAGCACCAGCAAGGGGGGACTGCTGAACTTCACTCGCTCGGCTGCAATGGAATTTGCCCGCCATGGCATTCGCGTCGTCAGCCTCACGCCCACGGCGACCGATCCCGCCGAACAGTTCGAGCGCGCCCGTCGATGGGGACGCGAGACCGAACCGCCCCCCGGTCTCGAACAATTGCTCGAGAAGTTCGCCAGCCGCATTCCGATGCAGAAACTGCCGTCGCCTACCGACTATGGGCGCGCGTTGTGTTTTCTTACTTCGGACGAAGCGGCCATGATCACGGGCGCTGACTTGCGCGTCGATGCGGGCGCCGTCGCACGCTATTGGGCTTGGCAACCGCAAGGACCGGACTGATCGACGAAACCGGTTATGCAATGCGCTGAAATCTGATGTGAACTCTAATCGGCAGAGAGGAAACGGGAATGTTCAGGCTCGACGGCAAAATCGCGATCGTCACGGGCGCCGCGCGCGGTATGGGCGAAGCGACGGCCCGGCTCCTGGCCCGTCAGGGCGCTATCGTTGTGCTGACCGACGTGCTGGAGGATGACGTCCAGGCCTTGGCGCGAGACATTGGCGGGCGCTCTCGCGGTAGGCGCCATGACGTCGGTCGGGAGGAAGACTGGCAAGCACTGGCAGGCAGCGTTGTCGACGAGTTTGGCGGAATCGACATTCTGGTCAACAATGCTGCGATCAGCCTCGGTCGGGCGTCGATTACGGAGATGTCCAAGGACCAGTTCGAGATGATATTGGGCGTCAATCTGATCGGGCCGTTTCTTGACATGCAGGCGGCGATTCCGCACATGACGCAGGCGGGCAAGGGGGCGATCATCAACATTGCGTCGGTCAATGCGCTGCGCGGGACCTGTTACACCGGCGCCTACGATGCAAGCAAATGGGGGCTTCGCGGGCTGACCAAGTCAACTGCGCTCGAACTTGCTCCGAGCGGCATTCGGGTGAATGCGGTTTTCCCAGGTGTGATCGACACACCCATGCTCAATCCATCGGGCGGCGATACGTCGAGCATCGTTGACGCCTTCCGTATCGGTTTCGGCCGGCCTGGCCTTCCCGAGGAAGTTGCTGCGGCGACGCTCTTCCTCGCGAGTGACGAGGCCTCCTATGTCCATGGCGCCGAATTGGTAGTAGATGGCGGCTGGTCGGCTGGCGTCTATCTTGGTGAACTACCCGCCAAGGCTGACTTGTCTGTCAACTGACCGCATTTGGGAACTATGCCGATCGGCGCGCTTCCCGCGGCGGAGACCAGGCGAAGGCCGAAGCCGTGATCTCGCGCGCAGCGGCCTGAAGATATTGGACGGTCCGCTCAGTCGTCATGCGCCGGCCCGGACGCTTGATGCGTGTAACCGAAATCGCTGCGGGCACGCGGTCGTCGGCTGTCTGGATTGGTACGGCAACGCAAAATATCTGGTCGTGGATTTCGCCGTCGTCGGTCGCGAACCCATCGTGCTTGATTTGCGTCAGCGCAAGCCTCAGCCTCTCGGGGTCAACGATCGTCTTAGGCGTAAGCGGGGGAAACGGACCCGTGGACAAATAGGCTTCGCGGGCTGCTTGTGGGAGATGGGCAAGGAGCACCTTGCCGATCCCCGAACAATAAGCCTCGAGTTGCATGCCGACTTTCGTGAAGAGATTTCCCGCGCCTTGCCCGGTTTTGAGCCTGTAAGTCACCATCTCATTTTCGAACGTGCCCAATTGTACGACGCAACAGAGCCGGGCGGCGAGGCGGTGAAGGACCGGTGCCGCCGAGTTTACGATGAGCTGCTTTTCGTCGACTTGGCCGAGCATGCGCGCAAACCGGGGACCGGGCGCATATCGCCCGTTGGGGAGGCGGATAAGAAATCCCTCTGCGATCAAGGTTCGCGCCTGGCGATGGACGGTCGCAATAGGCATGTCCAGATCGCGGGCGATATCGCTGAGGCTGCGTACGTTATCAGCAGAAATCAGGGCCTCGAGCGTTGTCAGGGCACGGGCGAGCGATGCGATGGCAGGCGTTCCGCTTCTCATAAGGTAAGAAACTAGTCCATGCTGCGGCTGGTGCCAAGAGGCACTTCGCGCTAGCGGGAAATCGATATGGGAACGAGCAGATGAACCAACCGATCTATGCCAAACTCGCCGGTCGCCTGCGCGACGCCTATCGTTCTGGCGCGGTCCCTCCATTGCGCGACGGGCTTGATCCGGTCGATGCCGAGGGCGCGTACGCCGTGCAGACGATCAATACACGCTTCTGGGAAAGCCAGGGGCGTCGGATCATCGGCAGGAAGGCAGGGCTTACGGCCAAGGCGGTGCAAGAGCAGCTTGGCGTGACGCAGCCCGATTTCGGCGTGCTGTTCGATGACATGCGCGTTACCGACGGCGGCAAGCTTGATCCCAAGGATACGCTGCAACCGAAGGCCGAAGCCGAGATTGCCTTCATCCTCGCCCGCGATCTTCCCGATGCTGCGACCACGCCGGGAATGGTCGCGAATGCCGTCGCTACCGTGCATGCCGCGATCGAGATCGTCGACAGCCGGATCGCCGACTGGAAAATCACTTTCGCTGACACGGTCGCTGATAATGGCTCATCCGCCTTCTTTATTCTCGCGGATGCCGGTGTGCCAATCGAAGGACTGGATCTCGAGGGGGCAGCGATGGCTTTGAAGATAAATGATGCCGTCGTTTCAACCGGGACGGGAGCAGCTGCGCTGGGCAACCCGCTAAACGCCGCCGCCTGGCTAGCCCAGACCCTTGCATCGCGAGGCGAGCCGCTCAGGGCAGGAGACATCGTTCTGGCGGG